>ODAK010007053.1_pt1 | contig 11281 bp, 5 predicted proteins | sample 1539591 | NCBI WGS metagenome assembly ODAK01 (sample SAMEA3539303, study PRJEB22396) | soil metagenome | biome: tundra; feature: field; material: soil | place: USA | collected 2010-05 | depth 0.15 m | reverse complement strand
CTCTCCAATCTCAATGAATATGCTGGCGACTTGCTATCGATTCACTTCGAATTGCAGTACGGATACACTCCATTGACCGCGTCTAACCTGAGCTACGAAGTCCTGTTAACGATGGGTACTCGAATCATCGCCGGTCCGACACAAACGCCGGAAAGCCCGCTCTGGAGCAACTCCGCCGAGATCAGCTATCCATACATCTACGTCGTCGATCAGGGAAAGACCGCGCTCACGGCGGGGAGCCACGGACAAATCTTGCGTGTCAATCCCCGCAGTGGCAGCACCCAGATCATCAGCTTCGACAACACGCTCTCCGGTAGCACGCCCTTCCAAATTCAGTAGGCGGCAAAACCTGCTGCTCACGAAGTTGACAGGTGGTAGGCGGATGCCCTACATTGTAGGCAAATGAGCGACAGCGTCCGCAGTACCGCACGTGAGCTCCTCCGCACGGCGATCTGTGCTGCCCAGGCCGAGGATCTTGGGTGCGATCCCACGGCCGAGCAGGTCCCCATCGAGCGTCCCAAGCGTCCTGAGCACGGCGATTATGCAAGCAATGTTGCGCTGGCGCTTGCCAAACAAGTGGGCAAACCGCCGCGCGTGATCGGCGAAGCGATTGCGAAGCACTTGCGAGCTATCGGCGACGCAAACTTGGCGGAGGTAACCGTCGCCGGGCCGGGCTTCATCAATCTTCGTTTTTCGGACACATTCTGGCAGCGCCGCTTGCTCGACATTCGCCAAGCCGGACGAGAGTGGGGCAGGGGGCAAAAGAAGGCGCATCCCAAGCTGTGCATTGAGTATCTTTCTGCGAATCCCACCGGTCCGCTGCACTTCGCCCATGGCCGCCACGCGGCTGTCGGCGACTCGCTCACTCGCCTGTTGCGTTTCGCCGGCTACGATGTCATTCGCGAGTTCTATCTCAACGACGCCGGCAACCAAGTCGCCATGCTCGCGCTGTCGGTATGGACGCGCTACATGGAGGCCGCTCGCGTGGTCGATGCCAGCGTTCCGGAAGTGACGTTCCCCGAGAATGGATACCGTGGCGACTACATTCGCGGAATCGCCAAGCAGCTCCTCGAACGCGACGATCGTCGCTGGATTGGCAAGGAGCCGCCGGCCGACATCGAGCCTATCAAACGTTTTGCCATTGAAGCCTGCTTGGCCATGATTCGGGGCTCGCTCGCGCGCTTCGAGGTCGACTTCGACGTCTGGCAGAGCGAGCGAGCGCTGCACGAAGCTGGCGAGGTCGAGGCCACGCTCGCCATTCTCGACAAGGCCGGCTTCATCGAGCGGAAGGACAACGCTGTTTGGCTGCGCACCACCGCGCTTTGGGGCGACGACAAGGATCGCGTCGTCGTGAAATCCGACGGCTTGCCGACCTATTTGCTTGCCGATATTGCGTACCATCGCAAGAAGCTGGCGCGCGGTTTCGATCTTCTGTGCGACATCTGGGGTGCCGATCACCACGGGCACATTCCGCGCATGCAGGCTGCGCTAAAAGCGCTCGGAGCCGATCCCGAGAAGCTTTCCGTCATTCTGATTCAGATGGTCAGCCTTCTGCGCGACGGAAAACCCATCGCGATGGGCAAGCGCGAAGGCGAATTCATCACGCTCGACGCCGTGGTCGACGAGGTCGGCCGCGATGCCACACGCTTCTTCTACCTCATGCGCCGACACGACACGCCTCTGGAGTTCGACCTCGAGTTGGCGAAGCGACAGTCGATGGACAATCCCGTCTATTACGCGCAATACGCCCACGCCCGTTGCGCCTCGCTGCTTCGGCGCGCACAAGAGCTGGAGGCGCCCAAGCACGAGGTGACATCCGAGCTGCTGGCCGCACTGGCTCTGCCGGAAGAGATCGGGATTCTTCGCCGGCTGTCCGATTTTCCGGACTTCGTCGCCGACGCCGCTGCCGCCCGCGAACCGCACCGTCTGGTGCAATACATCCAGGGCCTGGCCGCTGATTTCCAGAGCTACTACACGCGTCTGCAAAAAGTTTACGGCGACAGCATCTTGCCGCAGCAGAGACACCGCGTAGGGGAATGGCGGACCACCTGGGACTGGCAAAAGACATCGGCGCGGCTCGCCTGGGTCGAGGCGATTCGCCAGGTTCTCGACAGCGCGCTGTCCTTGCTAGGGGTGTCTGCACCTCAGGAAATGAAGCGCGTTGAAAGCACCGACGAGGCCGAGGAGGCCTAGAAGCTAGGTCACGGTTTACTCCATTTATCGCCCGATTTCGCCGAGGAGAAAGTCATGGGATACACTTCAGGAACGACGATGGAAGATCGAGGCCTGCGTGATATCGAACGTTGGCGCGATAAGATCGAGGTGCGCCTCGACAATCGCCAGGTCTTTTTTCTGTTCTTTGGCAGTGCCCTGGTGGCCTGCATGCTCTTCGTTCTCGGGGTAATCGTCGGCAAGCGGCTAGAGTCGCGGGGCCGCGCAGTTTCGCCGGAAATCGAAGATCCCTTGGCGCTGCTCGACAAGGTCGCGACCAGCCCGCGCCCAGCGCAGGCCGCAGTCACGTTTCCGCAGACCCTGTTTGGCGCCAAGGGCAGTGACAAGCACTCGACGAAGAAGACTGCCTTGGTGGCAGCCCCTGTGGAAGCAACTCCGGCGCCGCAGCCGACAGTGGCGAGCAAGCCACAAGAAGCTCCGGCCGCGGCCGCGGTGCAGCCAACCGCAAGCAAGTCTACGCTCGCCGCCAAGCCCGAGAGCAAGCCCGCACCGGTCGCTGCCAAACCCGAGAGCAAGTCCGCGCCTTTGGCAGCCGCTCCGACGGAGAAACCGTCTGAGACTGCGCCCGCAAAGGCCAGACCGCCCGAGGCCAAGGAAAGCAAGCCGGCAACGATTCCCATCATCGCGGCCTCTGCCGACAGCAAGAGCAAGGGCCACTTTGCGCTTCAACTGAGCTCGTTCCAGGACAAGAGCGAGGCGCAGGCCTTTGCGCAAAAGTTCGATGGCGAGCGGCCCTATCTCATCGCCTCGGAAATTCCGGGCAAGGGCACGTGGTACCGCGTGCGCGTCGGAGACTTCGCGTCTGCCAAAGACGCATCCGCGGCCAAGCAGGCGTTCGAGAAGAAGCACAACGTCATCGCGTACGTCGCGCAAAAATAGCGCTGCGATGAGGTGTGCGGGCCTAGAACATCAGGCCCACGTTAAAGTGCGTGCGCCAGGTATCGTCGCCCGGACGGCGGTTGAGCGGAATCGCGAAGGACAGGCTGAGATCGCCGACCGGCAACTTGATGATGAGCGGTGAGAAGCCGAGGCCGTGGCGAAAGTCCGTGGCGGACAGGTCGCGGAGGGAATAGCCGACCACGCCGCTGTCGAGAAATACCGAGCCGTAAAGAGGCGGCGCTATCGGGAATTGCAGGTCGATGTTTTGCAAGATGCGCAAGTTGCCGCCGAGCGGGCGGTACTGCACGTAACTCGCAATGGGCTTCGACGTTCCGTTGCCAAGCATGGGCTGGGCAATGGTTTCCGTCAGCGCGTGGTCGAGCTGATAGCCGCGGATAGTCGTATCGCCGCCAGCGAAGAAGCGTTCTACCTTGGGAAGAAGATCGGAGCCGCCGAGCGGAATGCCCTGATCGTAGCGGATGCTGTAGCGCAAGCTGAGCCACGGGAGAATCGGCACGACCGAAAGACCACGGCCGTAAAGCTTGATGAAGCTGTCCTGGGCCACGTCGAAGAAGAAGGCCGGCAGGGCTACCTCGACGCCGGCTTCGACTTTGAAGCCACGCGCAGGGACCAGGACGTGATCCAAGCGGTGCCATTCCACGCCAGCGCTGAGACTACTGACGAAGGTTCCGATACGCGCCGTGGTCTGGTCGTCGAATGCGCCTTCTCGCGCGCTGCGCGCCAAAAGCTCGGTACGCGATGTGTTCCGTAGGTTGTAGCGGACGTTGGCGTCGACGCCGGGGTACATCTCGCGTGCGAAACCGAAGGAGCCGCTTCCCGAGTGGACGTCGCCCAGTCGCAGGGTCGCCTGCTGGAGGTAGGCCGCGAGAATTTCCATGCGCACGAGTGTGCCGATAAAGCGCGGGTTCAAAAAGCTGCCGGTTGCGCTCTTCAGCGTGGAGCCATAGGCGCCTTGCGAGGTGAGTGTCCAGCCGTGGCCGAAGAGGTTGCGATGTTCGTAGCCGATGGCCCCGTAGATGCCGACATAGGGAAAGGATCCGTCGGGCGGCGCTTGATCCGTCGATGCGCCGCCGCCGACGCGAATAACGCCCCAGTGGTCATGTCGTTCTTCCACTTCAACGAGCATCGGGACCACGGGATCGGTCGGCGTGGCAGAGGGAAAGCTCAACGGACTGGGATTGTTGAAGAGCTGGATGAGTGCGAGGTTGCGTCGGGCGCGTTCTTCCCTGCGTGTCGTTAGGAGATCGCCCTCGCGCAGCTCGGCCCACGTGAGGATGGTCTTTTCCGTCGTGAGAAAATTGCCGCGGACGAAAGTGGGGCCCACGTGCACCTGCGGTCCCAGCTTGATTCGCCAGGCGATACGCATCTGGTCGCCATGCCGTTCGGTCTTCGCCTCGACCTGTGCGTAGCGGTAGCCTTCGTCGCCCAGGGCGCGCTTGATGCGGTTCTCATCGCTCTTGACCAAAGCCGGCTGGTAGGGCGCGCCCATGCCCGTGCGCAGAGAATCGATGAAGAATTCGTCTTCCCGAGGCATGGATTCGTTCGGTTCCACGCACTGGAACTCCATGCCCGCGACCCACACCAGCGGGCCTTCGTCGATGACAAAGCGAACGAAGAGACTGTTGGCATTGCGCCACACACCTTCCTCGACCCCTCCGATGGTGCTTGGCAACGGCCGCCACAGACCCGGCGTCGGCCCGATTTCGGCGCGCACCTTGGCCTCGGGATAACCCACGGAGGCGTAGTGATCCGTCAGCGTCGCAACATCGAGGGCCACCTGGCGGAGACTCGCGAAGCCGCCCTCCCCAAGCCCGAGCGCGCCCAAGAATGGATAGACCTTGGTACGCACGCGGTCGGCCAGCACGTCGGAGGGAATAGAGCGATTACCTTCGAATGAAACGCCACGCACCTTGAGAGTTGGGCCTTCGTCGACGACGAAAACCATGCGGTCCGACTGCTCGGAAATGCGTTCGCGCCGCCAAGTAACTTTGACCAGCATGAACCCTCGCTCGTGATACGAGCTCTCGATGGCCGCCGCGCTGGACGCGGCTTCGACATCGTCGTAGGCGCCGTGCTTGAGCAAGGTCAGCGAATCCTGCAGAGCCGCGGCCGAGCGATTGTGGTTTCCTTCGAATGCCACTTCGACGTGACGGCGCTCGCGAATCGTAATGTTGAGGCGAACGTTCTTCTTTGTGTGGTCGATGCTCGTGTCGTGATTGAAATCGTCCTGGACGCGTACACCGGGAAATCCGATGCGCCGGTAGTGCGCAACGAGGCTGGCGATGTCCTCGCGCAAGACGCTACGACTGAACGGCGACGGCACCAGCCACACGAATCGCCAGTTTCCATGCCGAAAGCCGTCGGCGATGTCGTCGGCGGGAAGGGCCGTCGCTCCGGTTACGGTCAAGGGTCCGAGCGGATAAGCCGGCCCGAGATCGATCCGCACGAGCAAGGTCATCCCGGCGGGAAGCTTGCCGTCGTCGTAGAGCTCAATCTTGACCTCGGCTTCCCAGTATCCTTGCGAGTGCAAGAGCTCCCGCACATGATCGGCTTCGGTCGCAAAGAATGCGTCTCGCTCAGAGCCAGCGGGAAGTAGCTTCTGGCCCGGCCGGATGCTGAGCTTGCCGATGATGTCCAGCTGGCGCACGCCGCCGTTGCCGGTCACGAAAATGCGGCGCAGCCGATCGTACGCACGCAGTCGTACCTGCAAGACCACGCCATCAGCCGTTCGGGTCGGAGCGACGTCGGCGGCGTAGCCGATGACTTCCAATAAGTGCTTGATCCGCGGAATGGTACCGATGGGGGTGCCCACCCGATCGGCGTCGCCCGCGGGCACAAACGGGGAGCCCGGAGCGGCGACGCCGTCCACCAACTCTTCGATGCGGCCCGGCGGGTCGATGCTACCCTCGACCGACACGCCGCGGATGGCAGATGCATCGACGGGTACTGCCACTGCGGGGGCTGGAGAATCGGACGGGCCGACAGTCTCCTGTGCGACTGCCGTGCCTGCGGACGCGAGCGCGAGCAATCCGAGAGCGAGAAAGGCGAAATGAGGTGGCCGAGGCACGGGGGAAGCTCAGGGTTTCAGGGCGGTCATGGGTTGGGCCACCGAATCGGGTATTCCAGCGTCAGCTCCAATTTGCCGATGGTGGTTTGAACGAACCCCTGTTGCAAGGTATAGGTCAGGCGCTCAGCGCTGGCGTTTAGCGTGAGGTAGTCGCGAATCCACTGCACGCTGGTGGCTCCGTAGCGCTTCTGCTGATTTTCGAAGCCCTGCCAATACGACAATTCCAGGTTGAACTCGCGGATAGTTTGGGCCCGCACCGTAACCTCAAAGCCATCGGCGCCAACCGCCGGGCGTAGATTCCATTTCCTTCCGGTGAGCATTTGCAGCGTGTCGTCGATGTAGGGCTCGACCAAGTTCGAAACCGTATCGCGCGAAAGCTGGCCGATCATATCGAGTCCGCTTTGCCGATTCATACCGAAGATCTGGCCGCCGTTGCCGCTAAGGTCGTCGGTGGTGCGTCCCGAAAGCAGAAGCAGCAAGGTCTGATTGCGATCCATGCCGTCTTGGGTGGACAGATCGATGGTCGCTTGATTGATAGGGCCGCTAATCTTCATGACAACGACGTGGTTCGCGCCGGCGGCATCCGGGACCGTGTTTTGTGCTTCCAGATTCAGCTCGGGGGTGTCACCGGCCGAAATGGACTTCGTGGGAACGAAGGTCACGTGGTTGACGTTGGGTGAAAGCTCGAACTCGTTACGCAAGCCGATGATGTGGAAGCGTCCATCGGTGGGCCGGATCTCGCCCGAGATCGCGGGCGAGGCGAGCGTGCCGCCAATGCCGAGATCGATGGCGATGTGAATCTCCGGTGCCAGGTTGTTCTGGACGATGAAGCCGTCGCCCTCGGTGCGCACACGCAGGTTGAGCGCGAGATTTTCCAGCATCGGCTCGCCCCGCCAGAAGGGTTTGCTGTCCGACTCGTTGATACGCGGCGAGATCACGAGATTGCGAACGTTGAAGTCCTGCAAATAGCGGCCGGATACCAAGCGAATATCGCCGGCGAACGCCAGCCCCTCCTCAGGATTTCCTTTTAATTCGGTGGCCAGCGCCAAATCGTCCACCTCGATGCCCTGGTCGTGGTAGGCGAGGCGGTCACCGGCCAGAGGAAAGTCGATGGAGTCCCAGACGAATTCGGGGCGCAGGCTCTTGAAATGAACCCGGCCAGGGCGCACGCCTTCCGCACCGATAAGTAGCTCGCCTTCGTCATCCAGGCGGACTCGCACGTTGTGCAAGAGAAACTCATGGCTGGACAGATCCACGCTACCGCTCTGCACGGCAATATGACTGCTGATCCCGCGCAGCCGCATCTGGATCTCGCCCAGGTTGATGTGGGCGGCGATCTTCGGCTCGTTTGGCGTGCCCGAAATCTTGGCCGCGATGGACGCCTTGCCCGAGACGTCGGAAACCGCCTTCGGAACCAGGGTTTCGAGCAATGAAGCGCTGACCTCACCGTCGGCGCTCACCGCAAATGATTCCGGCGTAAAGCCGGGGCCAAGGTTGACTTTGCCTCCGAGCTTCATGGTGGCGCCGCTGATGGTAACCGCCAAGTTGGAGAGCTCGACGGCGGACGACGTCAGCCGCAAGGCACCCGATGGAACGGACAGGTTCTGGTCGAAGCCGCGCGCGTGTGCGCGTAATGGTCGAGCGATGCCAATCCCTCCATTGAGATCAGGCTTCTTCACCGAGCCACGTATGTGCACTTCCAACCCGATGCCGCCGGCCAGTGATGAAAAGGTGCCGGCCAGAAATGGCTGAAGAAAATCGAGATCGAGTTGGCCGCCGAAATCCGCCGTCACGGCTTGATCCACGATGTGGCCTTTGCCGTCCTTGATAGGACGAACCTCGGCCGACAGGGTGAAGTCGCCACCTCCAGTGGCCAAGGTTGCCGGGTCCACCACGACCTTTTCGGTGTCGGTCACGATGTGCAGGTCGCCCGCGTTTCTGATCCAAACCTTTTCCTCGGCCGTGGTGCCGTTGTCACGCTCGACCGCTCGAGTGACCGACGCTTCGAGCCCAGTGATGCGAACATCGATGGCGGGCAAACTGTCCGGCTCGATGGCCAGCGAGATGCGACCCGACAGGCCACTGGCGATGCCTTGCTCCTTCAATGCTGGCAGCAGCTTCTCAGCGTGCAGGTTTTTGAAGGTGACCTGTGCGTTGGCGTGCGCACCTTTTCCGTCGTAGCGGGCGCTTGCGTCCACATCGAGCAGCTTGAAAAGGTTGCCCGTCACCGATACGCCACCGTCGGTCGTCGGGGCTAGAGCAAACTTTGCATCGCCGAGATCCAGGTCAAAGGCGTGCACGTTGCCAAGGACAATGCTGCCTTCGACGGTCGGCCTTTCCACCGTGCCGCGCACGTGCAGATCGATGGACAGCATCCCCGACACCGGGACGTCGACTTTGGCCGTGGCGAGCAAGGTAGGGATGGGCAGGTCGCTGATCCGGATGGTCCAGTCGATGGCGAGCGGCCGTTTCGCCAAATTCACACGCCCTTCGACCCGAACGTCTCCGCCGGCCTTGGCAGCGATATGGCACAACTTGACCACCAGCATTTCCTTGTCGACTTCGATGTCCACGCCTTCAAGAAGCCAGGGCTGGCCCATCACCTCGACGGTGGTTCCACTCGGAACCTGGAAATGCGCCTTGGGTTTACTGGTCGTTCCGCTAGCCGTCAGGCCAAACGAGACCTGGCCGCTAACGACACCGGAAGAGATCAGCTCCCGCAACGAAAGGCGTTTCCCGTCCAGCCGGAAATCCAGCACCGGCGCGGCCAGCATGTGCGCCACCGTCGCCTCGAAGAGCTTGGCGCTGCCACCGCCCTCGATGCTGCCGCCAGCGACCCCGGCACGCAGAGAATCGACAAAGACGGATCCGTCATGCAGGCGGAAGGATGTCTCAAACTCGTCGACTGGCGGAATGCCGCTGGTGCCGCCGCCGATGCCGCTGACCTTGATGTGTCCTGTTGCCTCGGGCCTGTCCAGGCTGCCGGTCACGTCGACGGCAACCTCGGCGTTCTTGGCCAGCGGCCCCACGTTCATCGTCGAGAGCACGGCCGGCAGATCCGAAGCTGCCACGCGCAATCCCACGTCGATGAGCTTCTTGCCGAGCTCGACCTTGCCGCGAACGTCGGCAGTGGCTCCAGGGATAGCCACGTGCAGGCCGGCGGTACTCGCTGACTCGGTCGATGCCTGCGCTTGGCCGGTGATGCGTACGGTGGAGGGGATAGCATTCTGGCGAAAGGCGCGGTCGTAGCGAAGGTCGAGGTCCTTGAGCTTGGCGCTCTTCTTTTCGCCGATGGTGGCAGCGACGCTGAAGTGGCCTTGCATCTTGCCGGCCGCGAGCTTCTTCAAGCTGGCGGGGACGTAGCCGGCCGTATCGAAGTGCTCGAAGTCCAGCTTGGCCGCAATGTCGTCGCCCGCCATGGTAAGCGCCGTGGAGAACGTGCCGCCCGTGGGGGAGGCGAACGACAGCTCGTCCACGCTGATCGTCATGGTGGGCGCCGACGTGGCGAACAGGATGCCTGCGCGTAGGGCGAGATGCTTGGCCGCGTACGCGTCGTACGCTACGTCGAGGCCGCTAATGGCGGCTTTGATCTTCAGGGTGTCGTACGGATCCCACAGATCCCCGACGACCTTGGCGCTGTCGCCGGAAAGGCGCAAGCCGGCGATGTTGTGCGGCTTAGCCACCGCGGTCAGGGCATCGACGGCGTGCTCGAATTCGGCGTGAATCTTGATACCGCCTACCGAGTTCGCACCGTAAATGCCAGTGAAAAAGCCCTTGCCCACGAGCGCGCTACGCCCGGTCTTCGCCAAACGCAGATCGAGAAAAATATCGTCCGACCACTCGCGCGTCGTTGCCACGCGGGTCACGTAGACGGCGTCGAACGGCAACGTCTCCGTCATTACTTTGAGATAGCCGCCTTGGCGCGCCTCCAGGTTGGTCACGTCCCAACCCACGAAGCCTTCGCCATCGACGAGCACCGACGCCGGCGCGTGAATATCGCGCAGGTCTAGCCCCCACACGCCGGGAAAATCGAAAATGGCGCGGAAGCCATCCAGCTCGGCGTTGACGATTTGAAAGACAAAGGGCTTTTCTTTGGGGGCACCCGGCGGCCGCGGCGGCGGAGGCGGGGAGGGCTTCTTGGGATCGAACGCGGACAGAAACCCGATGCCTGGCAGCTTGGCCATCTTGGAAAAGCTCCACACCGAATTCGGCCCGACCTTGAGATCCGCGAGGATGATTCCCCCGCCGGAAATAAGGGTTTTGAGACGAACGCTGACTTCCAAGCGCGGGACGTCGAGGACAACGGTTCCCTCGGGATCTTTGATGAGCAGACCCTCGACCACCATCGGCGTTGCGCGATCCGTGACCAAGTCGATGAGCAGGCGCGGCTTCCAGCGGATCGAGCCGAAGTGAAGCGAGCCCTTCATCGCGGGCAAGACGCCATTGACGATGCTTGCAAGACGAGGACCTTGCACAAACAGAATCGCAGCCATCAACACGATTGCGACCAGCACCCCAAGCCCTGCCGAGCTCCAGGCCAAAGCCCTGCGTATTTTGCGGCGAAACTGCGCGTTCACTCCGAGGCCAGAGTACCCCGATGGCGCGCACGGCGCCAAGCACAGTCGCCGCCCAAATCGTAAATGCGCAAGCAACTTCGAGGACCGTCAAACCGATAATTGGGTGTGCGATTTCTCCCGCCAATCTGCGCCGTCCTGTGGCCCGCGCGTTGTGCTTCGTGCGGCAGCCTGGTCCCTGAAGAAATCGCCTTTTGCCCCGACTGCCAACTTTCCCTTGTGGAGCTCGGCCAGACCTGCCCTGGGTGTGCCATGCCGAGCGACGACGGTCGCTTGTGCGGCGGTTGCCGTCGCAAGCCGCTTCCCTTCGCGCAGGCCTTCGCGGCGTACGCCTACGGCGGCTCTCTTACCCAGGCTATCGTGCGCTTCAAACATGGCGGCGGCCGGCACTTGGCGCGGCCTCTTGGGCGATGCTTGAGGCCTGTCATCGAGAAAGCTGTTCGTGCCGGTGTCGACGTGGTCTGCCCCGTGCCGCTCCACCCGCGCCGCTTACGGCAGCGCGGCTACA
>ODAK010007052.1_pt1 | contig 11281 bp, 12 predicted proteins | sample 1539591 | NCBI WGS metagenome assembly ODAK01 (sample SAMEA3539303, study PRJEB22396) | soil metagenome | biome: tundra; feature: field; material: soil | place: USA | collected 2010-05 | depth 0.15 m | reverse complement strand
TCACGGTGCCGACCACGGGGCGGTCGGTCTTGATCACAACCGACGAATGATGGGACGATTATTCAAAAGGTGACGCTTCTCTTTAAGTGCCAGCCGGGAATGGGGGAGGCGTTGCTGACGGCGTTCACTACCGCCTTGGTGGACACCCGTGCGTACGACGGGTGTATCTCTGTGGAGACTTTCGTCGACACCGAGAACCCTGACACGATCATGCTTATTGAGGAATGGGAATCGAGAGGCCAACAAGAGGCCTATCTGGCGTGGCGCGTCGAGTCCGGAATGATCGAAATGCTCGCGCCGGTATTAGCCGAACCTTTCGAGATGCACTACCTCGAGCCGCATCCCGCGTAGGTGCCAGTTCGGATGGCGGCTCACCGCGTCTGACGTCTGACGCTGCTTTCGAATCACCGTCGCCGTTTTGATGAGTGGCGACGGCGTCAGTCGTCCAACTGCTGTGATAAGAAGGGGGCTTCTGGCGCCCAACATCGAAGAGCGCTGAGGGGAGATCACGATGCCAAGGATGGTCATTGTTCACAATGTTGTCGACGTCGACAACTGGCTGAGTTTCAAAGATGAGCGAGCTGACGTCATTGGAACCACGATGGGAGGTTCCGATGTCGTCGATCACGTCGCGCAAGACGGGAGCAACACCGTGGCGATTGCGGCGAATGTTGACGACGTGGCGTCCGTGCTGGCGGGGCTGGAGTCTCCGTCGCCAGAATTGCACGCCGCGATGGAACGCCATGGCGTCCTCCCGCCTGTGACCGTGTACGTCGAAAGGTAGTAGCGCCAGCGGATCCAAATCTCTCGAGCACGGCGGACCTCCTGTTGCGTCTCGCAACAAGCACTTCATGTGAGATGACACACGGACTTTGTGCTGTCCTCGGATTGGATTACACCGGATAATCCGCAGCGCTGAGTACGCTTCTCGATAGTTGGCGAGCACCGAAGAGTGAGGTGAAGTCCGTTTGTCAGAGAGCGCTCCGTCGTTACCCTCCGAGGAGTACATCGCCGGTCGCGAACACGCGCGAGTTGCCGGACTCAAACAAACACTGAAAGTGCGGCTACGGAAGATCGTGGCCGGGGCACTTGGTGGCGGCGCGTTCGGAGGTCTCATGCTCGCCAGTCCCGCGACGACGGGACGCACTTCATTCTCCCTTCCGATCGCCCTGTCAATCTTCTCGATCTTCATCGTATTGGGGTGCCTCGGATGCGTGAGGGCAGTGCAGTCGAATCGACGGAGTATGCATCACCTGAGAGACGACATCATTCGTTCGGTCATGAAGCCCGATGACGTGGAACGTGAACCCGGACGTCTCCGGAAATGGTGGTTGCGCGGCGACTCGACGGGCGCCAATCCATGGGAACGGTCCGTCGAAGATGGTGGAAACGACTGGCATCGCAAGTTCTAGATTGTCGGCCACGTCTCGTCGTACGTCCGTACCTGGAGGGGCGTGGGGACCGACGCGCGAGGGATTAGTGGGCCGTCGCGCAATCCATAGGTGAGTGTTTCACTGAACCTGCATCCCGGGATGCCGTACCGAGGCGTCGAGCACGTCGGGGTCGTGACACGTGCCAGCACCGACCTTCTCGTGTGATCGGGCGTACAACACCGACGAAACGGTTCTCTTCGTCGAGGGGGCGCCCGAACCACCAAGTCGTGGAATATCGCTCTGGGGCCGGAAAAGTCGTTTGGAAACAAACGAAAAGATGATGAAGTGACTTTTGACCCCAGTAATTCATGGGCTTTCCGAGGTTTGAATTCTTAAGATTTGCTTAAGTCAATTCTTTATTTGGAAGGAAATTTATGAGAATTCGAACGAATTCACACGAGACAAAGACTGAGGCATTCGCCGTTCGTAAAGTAATCGCGATAGGGGCACTCGGGCTCGTGACCACGCTCGGCGTCGCACTTCCCGCTGGCGCTGTCACCGCGAAGCCTTTGACGGCAACGGCGCACACGACGCTAGTGAGTCACGCAGCAGCGACGAAGAAGGTCACGAAGATCACCCACGTGGCGTTCAAAGGCACGTACTCCGGCACGATGGCGCTGCTCTGGAGCAGCACGGGTGTCACGGCGACGTCGGTCACGGGTCACGGCGCCGGAACCGACGGTGCCAACACGATGAAGGGTTCGGGCGGGGGTTCGGCGGCGAACACGTGCGATCCGTTCTCCGGAGCGGGCAGCGTGGTCGGCGCGAGCGGTCTGAAGTTGACCATCGTGGCATCGTCCAAGACGCAGGCCTGCGCTGTCAATAGCGCGGCACCGACACCAGTCACGGTGAACGGCGTGGCGAAGATCCTGAGCGGCACTGGCAAGTTCAAGGGCGCCACTGGCACCCTGACCTTCAAGGGTCAGTTCTCGATTCAAAACACCGCCGCCGGTTCGACCGAGAACGATTCGTTCAACGCCACGATCACCGGAACAGTCACGATCAAGACGGTCACGACCGTCCCCGTCAAGAAGTAGTCGTCACCTAAGCAAGAGGAGAATCAAATGAAGAGAATCATGTCAATACTTGCCATAGGGTCCCTGGCCCTCGGCAGTGTCATCACGTTCGGGGTGGGATCAGCTTCGGCGTCCACCACGACCCCAACCATTGTGTTGAGTGGCGCCAAGGGAACGTTCCCTGGCTCGACGCCGCCCATCGTGGCCACGACCAGCGTGGCCGGAGCGGTTAGCTTCACGCTGGGCGGCACGGCCATTGCCGGTTGCTCGTCGGTAGCGACGTCCACCGTCACTCCCTTCATCGCCTCGTGCACGTGGACTCCCACCGCCGCTGGACCGGTAGTGCTGGGCGCCTCGTTCGTACCAACTGACACGACCGACTACGCGAACGCCACGGCCACCGCGTACGACGTCACTATCGCTCCACCGATTCAGGGCAACACCGGTGGCCCGATTTACTTCACCGTCGACACGGTGGGCTCCGCGAACAACTGCGGGATCCAGTCAGAATACGTCGTTGGTGACGGCATCGTCTTCCGCGTGACGGCCGATGACGCCGCTTTGGGTGGCGCCGCGCTGACGTCTGCGAACGTCAGCACTGCGACCCTCACGGTCAACGGTTTCTCGACCGTGATCCCTCTGGCCTACGGCAACCACGGCGGTCTCGGGATGTGGACTGGCGTATTGCAGACGGGTACCGCAGCGGGCGACTACAGCCCCACGGGACCGATCCCTTACACCATCACCATGAACACAATCGCCGTTCCGGCAGTGACCAAGAAGGTCACGGTCGTCACGCACAAGCGCGTGAAGGTGAGGGGTAAGTTCGTGACCCGCACGCTCCGCACCGTAAAGACCGTTACCGTGACCCCGGCAGTTCCCGGTGCTACGGGGACGTTCAGCCCCGTCGGCACGATACAGGTGCTGACGTTGGTCGCGGCCCCCGTCACGTTGAAGTAACTCACAAGCAGATCTAAAGCAGTACGCAGTGTCCTCGTAGTCCCGAGTGAACGAACCAGATTCCACAGTTCACTCGGGACTCGTGGCATCACAGTAAAAACCAAGGTCCAAAGACACTCGCCAAAGTCCCAAGAACGGGCGGAGAGTGGCAGAGAGAGGAAATCATGAAAGCGTCTCAACAGAAGAGGTCTCGCGGTTCGATCGCCGCAAGGCTCGCGGTGGTGATCGCCATGCCGATTGCGTTGCTGGCAACGGTGAGTGGTGCCGCCACGGCCCCACCGCTCAACCCGATTCAATTGACCGCACCGAGCGGACTCCCGGGTACGGCGCTCCCCTTCACCGGGATAACCGCCACGACCTTCACGGCGTCGGCCAGTTACTCGAAGCTCACGACCAGTCCGGACGCCGGCGTCACCGGCACGCCGTTCACGGTGAGTGGAACAGGTCTGACCCCCAATACGACGCTGCAGCTCACCTGGGGCACTAATACGGCCACGTGGAGCGTGGACCCGGAACCCAACACGGTTGACTATCTGGGTTCGGTCTACTCCCCGATATCCGCTTCGTCTCTCCTCAACAACAGCAACTCGATGTACGTGAACTTAGCGACGGTGACAACGGACGCCAGCGGTAGCTTCAGCCTCAAGACGTCGGCGCCGACGGACTTCGGTGGCAACCACGACATCTGGGCAGTCGCCGGCGGGATCGGCGTCGCCAATGGCTCCTTCGACCAGCTGCGCACCGTGACAATCTCACCGAAGAGCGGGCCGGTCGGTACTCCGATCACCGTGACGTACACGTCTATGGACGCGAATGCCTACGGCGGCGGAGGATCGGTCCTCTGGGACAATCACTACGCCGGTGAGATCATGGGCAACTGGACCCGTGGTACGGCCAGTGTGACTATACGGGCGGCGGGTGCCGTGGGCACCCACTACATCCAAGTCGGTGACGCCATCAGCTTCCAGTACATGAACCCCATCCAGTCGCCGATCACCGACGACAACGGCGCAGCGCGCGCGTTCAAGCTCACCAAGGGCAACACCATGCCAAAGCCTTCGATCACGTGGCCCACCAGTGTCACGCCGAACGTCAGCCCCACCCAATTGACGACGATGTACAACAGCGCGCTGGGTGTGAAGGCCGACCAGCCCACCGCCCTTGACCCCGCGAGTTCTGCGCTAGGAACACTGTCACCAACGAGCGGCCCGGTCGGCACCAAGACCACGTTGTCGGTCACCGGCCTACCCGCCGGGGCAACTGGCAGCGTCGAAGTGGATCTGGTCTCGGTCACCGGTAGTCGCGTCAACTGCACCGGCACCTGCTGGGGCTACACGTACACGTCCCTGGGTAGCGGCACGGTGGCCAACGGAACGTTGGACCAGAGCGTCACCATTCCGAACAACCCGGGTGTCGACACGCTCGGTGGCTGGCACGCGATCGTGGTCGTCAAGGGCGCCATGGGTACTGACGCCGCCGGCAACCGGGTACCCGGCGTGGGCGCCCTCGTCGAGGTTCAAGTCCCCTTCTACGTGAAGGAGAGCATCATGCCCTTCTACAACAAGGCGGGCAAGCTGCTCTCGATGGGCACCGCGACCGCGAACGACTCGCCAGCGCTCGCTACCGAAGTCGGTGGTCAGGTCGGAACCGGCACGGACACCTTCAAGGAAGGTCAGGAGTTCACCGTCAGCATTCTGGGTGTCGGTTGGACACAGCTCGACAACACGTTGGCGGTCGACTACGACAACAGCTACATCGGTTACGGCTGCGGATTCCACTCCAATGGCTACATGGCCGTCCACCTGACAGCTACCGGCGGACCCGGCATCCACATCATCGACCTCTACCCACTGCTGTACTCGGTGTCGCCGAATGAGGGCACGTACTACGGAATGGTGCCGCTGCTCTCAGCCAATCACGACGACCCGGGCCTCGCCCTCGGTTATCAGGTTCCGGTGATCCACCTCGCCATTCGCATCGTGAAGTAACGCTAAGACCTGCGCTCTACTGCCCCGTCCCTCGATTCGTGAGGGGCGGGGCCGTGTCGCGCTCTGCCTTCACGGCCCAGGAGGGCAACCACCAACTCCGATCGCCGAGCAGTGTCATGACGCTGGGCAACAAGAACCCGCGCACAATCGTCGCGTCGACGAGGACTCCGAGGGCGAGACCGATGCCAAGTTCTTGAAGTCCGGCAATGTGACCGAAGACCAGACCACTGAGCGCAGCGACCATTATCAGCGCGGCGCTGGTGACGACGGCGCCGGTGTTGGACAGCCCTTCGACGATGGCGTCGGAACTGGTCGCGCCGTTCAGCCACGATTCACGGATGCGCGCAACGATGAAGACCTCGTAGTCCATGGAGAGCCCGAAGAGCATCGCGAAGAGGAAGACCGGAACCCAACCCTCAATCTGGCTCACGTGGTACGTGCCCAGAATGTGTGACCCGACCCCAAAGCGAAAGACGATCACCAGAAGGCCGTAGGCAACACCGACCGAAACCAGGCTCAGCAACGTGGCGATGAGTGGCAACACCAGTGATCGAAAGGCACGGGCGAGTACGAGGTACGCGAGTAACAAGGCCAACATGAGAATCCACGGGAAGGATCCGTACACGACATTGAGAAAGTCGACCCCTTCGGCTGGCGCTCCACCCACGAGGACCGTCGTGCCCGCGGGAAATGTCACGGATGGAACGATTTTGTTGCGCAGCAGTGTTACGAGATGTTGCGTGTTGGCGGCCCCGAAGTATTCGCGACTCACCACGAGGACCTGTTCGTAGCGACGAGTCCGGTCGACGAAGGGCACCGTATGTCCGATGGCGACGATCGCGACCTCAGGATTCTTCAAAATCAACTTCGCCAACGCCAGTCGAGTGCGTGACTGCAATCCCGTCACGGCGCCGTCGCGGCGACCGGTGTCGATGATGATCTGGATTGGCGTGATGCCCCCAGGCCCAAGACGGCTGCTCGCGAGCGTGAGCGCGCGTGAAGCCTCGATGTTGTGCGGGATTGCCGTGGTCGATGCGGGTGTCAATTGCATCCAGAAAATGGATGAAGCCGCGCCACCGAGCACGATGATGGCCGATACGAGTACGAACACGGGTCGCCGGATGACACGACGGGTGGCTCGCGCCCAGAGACCCGTCGAGATATCTCGTTGGGCCATGATGCCATGGATACCCACGGGCCGAACCCCTCGGCGACCAAGAAATGACAGCAGCGCCGGTTGCAGACTGAGCGCGGACGCGAGCGAGAACACGGGGACCACCAGACCAGCTGCGCCAAGGGATCGAACGAATGGCACGGGCACGATGAGCAACGTAGCCAGACCGATCGCAACCGCAGATCCGGAGAGCGTGACCGTTCTTCCGGCACTTTGCATCGTCGCGATGATGGCGTCATCAACGCTCACGTTCTCACGGTTGATCTCCGTTCGAAACCGGTGAACCATAAGCAAGGAATAGTCAATGGCGAGTGCGAGTCCGATGAGTCCAACAACGTTGGGTACGTAGAGGACCATGAGAAAATGATGCGCGAGCAGATAGACCACGCCGAGGGTGCCCGCGGTCGTTGCTCCCGCGACGAGAAAAGGGATCGTCACCGCCCAGCAGATCCCTAGGACGGCGATGAGGAGCAAGAACGCCAGTACGAAGGCGAGAACTTCTCCCCGATGGAGGTCGCTCGTCAACACCGGTGTGATGTCGTGCTGGAGCGCTGGCGGCCCTGTCACCAGGGCGTTCGAGAGACCGGCGTCGTGAAGCGCGTGGCGTAAAGTGCCCGTGACGTTCGCAGCCTGATCCAGGTGCATCGACGTATTGATGTTGGCGTACAGCAGCCCGCCGATGGCGCGCTGCTCACTGACTGTCCCGGTGGGCACCTTGGTCGCCGCATCGTGGATCCTTGCTTCCAGCGCCGCGATTTCTGGCGTGGTCGCCTTCGTGAATGGCACGACCACCGTGAAGGTTCCTTCAATGTTTTCGTGGAAGTCGCGGATCAGAATCGCGTTGGCCTGGTTAGAGCTCGTGCCAGGTACCGAGAGTGACGTGGTCAGCAGACCGGAGAGTCGTGAAGCCGAGAATGCTCCCACGACAATGATGGCAACCCAAATGGAAATGACGATGATTCGACGCTTGATGACTAGCCGGGTCCATCGCTCTAACACCCTCGTAGCGTACCGAGGCGGCGGTACGCCGAGGCGAATCGTCTATGGCGGTACGAGATGGAAGACGAAGGCGTGACCCACCATCACGAGGTCAGGCAGGCGTCTCGACCGGGAACAGTGCAGGTCGACGCGACGTTCTATCCACCGCGACCGTGAAATCGTCGATTTCCGGAGAAAATCATTGTTATTGGTTTGGTTCTCCACGGCCGGTGGTGATGAATGATCGCAGACTTTCCTTCATGTAGAAGCTCCACGCCCCGGAACAGGCTTCGTAACACTCATACTCCGGAATCAATCCGTGATGGGTGAAACAGACCTCTGTGTGGCCGTCTTTGCGCGAGATGTCAAAGGAGATTTCGGTGCCGTTCCATTCGGTCTTGTCCTCGACGAAACTCAAGTTGCTGTCCAGGACCAGCCAGACGACTCGTTGGTCGGGAACCATTTCTGTGATCCTCTGCTTGGAATAGTGGACGTCTTCGTATCGATACGAAAACTCGTCACCAAGTTTGTCAGTCTCGCCGTCGATGTCGCCCGACCACCATCCACGGACGTCATTGATTGCGGCGAACACCGCGGTGGGATCTTGGTCGACGCTGAACGTCGAAGTGAAGCTTGGACCACTCATAACGGCCTCCATATTCGCCATTCAAGGATTGTCACCGGCGAGATTCGCTTGAGCATAGGTCGCTAATTCTCGGTTCGCTGACGTGTGATCTAGCAACCACGGCTCGAGATGCATATTTCTGGGACATTCTCACTGCCTCGAATTGGTTTCGAAGAACATGGATCATGATGCACCGTCCTCCTATATTGCAAAGGTGGACGACAATGAGCCGGCGTTTGACTATCACGGCGCCCTGGTAGTCGTCGAAACGGATCGAGGAGAGATCGTCTTGATCCATCCGCTTGGAGCCCCCGATTATGCCCCGGCATCACTCCCGAGTGATCCCTGTTCGCCGGGCGAGGAGCCAGCGTTGGCGGCCGTTCGAATTGTTAAGGAGAAGACGGGACTCGACGTGGATGTCGTTCGAGAGTTCACGTCGTTCATCCAAAAGGGGACACCGACAGGCACGATGTACGCACACGGCTTCGTCGCGAGCGTGCGTGGCGGGGAACTTCTCGCCGACGGCCCCGAAGGGGTGGCTCGGTCGTACGCGCTTGACAACATGCCTGCCATCATGCCGATTCGAGTCGCCAATCAGCGGACCTTGGAGGAGTATCTGCGCCAACGCAAGGCGGAATAGGGGAGCGGAGATCGGCGTTGTGGTCGGAACGAAATCGCAGCACTCATCGCAGCGAGATCTCACGACGAATCCCTAAAGTTGTCCTCTGGGACAGAAGAAGTACATGACTTCGACTTCGAGCCGACCGGCGATGACGGCGGGATCCGATGTGGCGAGTCCCCGCGTTCGTTCCAGTGAACCCGTTTTGTAAATGGCCATGCCGCGAAGCGTCGGATCAATTTGCTCATCGAATGGACCGGCCACGAGTATGTCCCCGGACTCTGTGAGCGCATTCAGGTGTGAGAGATGAAGTTCTTGTAGTCGATCAGACTCTTCCTCAGAAATGGTCGCTCGGTTCTCGGGTCGCTTCAGCAGGACGAGTTCGAATCTGTCGAGTTCCATTGATGGTGTGTCAGATGAAGGATCCACGCCGCACTCCCGCTGTTCAGACTTGGCGCGATTGTATCGCCCGGTCGTCGCATCCGGTGTAGCGAATTGTCAACGCAACTTGAGCGTGATGCTCGTCAATTGACGGAACCGCTTAGTCGCTTCGATGTTCGTAGGCTGACGCAATGGATGGTGGACTTACCTCGCAGGTCGACCTATCGCGTGAACGGCAGGTCGCACTCACTAGTGCCGCGCTGTGGGGCGTCGAGTTGGAACCTCCGTTCGCATTCTCCAATGTCTCGTACGTCGCACCGACGACGAATGGTGCAGTACTTAAAGTGCCGTGGGGTGGCGACGACGAAGCGCTCCATGAGGCCGACGCACTCGAGGTGTGGGATGGTGACGGCGCGGTGCGTTTGTTACGTCGGTCCGATCTCGCATTGCTTGAGGAGCGGGCTATTCCCGGCGATGATCTATCAAAGCTCCCGGACATTGACGCCACGAAGATTGCGGTCGACATCGCACTGCGACTCTGGCGTCCCGCGATCACGCCGTTTCGACCGATCGCACCAGAAGTGTCGCGATGGCTGGATCGAGCGGCGAGCGAGCGGAGCGAACTCGTTCCTCTCGCGAGAGAACTGTTCGCGGAAGTCGGCGAGGGAGCCGACTGGCTCGTACACGGAGACCTTCATCACCACAACATCTTGAAGTCCGGAGACCACTACGTGGCGATAGACCCCAAGCCCTACCTCGCCGACCGGGAGTACGACGTTCCCGCGTTCCTCTGGAATCCCATGGATAACTTCTTGGAGGACGTCGCCCAAACGGAACGTCGGATTCAAGCCTTCACGGCGGTGGGGCTCGACGAGTTTCGAATTCGTGCGTGGGCAGTCATACGCGGCTCGTATCTTCGTTCTGGACCGGAGTACATCGAAGGACTTCGAGCGCTCGTGGCTTAAGTCGCGCGACTCGAAACGAAATGCGGTCTGGACATCATCTCCGGACTGCCGCAACTCAATAGTCGACGGTGGCGGGGTAAGTGGGTGGCGATGAAGCAGACTGTCCGTGAGACATGGAGAGTCATGGTGTTGAAGGGACGCGTCGATGACTAGCGAGCCGAGTGAACGGCAGTTAGAGATGCAACGTCGCGTCGCGCACAAAGAATCCAGAGACCGCCGAACGATCGCTCGGGTGCAACTGTTCGCATCGGGCGTGCTCGTTGCGTCAACACTGCTCGCGTGGATGAACCATCCGCGCGTAGTGCATCGCTTCGGCACCTCACCTTCCATTTACGTTCGAGAAGTGAGCCACTCGATCGGATTGGTGACGCGTCCGGCGGGGGTACTCGCGCTATTCGTGGGCGTGGTCGCGTTCGCATCAGCGAGACAACTGAGAAGGCCGCGGGTGTTGACCGGGTGGTTGGCAGTTGGACTCGCCGCGATTGCCGTTGGCGTGTGCACCGTGGAGATCGTCCAACTACTGCTGGGTCGGAGGAACTGGCTCAGCGATCTTTCGACGGCAGTCGCGCCATCGCCGACCGGCAACGCAATCGGCGTGGGCGTGTGGATAGCGGCCGCTGCCTCGATCGCGCTGATGGCTAACGCACTGACCTACCTCTTTTTGGAATACCGCCATTGGCGAAATTCGTCGGTAATCACCGAGGAGGAACCGCTTCGCTAAGAGGCTGATTGCGGGCATGCTTCGTCAACCGCGATACGCGCTGATTCGACCATGGTGTCGATTGAGAGGCCACGGCCCCAACGAGCGCAAGTGAACTCGTAGTTAACGAGCTTCGGTATCAATCGCGGGACGATTACGGCAAGAGGTGAATCGCTAATTCAACATCTGCAGTTTGGTCGTGATCACGATCGTGTGCGCAAATTTGTCGTGCAGCGTCTGATTCTTCTGGTCCCATGCGACCCACAGGAGGTCAATGAAGTGGGGTAGGGAGAGCGCGAACAAGATGATGAAGTGGTGAGCCTCGTGTTGCAGTTGCACGTGTGTCGGATGCTGATAGGTCCGGAAGTTGTAGACGCTCCCAATGACTACCAGAACTCCGTAGGCGATCGCTCGGCGTACGGCACGTTGGTAGTCAATCTCG
>ODAK010007050.1_pt1 | contig 11282 bp, 7 predicted proteins | sample 1539591 | NCBI WGS metagenome assembly ODAK01 (sample SAMEA3539303, study PRJEB22396) | soil metagenome | biome: tundra; feature: field; material: soil | place: USA | collected 2010-05 | depth 0.15 m | reverse complement strand
TCCGCCATACGGTGAAGGTTCCGCTCTTGTGGCGTTGCCCACAGTAGTGGGTAAAGCCCAGGAAGGTGAAGGTTTCTGGTTTTCCCTCTCCCCGCGCTTTCCGGTCGCGGGCGGCGAACCGCCCGAACTCGATCAGTCGGGTCTTGTCCGGATGTAGCTCCAAACCGAACTTCGCCAGCCGTTCCCGGAACTCTTTTAGGAAACGCTCAGCTTCCGTCCGGTGCTGAAAACCCACCACAAGATCGTCGGCATAGCGGACGACTATTACGTCGCCTTTTGCCACTTTCCTGCGCCAGACATCAGCCCATAGATCGAAGAGGTAGTGCAGGTACACGTTGGCGAGCAGCGGTGAAGCCACCGCTCCCTGCGGCGTACCCAGCTTCGTCTCCGACCATTGGCCGTCTTCCGATACTCCCGCCTTCAGCCATTTCCGGATCAGGCGAAGTATCCGGCGATCGGCCACCCGATGCTCGATGAACTTCATCGTCCATTCGTGGCTCAGGTTATCGAAGAAGCCACGGATGTCGGCATCGAGCACCCAGTTCACCCGCTTCCGTTGGATGCCCACCGTCAGCGCGTCCAGCGCCTGGTGCGGGCTGCGTGCGGGACGGAACCCGTAAGAAAAGCCCTTGAAGTCGACCTCATAGATCTGGTTGAGGATCGTCACCACGGCCTGTTGAACGATTTTGTCCTCCAGCGCTGCGATGCCCAACGGACGTTGCCGCCCGTCAGCCTTCGGTATAAAGACTCGTCTTGAAGGTTTTGCCCGATACGCTCCGCGGTGCACCCGGCTGTGCAGATCGACGAGTCGATCCTCCAGCCCGGATTCATACTCCTGCCACGTTACGCCGTCCACTCCGGGCGAAGCCTTGCGCTGAAGCGCGAAGAAGCTGTCGCGGAGTAGATCCACGTTGAGATGGTGGAGCAAAGCGGTGAACCGCTCCTGCTTTCTTTCCTTTGCTGCCTTCCGCACACCGTCCAACCCCTGGGACATGCACTTCCCGCTCTGTGTCGGGTGCATGTGCGACTGAACGATGTTCTCCCTCGTCTGTGCCCTTCCCTCCCCAGCCTCCGCAGAAGGTCTCCCTCCCTTGTTCGGCTGGTTCACAGGTAGTACGGCACAGTCCGACTTCTCCGGCACGTACATGTCCGCCGTGCGGCTTGTGGCCTTCGCGGACCGGCCTTGATCCTCACACCAAGGCGTGCTGGAGATCTCCCGGTTCTCGTGCATGTTGTTTCTCAGCGTGCGCGGGTTCTTAGACTACGCAGGACCGACAGTCCACTCGCGATTAGCGTGGCTGCCGTGTTGCCTTCCTCCTACTCGGAATGAAGTCGGCATCCTGATCTACGGGCTTTTCGCAGCTCAATAGCCCCGCCCACCGATGCCTCTATCTACGCTTCGAGAAACACCTCACGCTGTCCCCCGCAAGACTCAAGGCCAGGATGGATTCGCTACTTCCTTTCCTGTAGGGCTCTTGCATCCCCTACAACATGCCGGTTTAGCCCGGCGCACTCCGAATTGCCCGTCACACGCCCGTAATCGGCGGCGAGCGCCAATGGAGCTTCATACCTCCCACAACGGGAGTTCGGAGAGTCTGCGAGATCGCACTTGTCCGATTACGGCGTGATTCGGGGACAATCGCCAAACCGTCAGGAATAGATCATCACACCCCTGGTTGGCGACTGTTAGTCGAGCCTTGCCAGTGCGCACGAAGTACGATTAATGCCTGAACCATTAAACTTTTCCGGTGACTTGGACTTGGCTCCCTTCAGAATGGGAATATCGGGGTGCTGAGAATTCAGTGTGCAGCTTGCGATGTCTCGGAAAGGAAATCGTCCCGGCACTGTTTCGCCGCGGAGAGCAACTGATCAACCTGAAATCGACGATTCTGCCCTAAGGTGGAGGCTGGCCGCAGGGCTCTGCGAGAGCGAACGCGCTCAATTGGGGAGTCTTGGAGGTACTGGCCAACAAGGTGGAGAGTGCAATCCCTCGGGGTGGCTTCAATTGCAGACAATTCACCGCACGCTTTTAACCTTTGATGTTAAGAGCGAACCGCATTGCCTCCGGAGCCGCTCAGCGGTCGGTTGGCTCTACGAAGCGTCGATTGTCGGTAAGGTTAGAGTGCGCCCTTAAATTGCCGGCTACCTTGACCGTGAAATTCTCGTGCGCCGCTACCCCGTCCACTCCGTCCACTGTAAGGCGAATCGTAAACTCTCCCGCGCTTGTGTAGGCATGAGATACCTTGGGACTATCCGCGCTCGTGCCGTCGCCCAGGTCCCAGTGATAAGCGACCGCGGGCACACCGCCAGCTCCGGCCTGCGCGGAGAGCGCCGAAAGAGAGATCGTCTCACCGGTATTTGCCGCTGCGGGCACTTGCGCAGTCACGGTTGGGGCAGCCTCGGCAACGCTCCGGTCGATCAGCTTGATCACCCTCACCGACTGGGGTGGCTGGTTCTCGATTTGCACTGCGCCGCCCACGAGCGTAACCGTCGCGTTCTGGTTCAGCACATCCATCGCCGCAAACGTGTGGCCGGCAGGAAGCCCGAGGTCCGCGAGTTTCAGCGTGTGCGAGCGCACCGTGTTCGTCCAGTTGAAGACAGTCAGCATGGCTTGGCGCTGACCTTCCAGGAGGAAGAAAATACTTGGCTGTTCATCCTCCGGCTCGTAGGTCATCAGGTCTAACGGCGTAGAAGCTTGCCCAACTTTGGCCATATTCAGCAGTTCCCGGTTTTCAACCAGCGCCAGCCGGTCCTTCTCAGATCCCAGGACCAGCATGTCATCGCCAATCTCATACATGCCGCCGGATACTGCGGAAAGCGCGATCGACGCCTGGGCCGCGCCCAGCGAAATCGAAGATCGTTCGTTCGCGCGCTCCATGAGATGCGTCGCGGTGACGTTGAAGGCGTCCGGATCATTGACGAAGAAATTACGGTGCATGTAGAAGCGGGCAGCGATGCCAGAGGCAGCATTCTTGGTTCTCTCAAAACTGTGCCCCGTGTCCGCGGAGATCCGGCCCGTATCTACCAGCCCCACTGGGTTGAGCATAGGACTTCCGTCTTTATCCAAGATCACTTCCTCGCCCACGGCATCGCGGATTACTTGGAGACCAATGCGTTGGGCTTCCAGGGCTGTGGTGTTGGGGCGGTAACGGTAACCCTCGATCGCGGTGGTATCCATGAAGTCGAGTTTGATGAACCGGACCCCCCATTCGCGGGCGAGTGTCCTGTAAGTGTCCCGCATATACTCCTGGGCTCCGGGATGGGTTGTGTCCAGCGCGTAAAGCACATCCGTCTTCTGGCCCCAGACGTCGCCAACGGGGATCGGCTGGCCCTTGGCATTGTGCACCAGCCAGTCCTTGTGGTGCTCGTAGATCCAAGCTCGGCTCGTCACCTCAAATGGCGCAGTCCATACGCCGAATGTCAGGCCCTCTCCGGTAATGTGATGCCCGACAAACCGCACACCATCCGGGAATTGTGTTGCATTGGGGGTTGTGAATTCTCCGCGGGCGTACTCATAGCCATCATCAATTTGGAAATACTTATAACCTAATGACTTCAGATGTTCGGCTTGCCAGTCGCCGTTGGCCAGAGTCTCACCTTCGTTGATGGCGCCATAGTAGACGGTCCAACTCCACCAACCGATGGGAGTCTCACTAGAGACGCGCGCATGGTGCAGACGACGAACCGCATCACCGTAAGTTAGCAGTTGCTTGTGGTAATCCGGACCGGCCTCGAACATCAATCGCTCTGAAACCATGTCTTCCCCGGGTTTAACGGGAAGGCTCAATTCGACCTGGTCGTCCGCGGGAGAATCCTTCAGATCGAATTCCTTCTGGATTTCCGTGGTTCCGGTGGATTCAACGGTATAGGATGCTATCTTGGTCTTCGCCCCCATACCCTCAGCTTTCAGATGCATCAGGGTCAGAAATCGGTCTGAGGTGAGAGCGCCAAGAAATAAACTCTGCTTACTCTCCCGGTTGTAGATGAGTTGGCTCCCTGCACCGCGATGCATCCCGCCGTGCACTCCCCCGAGGTCGTAGAGAGCCAGGTCCGGCCAATCTTCGCTGAAACTGTCGGAGAGAACCCGGTCGGCCGATTGACCGCCACCCAGATTGAGGATCGGCTCACCCATGGCCTCCACACTCCGAATGGCCTGCACAGTTACTTCCTTTCCCGCGCTGTTTTGCACCTTTACCTGGACGGTGCCGTAAGGGCGCTGTTTGTAGAGCTGTAGCACGTAAACAAGATCGGGTTTGCCGTCCAGTCCGCTGCAAGTGACTGTGACCTCTCGGCCGGGGCCGAGATCATCTTCGAAGGTAGACTCCGAAGCCTGGTGCCGCGGGTAATCGCTCGAGCGAAGCCACTGGTGGTCAACCTGTGCTGCCACACGGGACCTGAGCAAGGGCTGTCCGCCATGCACCGACAGTTGGTACGATCCCTCCTGCGCGTTGACCATCAGGGACAGCTCGTCGTTCGTCAGCTGCTGGGCCACACACGGCAGCGCGACAATCAGCGTGCCAGCGGTAATCGCTAGTCCAACTCTGAAAACCAGTCTTCGAGTTCTTTTCGACACGGCAGCAATCTCCCTATGTGTGCATGTTCGTCATCGCAGCAGGAACCCATACTCTACCGATGAGGTCATGGGGTCAAGCTCGACTGCGAAGCAGCCAAAACAGATCGCACGGGCCACGCTTTCCCCGCACCGCAGCGTGCACAGATGAAACCCGCCGGCCATCGAAGCCGGGCCAGATATGTGCGGCACGCCTCTTCGGTAGCGAAGTTCGTTTCCAACTCCGCCGATTCCGCGGGTACTCTTCCGCCATCCCCGCATACTACCTATTGGGGCCACCTCAGTGAAGCAGATACTCAGCTCAAGAATTTATAATGCGAAAGCGATGAATGGGAGGCCTAACCCCGTCGAGACGGATCGCCCCACGGTGGCAGAGGGGCCGAGCGGATATCTGCGAAGCGTCATCAAACGAAATCGCAGCGGCGAGACTGTCGGCAGTTACGCAGTTTGCTCCGCGCACCCAGCAGTGATCGATGCAGCTATTCAGCAGGCGCTCGAAGACGGTAACTGTTTTCACGTTGAATCGACATCCAGCCAAGTTAACCAGTTCGGCGGATATACGGGTATGACGCCGCAGCAATTTGCTGATTCAATTCGCGTCGCTGCCGCCTCAGCGGGATTGCCAGCAGGTCGCGTTCTGCTTGGAGCTGACCACCTGGGTCCGTTTGCTTGGCGCAGTGAACCGTCGGCTACAGCCATGGCGAAGGCCTGCGACCTGGCTCGTCTTTGCGTTCATGCGGGATATCAGAAGATCCACTTGGACACGAGCATGCCATGTGGTGACGACGCAAAGAGTCTCGATGAGAAGGCCGTTGCGGAACGCGCTGCCATTTTGTGCCGAGCTGCGGAAGAAGCTTGCGAGGAGATGCCGACTGGTTCGCCGAGACCGCTTTACGTCATTGGAACGGAGGTCCCGCCTCCGGGCGGAGAAGTGGCAGAGGGGGAATGTCCAGCCCCGACGATGGTCGAAGATGTTCATCACACTTTGGACATCTTTCGCTCCGCGTTCCGAGCGCATGGCTTGTTCGCCGCTTGGGAGAACGTGGTCGGGTTGGTCGTTCAACCTGCCGTGGAATTCGGCGACACCAGGGTTTTCGACTACGATCGCCAGAAAGTGCATTCGCTGTCGGCAGGATTGCCTGCAAGTCCTTCGCTTGTCTATGAGGCCCATTCCACCGATTACCAGTCCCCCGCCGCTCTAGCAGAGATGGTGGAGGACCATTTCGCAATTTTGAAGGTCGGTCCCTGGCTTACGTTCGCTTATCGGGAAGCGATTTTTGCACTGAGCGGCATAGAACGCGAGATCCTTGGCCACAAGCGCGAGGTGAGATCGTCGCAAGTGCGGGAGGCGCTGGAGTTCGAGATGCTGCGCAACCCGGCGTACTGGCGTTCGTACTACCGCGGCGACGACGACGAATTGCGCCTCTCGCGTGCCTTCAGTTTCAGCGACCGCTGTCGTTATTACTGGCCCCAACCTTCCGTACAAGCGGAAGTAAAGCGCCTGCTGCACAATCTCGGCCGCTTTTCATGCCCGCTGACCCTGCTGAGCCAATATCTTCCGATCGAGTACGAGGCGATTCGCCAGGGCGAACTGGAGAATGATGCTGCGGCTGTCATCGGCCACCACATTCAACGTGTTCTTCGATTTTATGGTGTGGCCTGCGGATCTCCGGTTACATCTGGAGGTAGGAACTTCAGAGCCACGAAGCGTCCGAGCTCGGTGTCTTCGGCCTTGTAGACCACGCCCATGCCGCCGCCACCAAGCTTCTCGACGATGCGGTAGTGCGAGATGGTTTGGCCGATCATTCCGAGACGCCTGGCTTTCGGGTCGCTTCATCTTAAAGACGCTGCATCCGCCAGTCAACGAATCGTATCGAACCCAGGGTTACATCTTTAAATGGCTTGACGCGCGAATGACGGCTCTGGCCCAAGCGTATGAAACCCGGAACACTTTGGGAGGGATAACCGTGGAAGCAGCGAGATAACTCCCGGTTTGTCGGCCAACCGAAAGCTATCCGGCTTCCACGCCGGGATTAGTCCTGTGAAGTCGGCTTGTGTTCAGCTATGGGGGGAATGTGGCGGGCCGCTGGTTCATGGGACGAACCTTAGTGACGCGGGCCAGAAGTCGGCTTGGGGGAAATCACAATTGATCTCCTCGAACCCCGTTTGGCCGACAAACCGCCTGTGATTGCTGACGAGAAGCGGATTCCGCTGCGACAATTGCGAATACGGAAAATGCGGACAGGTCTGTTCGGATAGTGGGACGTCGGCTATCATATGCGACTCAGAAGGACGGGATGTTGACATGAATTGCCATCGCTTCCACCATGCGCCGCTGTTCATTATTATTTTCTTGCTTACTGCTCCTCGTTTGCTTGCTGATTCTATCGATGACTCCATTCGCGAGCAGATGAACGCGCGCCACGTCCCTGGACTGGTGCTTCTGGTATTGCGGGACGGCAAGGTGATTAAGCAACAATCCTATGGCCTGGCCAACATTGAATTGGGCGTACCGACCAGCAAGGACAGCGTGTTCCCTCTTGCCTCGGTCACCAAGATCTTCACCGCGACGGCAGTTTATTTGCTTGTGCAGGAAGGCAAGCTTCGCTTGAGTGATAAAGTCACACAACTCTTGCCGGAACTCCCGAACGCCTGGGACGAAATCACTGTCCTGAACTGCCTGAGCCACACCAGCGGCATCCCTGATATTTTCCCGGGATCACCGGCCGCGGCCCCCGCCGATTGGATCGCTGCCGGCGGTCCGGAAGAAGGGCTCAAGAAAGTATCCGCCGTCCCGCTCGTGTACAAGCCAGGAGAGAAGTCGATTTACAACCAGACGGAATTCTTGTTACTGAAGATGATCGTCGAAAAGATTTCCAGAATGTCGCTAGAGGAGTTCCTGAGTAAACGGATCTTCACGCCCCTGGACATGGCATCCGCACGATTCGGGGACTCTCTCGACATCGTCCCGAACCGCGTAGGGCTTTATATGAACTTCATTCCGCAATCCGATCGCTTCCACGTGGAGCGCCAGGCGAACGGGAACGGCTTGCCATCGCCCGACGGCAAACTCTGGAACGACATTAACTTTCTCTATCCCGAGTACCAGCATGGTGGCGTTGGCCTGAACATGAGCGCGGCGGACCTGGCTACTTTCGACGTGGCCCTCTTTCACGACCGCGTGCTCAACCGGCAAACGTTGGAACTCATGTGGACGCCATTCCGTCTGAACAATGGACGTGATGCTCAGTTTGCAGGAGGGTGGGACACAGACGTTGTCAACGGCCACCGAATGGTTTATCACATTGGCGCCGGCATGGTCGAATACGCACACCTCCTAGATCCCGACTTGACCGTCATTCTCTTCACAAACAACCAGGGCTTCAACCCTTACCGGATGACAATTGACGTCATGCGATTCTTTGTTCCTGAGATCGAGAAACGCAGCAACTAGGGAGATTATCCCTGGATGACGGGCTAAACGGAAGTTATGCCTGCGGACGTGCTCGCAACGACGCGGGCCAGAAGTCGGCTTGGGGGAGATCGCCATTGTTCTCCTCTAAGCCCGTTTCTTGATAACTTCCGAGTAGCCGACAAACCAGGAGCTATCGGCTCGATACCCAGTTGTGAGGCGAGGCTTCGAGTATGACAGGCTCGCGCCAGCAGGCGTCATCGTTGACTAGCGGATGCCGCGTTCGTAAGATGAAGCGACCCGAAAGCCACGTATCTTCTGATGATCGGCCAAACCATCTCGCACTACCGCATCGTAGAGAAGCTCGGTGGCGGCGGTATGGGTGTGGTCTACAAAGCTGAGGATACCCGCCTTCAGCGTACGGTTGCTCTGAAATTCCTCTCCGAGGATACGGCCAAAGACCCCGCCGCTCTGGAGCGTTTTCGACGGGAAGCCCAGACTGCCTCTGGGCTGAACCACCCCAACATTTGCACCATCTACGACATTGGCGAAGAAGGCGGATCTGCCTACATCGCGATGGAGTTTATCGATGGGCAGACGCTGAAACACCGGATTGAAGGCAAGCCGATGAGGCTGGCCGAACTGCTGGATGTGGCCATCGCGATTGCCGACGCCCTCGCAGCCGCCCATGCCCGGGGCATCGTGCACCGCGATATCAAGCCGGCGAATGTCTTTATCAGTCGCAGTGGGCAAACCAAGCTGCTGGATTTTGGCCTTGCGAAATACACGGCCGAGCAGCAATTGGTGCGGGACGCCTCCGTGACCGGTTCTATGCCGACAGCCGCCAACCCTCAGCTGCTGACCAGTCCCGGCACAGCCGTCGGAACGGTGGCTTACATGTCGCCCGAGCAGGCCATGGGCGACGAGTTGGATGGCCGCACCGATCTGTTTTCTCTGGGTATTGTCCTTTATGAAATGGCGACCGGGAGGCAGGCCTTCTCGGGGCCGACGACAGCCGCTGTGTTTGACGCGATTCTGCACCGCCAACCGGCTGCAGCGCTGAAAGTCAATTCCCAGCTCCCTGCACGGCTGGAAGAGATTCTCGACAAGGCGCTGGAAAAAGATCCCAAGCTGCGTTATCAGGCTGCCTCCGACTTTCGGGTTGATCTGCAGCGGCTCAAGCGGGAATCAGACTCCCATTCGTCCACCAGGGGCGCTGCAGGTCAGGCGGAAGTCGTGCCGGATGTGGCTGGACCCGTCGTTGCGATTGGTTCAGCGCCTGCTTCAGCCAAGACCAGGCGTTGGGTTTCTGCCGCTCTGGGTGCTGTGATCGCCCTCGCTCTTGCCGCAGGGGCATATTGGGAAGGAAAACGCGAAGGGCTGGCATCCAGCATCACACCGCCCACGTATCGTCAGCTGACCTTCCGTGGTGGAACCATTCGCATGGCACGTTTCGCGCCGGATGGGAAAACCATTGTGTACAGCGCGGCCTGGGAGGGTAATCCGACCGAACTCTACACTACCCGCCCGGAGAGTCCCGAATCGCGTCCCATCGGCCTGTCACGGGCGGAAGTCCTGTCCATCTCGGCGGAAGGAGAGATGGCGGTGCTGCTCCATAGTCACAATGTGGATCCCTACATCAATGCCGGCACCTTAGGCAGAGTGCCGCTGGGCGGCGGCGCTCCACGCGAGGTCCTCGAGAATGTGCAGTGGGCAGATTGGTCACCGGACGGGACCAACTTTGCCGTGGTGCGCGAATTCGGCGGCCAAAGCCGGCTGGAATATCCCATCGGGAAGGTCCTGTTTGAGACCGGAGGCTGGATCAGCCACCCGCGAGTCTCGCCGAATAGCGATATGGTGGCCTTCATTGAGCACCCCGTCCGCAGGGACGATGCCGGCTCCATCGTGGTGGTCGACCTGTCGGGAAAGAAGAAAACTCTTTCCACCGGCTGGGAAACCGTCTGGGGTCTGGGCTGGGCGCCGAAGGGAACGGAAATCTGGTTTTCCAGCACGAGGCTTGGATACGGCCGTTATCTTTCCGCTGTGAACCTGTCAGGGAAGGAACGGCTGCTGGCGCGTGAGCCTGGCACTTTGACTCTGCAAGATGTAGCTCGGGACGGCCGGGTGCTGCTCACACGCGACGTGCCCCGCGTGGGAATGGTGGGCATGACGGCGGGTAATAATAAAGAGCGCGACCTGTCGTGGATGGACTGGTCGGCACCGAGAGATCTATCCGCCGATGGCAAGACTCTCTTGTTTACGGAATCCGGTGAGGCCGGCGGCGCGAATTACGCAGCTTATCTTCGTCAGACCGATGGTTCTCCCGCAGTCCGGCTGGGCGACGGTGGGGGTTTTGCCCTCTCCCCGGACAAAAAATGGGTGGTGGGTGGCCACCCCAAGCCCCCGGTGCAGTTTTTCCTGCTTCCGACTGGGGCGGGAGAAGCCAAGCTGCTTACGCATGAATCATATGTTTACCCGCTGGTTTCCCGACGGCAAGCGACTGCTGTTCTCCGGCGATGAGCCCGGCAAAGGTGTCCGTCTGTACGTGCAGGATATTGACGGCAGTCCACCGCAGGCCATCACCGGCGAGGGCGTGAACGCAAGCCTGTTTGCGATCTCTCCCGACGGCAAGTAGCGATGGTCGGTCCGGATCAGAAACCGGCGTTGTTGCCCGTCGACGGCGGTGAAGTTCGGGCAATCCTAGGCCTTGATGTCGGAGACGCTCCAATAAGCTGGACCAGCGATGGCCATTCGCTATTCGTGTATCGTCTCGGGGAAGTGCCGACCAAAGTCGACAAGCTGGACCTGGCTACGGGACGTAGACAACCCTGGAAGCAACTCGTGCCACCCGATGTTTCCGGGGTCACCGATATCAGCGCCATTCTGATCACTCCCGATGGAAATAACTACGTCTACGAATACGGCCGTACGCTTTTCCGATCTGTATCTGGTCAATGACGTCAAGTAGCCAATGAACGATGGAGGACGGGCGTCTCGCCCGTCTCGCCGGGCGGGGACGCCTCTCGAGGTTGTTCCCGAGTGACGGCCAAACAGGAAGTAACCGATTACTTCCTGCTTGACGACATAGCTCAGCGCGATTTTGCGAAACGGTTCGAACGCGGTGAACTGAGCAGCCGACGACCAGACATCCGAACTAGAACGGCAAGGATTCTCCAACACGACTGGGCTACTGCAGCTTAGCGTACTCGGCCTTAGCTTGTTTTAGGACGGGGATGTCGGGGTCGGCGTCTTTCCAGAGGGTAAGAAATTCTTTGTAGGCGGCGAAGCGACTATACGCCG
>ODAK010007049.1_pt1 | contig 11283 bp, 10 predicted proteins | sample 1539591 | NCBI WGS metagenome assembly ODAK01 (sample SAMEA3539303, study PRJEB22396) | soil metagenome | biome: tundra; feature: field; material: soil | place: USA | collected 2010-05 | depth 0.15 m | reverse complement strand
GTGCTCTTCCGATCTCCTCGCAAGACGGAATCGATCATAGATCCGTATACATCGACCGCCCAGTGGTCGCGGCGATTCATCGGCCTGAAGCTCTTCCTCGCACTGGCGGAAAAGGGCGAGGCGGGATATATCGAGATGATCGAGCATCAGGCTCGCATGGGGGACGTGCTGCGCCGGTCGCTCGAAAACGCGGGATGGCGCATTGTCAACAGGACGCCACTGCCGCTGGTGTGTTTCACGCGGGAGGGGCTGGTCACCTCGAAGTTTCTGACGGCGCTTCACGAACGTCAGATCGCCTGGATGTCGGAGGTTCAACTCAATGACGGCGAGCCTGTGCTGCGGGCCTGTGTGACGAGTTTTCGCACGACCGAAGAGGACATCGAGTGGGTAGTTGGCGAGATGAGCCGGATTCAGTAGCGGGAGCCGAAACTTCATGAGACGCGAAACCATTGCGATTCACGGCGGCTACGAGGATGATCCGACGACCAAGGCCGTGGCTGTACCCATCTATCAGACCGCTGCTTACGCGTTTGACAGCGCGGATCATGCGGCGGCTTTGTTCAACCTGGAGGCGCAGGGATTCCGGTATACCCGCATCAGCAATCCGACGACGGCCGTGCTGGAGCGGCGCATCGCCGAACTGGAAGGCGGAGTGGAGGCTTTGTGCGTCGCGTCGGGGCAGGCTGCGGTTAGCTACGCAGTGCAGAACCTGACTGGGATGGGCACCAATATCGTTTCGGTTTCCCAGCTCTACGGCACGACGCATACGCTGTTTGCGCACGTTCTGCCGAATCAGGGCGTCACTGTGCGGTTCGCGGAATCAGACCGGGCATGCGCGATCGAAGCGCTGATCGATGAAAACACGCGCGGAATTTACTGCGAGAGTGTGGGCAATCCGGCGGGAAATATCTGCGACATCGAGACGCTGGCGCGGGTGGCTCACGCACACGGCATTCCGCTGATCGTAGACAACACGGTTCCGACACCGATCCTGCTGCGGCCCATTGAATACGGGGCGGATATCGTGGTGCATTCGCTGACCAAGTTTATGGGGGGACACGGTACCACGCTGGGCGGGGCAATTGTCGACGCCGGCAGGTTCCCGTGGAAAGAGCACGCGCAACGCTTCCCGGCTTTCAGCCGGCCCGACCCTTCGTATCACGACCTGGTTTATACGGATCATTTCGGCGACGCCGCCTGGATGGGCCGCTGCCGCAGTGTTTACCAGCGCACCTGCGGGGCGGTGCTGTCTCCGCTGAGCGCCTTCCTGCTTTTGCAGGGTCTCGAAACAGTGGCCCTGCGCATCGAACGTCACGTGCAGAACGGCAGGCGCGTGGCGGAGTTCCTCCGCAAAGACCACCGGGTGCAATGGTTGAATTACGCCGGATTTCAGGACAGCCCCTGGCATGAGCGCGCGCAAAAGTATCTGGGCGGCCGGGGTTGCTCTCTGATGACCTTCGGGGTCAGAGGAGGGTATGAAGCGGGCAAGAGATTTTATGATGCTCTCCGGCTCATCAAGCGGCTCGTGAACATCGGCGACGCCAAGACTCTGGCGTGCCATCCCGCCTCCACCACGCACCGGCAGATGTCCGCTGAAGAGCAACGCAGGGCCGGAGTGACGCCTGAGACGCTGCGAATCAGCGTGGGCATTGAACACGTCGCCGATATCATCGACGACCTGGATCAGGCGCTCGCGGCGGCCGTTTCGGATTAATCGGAAGCGCGCCTACTGCCCCGGCAGTCCAGCCGAGGGCGAAGGCACAACCGTAATTCCAGACGCGGTCACCAGACGACCCAGCGCACGGTCCTCTTCGAGGTCGAACCCCACTCGGCTGTTCTCCGGCAGCACGACGTCATTCCCGACGATCGCGCGGCGGATCCGGCTGTAGCGGCCAATCGTCACCCGAGGCAGCAGGATGGATTCGTCCACCTCGCAGTAACTGTTCACACGCACGAACGGCGATAGCACGCTGCGGTTCACACGCCCCCCGGATATGATGCAGCCGGGCGAGACGATGGAATCCACCGCCAGCCCCATGCGCTGCCCCTCCTGTGCGAAAACAAATTTAGCCGGCGGCGCCTGGAAAGCCCTCGTTCGAATTGGCCAGACATGGTCATAGAGGTTGAATTCGGGCAATACCGAGACCAGGTCCAAATTGGCTTCGTAGTAAGCATCGAGGGTGCCGACATCACGCCAGTAAAGGGAGGCTTTCCGGTTCATGTCGTGGAAGTCCCAGGAGACGACGCGTCTGCGGGCGAGGCATTTCGGCAGAATGTCCTTGCCGAAATCGTGGGAGGAAGCAGGGTCGGCAGCGTCGGCAAGGAGTTCGTCGAGCAGCAACTGGGTTTTGAAAATGTAGATGCCCATCGAGGCGCTGCACTTGCCCGGGTGGTAAGGCGAATGAAAGGGCTCTCCGTGTTTGGGCTTTTCTTCAAAGCCGACGATGCGCGACTCGTTGTCGATTTCGACGATACCGAAGTGGTGGGCTTCGGAGGGGTCGATCTGAATAGTCGCGACGGTAATGTCGGCGTTGCGGGAGCGGTGCCAGCTGAACATGTCCCGGTAGTTCATTTTGTAGATATGATCGGCAGCGAGGATCAGGACTTCGTCGGGAGACTCGGTCAGGATGCTCTGCAGATTCTGATAGACGGCATCGGCTGTTCCCTGGTACCAGACGTCGCTGACCCGCTTCATCGGGGGCAGGATCTCGATGAACTCGTTCATCTCAGACGAGAAGATGTGCCAGCCATCACGTATATGTCTGTTTAGTTCCAGTGACTTGTACTGTGTTAGGATAAAGATTCTGCGAATGTCCGAATTCATGCAGTTGGATAGCGTGAAGTCGATTATTCTGTAAACGCCACCGAAAGGAACTCCAGGTTTAGCGGTATCGCGGGTGAGGGGATGCAGGCGTTCCCCAGCTCCTCCTGCCAGTAGTATCGCGAGAACGTTATGCATAGTTAAGTCGGTTCGGGTTTAACGGCTTAAACTGCGGCGCGGGAAAAAGTTAAATGGCTTGATTTGGATCAAGTCATATGATATCAGTACCTTGGAAATCGACGAAGATTTCCGAGGTAGAATTTTTGATCAGTTTGGAGGTGTCGTAAATTTTGGCAGAAGTCAGACTCCAGGACGGTGAAACCCTGGAAAACGCCCTTAGGCGCTTCAAGCGGAAGGTGCAGCAGGAAGACATCATTAAAGAGGTCAAGAGGCATTCCTTCTATCTGAAGCCGGGTGAGAAATTGCGGGTCAAGCAGGCATTGGCACGCAAGAGAAACCGGAAGAAAAGTCGCCGGGAAATCGAATAATCAGTAGTACGAACAGGTGGCGCGAATGGCAAGCGCGTCGCCTTCCCTTCCTCAGGATGGTGCCATGCCGGAATTTCAGGACCGGGTTTTGAAATGTATCGACTGCGCGGCGGATTTCGTATTCACTGCAGGTGAACAGCAGTTCTACCACGAAAAAGATTTTCGAAACGAACCTAAGCGTTGTAAAGCGTGTAAGCTCAAGCGGCAAAATTCACCCGCGGATCGGGGCTCATCTTCTGGACGTGTTGAAACATCGGCGATCTGTTCCCAGTGCGGCCGGGACACGACCGTTCCCTTCCGTCCCACACAGGGCAGGCCTGTGTTTTGCAGGGAGTGTTTCCAGTCCCGTAAAGCTTCCGGAGCCGCGGCCGGTTAAAGAAAACCGCGAAGGTGGCTTCCGAACGCGTTATCGCCCCAAGGCATCCGCATCCCTCTGAACGTATGGATCTCAACGAACCATCGATAGACCGGCTGCGGCTTAAGCTCCGTTACAAAGTCCTGTATCACGTCGGCCACAACTGCGCCGATGTGGACGATCTGGTGCAGGAAAGTCTGGTGCGATTTTTTCGCGCGGAGCAGCGAAACCTGATTCGGAATACAGAAGAATTCGGTGCGTTCCTGAACGGTGTCTGCCGCAACGTGATTCTTGAATACCGGCGGCGGGTCCGTCGTGAGCCGACGGTAGATCCGGATATGCCCATTCCGGATGCCGGGGTCCGTCCAGAAGCCGAGATTCTGGAAATGCGCGATTCCATCGAGCATGGCCTGAGCGAGCTGGCTGAGCGGGACCGCCTTATCTTACGCGCCCTTTATCTTGATGGTCGCGAGAAAGAGGATATCTGCAGGCAGTGGGGCATGAGTGATGCTCAGTTTCGGGTAGTACTATTCCGTGCCAAAGAACGGTTCCGCCGAGTCTATGGAATGGACATGAAACGAACTAGTGCCAGCTGAACACTGAGTGATGGGTAAGTGAATGGTCTGTAAAAAGGAACCGATAGAGCGCGAACAGGTGATCGCGCGGTATATTTCGCGATCGCTCGATTCCGAGGCCGTTGAAGAATTCGAAGGGCATTATCTCGGCTGCGACGAGTGTTTCGAGGAAATGCGGGTCAGCGAACTCTTAGCCGCCGATTTAAGAACTTCCACGCTGGCATGGAAACAATCGGGGGGCGTTTCCGTGTTGCGTTTCAGAGCGGATTCGGAGCTGACACATTCGGCGCAGGCACTCGACCACCTGCGCAAAGAAGTGCTCGAACAGAGCGATTCCAGAGTCATTATCGATTTGAGCAGGGTTACGAGGATCGACAGCGCCGGCTTGGGCCAGTTGATGAGCTGCTATTCGCATCTTGTTAAAAACAGAGGCGCCATGAAAATGCTGAATCCAACCCCTGAAATCAGGAAACTTCTCGATATGACCGGGCTGAGTACTTTGATTCCTACCTATCAGGACGAGAACGAAGCCGTAAAAAGTTTTAACAGCTAAGCCTCACCGAACGCCTGGTACCAGTGGACTGTTCCGGCTATCGCACAGCCACTCGTGGTTGCCGAGCCGAAACCACAAAACTCCTAATAGGGTTTGTCCGTGTGGAAGTACTTCTTATAGGCGCCGATCCAGTCGCGAGAGATGTCGTGCTGCGCAGTGGCGAGGTCAAGTTGGCCGGCACACACAAGACCATGCAGCCGTTGTTCGAGTTCGTCTTTAACGTGTGCGTTCCAGACGGCTGAATAGGGTTCGGGCCAGAGGTTGCGAAGGCTGTTCGTCGCGCCGCCCAGTTCCGGGGTGATCAAGTAATCGACTTCGTAGGCATTTGGCCGCATGTCGTTGATGCCGTATTCGCGGAAGACCTGCTGGCGAAGTGACACGGGCACGGCGCGTACCTCGTCTTCGTTGTCTTCGCGGCACACGTCGCCGAGTGATACGTTGCGGGTCTCGCCGGGAGTGAGATTATTTTTCGGAATGGAGCGATCGGCCGGGCGAGTGTAGATTGCTATAAGAGTGAGACATGCAGCAGCCAGCAGGACGGGGTGCAGCCAGTTCGTGCGTTTCGGGTTTGCAAGATCAAGCTTTGCAAGATCAAGCCTCGATCGCAGTTGGGCGCACGGCGCGGCGATGGGCGGGATTTGTTCGTTGAGGCTCTCGTGATGGAGCTGCACGAAATCGGAGAACGTTTCTCCCATTTCGTTGAGTCGCGAGCGGCAGAAGGCGCAGGTTTCTACATGCCGGCTCCCCGCTTCAGATTCGCCATCGAGCAGCAGACTCAATTCATTCCGGGTCAGATGTTTTTCAGGCATAGGACCTCTTTTTCCGGTAGAATCGACTTTCTTCGGCGCGGGTGAGGCGCGCCAGAGACTTTTCCAGTGAATTGGCAACCGCGCCGAGCGAAATACCCAGCACTTCGGCGATCTCCCGGTAGCGCAGCCCTTCGGCGCGCAGAGAGAGACACCATTGATCGAGTTCGGGAAGCGCTTTCACCACGGCCAACAGCAGGTCTTGGCGCTGGAGATCGGCAAACCGCTCTTCCGGCCCCGGCGCTGTGTCGGGTTGGGCAGGCGGAGCGTCGGATGATTGGCGCCGTGTCCGGGAGAGGTGTTTCAACGCCAGGTTGTGAGCGACTTTGAAGATCCAGCCCTGCAGATTGGCGCGCGACCTGCCCCGGCGCAAATGCTCGAACAAAGCCAAAAACACTTCCTGCACGATCTCCTCGGCCTCGTGTACAGGCACCCGCAGAGACAGCAAATACCGCAGCACGGGAGTGCGCAGCTGTTCGAACAGCGAGACGACTTCTTGTTCGAGCATGGGAAGTGAAACTTCTTTGTACCATTTTCGGCTCAGAACCTAATGCGGAGTTCGGCCCACGCGCGGCGGGGCGCACCGGGAGCAAAGAATGTCACGCTTTGCAGGGGATAGTCGCCGCTGGGATAAGCGGGAAAGGGCCGCGCGATGAAAGCGCCCTGACTGGTGAAGCCCGTGTTAGTGAGTTGGGCGGCGGTGTAGTAGTGGCGATCCAGTAGATTATCGATGCGGCCGAGGATCTGGAGGCGCTTCGTCAGATCGTAATGCGCCTGCAGGTTGACGACGGCGTACCCAGGAGAAACGCCAGGTCCGAGGTAGTATTTGCCGTCTGCCTGGTATGCGTTGTTTTCATTGCCGCGGGCATAGCTGCTGGATGCGGCAACAAGGCTGAGATCGAAGAGGAGCTTCGGAGTGGCCTGCCAGTCGGCGAAGAGTTTGCCGGTCTGTTTGGGGATGAGCGGGATCCGGTTGCCGGGATCAATCGTGATCACGCCGCCAACACCGGGTTCGCCGGAACCCGCAACGTCGCTGGTGTTGTTGGAGGTGCCGCTGACTGTTTCGGTGCTTTGATAAGTGGCTTCGAGAAAGGTGTAGTCGAGGCCGATGTTGACACGTTTGACGGTGCCTTTCACATCGGCATCGAAACCCTGGCGCCGGGTGCGGCCGAAGTTCTTGAAATAGCCCGAACCGGTTTGCTGTGAGGCGACGAAAAGAATATCGTTGCGGTTCTCGGCGCGAAAAGCTCCGAAATTCCACGAGAGCCCGTTCTCGGCTTTCCCGCGGAAGCCTGCTTCCCAGGTGCCCGTGACAACCTGGCTGAGCGGCGGATCGCTGGCGAGTGCGTTGGGCAGACTACAGGGATTAGCGGGATCGGCACACCCGAGTTCGATAGAAGTGGGGGCACGGCTGCCTTCCTCGTAACTGGCGTACGCAGTAAGCAGAGAGGTCGGACTCCAGGTCGCGCCGATCGAGGGGTTAAAGCGGCCGAAGATGTAGTGGCCATCGAGCGAACCGGGACCAGCTACAGGGTTGATGAGATCGGCATTATTCACGGTGCTGCGGTTGTAGCGGCCGGAAAGAGTAATGCTCCAGCTGCGTCCCAGGGAAAGAGTGTCGGTGGCAAAGACGCTCCAGTCTGGTGTGCGGCCGTGCAGGTCGACGCGCGAATCGACGCCGGTCGAACCATCCTGCCAGGCGTTGACGCCGACGATCCGGCGGTCAGGGGTGAGATAGCCGTACTGCGTGTTCTGGGTGTAATCGACGCGACCGGCATCAAAGCCAGTGCCGACGGTGAACTGGTTATGCTGCAGCAGATGCGAGACTGGTGCTGACAACCACGTCGCCTGTCCCGAGGCGCCATAGTTGTTCTGCGCCGTTTTCGAATAGACAGTGATGGCGTCACATTTTTGGCCCGGGTTGTTCAGCTCCAGAGCCTGCGCGATACAGCGCCAATAAGGGAAAGGCGTGTTGGACGCATTGGCACCACTGGTGGGGAAGCCGGTGTACCCGGCAGCGGCGAGCGTTGCCTGGTCGGCTGCGTTCGGCTGATAAACGGACTGGTCGAAAGAGTTGGTATTGGCATTGCCGTTGATGCCGGTGGTGCGGATGTTGCGGTAGTAGGCGTTGCCGGAAAAGGTGATTCCGTTTCCGGCCGTGTGGCTGGCATTGAATTGCACGGAAGGAGACCGATTACCCACGGTGTCGGGAATCGTGTAAACGCTCGAATAACTTTGGGCGAGCAGCCGGTAATCCTGCAGACCGTTGCCAGTCAGGGTGTTGTAGGCGTAAGAAACGCCGAGCGAGAGATTGGTCTGACTGGTGCGCCACCCGAGTTTGCCGAAGCCCTGCCGGACATCGGAGGGTGAAGCGATACGCCAGCCGGATTCGTGGAATGCGTTGGCTGCGAGGAACCAGTTGAAGCCGGCAGCTTTGCCTCCGCCATAAGAAGCGTCGAGGGCTTTGCGGCCGCTGCTGCCGTAGGTGAGTTTGCCATCGATGCCGGGGCTTGCGATGCCGTCTTTGGTCTGGATGGAGACGGCGCCGCCAAGAGTGTTCAGGCCGAAGAGCGGATCGGACCCGGGCATCAGGGTCATGGCTTCGATGGCGTTGTTTTCGATGAGATCCCAGCTGACGACATCGCCGAAGGGCTGATTCTGGCGGACTCCATCGAGGTAAATGGACAAACCCTGAGGCGTGCCAAGGAGAGGGGATGCCGTGTAGCCGCGGTAGTTGAGATCGGCCTGGAATGGATTGCCCTGCATTTCATTGAGGTAGACGCCATTCAGGCGGCGGCTCATGAAGTCGGGGAGATCGAGCGCGCCGGCTTTTTCGATGTCGGCCTGCGTGGCTGTCTGAACCGAGGCCGCGATCTGATCGAGAGAGAGATCGACACCGGCAAGAGGCATGGTGTCGACGACTTCCAGGCTGCTTTGGGGCGCGGAGGCCAGGGAGAGCTTCACGGTGCGGAGAACGGGCTTATCGGACTTTACATCGAGCGAAAGCGTCTGCGTTGCGAAGCCCGCGCGGGAGATTTCAAGCTTGTACGCCCCAGGCGGCACTCCAGTGAAGGCGTAGAAACCCTGTGTGTCGGTTTCGAAAGCGCGGTCTGCGCCCGTGACGTTGTTCCGCAGACTTCCCGACGCTTCCATGGGGGCACCGGAGGGGTCTTCCACCTGGATGCGGAGTTCGCCCGCCGGCGTTTGGGCCTGCAGGAAAAAGGTGATGGCGAGAGCCAGGCTCAGAAGCTTTCGAGAAGATTTCATCCGCTGCTGTATGGATATTCCGCGAGCATCGGATTTGTTCACGGTATTTTTCCGGTGAACAGGCGGAAGCCAGGCGAACGAAAGCGGGCACGCGTCCGTTATCCTTCATAGAGTGGCTGCATACGCTATTGAGACAGAGGGGCTGACTAAGGTTTTCCGCAGCCGGTTCTCCAGCCGGGAGCTTCGCGCGGTGGATGACATCTCGCTGCGCGTGCCCGCGGGATCCACTTATGGGCTGCTGGGTCCGAATGGCGCGGGTAAGACCACGTTCGTGAAGATGCTGCTTTCGTGCACGTACCCGACGGCGGGGCGTGCGATGGTATTCGGACGCGATGCGCGCGAGACCGAGGCACGGCGACCCATTGGCTATCTGCCCGAAAACCACCGCTTTCCGACCTACATGACCGGCACGGACATGCTGGATTTTTACGGCGCGCTCTCCGGCATGAACGCCACGGCAAGGCGCAAGCGGATTCCTGAGTTGCTGAACCTGGTGGGTCTCGACGAACGGGCCCATGGGCTGCGGCTGGGCAAGTATTCGAAGGGCATGTTGCAACGCGTAGGTCTCGCCCAGGCGCTGATCCACTCACCCAAACTGCTGGTACTGGACGAGCCGAGTGACGGTGTCGATCCGGTAGGGCGGAAACACATCCGCGATGTTCTGCAGGCGCTGGAACAACAGGGCGTGACGATCTTTTTGAATTCGCACCTTCTCGCCGAGGTGGAACTTTTCTGCCGTGAAGTGGCGATTATCCAGAAAGGCAAGCTGGCGCTGACCGGGACCGTGGAAGAGCTGACGAGTGGCAGCGGCTACCGCGTCGAAAGCATGCACGTACCGGAATCGCTGCAGACGGAACTGCGGGGAAAGGCGCGTACGGTGGCGGCGAATAACGGTTCGCTGCAGCTGATGTATGCAACGCGCGGTGATGCCAATGAGGCAGTCGACCTGCTGCGGGCGAACGGGTGCGAGATTGAATCGCTGGGGCGAACGAAGAGCACGCTCGAGGAAGTCTTCATGAAGACTGTGGATCCACAGGCATGAACGGGACATCTTTAAACGCGACGCTGGCGCTGATCAAAGACACGTTCCGTGAGGCTTTCGCCCGCCGGATCTTCTGGGGTTTCTTCGGATGCTGCAGTGCGTTGCTGCTGTTCCTGATCTTCATCATGAGGATCGATGTGGTGGAGGGGGCAATTGCGACCGTTACATTATTTGGCCGCAGCGCGCCGAGCCGCAATGTGCAGAATTTGGTGGAGCAGACGCAGAGCGTGATCGCGATGGTGATGTATTTCGCGGGCATGTCGCTTTCGGTATTTGCGTCGGCGGGGCTGGTAGCGGCGGTGTTCGAGCCTGGGCGGATCGAGTTGCTGCTCTCGAAGCCGGTTTCACGCACGCATCTGCTGATGGGCCGATATCTGGGCAACGTGCTGGTGGTGGCGGCGAACATCGTGTACCTGGTCGCTGGGTCGTGGATAATTTTCGGGCTGAAGACCCAGGTCTGGGGTACCGGCTTTCTGATTTCCAGCCTTTGCACGATTTTCATTTTCGCAGTGCTGCTGACGGTTCTAGTACTGGTGGGCGTGCTCTGGGACAGTTCCGCAGTGGCCATCATGGCAACATTTGCGATCATGATATTGACGCCGATTCTGGCGCAGAAGAACCTGATCGAGCGGCTGCTGAGCTCGGAATGGTCGCGTAATGTGGTGCGTTTCCTTTACTATGTCTTGCCGAAAACTTCGGATGTGGCTGTGATTATCAGACACCTGATTTTGAATCAGCCGGTTGAGAGCTGGATGCCGGTGTGGTCCACCGCGCTGTTCGGAGTAGTGGTGCTGGGGCTGGGCCTCTGGCGCTTCCAGCGGAGAAGCTTCTGATGAAGTGGACGGTACTGGCGTTGGTTTCAGCCGGATGCGTGCAGCTTTGCTCCGCGCAACCGCGCATCGATAACGTTCTGGTGCGGATGGTGCCACCGGGCGCGACGAGCCTGGTGGGCGCGCACATGGATCTCATCAAGCAGACCGAGATCTATAAAAAGATGGTCTCGACGCAGAGCCTGGGACAGGTGGATTCGTTCGCTGCGGAAACGGGTTTCGATCCGCGCCGCGATGTGAAGGAACTGCTTTTCGCGTCGACCGCAAAGGGCAGCGTGATGCTGGCGCGCGGGACTTTTCATCTGCACGCCGACCGGCTGAAAAACGCCAAAAAAACGCGGTATGGAGATTACGAAATTCTGGGCGAAAAGACCGGCGGCTTCTGCGTGCTGGATGCGACGCTTGCCGTAGCGGGTGAAATTCCCGTGCTGGAGGCAGCGCTCGATGAATGGAAATCGGGCACGCACACGGGCGCGCAGGTATTGGTGGGTAGGCTGGGCGGCGTGAGTCCGCAAAGCCAGTTCTGGGGTGTTTCGACAGGCGCGG
>ODAK010007048.1_pt1 | contig 11285 bp, 8 predicted proteins | sample 1539591 | NCBI WGS metagenome assembly ODAK01 (sample SAMEA3539303, study PRJEB22396) | soil metagenome | biome: tundra; feature: field; material: soil | place: USA | collected 2010-05 | depth 0.15 m | reverse complement strand
CAAACAGCATGGTGGTGGCAAACAAAGACTCCTGCGCTTCCGCCGGCAGGTCCGGATTTTCGTGCAGCACGCGCCGCCGCATCCGCTCCATCAGCTCATCGCGGTGCCCGAGCATGGACAAAACCAGTCGTTGCTCGGTCGCGTCCTCCGCGGCTGTCGCGTCGACCAGCGCGCCGAGCAACGCATGCATGGCCTCGATCATCTGGTCGGCGACGCGTCCGCTCGACGCCCATTGGCGGGATTTCGCCGCCGCCGCCACGAACTCGTCCAGCGAATCGTAGAGCGAGCCCAAGTTGGTAGTGCGATGCTGCAACCGCATGAGCTTTTCGATATCCGCGCGCGCCGGGCCGGCTTCCATGATGGCGTCGAGATAGCGCGACATCGCGCGCACGACCGCGATGCTGGCGGTCTTGAGCGTCTCGGAACTGGCGCGCGTAGCATCGCCGTCGACGCGCACGCGGTCGAGCATGGTCGGAAGCCGCTCCAGCAGCCGGCGTTCCTCGCGCCCGACCAGATCCAAGGCGAGCGAAGGGTCGAACAAGGCGTCGTCGGACAGGAACGCCGGCTTCGCCAGCATCTCCAGCTTGGTCGGCGGCAGCAGCCGCTCCAGCAACGAAACCAGGCGCGGCAGCAGCAATGAGCAGATCGTCGAACCTGCGATCTGGTAGAGCAAAAAGACCCAAGCCACCTGTCCGGGGACCATATTCGCCAGAGCCTCTACCGCCGGCGCCAACAGCGGGTTGCCCGAGATCCACTCGATCAGCAGCACGACGACCACGGCCAGGAAGCCGAAGAGCTTTTGCAAGGCCTGCATCAGGGCGATCTGCCGGCCTTCGTCTCGCAGCCCGCGCGTAAAAAGAATGTGACTGAGGCCGGAGCCCAGATTGGCGCCGTAGATCAGGAGGCACGCCCCCGGCAGGTCGACCAGCCCGATATTCGCCGCCGTGACCGAGATCGCGCCGGTCACGGTCGAGGATTGGCTGACGATCGTCAGTCCCAATCCCAACAGGAGCAGAATGACCGGATGGCGTGCGGCCTCGGCGAAGACCCCTTCGGTGACGATTAAATCGCGCAGCGGCCCGGCCCCCGATTTCAGCATCTCGATCCCGAGGAACAGGAGGCCGATGCCGAGGAAGGTCGCCATCAGGTGGCGTATCTGATCGGCGCGGTCGATGCCGAGGTAGATGGCAAACCCCGCCATCGCGATGATGTAGCTCGCCCCGATGCGCAGATTGACCGCCACCAGCATGACCAGGAGCGAAGCGCCCACATGCGCCCAGATCGGAATCGGCATGGCGCGCCGCTTCTCGATGATGCCGGCCGAGACCATGCTGATGGTGACGTGGGTCACCGCGTTGGTGCTCTGGGTGACGATGCCGGCCAGAATGCCGGTCAGGGCGCCGAGCCACCGATATGTGGTGGCGCGCGTGAGCAGGCGCCGAAATCGCTTTCCGGCGAGCGGCGTCAGGTTGGCCGCGATGAGATGGACGCCACTGAAAAACAGGCCGAGCCCGGCCAGCAGCGGCGCGATCGTTACGAACACGGAAATCTCCATTGGCTGGTCGACTATCAGTCTCCAATTGAAGGGCCCTCCTGAGCATTTGTCGAGGGATGCGGGCTTCGTGCAGCGGCGGCGATCAAACGTCGACCTCATCCTGAGGGCCGCGCGAACAGCGCGGCTCCTCAGGATGAGGATCTTTGGCGCGAGCCTTTCTCGCAAGCAGCTTCAGGAAACGGCGACCCGCAGGTGCAGGATGAGATGATTGCAGACGCCATCGTGACGGTAGCTGACCTCGGAGGCGTAGGATCGCACCAGGCGCAGCCCCAATCCGCCGATGTGCGCGGCTTCTATGGAGTCCGACAACGGGCGCTCCGGGACGGCGGTCGGATCGAAGGGCCGTCCTGAATCGGTTATCTCGACATCGAGACCACTCTCGCGACGGCGCAAGGTGACGCCCAGCTCCGCGGGTTCGGCGCGCGCGCCGCCGTGCTCGAGCACGTTGGCCGCGATCTCGGCGACGCAGATGCGCGCTCCGAAGGCGGTTCGCTCCGCGATGCCCCAGCGCCGGCCCACGTCCTCGATCCAGGCATCGGCCGCGGAAATCTCGTCAGGCGTAACACGAAATGTCCGTGTCTGGCCGTCTACACACGACATCGCATCGATCTCAGCCGCGCTGCAACGAGCCGAGCGCGGCCACCGCCTCGGCATCCGATCGAACGATCGGCAACAGATCGGTGAGGCCGGAGGTGGTCAGCACCTCGGCGACCATCTCGCTCGGATTGAGCAGGACCAGCCGTCCGCCGCGTCGCGACAAAGCCTTGGCGGCCTGGACCAGATGCCGGATCGCGATGGAGGCGATGAAGCTCACGCCGCTCATGTCGAGGATCAGGCCCTGCTTGGCACCCGCGAGCGTCGCTAGGGGTAATGCGATAACCTCGGCTCCGACGATATCAAGCCGTCCCGTGAGGGCAACGCGTGCGGTTGCCTCCTGATCCTCGGACGTCACAATCTCCATTGTTCCGCGCTCCTGCTGGCAAACATACACGACAACAGCATTGTATGACAGTTTGGTGACAGCGCGCTGGCGGTGGCCCAAAACTGAATCCATCCCGGGAAAGGGCGACGTCTTCGGCCGTCGCGGTGGCGACTCCGATTCCCACCTCGTTCATCTGGACGGCGTGCTGCCGATTCCGGTCGACCTGGGCCGCGGGCTTTCCGGACTAGGGGCGGCTTGCTAATCTCAGACCAGTCCGGCGGCCGATAATGACTGGACCGAGAGGGAGGGGGCCATGCGGAAAAATATGCTTGCGGCCATTGCCGGTCTAGCAATGCTGCTCGTGCAATCGGGATCTGGTGGCGCGGTCGCGCAGACCCGGACGACGCTGGACATTTACGTGATCGACGTCGAGGGCGGCAACGCCACGCTGCTCGTTCCGCCGTCCGGCGAATCGCTCCTCATCGATACAGGCAATGTCGCGCCGGAGGCGGCGGTTAGGGACGCCGGGCGCATCCTGGCGGCCACTCAGGATGCCCGTCTTACCCAGATCGACCATCTGATCGTCACGCATTGGCACGGCGATCATTTTGGCGGTCTCGCCGAACTCGCCAAGCTCATCCCGATCCGGCACTTCATCGACCATGGCGCCAACGTGCAGCCGGCGCCGGCCGCCGACGATTTTCTGGCCAAGGTCTACCCGGAGCTCTATGCCAAGGCGCGACATACCGTCGTGAAGCCGGGCGACAAGATCGCGATTCCGGGCATTGAGGTGCGTTGTGACCGCGGCGGGCGAGACCATAAAGAGCGCGCTCCCGGGCGCCGGCGCACCCAATCCGTACTGCGCTAGCTTCAAGCCGGGGGACAACAATGCCGAGGACCCCATGTCGGTCGGCGTTCACGTCAAGTTCGGAAAATTCCGCACCCTCCATCTGGGCGACCTGACCCGGAACAAGGAATTCGAGCTGATGTGCCCCAACAACCGCATCGGCGCCGTCGACTTGCTGTTGGGTTTGCATCACGGACAGGCCACCTCGAATTCCGAGGTCCTGGTCCACGCCACCCATCCGCGCGTCGCCATCATGAACAACGGCACCCGCAAGGGCGGAGAGCCCGAGACCATGCGGGTCGTCCATACGTCGCCCGGCCTCGAGGATCTCTGGCAGATGCACTTCTCGCAGCTGAGCGGGCAGGAATACACCGTGCCCAGCATCTTCATCGCCAACATGGCGGATGATCCCCTGTCCGAGATGCCGGTGGCGCCGATCGCGGCGCCGACGCCCGGACCCAATGCGCCGCCGCCGCCGGCGCATAATGGTCCCGCCTATTGGATCAAGGTCAGCGCGCAGACCGACGGAACCTTCACGGTGACCAATACCCGCAACGGTTTCTCGAAGACCTACCGGGCCAATGGGCGGGGAGGAACGAACTGAAGCCGTTTTCCCACCTGCGACGCTGACATCTGCGGCCCGACGCCGGAGTTGTCGGACGATGCGGCCCGGTCACGGTCCGGCGGCGAGCGGCGGCTGGTCCTGCAAGAACTTTGTCAGCAAGGTGCTCACTTGCTCGGGCTGCTCTTGTTGCACCCAGTGTCCGGCCCCGTCCAACAGATGAAAGCCGACCATGTGGGTGCACGCCTTGTTTCGCATGGTCTCCGCGGCGCCCGGCGTCTGGTAGACCCCCCAGTCGCTCTTCCCCGCGATGAAGATCGAGGGCACGTCGATGGTGCGGCCCGCGAACGTCCGCAGCTCGGTGGCGCTCTTGGGGTCCTGGCCGCGGCGGACCCGATAGCCCTGCAGGGCGCCGGTGAAGCTGGTCCTGCCGTATTCCGCGACATAGACGTCGATTTCGGCGTCGGTCAGCCACTTGCAGGCCGCGATCTCGGCCGCGGAGGGCATCTGCTCGGCGACCGTCTGCGGCATGGTCTTGTCGAGATCCATCACGTAGTAGGTCGGGATCTTCGCCATCTCCTGCGCGCTCCTGTCCTTGAGCGGGAACGGCTTGTTGCCCTTCCAGTCGGCGCTCTTGTAGTGATAGTAGGCGCGGAAATAATCATGCAGGCCCTGCGGGCAGTTCATGATGTCTTCGTTCGCCTGCCGCGTGCGGTTATATTCCCGGTAATATTTGCGCGGGCGGTCGAGCGCCGCCAATTGGGCGTTCATCTCGGCTTCGGTGACGGCCGGGCGCGGCGGCGGCTCCCCGTTGGCGGTATTGAACGGAAGCGACGGCGAACCCTCGAACGGCGAGCTCATCAACGCCACCGAGCGGAAGATGTCGGGCCGGATGAGGGCCGCCCAGGACGCGACGGGCGAGCCGGCATCGTGCCCCACCACCGCCGCCACCGAATGGTAGCCGAGCGCCGAGACCAGCGCCGCGGCGTCGCGCACCATGTTGAGGATGCGGAAAGGATCGGGATCGGCGTCGTAGGAGTCGTCCCAGCCGGCGGTGCGTCCGTAACCGCGTTGGTCGGGGGCGATGACGTGATAGCCGGCAGCCGCCAACGGCAGCATCACCTTGCGCCAGCTGTAGGCCAGCTCCGGAAAGCCATGCATAAGCAGCACAGCGGGCCGTCCGGCAACCTCGAAGCCAGCCTCCAACATATGCACCGTCATGCCATTGACGTCACTCACCGTGCGGGAACGAATGCCTGCCGGAAGCGTCGAATTGCCGTAGGGCGGCAGGCCGCCGAAATCAGCGCGAACGATGGCGGCGCGCGCCGTGCCGTTCGCGAGCGCAAGACCGCCGGCGGCCGCGGCCGAAGCGGTGATGAAGAAATCGCGGCGCGACACATCGGGAGAGATGCGGGTCGCTTGCGCGATGTCGTTGCTGGCCTGCTCCGTCATGTTCGATCCTCCGATCTTCTATCCCCTGATCACCACTTGCGCGCAGGCACCGAGGCCCGGAGCGAAGCTCCACGCCTCCGCTGTAGCGGCGGATGACTGCAGGAAATCGTGTCGATTCATGGTGACCTCGTCACCTGTTGCTTTCGCAGCATCGAGCGCTTTGTCATTGTACAGCTGCGCGTCCGCGCTGTCAGGATCGAGTCGGCGGCCGGCATTTTAGGCTCCTGACGCGAGCTTCTGCGTATCGCGGCGGTATGCTATCGTTTCGCCGCTCCGGAGAATTGTGGACAGATTGGAGCGGTGCCGAGGGGGATAAAATGATCGGTCGTTTTGCCCATACCGCGATGATGGTGGCCGCGGTGCTGCTCGCTGCCGCCGGCCTTGCGTGCGCGCAGGACACCAAGCTCACCGTCATGGTGTTCCCGGGCATGCAGAACCTGCCGCTGTTTGCGGCGCAGTCGAAGGGCCTCTTTGCCGGGCGCGGGCTTGCGGTCGATGTCAAGATGGCGCCGTCGTCGGAAGAGCAGCGCGCCGGGCTCGCCGACGGTCGCTGGCAGATCATTCACGCCGGGATCGACAACGCCGTGGCCATGGCGGAAGTCGCCAAGGTGGACATCGCCATCTTCTGCGGCGGCGACAACAGCTTCAATCATGTCATCGTGCAGCCGGACATCAATTCCTTTGCCGACCTGCGCGGCAAGACCGTGATCGTTGACGCGCCCGATACCGCCTACGCGTTCCAGCTCTACGAAATTCTCAAGCGCAACGGCCTCTCCAAGGGCGACTACGCGGTGAAGTCGGTTGGCGCCACCGTCCGGCGGCTCGCCGCCATGCGGGAGGACAAGACCGTCTCGGCCTCCATGATGAATCCGCCGTTCTCGCTGCTGGCCATGAAAAGCGGCATGAAGGATATGGGCGCGGCGGCGAGTTTTCTCGGCGCCTATCAGGCCACCGGCGGCGCGGTTTTGCGTTCCTGGGCGAAAGCTAATTCCGGCGCGTTGGTGAAATACATGCAGGCCTATATCGAAGGCCTGCGCTGGTCGCTCGATCCGCACAACAAGGACGCAGCCATCGCGCTGCTCGCCGACAATTTGAAGCTGCCGTCTGAGATTGCCGCCGCCACCTATGCGGTCGCGGCCGATCCGGCCGACGGCTTGGCCAAGGATGCCGCGTTCGATCTGGAGGGCTTCAAGAACGTGCTCAAGCTGCGCGCCGATTGGACCGGCGCCGCCCCCGGCGCGCCCGAGCGATATCTCGATTTGTCTTACTATCAGCGGGCGCTGGCTGGACTTTGAGTCCGGCGAGCCGAGCTAGCCGAACAGCAGCACCAGCGCTCCGATCGCGCAGGTCACCACCGACGCGGCCGTGAGCCAAATGACGCAGACCAGCGGCCAAACCGAGTGCGAGACTCGCGGCTCGATGCCGGGGGGCATTTCGGGCGCGCGTAGTTCGAGTGCCGGCTCCGCCCGTCGCAGTGCCGCGGCCGCCTGCTCGATCTCGGCGATATCGCGGGCGAGCTGATCATGCGCCCGGGGCTCGAGTGCCGGCTCCGCCCGCCGCAGTGCCGTGGCCGCCCGCTCGATCTCGGAGATATCGCGAGCGAGCTGATTGGGCGCGACTGGCGTGAAGGACGGCGCCGAGGTTGCGGCGGCATTGGAGTCGGGCGTCGTGTCACGAAGGCTTGTGTCGGGAAGGCTTGCATCCAACCCGGCGCTCGGGACCGCTGTGCGATCATCCTGGCGGAGCTCGCGCAGCGCCGTGCCACGCGCCGCCGCGAGCTGGGAGACCACGCTCCAGGCATGGTTCCAGTCCGAGCTATCCGTGGTCTTGGAGCCGCGCGCCTCGGTGTTCGTCATGGTGGTATCCAATAACAGCCCCGGATTGAGATACCACGACGGGTGCGCGGCGCGACCTCTATCAAGCCGTAACCTTAACCTTGCCGCCGCGTTCACGAGGGCGCGGCCGCCGGCGCCGGCGCGGGGGCCAAGCCCTTGCTGGCATCGTTGGCAATAGTCGCCGGATTGCTGTATTTATTATATTTTGCACCTTGGCGGGGGCATTCGAACGGGCATGCGCAGCTGGCGGGTGATGGTGCTGGTCCTCGTTGCGGGCGGCGGCTTGGCCTATTTCGGGCTGGCGCGGGGTTTGTGGTCTTCCGCCGCGCCCTCCGGCCCGCGCGCCGCCGCGCCCGCCATCCCGGTCATGGCCAGCAGGGCCGAGCGCGCCGATATCCCGGTCGAGCTCACCGGCCTTGGCACCGTGCAGGCCTTCAACAGCGTGCTGGTGCGGTCGCGGGTGGACGGCCAGATCGTCAAGATCAATTTCTCCGAGGGCAAGGACGTTCATGCCGGCGACGTGCTGGTCGAGATCGATCCGGCGCCGTTCGCGGCCGCCCTGGAGCAGGCGCAGGCCAACAAGGCCAAGGATCAGGCGCTGCTCGACAACGCCCGTCTCGATCTCGATCGGAGCACCCGGCTGATCAAATCCGGGGCGGCCACCATGCAACAGCTGGACACCCAGAAATCCTTGGTGGCGCAACTCGAAGCCAGCATGAAAGCCGATCAGGCCGCGATCGACATGGCGCAGGTGCAGCTCAACTACAGCAGCATCCGCGCGCCGATCGACGGGCGGGCCGGCACCCGGCTGATCGATGCCGGCAATATCGTGCGCGCGGCCGATCTCACCGGCGTGGTCACCATCAACCAGACCCACCCCATCTTCGTCGACTTCGCGCTGCCGGCCGACTCGCTGCCGCGCATTCGCGCCGGATCGAAGCAGGGCGACATCGCGGTGACGGCGCAGGATCCCAATGGCCAGAACCTAGCCACCGGCAAGCTATCGGTCATCGACAATCAGATCAATGCGACCACCGGCACCATCAATTACAAGGCCATGTTCGACAACACCGAGGAAGTGCTGTGGCCGGGACAATTCGTCAACGTGCGCGTGCAGCTCGAGATTCTCCGGGGTGTGATCGCGGTCCCGGTGACGGCGGTCCAGCACGGGCCCGACGGAACCTATGCGTTCGTGGTGGGGCCGGATCGCATCGTGCAGAAGCGCTCGATCAAGACCGGCGTCTCGAACAAGGTCTCGGCGGTCATCGACGGCGGTCTGCAAGCCGGCGAGCTGGTGGTGACGGATGGCCAATATCGCATCGAGGCCGGCAGCAGTGTCGAAGTGCTCACCGCCACGGCGGCGTCGCCGGGCTGATTTGGTCGAAGGCAAGCTGAAGATGACCCGATGAACTGGTCCGCTCCCTTCATCGTTCGGCCGATCGCCACCACGCTCCTGACGATCGGCGTCACGCTGGTCGGTCTGGTGGCCTATTTCGTGCTGCCGATCGCGGGCGTGCCGCAAGTCGACGTCCCCACCATCCGGATCACCGCGAACCTGCCGGGCGCCAACGCCGAGACCATGGCGTCGTCGGTGGCGGGGCCGCTCGAGCGTCAGCTGTCGCAGATTTCCGGCGTCACCTCGATCAGTTCCACCAGCTCGCTCGGTCAGACCGGCATCCAGGTGGAATTCGATCTCGGCCGCAATGTGGAAGGCGCCGCGCAGGACGTCCAGACCGCCATCAGCGCGGCCGGCGGCCAACTGCCCAAGAGCCTGCCCAATCCGCCGACCTACGAGAAGGTCAATCCGGCCGACGCGCTCTTGATGTCGGTCGCCGTGACCTCGACCGACCTGACGATCTCGGCGGTCGACGATTATGTCGAGAATTACCTGGCGCCGAGCATTTCGCGCGTCACCGGCGTCGGCCAGGTCGACTACCACGGTCAGCAGAAGCCCTCGGTGCGGATTCAGATCAACCCGACCGTGGCATCGGCGATGGGCATAAGCCTGGAGGACATCCGCGCCGCGATCGGCACCGCGACCGTCGATGCGCCAAAGGGCACGCTCGACGGCCCCAGGCAATCGCTGACGCTCGATACCACCGACCAGCTGTTCGACGCCGCATCGTTCGAGTCGGTCATCATCGCGTATCGCAACGGCGCGCCGGTGCGGATCAGAGACGTGGGCAAGGCGATCAACGGCGTCGAGGATATCCGAGAGGCGGCCTGGGTCGATGGCCAGCGCGCCGTGATCATCGATGTTCACAAGCAGCCCGGCTACAACATCAATGAGACCGTGCAGCGCGTCAAGGACGTGCTGCCGAACCTGCAACGCTCGCTGCCGCCCTCGATCAAGCTGCATGTGCTCGGCGAGCGTACCCAGACGATCAGAGCATCGGTCGGCGACGTCCAGTTCACCATGGCGGTGAGCATCGGCCTGGTTGTGCTGGTCATGTTCGTGTTCCTGCGCCATGTCCGCGCCACGCTCATTCCGAGCGTGACCATCCCGGTGTCGCTCTTGTCCACCTGCGCCGTGATGTACCTTTTCAACTATACGATCGACAACGTGTCGCTGATGGCGCTGACGATCGCGGTCGGATTCATCATCGATGGCGCCGTCGTCATGGTCGAGAACATCATCCGCCACATCGAGGGCGGCGAGCGCCCGCTCGAGGCGGCGCTGATCGGCTCGCGCGAGATCGGCTTCACCATCCTGTCGATGACGCTGTCGCTGATATCGGTCTTCATCCCGTTGCTGCTCATGGGCGGATTGATCGGGCGTCTGTTCCGCGAGTTCGCCGTCACCCTGAGCGTGACGATCCTGATGTCCGGCGCCGTGTCCTTGACCTTGACGCCGATGATGTGCGGATGGTTGCTGCGACCGGCGGAGGCGGGCGGCCATGACGGGCGCATCGTGTCGTATCTGGAGGCGGCCTTCCAACGCTCGCTCGCCGCCTATACGGTGTCGCTGCGCTGGGCGCTGCGTCACCGGCTGTTCATGCTGGGGCTGATGGCCGCCACCATGGCGGCCACGGTCTTTCTCTACAATGCCATTCCAAAAGGATTCTTTCCGCAGCAGGACAACGGCATCATCCTCGGCACCGTGGAAGCCGCCCAGGACATCTCCTACACCGCCATGGTCGAGCGCGTGCACGAGATGGCCAAGGTGGTGAGCCGGGATCCCGACGTGCAGACCGTTTGGTACTGGTTCGGCGCCAATCCTACCGTCAATACCGGGCGGATCTCGATCGAGCTCAGGCCGTTCGATCAACGCAAGGCGACCTCGACCCAGATCGTCGCCCGCCTGCGAAAAACGACCATCGGGGTGCCGGGCATCGCGTTCTTCGGCCAGGCGCGCCAGGACGTGCAAATCGGCGCGCGTGTCAGCAAGACGCAATACCAATATACATTGCAGGATCCCGACGTCGCCGAGCTGTTCAAATGGGCGCCCATTCTGATGGCCAAATTGGCCACGCTGCCGGAATTGGCGGACGTGACCGGCGACCTGCAGGCGTCGGCGCCGCGCATGATGCTCAAGATCGACCGCGACGCCATTGGCCGCCTGGGCGTCACCCCGCAATTGATCGATGATACGCTCTATGACGCGTTCGGGCAGCGGCAGGTGGCGACCGTGTTCGGGCAGCTCGACCAGCACCGCGTGATCCTCGAGGTCGACCCGAGCTTCCGGGAGGATGCCTCCTCGCTCGCCAAGCTCTACGTCCGCTCGGCGTTCGGCGGACAAATGGTGCCGCTTTCGGTACTGACGCGGTCCGAGGTCTCAGTGTCGCCGCTGACCATCAATCATCAGGACCAGTTTCCCTCGGTGACCTTGTCGTTCAATCTGGCCCCCGGTCATTCGCTCGGCGACGCGCTCGTCGCCATCGCCAACATGGAGCGGACGATCGCCAAGCCGGCGGCGCTCACCGCCGTCTATCAGGGCTCGGCCAAGGTCTTCGAATCATCGCTGGCCACGCAGCCCTACCTGATCGCGGCGGCCATCATCGCGGTCTACATCGTGCTCGGCATCCTGTATGAGAGCTTCATTCATCCGATCACGATCCTCTCGACCCTGCCGTCGGCCGGCGTGGGCGCGTTCCTGGCCCTGATGGCGCTCC
>ODAK010007047.1_pt1 | contig 11285 bp, 7 predicted proteins | sample 1539591 | NCBI WGS metagenome assembly ODAK01 (sample SAMEA3539303, study PRJEB22396) | soil metagenome | biome: tundra; feature: field; material: soil | place: USA | collected 2010-05 | depth 0.15 m | reverse complement strand
GCCACACGTTGGCGTAGATCTCGCCTTTTACCCATTCCAGCTCGTTCACATTACGTACGGGTTTGCCGTCGAGCGTGACTTGAATCCGATTGGTTTCCTTGAGCGTGTTCGGGTTGATGAATCGAAGTTCCGGCGTGCCGTCGCTCATGATGAGCTGCTTGCCATCTTGCGTCAGCGCCCATCCCTCGCCCTCGTATTGGAACTGCCGTTGCAATTTGAAGGTCGCCAAATCGAACACGAATCCAACGTGTGATTTCCACGTGAGGCTGATGAGGTGCCCATCCCAATTGACGATGCCCTCGCCGAAGTACTGCGGCGGAATGTCGATTTTCTTGACGACCTCGCCCGTGTCGAGGCGCACCTTGCGAATCGTGGAGTGCTGCTCGAGTCCCGTGCTCTCGTACAAGAAGCCATTCAAGTAGAACAGGCCTTCCGTGAAGGCCGAGGGGTCGTGAGGATACGTATGTATTATGTCAACATCATAGATGGGGACGGCGGCGTAGGACACCACCGCAAACAGGGCGGTCCCCAGTGCAAGGAAGAGTGAAAGGATTCGCATGTGAATTGAGGAAAGTTTAGCGTCCAACGCCCGCAGGTGGGCCAAGGAGTCGCCGTGGTGAACTCCTACGAGGCGATACGGTCTGCACCTACAGACATTACAAAAACTTGTGGTCTAATAGCAACATAAATCGCTAAGATGGTAGGTCAAACCAGTGGATGGGTTTAATTTTGCTGACTTTTATCGTGAAGCACCTGCAGCGTTTGCTGTTGGCTTTGCGCTAACTAAATGGAGATGAATTGCATGAAGCAAGTGATTTTGTGCGGACTAGTAGCCGCAGCAGGAGCCGCAGCCGGCACCGCCCTGGCGGATGACGATACGGGAGCTTTTTACATAAGCCCCATGCTGCAATACGACGTGTTGGACGATAAGCGCGCTGCCAAGGACGATTTTGGATTCGACGTAGCGCTCGGCGTGAATATCGCGCCGCACTTCGCCGGCGAAGTCAACTACAGCACCGGTAGTTTCCGTATCCACAGTTCAGCCAGCGATAAGCTCCAGGCGTATACGCTGGATGGGTTGTTCAAAATTCTGCCGGGCTCGATCGTGGACCCGTATTTCCTTCTCGGCGGCGGCGATATGGAGGATCGGGTGGGCCGCGCTGCTCCGCTGTATCACGTCTGGACGGCCGAAGCAGGCATCGGCGCGTTGACCGGCATTGGTCGCCAAACGGGCTCGTTCCGCCTGCAACTGCGCACCGAAGCCAAGTACCGCCGGGAGTTCATTCAGAACGTGGCATACAGCCCGAATAATCCCGGTGACGTGATTTACGGTGTGGGTCTGCAATTCGAATTCGGCGCACCGGTCCCTCCCGCGCCCAAGATGGCCGAGGTGACGCCGCCGCCGGAGCCCACTCCGCCGCCGCCGCCACCCCCGCCCCCACCGCCGCCGCCGCCCCCGGCACCTCCCCGGCGCGTGAGCTTCAGCGCGGATGCGCTATTTGCTTTCAACAGTTTTGTCATCCGGCCTGAGGGGATGAGTGCCCTCGACACGTTCGCAAGCGAGTTACGTGGAACTCATTTCGATCAAATCCACGTCATCGGGTATACGGATCGAATCGGCTCGGACAAGTATAATCTCTACCTCTCGCGGCAACGGGCCGACGCGGTCGCAACTTACCTGGCGACTAAGTCCGGTGTGGATTCCGGCAAGATCGAGGCAGAGGGCCGTGGCAAAGCCGACCCGGTGACGAAACCCGGCGAGTGTGGCGCGAAACAGTCACCGAAGACGATTGCGTGCCTGCAGCCGGACCGGCGGGTCGAGATCGAGGTCTCCGGCGAGAAGCGCTAAAGCATCACGCCAATTCGATCATTGACGCTGACTTTAAAGCCCCCTCACGGGGGCTTTTTCTTGTGTCCCGGATATCGAGGCGAGAGCTGCGCCGCCGCCTTGGGGCCTCGCAGCGACAAATCATCCGCCTGCCCCGTGTTGCGCGGACGCACATGCGCGTCGCCGCGGACCGCGTGTTGGGAAATCACGACATATCACGGCACTGTGAACACAATCTGGTGTTGTCACAGCACCGTGCGGAAACCGTCATGAACTATCTGAAGGACCATGGCGTGACCGACAGCATGACGGCGAAGGGATTCGGCAAGCAAAGCCCGATTGCGCACAACAAGACCAAAGAAGGCCAACTGGCCAACCGGCGCGTCACTCTGCGAATCGTCGGCGGTTCTTGAGGATCTTTAGGATAGAAGTTTGAAGCTGTCGACCCCGGGGCCAAATAACCCCGCGGTCTTTATATTTGGAGCGACGGGCAATGCTATTACCCAATAAGGGTTAGCAGCATTCGGTAATATGGTCACTTACCAGACCGCTCTACCGTCCTTTCACGAACTTGCGTTTCGGACGCGCAAACACTGCTGGCGCCTTCTTATGCCACGCCTCCAGTCACGTCTCGAAGCCAGCCTGCAACCTCATATTCACTCTGCACTAACCCACTCCGGTAGTACCTTGTTGCAATATGATGCAGCTGCAAATCGCGCGGAAGGTGGGCGAATAGAGGAATGCCTTCTCCAATCAGCACAGGGACGCGCGTCACAACAAGACGTTGTATAAGCCCCGCGCGTAGAAATCTTTGAATCGTGATCCCGCCGTCGACATAGGCATGCTTGGCTCCACTGGCAGCCAGTCGAGCCGTGATGTCAGCCGGAGAGCCGGCCATCTGTTCAACCACGGCTCCATGGACCGTCGATAAATCAATGGGGCGACTACTCAAGACCACTACACGCTTTTCGCGATATGGCCAGTTCTCAAAACTCAGAACCTTATCAAACGTATTGCGACCTATTACGAGCACATCGATGCTGGCCATGAACTCGTCGTAGCCGTGGGGCTCGCCGCCGCCTACGGGCAGAAAGTCAAAATCGCCATTGAGTCGAGCGATAAACCCATCAACGCTTGTGCCGACAAAGACGGATGCTTTCAATTTGAACCCCTCGACTTCATGCGGTATGCGATCGAGTAGTCCGTTCAGTGCAAGGTCATCGTGACGATGAACGTCAGGAATAACGAAAAGGCGGCTCCAGCAACGCAGAGCAGAGCCATTGTGCGCCATAGGGATGCAAAAATACTCAGCTGATAGGTCTCCCGCAGTTGCACGAACATATGAAGCGGCGGGACGTAGCGGGTGCGCTGCCCGTCGATATAGCGTCGCGTGAGCAAACCCGGGCGAGCGACCAGCAGCGGCAGCGTCCGCCATCCCTTCGTCTCGAAATGCAGCACACCGTGCAATACTTCCTCAGTCAGATGCAGCAATGAACGGTGCAGATGCCCAGCTTGCCCGCAAGCATGGCAATACGCTCCAGTCAGCTCCGTGCCGCAGTTGCGACAGTGCTTGACCCGACGCGCGTCACCGCGCCGCGTGAAGGACGCGCGGTCGATCTCGCTGGCGGCTAGCCCGGGCGAGACCAGTTCTCCGGCTTGTTCCACATCAGAGTTCATTGTAGGTTCACAGATCTGCCAGCCGTGATCCGCCGCGCTGCGCTTTGTGTCTCGCCCGTGGTCGGTTTCACTAGGTGTCAGGGCTCAGTTTGCCAGGGTAAGCCGTTGGAGAAGGGTACTGCAGATCGATATACCTAGCTGCATGTTATTGTCCAGTGCCAGCTATCGCCGGAGGCCTACGGGGAGACCGCAGAGTCGGCCGTATGCTCATTCAATCCGGCGGAAAACTAAAGGCGAGCGACGAGATTGCGACCAGCGTCAACCGGTCCGGTAGCAAAGGGGTCGGCCCCGACGGAGCCGACCTTTCTCTATCTATTACTCAAGCTTATAAGTCGCACCCACCAGGAAAAACCGGCCTATCGCACCGTCCTGCTCAAACGCGCCGTTATACGCCAGTAGGCCGCCACCGTAGGTCTGCGCGTCGATCGGCGCCTGCGCATTGAACACATTAGTGATGGAGCCCTGCACGGCCAGATGCTGGTCGACCGCATAGCGCGCGTACAGGTTGGTCTCGACGAAAGAATGCACAGTACACAGATAGGCGGGCGTGGCACGCTCATTGGGGTCGCGAGGGGCACTTTCGTGGCGCATAAACAACAACAAAATTCATGAACCTCTGGCAATTCCTACTCAACTTGATATGTTACGTGCATAAACTCGGATTGCGGCTGTTACGCAACGGGGAGAGGCATCCGTTACAATTGCGGCACGGAAAGCTCACCTGGTGCGCCAGAGGCAGAGCCATGGCTGATGTTACCAATAATTTTTAGGGAGATTACGATGAGAATTTTACGAAGGGTCAACTGCCCCGGTATGCCGGAGCCTGCCAATAATGCGGCTCGCATGAACCGACTCCTCGCGGCCGCCGGCGCCGTGATCGCCTCGCTGATCGGCGCTTCCGCCCTGGGACAGGAGGCCCCCGTTTCTTCTACCCCGGAGCTGCAGGAAATCGTCGTCACAGGCTCCATGATAAAGAGGGTCAATGCCGAAACCGCGGAAGCCATCACGATCCTCAAGTCGGACTCCCTCAAGGAATTGGGCATTACGACTGTTCAGGATGCGCTGAATCAGCTGACCGCCAACGCTCCGGCCATCAACGTCGCCTCATCCGTAGGGTCGTTTTCCGGAGGCGGTACTTACGCCAACCTGCGCGACCTCGGCAGCAGCCGCACCCTGATTCTCCTCGATGGCCAACGCCTCGCCAACAATGCCAACAGTGGCAATGCGGTTGACCTGAGCGGTATTCCGTTCTCGGCCATCGACTCGATCGAGGTGCTCCGGGAGGGTGCCTCGGCTTTATACGGCTCTGACGCGATCGCGGGTGTGATCAACTTCAAGACCAAGAAGAACTACCAGGGGGCCGATATCCAGGTCAATCTCGACCGTCCGCAGCACAACGGCGGCAGCTCGGGCCAAGCGCAATTCAGCTTGGGTCACGGCGATCTGGCGAGCGACGGCTACAACGTCATGGTCACGGGAAGCTACACCAAGCAAGATGAGCTGCGCGCGACATATCGGGACTTTTCCGCCGAGGGTTTTTCCCCCGGAGGCGGCTACACCTCGACGAACAATCCGGGAACGTGGCCCGCGTCCTTCGTCGATGCGAACGGCAATAGTTGGCAATCGGGTTATCCGGCTTGTGCAGGCAATAATTATTTGACCCGGTATTTTGGGGAATGCTCATACCGGTATTCCGCTGCGACGGATTTGGTCCCGAAGTCCTTTGAGGCATCCGGGATGGTGTCGATAACCAAGGCACTGCCGGAGAACAACCAGCTGCAGCTGCAGTACTTCTATACCCAAAGCCAGGTGACTGCCTGGTCGGGCCCCATGTTCTATTTCTTCCCGATGAATCCGACGAGTCCCTACTACCCGAAGGCATCTCAGCTGACGTGCGCCGGAGGCCCGGCGAACTGCACCACAGCAACGCCCGATCTCGCCAGTGGCGACGCGGTCTGGACGGACCCCAACAACAACCGCTACAGCGGCGACCTCAATGTCGAGCAGAGGATTCTGTTGAAGTTCTCCGGCAGCAACGGCGGTTGGGACTACGACACATACTTCAACTACAGCACCAACAACAACGACGATCGCAATCTCGGGGGCTATCCCAATGAATACACCACGGGCGTTCCCAATGTGGGCGTGCTTGCGCCCGGCGGCGTGCTCAGCAATCTGATCAACCCGTTCGGTCCCCAAAGCGCGGCCGGACAGGCCTTGATCAATTCCTCGTATGTCAACGGTATCTACCAGCTCGGCAAGGAGACCCGCTGGAGCGCCGACGGCGACGCCAGCCACGAACTCGGCGATGCGTTCAATTCGGGCATTCCGACGACGGTGGCGCTCGGCTTCGATGTGGGTGGCGAGCGCTTCACGTACGCGACCACGCCTTATAACAACCTCGTGCAGGCCGCCACCGGACTCACGCAAAGTTCCGCCGAAGGCACCCGCCAGACCCAGGCGCTTTTCATGGAACTCGACATGCCGATGGCGAAGAACCTGGATGTCGATCTATCGGATCGTGAAGACCGATACAGCGACTTCGGCCGGACCAACAACGGGAAGCTCAAGATCCGCTATCAGCCGTTCGATTTCCTCACTTTCCGGGGGAGCGCCTCCACCGGCTTCCGGGCCCCCACGCTCTACAGCCTGTACTCGTCGAATTATCTGGCGGCATCGAGCAGCGGCACCATGGGCGCGGGGAACCCTGATTGTCCGGCGGGCGGCGCCGCCATTGCACCGTTCACGGCAGCAACCTGCATCACGCAAGGGCTGGCCTTGGCCGGCGGAAACAGGAAACTGACGCCCGAGACATCACAGAACTTCGATATCGGTGTCGTCGTCGCGCCCATCCAGGATATGGGCATCACGCTGGACTACTACCGGGTGCTCGTGAAGAACACCATCGGAAACATTCCGGTGCAGGCCATTTACGGCAATCCCACGGGTTTCGCGAGCTCTTACGTGCTGAACAACTCGGGCGGACTGACTCCGTCGATCCAGGAGGGTGCGAGTTGCACTCCCTACACGTCACCGACTTGCGGATATATTCTGCAGACTGCGGAGAATACCGGCCGGATCACGACCGACGGCGTCGACCTCAGCGTCCAGTACCAGCAGCACACCGCAATCGGATTGTTCCGCGAGGATCTAGAGGGGACCGCGACCACCAAGTATCTGCTGCAACAGTACAACGGCGGCCCGGAACTTAACATAGTGGGCTGGTGGAACGAAATTCCGCAGAGTGGTAACGCCTTGAACGTGGCGTACAAGTGGTCGCATTTACTGAGGGTGGACTGGACGAGCCCGGGTAAATCGTGGGGCGCGGGAATCGACAACCGCCTCTACTCGCGATACGTCGACCAATTCCCCGACGGCGCCGGCAATCAGCGAGAGGTGGGCACTTATACGCTCTTCGATGCTTACGGGAGCTACAAGCCCATGGATCAGATGACCGTGATAGTCGGAATCAAGAATCTGCTCGACCGCGCTCCGCCGTTCACCAACTCCTACCAGAGCAACTTTGCCGCTGGGTACAACGCGCTCACTGCGGATCCCCTGTTGCGGAACTTCTATATCAATGTGGAATACAAATTGTTCTAAATTCCTCCAGACTTATGTTCATTTGAAGCCCCGCCTCCCGCGGGGCTTTTTTTGTGCGCCCGGCAGGGCGCACTCACTCGGAGGTGAAAGTCCTCTACACAGCCGACATGGGCAAGTGTTAGCGGAAGGCAACGGTTTCTCGGGTGACCGGGAGTCGGAAGTACGCGGTGCGCAAAGCGCTGGCGCGACGAACAGGAAGCGGATAGAGGCGGCACCGTGGGGTTAGCAGGCCATAAAATGCAAAGCCCGATGCATGTACGGAACGCGGTAACGTAGATCCGACGCGCATAAGCGTGAAGGTGGGTGCGCAATACCCGGGGAGATCTGTGTGCCGATGGTTTCTTGAACCCAGCAGGCAACAGCTTGTGTCGCGCAATGGCGAGCGGCACGAGCCACCCCGGGATCTGAGTCCGCGTCGAGCCTTACAAGACGAGTATGGTAACTAATGCGTCCAACGTTGCGACCTTCAACGGGGGCGCCTCGGTCGCGAGCCTGCGCGGCATGGGTGCGACCAAAACCCTGGTGCTGTTGGATGGCCAGCGGCTGGCGAACAACGTGACCCTTGGAAGCGGGGTCGATTTGAATACGATCCCATTCGCGCCCATTGACCACATCGAGGTGCTCCGGGAAGGCGCCTCGTCATTGTACGGTTCAGACGCCATTGGTGGCGACCTGAAAGGTACCAGCAAAGACGATTCAGTGTATCAGCCGATGTTGCGTGGTTGAGGGTGCGGGTGAGTGGGTATCGCGGTTTGGTGTACCGTCATTTGCGGTCGGAAGGTTGACCAGTTTCTTGTCGATGCTCCCATTCTTTAGTAGGAAGGGTCATTGATCACGATCACGCAGCTGTGGTGCAACCGTTGCGTGAACATGCCGACGACGCTTGCTCAGCAACGCGTTCGCTCACGCCCAGGGGTTTCCCTGTCGCGGGGAACCCACGGAAGCGCCGCGCTCAAGGGTGATACGCGTCCGCGGCGCGTACCAGCATGTCCTTTTCGGCCACACGGAATCGCACCGTTTCCATACCGCGATCGACGCTCGATCCCAATTCCGCAGGAACGTGGGCACGCACCCACGCTTCTAATTCCGGCGCAGGCACCCCGTTCCAATAGATCTCGGGTAGGTACTGAGCGACGATGAGGGGCCCCTCGAAGCTGAAGGATTTGAGCAGCCGTTCATTGTTGTCCCGGAACACTCGCCACGACAACTGCTGGTGCTCGCCGGCGAGCTGCGCGATCAATTGCAACCGAAACGAATCCGCCTGCGCCGGGATCTCCGGGGACAATGCGATATCGGCTGACTGACGCGCGAGCGCCGGATCGCGCACCTCCATGAGCGCGGTGTAATAGCGGCGCAATTCGGTTTCGTCCTGCGACGCGCGGGCCACCGTATGCAGGCTCTCGAAGGTCGCCGCATCGGCGTAGCGCGCGACGATCGACAGAATCGCCTCTTGATCGTCCGGCGGGATCGTACTGTGGTCCTTCACGAAAGCGGCAAAGCGGCGACGCGCCTCGTCGATCACCGCTTGGTCGCCGAACCGGCCCAGTTCGCGGATCAACGTTTGCCGCAGCATCTGCACGTCGGGCGTTTCATCCGCTTTCTCGGACCAGCCCAATTGCGCGAACGCCGGCTGCAATATCGACCGGGCATACGTGGCGAATGCGTCATGGCCGGCGGCGCCCCGCTCGTCGTATTCGATCGCTCCGACCGCCGCGGCGATCTGCGTCCATGCCCTGGCGTCCAGATCGGAGCCCATCGCGGCCGCCAGCGCCAAATACGTCGGCAACGGGTCGATGCCCGCTTCCACCAGCGCCCATTGGTCATCGAGCAGCGCAATGCGATCGGCATCCGGCAGGCGCCCGAAGTTCTTGGTGTTCACGGCGAGGGTAGCCTCATCGTAATGCACCCGGAAGAATCCGATGGCGCCGGCGTTGACCGTCAACGGTTCATCGCACCTCCCGGCAAGGGCGGCCTGCTGGTCCTGGACCAGCAACAGCGCATGCGGGGCTTGCGTGACGCCGGCGCGAATCTGCAAGGGGACCTTCCAGTCGGAAATCTCCTGTCCGGCTCCGCGAAGCAGAAACCGGTGCTGCGTGAGGCTGATCGACCGGGCCTGCGCGGCATCGCAGCCGGCGGTGACGCTCACCAGCGGAAAACCGGGTTTTGCGACCCATCCGGCGGCGATCTCACCGACATCGCTGCCGCTCGCCGCACTCAACGCGTTCCAGAGATCGACGGTGGTCGCGTTCGAAAATGCAAATGCCTTCATGTAGCCGCGGATGCCCGATCGAAACGCGTCCTCTCCGAGGTAGGCCTCGAACATGCGCAAGATCGTCTCGCCTTTGTTGTACGTGATCTCGGAGTCGAAGGCGGTCATCGCCTGCAGCTCGTCGGTCACGTGCTGTTGGATCGCATGCGACGTCAGTCGGGCGTCGGCGCCCATGGCTCTTTCTCTGGAGGCATCCTCGCTTTCCCACCATTTCCAATCCGGATTCCGCAGGGCCGTCTCCTTCGCGGCCATCCATGAGGCGAAGCTCTCGTTCAGCCAAATGTCGTCCCACCACGCCATCGTCACCAAATCGCCGTTCCACTGATGCGCAATCTCGTGCGCTTGCGTGCTGAACGCCTGCTGGCGCCCCGTCATACTGGTGACCGCGGATGTCAGCAACAGTTGATCGTTGTAGGTGATCGCGCCCCAATTCTCCATCGCTCCCTGGAATCCTCCCGGCACCGCGATCGAGTCGAGCTTCGGCAACGGAAACTTGTAGCCGAAATAATCGTTGTAATCCGCGAGAATCGCCTGCGTATTGGCCAACGCTTCCGCGCCATTCTGCTCCGATCCGCGCACCGCCCAGACGCCGAATTGGATGTCCTCGTGGGTGCCGGTGACGCTGCCGAGGTCGCCCGCCGTGTATTCGACGAGGTACGAGGGCATTTTCGGCGAGATCCCGAACGTCGTCGTCGCCAACCTGCCGTGCACCACGCGTTTGGCAATAGGCATGTTCGATACCGAGGCCCAGGCGGCGGGCACCGTCGCGCTCAGGCGAAACGTTGCGCGAAATGCCGGTTCGTCCCAGCAGGGAAACATTCGCCGCGCGTCAGTCGCCTCCATTTGAGTGGACAACATCAACCCGGATGCACCGTTCTTGGCGGAATATGCCTGCGCGAAAAGCCCACGGGGCTGATTTTCAATTTTTCCAGAATAGCTGAAACTCAATGTGTGAGCGCCGATCGCCGCCGGTGATGCCAGTGTTATGGTGGTCAATTGAGCCTCATTGTTCGTCACCACCCGTTTGACCCGCTTGCCGTCCAAACGAACATCGCGCAAGACTTCGTTCAAAGAGTTGAACTGAACAATATCGGTCGTGGAGCGCACCTGCAGAACGACGGTTTCGCGTCCCTCCAGCGTACGGGCCGCGATATGCGGCACGATGGTAATTGCGTAACTGACTGGAACCACGTTTTTGCGAAGCCGGCCCGGCGCCCGGTCCACTGAAAATGTGGAAGCAAACGCAGGGGTAGCCGTCATCGTCGATACAGCGGCAACTAGAAGCAAGCGGTTCGTGATTAGCATAGACCTTCTGAGAGCATTTTTGAGCAACGCTTCGCGGACTTTGGCCGGCTTCGACAGTTGGCGGCGTCCGTGATCGCGGTCATCACATAAAACCCACAGTTTAAGCCTACCGATAATCACACTCAGAGTCACTATGACCCGAAACATCACATCATCGGATCGGTCGCCAGGGAAAGACTGCGTTGGTGCGGCGAATATAATCGGCATATTCCTGCATGCAAAAGGTTGCGGCGAGATTAGGAGCAGCTTGAAGTCACTGGAAAAAGATCCCACAGTGCGCTGCAACCCGAATGCATCCGGACGCACCGTGGGGCCATTGGTCCGAGCGTAGGCTAAGCGCGACCGCTCACAGCAAACTTCCCGCCTCGCCCAGCATTTCCTTGCGCAGCAGCGGAATCGGCGGACCCCCGTACGACAGGAACGTGTCGTGGAAATCATGCCAATGCGACTGGTCGTCGGCACCGGCCGCCCCCGCACCGCCGGCCGCCGCCCCGCCCGACTGCTTCGCAATCCAATCGGCGCGCAGCTTGCGAATCATCAACTTTCCGAGTGTGTAGTTGAGGTATGCAGGGTCATACGTGCCGCGGGCCGCCTGTTGGCGCG
>ODAK010007046.1_pt1 | contig 11286 bp, 8 predicted proteins | sample 1539591 | NCBI WGS metagenome assembly ODAK01 (sample SAMEA3539303, study PRJEB22396) | soil metagenome | biome: tundra; feature: field; material: soil | place: USA | collected 2010-05 | depth 0.15 m | reverse complement strand
GCCGGGACACGCATGGTGCGTCCCTATTCGCGCGCGCGAACGGACTGTTTCGATATAGCAGCGGGAAATTTACGCTTCTCACCTCCCCCTCGGAACCCACCCCATTAGTGATTTCCGTGGCGCAAACCCGCGATGGTAAGGTTTGGATGGGAACACGAGACGCGGGACTGTTCTATCTGAGCGGCGGCGGAGTTACGAGTGTCACGCTGGGTTTGCCTGACAGCAAGGTCAATAGCCTGCAGCCCGCGGGCGACCAGGACTTGTGGATCGGTACTGACAACGGCATCTCGCGCTGGAATGGGACCGAACTCACGCGAGTGGGTATTCCGCGTTCTCTCGATCACGTCCAGATCCTGGGAATCAGCATGGACCACGACTCAAACATTTGGGTTGCAAGCGCACATGGACTCTCGCGGATCAACAGTGCGGGGGCCTATCTTACGGAGGAACGCGGCCTGCCGCCGGGTGGCGCCGTCAGTGCATTGTTTGAAGACCGGGAAGGGAATCTCTGGGTGGGAGACTCGCGAGGCATCGAGCGCTTCCGAGATACCCTTTTTTTGACGTACGCCCCATCGGGAACTCCGGGGTCCAAGAACTATGGTCCCCTCTACGCCGATGGCGATGGCCGCACATGGTTCGCTCCTTCAGATGGCGGCCTGTTTTGGATTAAGGGTGATAAAACCGAGCGAGTATCAGACGCCGGCTTAGGTAAGGACGTTGTTTATTCGATCTCGGGCGGCGATGGCGAATTATGGATCGCGAGGCAACGGGGAGGGCTCACTCATCTGCGATCGCGAGGGAGCTTGTTGACGAACGAGACTTACACCGCGCGGAATGGGCTCGCTCAAAACAGCGTTTACGCAGTTCATCGTAATCATGACGGAACGGTGTGGGCCGGAACCCTCGGCGGCGGTGTCAGCAGGTTCCAGAACGGCCGCTTTGCGACCTTTACCACCGCGAACGGCTTGGCCTCCAACACGGTTACCGCCATTGAGGAGGGTTCGGATGGCAGCATGTGGTTCGCCACTCCGAACGGCCTGAGTACGCTGTCGGGAAACCGCTGGCGCGTCTACACCGGACGCGATGGCTTGCCGCCCGGAGGCGTGAACTGTCTTCTGGAGGATTCAAACGGCGTGCTGTGGATCGGAACCGCTGACGGCCTTGCGTTTCTCCGCTCCGGCAGCATTCAGATCCCTCGGGATGTGCCCGAATCATTGCACCAGCCCGTGCTTGGCGTTGCGGAAGACAAGCATGGATGGCTTTGGATCGCGACTTCGAATCACGTGCTACGTTTGAATCGGGATAGGTTGCTAGGTAGTGCACTTGGTGACTCGGATGTACGCGAGTTCACAAGCGAGGATGGTTTGCGTGGCGGAGGAGTCAACCGGCAACGGTCGGTTGTGCGCGATCCGCTGGGTCGGATTTGGTTCTCCCTGAATAGCGGCATTTCCGTGGTTGATCCCATGCGATTGACTGGAACGTCGGTTCCGGCGCCGATTCATATGCAAGCCGTCACTGCGGATGGGAACATGCTGGATCTTAGCGGACCCCTTCGGATACCGTCGGCGCGGCGGCGTATCACTTTCAGCTACATCGGGTTGAGTCTTTCGATGCCCGACCGCATCAGATACCGATATATGCTGGATGGCTTTGATCGTGGCTGGAGCCAACCCATTGCGGCGCGTGAAGTTGTTTACACCAACCTCAGCCCGGGTTTTTATCGCTTTCATGTGACGGCTCGCAACCCTGAGGGTGTTTGGAATACCGAGGGTGCGACGGTCGGATTTGAAATCGAGCCGGCGCTCTGGCAAACTCGCTGGTTTCAGCTTTTATGCGTACTGGCCTGTTCAGCCATGGCGCTTGCGTTATATCGCTACCGGCTACGCCAGTTGACCAGGCAGCTGAACGTCCGTTTTGAAGCCCGGTTGGCCGAGCGGACGCGCATCGCGCAAGAGCTGCACGATACACTTTTGCAGGGGTTTCTCAGCGCGTCTATGCAGCTCCATGTCCTGGTGGACGGATTGCCAGAAGATTCGCCGGTCAAGCCGTCCTTGAGCCGAGTCCTCAAACTGATCGGGCAGGTGACGGAAGAGGCGCGGAATACAGTGCGAGGCCTCCGCTCCCAGGAAGCCGGTCCGCCGGATCTCGAGCAGGCATTCTCGCGCATCCAGCAGGAGCTGGCTTTCCAGGATGATATTAAGTTCCGGGTAATTGTGGAGGGACGGCCCCAACCTTTGCACCCACTGCTTCGTGACGAAGTGTACCGGATTGGCCGCGAAGCATTAGTAAATGCGTTCCGCCACTCCCACGCGCGGGAAATCGAGGCAGAACTCGAATATTGCGCCGACCAATTGCGCATGCAGGTTCGCGATAACGGCTGCGGGATCGACCCGGAAGTGCTGCGGTCGGGACGCGACGGACATTGGGGCCTCCCGGGTATGCGGGAGCGGGCGGAGAGGATCGGCGCGCGGCTTAGCGTCTGGAGCAGCGCTACGGCTGGAACTGAAGTCGAGTTGTTCATCCCGGGCCATATCGCCTTTTCAGCTCCGCAGGGCAACGGATTGTTGAGATGGTTCGCGAAATTGTATCCGCGAGGAACGGAAGCCGGGCTCCCGACGTCGACCAACAGGAAAGATAAATGAGCGATCAGACACAAATCCGAGTGTTGAGCGTGGATGATCACCCGCTTCTCCGGGAGGGGATTGCCGCGATCATCAACAACCAACCGGATATGGTCCTGGTGGCGGAAGCATCCAGCGGCGGCGAAGGCATTCAAAAGTTCCGGGAGCTCCAGCCGGACATTACGCTTATGGATCTCAGGCTCCCGGACATGAGCGGCATCGATTCGTTAATCGCCATTCGCACGGAATTTTCCGGAGCCCGCATCATCATGCTGACAACGTTTGAGGGCGATGTGGAAATACAACGTGCCCTGGAAGCAGGCGCTCGCGGCTATCTGCTCAAGAGTATGCCTCCCCGGGAACTCGTGGAAGTGATCCGTCAAGTCCACGCTGGGAAGAAGCGCGTGCCCCCAGAGGTTGCAGCCCACCTTGCCGAGCATATGAGCGACGACGAGCTAACCGTACGCGAGATCGATGTGTTACGCCACATTGCCGGTGGAAACCGGAATCGGGACATCGCGGAACAACTGTTCATCTCAGAAGAGACGGTTAAGGTTCACATCAAGCACATCATGGAAAAGCTGGGCGCCAGCGATCGCACGCAAGCGGTTGCGATCGGCGTCCGGCGCGGCATCATCCAACTGTAATCCGGCTTAGCGTAAGCGATACCACGATAGTGTTACGAAAAGATCCCAAGGTGTGGGGATTCACTTTGCGATTGCAGCCTTTAGGGTTAAGTCGGGTGTCCATGACGAACACCCAGGAGGCGCGAGCTGCAGAGGCTTTTTTCGACGTTTCCGGGCGGGTGGCCCGGAGCAGGCTTGCTTCTGTTAAGAGGAGCGGTTGGCGTGATAGCGTTCGCGCAAGGGACGTTCTATCTAGGCGGCGCCGCTGATGGGACTTTCAGTAGCTGGATGGCCGGCTTGCTGGCGATCGCGAGTGGGACCTCGCTGTTGCTCGGTTTTCTGACCCCGGTTGGAGCCGCCGCTGCAGGTTTGGGTTGTGCGGGGTTGGCGTTTTCGTGGTTTCCTCCACCGGCCCCCAATCTACTCGAGCTAAAGCTAACGGCTTTCCTGGTGACCGCCGTTGCCGGCGCCATAGTTTTTCTTGGGCCCGGGGCGATATCGATCGATGCGCGTCTGTTTGGACGGCGCGAGATCATCATCCCTCGCCCTTCCCATCGGCCGAAGGATCTCTGATACCACAAACGTGGTACGCAAGAAACCGCCAACAGTGGTAGCAAGAAACTATTCGATCTCGTGATGGTTTCCTGGCCCTGGTCCCGCCATAGTTGTGTAGTGCCGGCGAGCGGCCGGCAACGGACAGCGGATCGAAAGGAGAACATCATGATTTTAACTGCATTCACTCTCTTTCACGTCGTATTGAGCGTGGTAGGGATCGCTTCGGGTTTTGTCGTCGTGTACGGATTGCTCACATCCAAGCGTTTGGATGGCTGGACGGCGCTCTTTCTCGCGACCACGGCGGCCACCAGCGTAACTGCCTTCTTGTTCCCGGTTCACCACTTTTTGCCGTCCCACGCAGTGGGCATTGTGTCATTGATCGTGCTGACGTTCGCCATCCTGGCACGTTATCGTTATCGTCTCGAGGGCGGCTGGCGCAGGACTTATGCGATCACTGCTGTTGTTGCACTCTACTTCAACGTTTTTGTCTTGATCGCCCAGCTTTTCATGAAAGTATCTTCGCTCAAAGAGCTGGCGCCGACGCAGACTGAGCCCCCGTTCAAAATTGCGCAGCTCGTGGCCCTGTTGATTTTCGCCGTGCTGGGAACTCGCGCCGCGATGAAGTTCCACAGCGAGCCGCTCCATAGCGCTTGATAGGCCACTTTTACTTCTGACAGGCTTGCTATGAAGCATCCTCTCAACCACTGTGCCGTTGCTGGCTTACTGGCCGTTTCCGTTGCAGTCTCGACGACGTTCGCCCAGGCGCCCACGAGCGTCATTTCCTCGCACACCACGGAAGTCGACGGACTCAAGCTGCACTATCTGACCGCCGGCCACGGCACAGCGGCGATCCTTCTGCATGGCTACGCGGAAACATCACGCATGTGGAAGCCGATCATGCCGCGACTGTCTGAACGATTCACGGTGATTGCACCGGACTTGCCCGGCATCGGAGTCTCAGCGATCCCGGCCGACGGCCTGGATATGAAGACTGAAGCCATTCGCATGCATGCTCTGGTGACGTACTCGGCGCCGGGACGCATGCGGGCGGGATGGGCCTACTTCGTCTCGTTCACCTAGGCCGCCACCGATTTCGCACAACTCGCTCAAACCAAGCTCAGCATGCCGGTTCTGGCGATCGCAGGCGAGAAGTCCATGGGGGATGTACTGGGCCAAAGGAGACCGACATGAGCGGACGCCAATTCCGCGATTACCACTTACTCCTCGACGAGCAGGCCAGCCAGCTCTTCGATATGACGGATATCGCAGAGCTGGTACGCAAGGTCGGTGGCGCAACGCTTCGTAGTACGCGATCTTTAAGAAGCTAAAGATATTTACTTGATGGATGAGGACGCTAACCATCAAAGCGATACCAATCATCCGGTCTGTGCATCTCATTTCCATAGGGGAACCGGCGTACCATCGTGCGTAGGAGATCAACCTTGAAGATTACACTTATCGCCTGGGTTTCTGTTTTCCTTGTCGCATTGGCTCTGATCGGCGCTCTGGGCTGCACCAAAAGCACGGCTGCGCGGCCACCTGATGCTCTTTCCGTCGAAGTGGTGCAAGTGGAGCAGAGGGACGTTCCGGTTTACGGCGAGTGGATCGGCACGCTGGACGGGCTGGTGAATGCGGACATCAAAGCGCAGGTGTCCGGCTACCTGATGAAACAGGAGTACACGGAAGGATCCTTCGTGCAGCGGGGACAGTTGCTTTTCCAAATTGATCCGCGGCCATTCGAGGCCTCGGTTGACCTGGCTCAAGGGCAACTCGCGCAGGCCACCGGGCAATTGGCGCAAGCGAAAGCGCAACTCACGCAGGCCGAAGCGCAGGTTGCGGTGGCGGAAGCGAATCAGAGAAGAACCCAGTTAGACGTCGACCGCTACATACCGCTGGCCAAACAGGAGGCCATCACGCAGCAGGATCTCGACAATGCCACGCAGAATAACCTGGCCGCGAAGGCGCAAGTGCAATCGGCCAACGCTCAGGTGGAAACGGCCCGAGCACAGATCCAGGCCGCGAGCGCTACAGTGCAGGCGGCCAAGGCAACCGTGGAAACAGCCCAGCTCAATCTGGGATTCACACGGCTTATCTCGCCCATCGATGGAATCGCCGGAATCGCCCAGCTACAGGTGGGCGCGCTGGTGAGCGCGGCCAGCCCGCCGGTGACCACAGTGTCAACAGTAGATCCTATCAAGGCATATTTCACAGTGAGCGAGCAAGAATACCTCGACTTCCACAGACGTTACTCCACGCAGGCCAGCTTGGATGCGGAACGGAAGCAGTTGAAGCTCGAACTTATTTTGTCGGACGGAACAACGTACCCGCGGATCGGTACCTTCTTCTTCGCAGACCGCCAAGTTAATGAAAGTACGGGCGCAATACGGGTAGCCGGACTGTTCCCCAATCCGGGGAACACTCTCCGGCCCGGACAGTACGGCAAGATCCGAACGTCTATCCGAACTGAAGTAGGGGCGTTGCTCATCCCGCAGCGCGCTGTGTCGGAATTGCAAGGCGCCTACCAGGTTGCCGTGGTGAACGCTGAAAACAAAATCGAGATTCGAAAGGTCACGCCGGGTACTCGATCAGGCACGCTCTGGATTATTGCGGAAGGTCTGAAACCCGAAGAACGCGTGGTGGCGGAAGGCGTACAAAAAGTTCGCCCCGGTATGCAGGTGAGCCCGAAGCCGTACGCAGCCCCAGCCGCGGCGGCCCAAAGGTAACGCCCATGTCAAAATTCTTCATCAACCGTCCGATCGTGGCGATAGTCATCGCCATCCTGATGGTGATTGTGGGCGCGGTCACCATTGTCGGGCTGCCCGTAGCATTGTTTCCGCAGATCGCGCCGCCCGAAGTTCAGATAACAGCGGTGTACACGGGCGCCGATGCTCAGACCGTCGAACAGTCGGTGGCCACTCCGATCGAGCAGCAAATGAGCGGCGTCGACAACATGAACTACATGTATTCGCTCAACGCCACGGCCCATGGCGATCTGAGGTTGATTGTCGACTTCGATATAAAAACTGATCCAAACATCGATCTCATTCTTGCCCAGAGTCGCGAGACGCTGGCCGCGTCGCAGCTCCCGGCCGACGTCAATGCCTACGGAGTCACGGTTCAGAAGACCCTCACCGCGCCGCTGATGTTGATCAGCCTGAATTCCCCGAAAAGCACTTACGACGCGCAGTTTCTGGCGAACTATGCTTACATCAATCTAAACGATCAACTGACGCGCGTTCCCGGAATCGGCAGCGTTCAGGTATTCGGCGCCGGCCAGTACGCCATGCGGCTTTGGGTGAAGCCGGATCAACTGGCGAAGCTCGCAATCACAGTTCCCGATATCGTGAGCGCGCTCCAGTCTCAGAACACCGTGAACCCGGCTGGACAGGTGGGCAGCGAGCCTGTTCCAAAGGGCCAGGAGTACACGTACTCAGTGCGCGCGCGTGGCCGCAGGATTTCTCCGGAGGATTTCGGACGAATTGTGATACGGGAAACACCGGACGGAGGAATCGTGCGGGTGAAGGATGTCGCCCGCATTGAGTTAGGGTCTCAGGATTACACCCTTGTCGGCCGCTTAAATGGGAAGCCCAGCGCCGTAATCGCCGTCTATCAATTGCCCGGTTCGAATGCCGTTCAAGCCGCGGAGGGTGTCAATAAGCTGATGGCGGAAGCCAAGAAACGCTTCCCAGAAGGTATCGACTTCTCCGTTCCTCTGGACACCACGCGTGCGGTTACGGAAGGAATTCGAGAGATCATCGTAACCCTGTTGATCGCGATTGTGTTGGTGATTATCGTGGTCTACATCTTTCTGCAAGGCTGGCGCGCCACGCTGATTCCGCTCCTGGCTGTCCCGGTATCGCTGGTCGGCACGTTCATCTTCTTCCCCGCTTTTGGTTTCTCCATCAATACGCTTTCTTTATTCGGGCTGGTGCTTGCTATCGGTCTGGTGGTGGATGACGCCATCGTGGTGGTTGAGGCAGTGGAACGTCATATCGAAAATGGCGTGGCGCCCAAGGAGGCGGCCTTCCGCGCCATGGAGGAAATCTCGGGTCCCGTCATCGGGATCGCGCTGGTTCTTTCCGCGGTATTTATCCCGACGGCATTCATTCCAGGCATAACGGGGCGCCTCTACCAGCAATTCGCCGTGACCATCGCTATTTCCGTGATCCTCTCGGCTTTCAACGCGCTTTCGCTCAGTCCGGCGCTGGCTGCTCTGATTCTCAAACCGAAGAAGCCCAGCCAAGGGCTGCTGAGGCGATTCTTCAATTGGTTTAATCGCGTGTTCCGGCGAGGCCAGGATGCCTATGTCCATTGGTCCGGAGTGCTCATCCAAAAGAGTGCGATCGCGCTGGTGTTGCTGGTGGTGTTCGGCGTTGCCGCGGGCTTTTTCAGCAGCAGGATACCATCCAGTTTTCTGCCGGATGAAGATCAAGGCTATCTTTACATCAACATGCAGCTTCCGAATGCCGCATCGCTACAACGCACCGAAGAAGTTGCCTCAAAGATCGAGAAGGTTTTGGGTCAAACTCCCGGCGTCAAGTACACCACTAGCGTCATTGGTTTCAGCTTGCTCAGCTTGGTGAGAACCAGCTACAACGCGTTTTTCTTTGTGGCCCTGACGGATTGGAAAGACCGCGACTCGCGCGCCCTACAATTTCAGGAAATCAAGCAGCGCATCAACCGGGAACTGAGCCAGATACCGGAGGCCGTCGCGTTCGACTTCTCGCCTCCGGCCATCCCCGGCGTGGGCACGTCCGGTGGATTCACGTTTGTCTTGGAAGACCGAGCCGGCAAGGATGTCGAATTTCTCGCGAGCAACCTGAATACATTTATGGCGGCCGCTCGCAAACGTCCCGAGATCGCGGGCGTGAGTACCACTTTTCTTCCCAGTGTGCCGCAGCAATTCGTCAACGTAGATGAGGACAAGGCGCTCAAGCTAGGCATCCCGATCGGCGACCTCTACAGGACCATCCAGGCATTCATGGGCGGATTGTTTGTCAATTACTTCAACGAATTCGGACGCCAATGGCAGGTCTATATCGAAGCCGAAGGCGCCTACCGTACACGAGCGGAAAATGTCGGACAATTTTTCGTGCGAAACAATAAAGGCGAAATGGCGCCGCTCTCGTCCTTGACGAAATTTGAATCGCGCCCCGGCCCCGAGTTCACCATGCGCTACAACATGTACCGGTCGGCGCAAATCAACGGCGCGGCTGCACCCGGCTATAGTTCAACGCAGGCGACCAAGGCGCTGGAGCAGGTTTTCGGTCAAACCATGCCGCGCGAAATGGGCTACGACTACCTGGGGATATCCTACCAGGAGAAAAAGGCTCAAGAGGGCGTGCCACCCGCCGTGATCTTCGGGTTCTCTCTCTTGTTTGTCTTCCTGATTCTCGCGGCACTCTATGAAAGCTGGACGCTGCCGTTCAGCGTGTTGTTGAGCACACCGGTGGCCGTGTTCGGCGCCTTCGCGGTGTTGTGGCTGCGACGCGTGTTGCTTGCCGCTTTCTTTCCTCCCTACATGGTGCAAATCGAAACGGATGTTTACTCCCAGATCGGCCTCGTGATGCTGATCGGGCTGGCGGCGAAGAACGCGATTCTGATCGTCGAGTTCGCCAAAGACGAATTCGAGAAAGGAAAGAGCCTGGTGGACGCTGCGCTGGAGGGCGCTCGTCTCCGTCTGCGGCCGATTCTGATGACGTCCTTCGCGTTTATTCTTGGCTGCGTGCCCTTGTGGACGGCAACGGGAGCGGGGTCGGTGGCGCGGCAGATCATGGGCACGACGGTGATTGGCGGCATGCTGGCCGCGAGCCTCATCGGCATATTCTTTGTTCCGGCAATCTTCTATGTGGTGGAGAGGGTCTCAGGTGCGGGCAAGGAGCATGTGCCGGGGGCTCTACCGGAACCCGCACACGGCGACTGATCTATGCGCAAATCTTCCGTCGCCTTTTGCGTGATCGCGATTCTGCTCACTGGCTGCACCATGGGTCCGAACTATCATCGGCCCCCGATACAGACTCCCGATGCGTTCCGTTCTCCCACGCCCGTTGGGCCGGATCCAGCGTCCTTGGCGGATCTCAAATGGTGGGAGGTTTTCAAAGACGAACAATTGCAGGAATTGGAGCGGACTGCGCTGGTCCAAAACTACGACCTGCGCGATGCGGTCACGCGCGTGGATGCCGCGCGGGCCAATCTGGGAATCACTCGTTCCAACCAGTATCCAAATTTCGGGGCCGATGGGAACGTATCCACTGTCCGTCTTTCCAGAGACGGGCAAACCCCGCTGCCTCCCGCCTTTCTCCCATCCCAGAACGTCACCTTCGGAACAGCTACGCTCAGCTTGCTCTCTTTTGAGCTGGATATTTGGGGCCGCTTGCGGCGTGCCACGGAGGCTGCGCGCGCCAACCTGCTGGGAGCCGAGGAGAATCGGAAGGCCGTTGTCACAACGCTGGTGAGCGACGTGGCAAGTTCGTACTTGAGTTTGCGCGAGCTGGACCACGAGTTGGACATCTCAGAGCGCACGCTTGCCACGCGCCGCGCATCCTTGGAACTGATCAAGCAACGGCGCGTGGGGGGTGTGGCAACCCTGCTCGATGTGCGCCAAGGAGAACAACTGGTTTACACGGCGACAGAGACCATCCCCGCCCTCGAACAGCAGATCGAACAGACCGAGAATCAGATCAACCTGCTGCTCGGCAAGAATCCCGGAGAGGTGAAGCGCGGCCGTAGTTTCACGGATCAGCAGTTTCCCGACGTGCCGCCCGGTTTGCCTTCGGCATTGTTGGAGCGCCGGCCGGACATCCGGGCAGCCGAACAGAATTTGATCGCCGCCAATGCTCAGATCGGGGCCGCCAAGGCCGCCTACTTCCCGCAAATCAGCTTGTCCGGATTTCTCGGCGGCCAAGGACAGCAACTTTCCAGCCTATTTGCAGGTCCGAGCAGAATTTGGAACTTTACGCCGCAAGTCACTCAGCCCATTTTTACTGCCGGGCGGCTCAAATCGAATGTGAAGCTGACGGAGGCGCTCCAGCAAAGCGCGCTGATCCAGTATGAGAAGACGATCCAGACCGCCTTTTCGGAAGTTTCGAATTCGCTCATCGCGCATCAGCGTGTGCGCGAGAGCCGCGTGCAGCAAGAACTGCTGGTGGCTGCCCTCCAAGACCGGACCCGATTGGCCTACGCGCGGTATCGCGGAGGTGTCGATACTCTGCTGAACGCCCTGGATGCCGACCGGGATCTGTTTCAAGCGGAACTCACGCTATCGCAGGTCCGCCTGAGCGAGCTGCTCAGCGTAGTGCAGCTCTATAAGGCGCTGGGAGGCGGCTGGCAATAGGTCAAAGCTCTGGGTGCATCTTTACTACTGCCATGCGTCCCGAGGAGTGGCGACGCGGCACGCAAAAGTGCGTGCGCTACGTGGCGCGAACACTCGTGTTTGCCTCGTTCGCACTCATGCGAACGCACGGGATTTCGATGCTAAAGTTTCC
>ODAK010007045.1_pt1 | contig 11287 bp, 10 predicted proteins | sample 1539591 | NCBI WGS metagenome assembly ODAK01 (sample SAMEA3539303, study PRJEB22396) | soil metagenome | biome: tundra; feature: field; material: soil | place: USA | collected 2010-05 | depth 0.15 m | reverse complement strand
ATGGCAGTGGACCTGGAGCGTCCCGTCCGGGACAGCCGGGTAGCGCTCGAGCGGCGCGAGCACGACCCCCGATGTCCCGATTGAAAGAGTCAGAATACCGGGGTCGACGGCGCCCAGGGCGACTGCGGCTGCCGCGTTGTCACCGCCGCCAGCGACGATCGGGGTTCCCGATACAAGCCCCAGCGCAAGGGCCGCCTCGGGGCTGACCTGGGCTACGACCTCGGTACCCTCGAAGCAAGGTGGCAGCAGCGCCGCGTCCACTCCGAGCTCCTCAGCGAGCTGCCTCGACCAAGACCGCCGACCTGTGTCGAACAGCAGAGTCCCCGACGCATCCGACATGTCCGTGGCGGCGACGCCGCTCATGCGGAAGCGGATGACGTCTTTCGGGAGAAACAGGTACGTCGCGCCCGCAAGGGCCTCAGGCCAGTGACGCCCAACCCAGAGGATCTTGGGCGCGGTGAAGCCTGCGAGGGCACGGTTTCCGGTGAGACGGATCAGCCGTTCCTCGCCGACCCTTTGCGAGATCTCCTGGCATTCGGCTGATGTTCGACCATCGGACCAGAGGAGCGATGGGCAGCGGGCCGTGCCGTCCCGGTTGGCTAGGACAAGGCTGTGCATCTGGCCTGTCAGCCCAATCGCTGCCACGGCCCTGGAATCGGCCCCGCGGCTCCAGAGGGTTCGGAGCGCAATCACCAGACTCTCCCACCAGTCTTCTGGATTCTGCTCAGCCCAGCCAGGTCGAGGCGTAGCGGTGCCGTACGGGATGCTAACTTCGTCGACAACGGCGCTGGATGCGTCCAGAAGGACGACCTTAAGGCCACTCGTACCCACGTCGATGCCGAGTAGAAGCTGCACCTCTCTGTTCACGTTCGTCGTCCTTGTCGATTAGGCTGCTGCCTGTTCTGTCTCCCCGCCGTTGCCTGAACTGGGGTCCCAGTCCCCTCGAGCACGTCCACGGAGAGGCGTCGCGGCCGACTTGTCGGCGTTGACGGAGAAACCGGCGCCTCAGGGCCGGTACAACCGCGTCGGCTGGCAGTCGGTCGGCGCTTCTGCGTGCCAGAGATGGTTAGCATTGCCGCGGGCCCGTTGCCGTCGAGTTCTGAAGCAATACCCCACGGTCCGGGCCAACGTTTGGCCCGGACCGCCGCAGGCAAGCGCGGTTCGCCGTGGGTGCCGAGGCCCGGTTAGCGCTGCGGCATCCCCGATGGGACGCCGTCTGTCTCGACGAGCTTTTCGATCTCCTTCTCGTTCAGCACTCGTGTCAGATTGAGACCGGGTAGTGAAACGACGACCACTTCTGCAAGATAGAGCACCCTGCAGCCAGGCTCCAGATGTCCCCCGAACGCCTGCTGCGAGTTTGCGATGGTGGCGTGTAGGTGCGGGACGCCATTGGCGATTACACCCTGCACCGAAACCAATTCGATCGGCTCGTCCTCGCGCTTCTCATAGTGGATGTCAGGTGGGTAGCCGGTCGTCTTGATCATATGAAGGGTAGACCGGTCGAAGGTTCCAGCCGCTGCGATCACGGCACCCGTTCGGATGTTCTCCGCCTTGATGAAAGTTTCGATCGACTCGAGCAATAGGTCGCCCTGGTCGAGCTGCAATACGTATGTCTTGATCTGACCGTCCGACGCGAAGTACTTCATGTTTTCACAACTCCTGTCTGTCACACATCGACAGAATCGTCGACGCTTTGGGTTGAGGCTTCGTCGAGGCGCGTTCCTGTTCTTCCGTCACTGCAGCGCCACCGCACCGGTGATGGCCGCGACAATCGCTGAGGAACTTGCCCCGCGCTCGAACGCCGCGGCATTTCGGCCCAGACGGAGGACCACAATCTGATCGGCGACGCCGATCACCTCCGCGAGGTCGTGGCTGATGAGGAGCACGCCATGTCCCTTCTCGCGAAGCGTCCGGATGAGGTCCATGACCATCTTGCTCTGCGTGACGCCTAGGGCCGCCGTAGGCTCGTCGAGCACGACTACGCGAGCGCTCTCGCTCAGGACGGCGCGAGCCACGGCCACCGACTGGCGCTGGCCGCCCGAGAGCGAGGCGACCGGGCTGTGCACGCTGGGAAGGCGGATTTGGAGGCCCTCCAGGAGCTCCACGGCCCGCTGTTCCATGCGAGCATTGGCAATCCGGAGGCCGTGCGTTAGCTCTCGGCCGAGGAACAGATTCGCCGCCGCGTCCAGGTTGTCGCAGAGCGCGAGGTCCTGGTAGACGGTGGCTATGCCCCGTTCCCTCGCCTCGTGAGGGCTCCGCATGGTTCCGGGACTCCCGTCGAAGTAGAACTCGCCGGAGTCCGGCTGGTCGATCCCGGAGATGATCTTCACAAGGGTGGATTTCCCGGCGCCGTTGTCGCCCACCAGGGCGACGACCTCGCCGCTATGAACGGAGATGCCCACCTTGTGCAGGGCCTCGACCGCCCCATAGCGCTTGGAGACTCCACGGCACTCCAGAAGTGGCACTTTGACTGCCGCGTCCGTGCTCATCGACCCGACCTCCCCCGCATCCGCCGCGTCACCGAATCGATGGTGACAGCGGCGAGCAGGACCCCCATCTCGACGACGTACTTGATGTCAGGGGACTCGCCGGTCAGATCCAGGCCGTTGGCCAGGCTGGCCATGACCAGGGCTCCCAGGGGAGCCGACCACACCGTGCCGCGCCCTCCGAACATGCTGGTGCCGCCGATAACCCCGGCGGCGATGGCTTCGAGGAGGAGCGTCCCGCCCCCCGTCTCGGTGGTGGCGGCGAAGCTCCGCGACACTGACATGAAGCCGGCGAGCGCGGCAATCAGAGTGCACAGGGCGAAGATCGAGATCCGGATCCAGGCGACGTTGATCCCCGCCCGCCGGGCCGCCTCCACGTTGCCGCCGACCGCGAACACGTGCCGGCCGTACGTCGTCTCGGTCAGGACGATGTGCAGAACCGTGATCAGGACGAGCAGGGCCAGCACGGCCAGGGGAACGCCCAGCCACGCGTTCAGCACCCCGACCGAGACCAGCAGGACGACGCCGACGACCGCGGGACGCACGAGGAGCCGGTACCAGGGCACCGGATTGAGACCCAAGCGCCTTCGCTGCCGATTCGAGAACAGCCGTTGGCCGGCGTAGGCCAAGACCACCGCCACCCCTCCGATCCAGCCGACGATCGGCGGCAGGTAGGTGGTGAAGAGGAACGTCATCGAGGGCTCGGCCACGTTGACGGCGCCGGTGTTACCCAGGACCATCATCTGCACGCCGAGCCAGCCCAGCATCCCGGCCAGGGTGACCACGAAGCTGGGAATGCCGAAGTAGTGGCTGGCGGCCCCTTGGGCGGCTCCGATCACGGCCCCGACCACCAGCGCCACGCCGAGGGCAAGCCACCACGGGGCGCCGTTCTCGACCAGGACGCCGATGATCGCCGCCGAGAGCCCCACCACCGATCCGACCGAGAGGTCGATCTCCGCGAGGAGGAGAACGAGGACGATGCCCGCCGCGGCCGTCCCGGTGATGGTCATCTGGAGCAGCAGGTTGGAGAGATTCCTCGGGGTGAGGAAGTTCGAGTTCTGGGTCTGGAAAAAGATCCAGATTACGGCCATCCCGACGATCAGCGGGAGTGATCCGACCTCGCCCTGCGCGATCCGGCGCCCCACCGCGCCGGCGCCGCGTCGGAGGGCGCCGCTCATGGCGCCCCATTTCGGGGCACCATGAGCCACTTGGCTGGCAGGAACCGCTGGCTTGCCACCTCCCATTCGAATCTCAGCAGGGCCCCGTACCGGCAGGGATGCCCTTGCAGAGCTGGTCCTTGGTCACGAATCCGGCACTGATCGCATCCGAGAGGTTCGTGATGTCGAAGATCTTCGTGGTAGCGAACACCGTCGGCACGTTGACCGATCCGTTGTTCAGCGTCCCCTGGAAGAGGCTTGACGGAGGCTTCTGGCCCTTGACGAGGTAGGAGGCCACCTCACCCGTGGCGACGCCCATGCTCGCGATGTCCTGGGCGTCGCTCATCCCCTGCGTGCCCGCGATAATGCGCTGAAGCCCGGCTACGGTCCCGTCGAGCCCGGTCAGCGCCACCTTGCCGGCGAGGTTCGCCGAGGTCAGCGCGGCAACAATGCCGGTGTCCATGCTGTCGTTGGGACCGATCACGGCCTGGATGTTGTCACTGGTCTGCGTAAGCAGCTGCTCCATCTCGGTCTGGGCGTCCGCCGGGGCCCAGTTGGCCGTCCACTGCTGGCTGCCGGCGAGATGGCGCTGGCCGGAGTCGAACAGCGGCTGCAGCACGCTCATGTAACCCTGGTTGTAGAGCTTGGCATTCTCGTCGGTGGGGGAGCCGTTGATCACGGCGATGTTATCGCCGGCCTTGGTGTGGGCGACCAACCAGTTGCCCTCGTCCTTCCCCATCGCCACGGTGTCCTTGCCGATGAAGTAGTCGAGTAGCGAGTTGTTGATGATTCGCGTGTATGCGATCACCGGAACGTTGCTCTGGTGAGCAGTGTTGACGACCGCGGCCGCGGCGTTCGAGTCCTCCGGGATCACGACCAGCACCTTGGCGCCGTTCGTGAGTGCGGTCTCGGCCTGGGATATCTGTGTCGACTCGTCGGCCAACGCGTTGTACGAAACGACCTTGACGTTGGGTATGTACTTCTTCAGGGCCGCGGTGATCGCCGGCAGGTCCTGCCCCTCGTATCGTGGGGTCACGTTGTCAGGGAGCAGAACGGCCACCGTGACCGGAGGAGCCGACGACGAGGCCGTTCCGGAGGATGAAGCCGTTCCCGAAGATGAAGACGGGGTCGTTGCCCCGCAGGCCACTACAAGGAACCCGAGAAGCGCCGTTCCGAGTAGCTGCACCGCCCGATGCCTGTGAACGCTAACCATCGCCTAACCTCCAATGAATAAGCCCAATAACACGGCCTAACGGCCGTAAGGTAGCGCCGCCGACTCGAGCCGGCCGCCTCACGCCTGCTTGTTCAGAGCCATAATCGGCCGTCATTCGGCTACTTTCGTCTCGAGTCGCAACAGCATTTCGATGTTGCCACCCAGAATTGCGTCTCGATCCTCTGCCGAGACGTCATCCAGCATTGCCCGCCACCCGGCGAGCTGAAAGCGAGCCATTCGGAACGGCTCGTCTGATCCGAAGCAGACCCGGCGTGCGCCAAGAATGCGAATCGCGTTCTGGACCGGCAGCTCGTATATCGCACTGCCAATGGGGAAGATGTTGGCGTGTGCAACACATGTGTCGACGGCCGATCGGTCGAGGGGAGGGAGAGCAGCGCCGCCCAGGTGGGACATCAGGAAGGACGTCTCGGGGAACAGCGTCGCGATGTGGCCCAGCCGGGTAGGGTGGGTGTTCTCCGGAGAGTCCGCACCGATGTGGAAGGCTACAGGCTTGCCGAACGACACGGCGAACTCGATGAGCGGAAGGATCTCCGGATCGTCGATGACGTATTCGTCCTGCGCGCCGTTGAACTTGATGCCGTAGAAGCCGTATTCATCGAAGCAGCGCTTTATGGTGTCACGCGTGCGTTCGTAGCCGAGCCGGGGATTGGCCCAGCCGAAGCCCAGGAGCCGGTCGGGGAAGCGCCTACATGACTCATAGACGTAGCGGTTCTCCCGTTCGATGTCCCGATCGTATGGCGGTCTCAGCCATGCGATCGCTCTGTCGACCCCCGCACGGTCCATGCGCTCGAGCAGCTCGTCGGCTGTGATCGAAAACGCATCCCACCTGAGGGAAGAGATATGGCAGTCAGCGTCGACGATCACCGGTCACCTCCGTCATACGGGTAAGCAGGACAGAGGATCAGCGGCGGTCCCCCGGCCGTTCTGGGCTGCATCCTGCCTCCTTTCCCTTGCTGGGCTGATGTGGTATCGTTACCAGGTGGCAACGTTGCCACAGTAGGGGCAGAGAGTCAAGCGGCTAAGCGGACACGAAACGACATGAAGGTAGACCAACCAGCCAGCAGCGCTCGCCACGGCGCTCGCCTATCTCGAGGTGGGTGAGAAGCGGATGCGCTGCGGCAACTTCCACGCCGTCGGGATGGTCGCGGGCTCGAGCGCGGTCGCCACCGGTCGCAAACCCCTCATCTACCCATGCCTCAACCTGTCGCGTACGCGCTGGGGCCTGCCCGAAGCCACCCCGATCACTAGCCTCCGTTGCAACGAAGCAGGCGGCCGCTGGAACGACACCTGGAGGTGGCTCTACACTCAGGCAATCTTGGCCTGAACGGGGGGTTGGTGTCGATGTCGGTTGTCAGCCGTGGCCGCATCGGGGAGGTGCTAGCGGACGGAGGCGGGATTCTTCGCCTGCAGCCCTGCTGGGTGGCGCGTACCCTGGCCCGCCCCGGTCGGCGCCTGGGGCTTCCGGACGCCGCCTACGACCTAGGAGAACGCGGCGCCATCTGCGAACGCTGGCTGGCATCGACGACGCGCGCCGACAACCGCATCGGCCCGGAGGACGAGGGGCTCAGCTACATCGACATGCCGGACGGGAGTCAGCTGACGCTCCGGGATGCTGTCGAAGCTGCGCCGGCCATGATCATGGGCGAGACTTACGCGGCCAGCCATGGCGGACTCGAACGTCTGGCCAAGATCTTGGACTACGGCTCCCGGCTCCCATTCCATCTCCACCCGCGTGCTCGGCATGCTAGCCTCGTCGGGCGCCGTCAGAAGGACGAGGCCTACTACTTTCCAGAGGGGTACGATCTGGGGCCACACCCAGAGACATTCCTTGGTGTCCACCCGTGGTTGGCCGAAGGGCGAGGTCGCGAAACGCTGCTGCCCTACCTGGTCAAATGGGACAGTGACCTCGTCCTCCGGCATTCTCAAGCTTATCTGCAGGTGCCGATGGAAGGATTCCATGTGCCATCGGGCGTTCTCCACGCGCCGGGCACTGCGGTTACAGTCGAGCTCCAGGAGGACTCCGACGTATTCGCAATGCTCCAGGCCGTGAACGATGGTTGGATGATCTCCAAGGAGTTGATGTTCAAAGACGTTCGCCCCGAGGACCGGGCCAGCTTCGGCGAGCTGTTCATCCTTGAGCTCATCGACTGGGAGGCGAACACGGATCCGTATTTCTACGAGAACCACCATCTCTCTCTGCGTGCCGACCCCGCCAGCGAGCAGGCGGCCGGGTCACAGTCATGGATCTTCTACAACACGTCCAAGTTCTCGGGGAAGAGACTTGCAGTCAGGCCGTCCTCAACCTACCGGTCCATCGACGCCGGTGTCTACAGCCTACTGGTTCTGAGCGGGCGAGGTCACATTGGGGGCCACGAAGTCCAGGCCGGTTTCCCAGGGCGCGACGAGCTACTGATTGCGAGCGACACGGCCATCCGCGGCGTCGACGTTGTGAACGACTATCCACTTCGGGAGCTCGTCGTCCTCAAGTTCTACGGCCCCGCCGTCAATCGCGACGTACCCAAGCTAGCCCTTCGCCCTTCCCGGCCATGATCTCGTGACCTCTCCTCCTGCCAGTCCTCCCGGTCAAACGCTAGGCCTCGTGACGTCTGCGGAGACTCACACGCAACAGCCAAGACGGCAGGCTGGCAGGTCGGCAGGCAAGGCTCCCCATGGGGAAGCGTCTTGAGCAAGGCGTACCGATGAGCAACAAAGCGGAGCCCTCCTCTGGTCAACCCAAAGGAGGCGAGAGCGGACGGCCCACGATTGCCGATGTCGCCCGGCTCGCCGGGGTATCGGTCACCACGGCCGCCCGCGTGTTGTCCAGTCGAGGCTACAGCTCAGCTAGGGCCCGCCAACGCGTTCTCTCGGCCGCAGAGGAGATCGGCTACGTCCCGAACTACGTCGCGCGGAGCCTGCGGCATGGACGAACGAACACCATCGGCCTGCTGGTCGCCGACGTCGAAAACTCCTTCTACTCGGCCCTGGCCAAGAACGTCGAAGCCGTTGCGACCAAAGCCGGCTACTTCGTCGTGCTCTGCAACAGCGACGACGACCCCGAGAGGGAACGCGAGTTGCTGAATGTACTTACCGCACTGCGCATCGCGGGGCTGATCGTGACGCCTACCGGGGCAAACCGGCGTGAGTTGCAGCAGTTGCTGAAGCAAGGCATCAAGATTGTCCAGATGGACCGTCTAGTCGAGCACCTCGACGCGGACGTGGTCCTTGTCGACAACGAGTCAGGCTCCTACGAAGCGGTCGGCGCCCTGATCCAGGCCGGGCATCGACGCATCGGTCTGCTCGCTGGTGCTCCCAACGTGACGACCGGCGCCGAACGGAGTCGTGGGTACCGTCGAGCCCTAGAAGCGAACGGCTTGCGGGTTGACCCCGCCCTCATTCGCGGCGGGTCGTTTCGGCGAGAGCAAGCCATTGAGGAAGCGCGAGCGTTGCTGGCGGTGAGGCCTCTCGTCACCGGGATCTTCGCCGCGAACAACATCCTGGCCGAAGCTTGCATGCTCGCCATCACGGAGGCGGGACTCGCCATACCGGCGGACCTCTCGCTCGTGGCGTTCGATGACGTGGAATGGATGCAGATGGCGGGCAACCGCATCGCCTCTGTCCGACAACCTGTGGGGGAGATGGCGCACCGAGCGACGGAAATCCTTCTAGAGCGCATCAAGGGGAATCCAACGACTCCCGCGACTGTCATCTATCGGCCCACGTTTGTTCGTCGGGCCAGCATTGCACCGCCCCGGCAGCCCGGAGGAAAGGGCGCGAGCCGGGCCCCGAAGTCGAGGACAACCCATCCGGCGCCCACCCCCGCGACGGTTCGACATCTATGAAGAGGACCCCCGTTGTCAAGGGGGTCTGTCGCGAGGTCTCATCTCAGTCTGCCGCGAACTCATAGTTCGTGGTGGTCATTGGCCGCGGGAGCCAGGTGGCGGGTCAGCGTGGTGTAACCGGGACATCTATTCGGGTGGAAGCCCATGGTGGACATGCAGCCCAGGTGGCTCAATCAGTTGGAGCAGTCGCCCGCAGGGCGGGGACTATGTCGAACACGAGCGCGCCTGACCACGTTGGTTGCAGGGTCATGCGGCCGCCGGTGTGAGGGTGCAGGATACTGTCAAGTCCGTCCCGGCGGTGGGGACTGCCGTGCCCTCCGTGGAGCCGCCCTGTCAGCCACGTCGATCCGTTTGTGGATCGATGCCGCGTCTCGAGCGGACCGGGCGACCAGCACAAGGCCGCGCCGGAGGCGCGCTCGCCTTGGCCTTGCGCGTCAGGGAGCTCGGTCTGCTAGCGGTATTGAAGCGATCCGCCGACGGATCCCCTGACCGCCGACGACTTCATCCGGAGAAACGAATTCTCGTGCTGGATAGGGGCGTTGAGGACGCGCTGGATCGCCGGAGGTGGGTCGAAGCCATCACAAGCGACGCGGCGAAGGCAACCACCGCGCCGCCGAGGAAGAGGTAGTACCCGAGGTCCGGGGTGATGCCCGGAAGTTGGCTCAGGTTGGCTGGTTCGCCCCATAGCCCAGGAAGCACCCGCTCAGCGTGGTTGCTGCCGTCCAACAGCCCCAGAGCCACCACTGCCAGGGATGCAATGAGGAGAGCGGCTGTCGATGCACTGCGATGGCGCCCCGTAAGGTGCAGCGCGGCTGCCGCGCCCAGTATCACCAGGACGACGACGATCCATCGGGCATCCTGCGACTGGGTCAGGCTCGCGAACTCTCGCGGAACCACCCCTCCGGTTTCCAGCGCCCCGTATGCGTCGAAGCTGACGAAGGGAAGGAAAGTCCCCAAGGACATCACCGCTACGGCCACTAGGACCACCCCCGCGGGTAGTACCTCAAGCAGTCTCGGGCGCCGAAACACACGTTCATCATCGGCATCATCGGGCGCCTGGCCCTTCCGTGGCCGAGCTGTTACATGCCTTCTGGATATCCAGTGGCGTGCGCAATACACGTGCGAGGCTGTTTCCGTGTCAGTGCACTAGCGGTAGTGAAGCGATCCGCCGACGGATCCCCTGACAGTCGGCCCAGGCGGGTCGGGAAGTGCTCATACCATCGGGCCTGCCTCATCCAGCAGGCGACGTCCGGCGGCTCCCGAGCCCCGGCGATCCCGGGCGTGGCCGGCGACCAGCGTGCGGTAGGCCTGCTCTGCCTGGAGGGCGAGGCCATCCTCGTCGGCCCGCTTCCGAAGCGCCTCCACGGAGCGGTGGGCGCTCGGGAGGTCCTCGCCGGCGCCGCGCCGGGCACGCGGGACCCCGGGGCGACCGTTGGGAAGCTTCGGCGCCCCGGCCTTGATGGCCACCGCGCGCAGCTTCTCGGCGGTCCGAGTCGGCGAGGCCCAGTGATAGTCCTCGCCCTTGGTCAGCAGGTGCCAGGTCAGGATGGCGAGCTTCCGAGCCACAGCGACGAGGGCCACCTGGCTGCCGCGGCGGGCGCGAATGCGGAGGTAGAAAGCTCGCAACGGCCCGGGCCTGCGGACAGCGGCGTGGGCCGCCTCAACGAGGAGGCCACGAGCGTGTGCCTGGCCTTGCCGGCTGATGTGGCCGGTGTACGCGGGCTTGTTCCCGGACTGCCTGACACGGGGATCGAGGCCGAGGTAGCCCACGAGCTGGTTCGGCCGGGGGAAGCGCGCGACGTCCCCCACGACGGCGACGAGCGCGGCCGCGGTGGTGACGCCCACGCCGGGGATTGTCATGAGCCGCTGGATGCGCGGGTCACCCAGCGTCGTCTCGGCAATCAGCTGGTCAGCCCGGGCGACCTCCGCCTCCATGCAGTCCAGCTGGCGGAGTGTGCTATCCAGCTGCTCGCGATCAGCGGACGGGAGGTTCAGGTGGGCAAGCCACTGGCAGCCCCTCTTCCCGAAGGTGTCGGTCCACGGACACTCCAACAGGTTGCGATGGAGGACGGCCTCCACTCGGTTGCGCAGCCGGGAGCGCTGCTGGACCAGTCCGGCCCGATGCGCGACCTGGGCGCGCCGCGATCGGGTTTCTGGGTCGGGGATCCACACCTCGGGGAGGAAGTCCGCGGCGAGGAGCTGCGCAAGCGTGGCGGCATCTATCTTGTCCGTCTTCACCTTGGCGGACGCGATGGCGCGCGTGCGAAGCGGATTCGAGACGACGACTCGTCCAGCGTGGGCAGCCAGAACGTCGACGATGGCCCAGGTGTTGACGGTGGCCTCGAGCACCACCTGGTCCTCCTTCCCGAGGCTCCTCGCGAAGGCAAGCAGTCCTGCTGGCGTCGCCTCGAAGCGGTGCCCGCTCGGAACTGCTTGCCCGCCCTGGGCCACTGCCACCTCCGCGAACTGGCGGTGGACGTCGAGACCGATCGATCGCATCCCGATCCTCCTTGAAGACACCCGAGCGGGCAACACGACAACTACGGATCCGCGCTCGTGGCGCAACCGGGC
>ODAK010007042.1_pt1 | contig 11288 bp, 11 predicted proteins | sample 1539591 | NCBI WGS metagenome assembly ODAK01 (sample SAMEA3539303, study PRJEB22396) | soil metagenome | biome: tundra; feature: field; material: soil | place: USA | collected 2010-05 | depth 0.15 m | reverse complement strand
CTAGCAGCAGACGCAGCTTTAAGCCAGCCACAATTGGCTCCCTTCGCATCGGGCGGAAGCGGAACGCAACTTGGCGCGATGTCCGATACTGATTCACAATAGGCCCGAGTCCAAGGGGCATGCCAATCACTTTCCGAGCTAGGCGAGTACGCCCTCCGCAACGTCGGGATTCGTTTTTGCCGCGTCCATCGCGACCGCCAGAGCGACACCGTCCGCTGCGGCTACCGCGGCATCCGCTCCGGCGCCTTCCTTTATCTTCGCCGAGCAGCCCTTCTATCCCGCCGCCTACGGCCATGGCCTACTCCCTGCTGCACTGGTGGGGCTATATTCACGGATGCTCTCCCCCCTTAGCAGCCAATGTGGTCGAGTAGCCCAGCGTTACACAGATGAAGCGGCGATCACACTGTCTGCGGTCGTTCCTTAAAATGACCCTTATTCCAGGGCTTCCGGGGATCTGGAAATTCAGATCATGAATGGCCACGGCACTGCGGTCGCCACCGAGAGAGAACTCGAGGCCACCCGCCGGCGCGATCCGATCGCGCCGGCGCTCGACTTTACTTCACTCCGGTCACGACGTAATCGGTGCCTTGCTTGGCGACCTGAAATTCCACTTTCTTGCCCACGGTCAGTTTGTCGAACATCATTTTGTCCTTGACCATGAAAGTCATCGTCATCGCGGGCCAATTCAGACTCTTGATGGCCTCGTGCGCGATCGTGACCTTGCCGGCCGCAGCGTCCACTGCCTTGACGACGCCAACGGCTGGATAAGATGTCTGAGAGGTGGATGAGGGCATCTTGCTCATGTCCATGGCGGCCATGTCATCCGCCTTTTGCCCGGCCAGCACGATGCTGCTGAGTGACATTGAGAACGCTGCGCACACCAGCGCTGCGGGAATCATCTTCATATTTGCACTTAAGGCAACTTTGCACCGAAAACGCCGCGCTTGTATGCGAGTCACTCTACTAAGCCGACGAGGCGTAGTTTTTGTCGTCGCTGTCGCAGATAATCTGTGCGGCGCCGTCCAGGCGCGCGCCGGGAAGCGGCGGCGCTCGCGGCGACTCGGAACCGTATCCGGCAGTAGAAGGACGTGCGCAATGGCGGCGGTCGCAGGTGAGAGTTGGAAATCGGAGCTTGCGGCACGGCTGGGCCGGGTCATGCCGGACGCGGAGGCGTGGGCGCACCTGCCGCTGATCGAGGACATACGCGAGCTCAAGGCGGCGCACGGGGCGGTGGTCGTGGCGCACAACTATCAGGTCCCGCTGATCACCGCAGGCATCGCCGACTTCACCGGCGACTCGCTGGCCATGGCCCATTTCGCCGCGCAGACTGATGCGGACACGATCGTCGTCTGCGGCGTCCGCTTCATGGCGGAAACGGCGAAGCTTCTGTCCCCGGCCCGCAAGGTGTTGCTGCCTGCGCCGGAAGCAGGCTGCTCGCTCGCGGAGTCAATCACGGCAGCTGACGTGCGCAGCCTGCGCACCCGCTATCCCGGCGTACCGGTCGTCGCGTACGTGAACACGACGGCTGCCGTTAAGGCGGAGGTCGACGTCTGCTGCACCTCCGCGAACGCGGTCGACGTCGTGAAGTCCCTTGGCAGCCCGCGGGTGATCTTTCTGCCGGATCGCTACCTAGCGAGCTTCGTAGCCGAGCGCGTGGCCTGCGAGGTCATTCCGTGGCCCGGGTCATGCGAGGTTCATGATCGGTTTTCCGCCGAGGACATCTACCCGTACCGCGGCACGGGGGTGCGCGTGCTGGCCCACCCGGAATGCCCGCCCGACGTGCAAGCCGCGGCAGACTTCGTTGGCTCGACGGCGGCGATGATCGATTACCTTGGCGCGGCACGACCCGACCGCGTGCTGTTACTCACCGAGTGCTCTATGGCGGACAACGTGCTGCTCGCGCGGCCAGACATCCAGTTCGAGCGTCCGTGTAACCTGTGCCGGCACATGAAGACGGTGACGCTCGACAAGGTCAGGGACGCCCTGCGTGATGGCCGCTGCGCGATCGATATCGACCCACAAATCGCCGAAAGGGCCCGACGGCCCCTGCAAAGGATGGTCGAACTGTGATCCCCGGGGATTCGATGACGGCCGACGCTTGGGATGCCGACGTGCTGGTCGTTGGAGCGGGCGTCGCGGGGCTGTGTGCAGCGCTCGCCGCGGCGCCACGGCGCGTACTAGTCCTTTGCCCCGACGATTCCGCGCGCGCTTCGTCGAGTGCGCTTGCGCAGGGCGGCATCGCGGCACCCATTGGCCCCGACGACTCGGTCGACGTCCACGTCGACGATACGCTGCAGGCCGCGTGCAATTCGGCGGACCCGGACGCGGTCACTCGCGTGATCAGTTGTGCGGCCGAGGCGCTCACGTTCCTCGAAGCGTGCGGCGTCGATTTCGACCGCGATCGTAGCGGCCGGAGCCTGCACCTCGAGGCGGGCCACCGCCGCGCGCGCGTCGCGCACGCTGCCGGCGACCGGAGCGGCGAGGCCATCGTGGCCGCTTTGTGGGCGCGCGCGCACGCGGCGACTCACGTTGACATACAGAGTGGGTGGCGCGCGGTTGAGCTCCTCGCATCGGCTCAGGACGGTGTCGCAGGGGCGCAGATCATCGATGCGTTAGGCCGCTCTGCGGTCGTCCATGCACGCGAGACGGTGCTCGCGACCGGCGGCATCGGTCGGCTGTACCGCCTCACGACCAACGGCGAGCACGCAACCGGCGATGGTCTCGCGATGGCGCTCGCAATCGGCGCCAGGACGGCCGCGCTCGAGTTCGTGCAGTTCCATCCGACCGCGCTGCGCGTCGATGCAGATCCGCTGCCGCTCCTCACCGAGGCCCTGCGCGGTGCGGGCGCGCGCCTCATCACCGCGCGTGGCGCGCCGGTTATGGCCAGCCGCCACGTGCTCGGTGACCTTGCGCCGCGGGACGTCGTCGCGCGCGCGGTCTGGGAGCACGCGCAGGCGGGCGAAAGCGTGCTGCTCGATGCGACGGCGGTGTTCGCCTCTGATAAAGCGAGCGCGTTCCCCGGCGCGCGTCGCACCGCCCTCGCCCACGGCATCAATCCAGCCGTCGCGCCACTGCCCGTGACGGCCGCGGCGCACTACCACATGGGCGGCATCGTCGTCGACGCCTCTGGGCGTACGAGCGTACCGGGTCTGTGGGCCTGCGGAGAGGTCGCTTACACCGGTCTGCACGGTGCAAACCGCCTCGCAAGCAATTCCCTGCTCGAGGCCGTCGTCTGCGGCACAGCGGTCGGAGCGGCGATTGGAGCCGCGACGTCCCGCCGACGCCCGGTGGTCGCGTCCCGAAGGCTGGAGATACCCGTCGGCATCGGAGTCGACAGCCGCCTGACACGGCTGCGCGAACGCATGTGGCACGCAATGGGGCCGGTGCGCGATGCCGTGGCCCTAAACGCCGCCCTCGCCGCGACGCTGACCGAACGCGACGGAATGCCGCCCGAAGACAAGCTGGTGCGGCTGCACTTCGAGCTCGCCGCCGCGATGATTTTCGCAGCCGCCACGCGCGAGGAAAGCCGAGGAGCGCACTGGCGCAGTGACTTTCCGCGCCGTGACCCAACCCGCGACGGACCGCGCGCAGTGTATCCGCGCGGGTGCCGGGCGGCGGGCAACGCGGCATAGCGTCAGTGTGGAGCACGTGCCCGATAGCCGTTCCACGACGCCTCAAGGATTTATGCGCGCTCGCCGCCAAACCGACAAAGGCCTTGACGATCGTCGCTTCGATGTTCTCGTGCTGCGTCGGCTGCGGGAATGTCTCGCCGTGCCGTATCAGCATGACGGGCATTGTGCGGCCGTCGCCGCGCACATCCAGTCGAGGCGCCCGTCACGGCGCCACGATAGACTGCCCGCGGCGGCGCGGCTTCGTGAGGCAAGAGCACGCAGCCGGTTCGGGATCCACCACATATAGCCGAGGCCCAGACCGTGTGCACCCGATCGATCAATAGCTGCGCAAGCTGCTGCCTGCGGCCCATCTGCTTCCCGGCAGGAGTCACACGGGGCTCGTCCACGGTAAGGAGACTGAATGTTACTCACGGGCATCTAGAGCGCGGGGAGACGTTGTACGTTTCTGGGCAAAGATGCTCGGCGCTTTATGCGTTGCGCAGCGGCTGCGTCAAGGATGTCCTTACAAAACGCAACGGCGTCGAGGCGCTCGTGCAGTTCTGCTTGCCGGGTGAGGCGGTGGGCCTCGGCTGCCTCGCGGCCGGGCGAGCACGCAGCTCAGTGATCGCGGTCGCCGCCAGCCGCTACTGTAAGATTTCCTGGGCCTCGTTCCAGGCACTCGCCCGCGAGGTTCCGGAAGTCGCCTACGAACTCGTGCGATTGTTGGCCGCCACCGTAACGGCAACACACGAGCTGGTCGCCTCCGTACTGAAACAGGAGGCGCTGGCCCGCGTGGCTGAGCTTCTGCTCGACGTGTCGGCCCGATTGCAGCGCAGCGGGCTGGACGGCTCCCACTTCCGCCTGGGCCTTAGCCGCCGCGATATCGCGAGCTACCTCGGAGTTACAATCGAGACGGTGAGCCGTTGCTTCACAGAGCTCGACCGGCGCCGCCTGATTGTCGTCCGCGGCAAGGATCTGCGGCTCCTGCGACCAGCGGATCTCCATCTGCTTGTAGGGGATGGCTGATCGTCGCGCGCGTTGATCACCGCGCCGGCACGGTACCGCGCTCGGCTACTCCCGCGGTGTCAACCATGAGTGAAGCGACTGTCTCGCGCGGCTCGGTGAGCAGACGCTCCAGCAAGTCCCGGACGCTTCGGATCTCGGAACCGAACGGTAGCGACTCACTGCCGCGGAAGAAAAGGCCCTTCTCGATGCTACCGCGCTGGGCGGCCGCCAGTTGGGTCTCGATGCAGAACTGGCCAGCCGCGCGATTGCCGTCTTTAAACCCACAGAAGGCGAGGCACTGCACATTGCTGGGGCAGTTGTTGCCGGCCGGATCGGGACATGCCTGGGCACGCAGTCGCCCTTCCTTGGCGAGGTAGCGTTTCAGCCAAGGGGTCAGCACCGCGCGGGCGGGCAGGCCGGCCGAACTCATGAAGGTGACGATGTCCTGCGGTCCCGCCTCTGCGAGCACTTTCTTAAAGTTAGGATGCGCGTCGCATTCCTGCGTGACGGCGAACGGCGTGCCGATCTGCACGCCGCTAGCGCCGAGCTCGAACATTGTCGAAATCTTCTGGAATGAATTGATACCGCCGGCGGGAACAAGCGGAATGCGTTCGAACGCAATCCCGAGCTCTTCTAATACTTTGCGGACGCCCTCGAACACGCGCGCGAAATCGAAGCGGCCATCGCTCACGTCTTCGATCCGCGTCGCGCCGAGGTGGCCGCCAGCGTAGCGTGGGTGTTCGATGATCACGGCATCGGGGACCCGGCCCTTCCGACCCCAGCGCTTCAACACAGCACGTACGCCCCGCTCTTCCGACAGAATTGGGATCAGCGCCACGTTTGGAAAGCGTTCCGTGAGATCCAGCAGATCGAACGGCAGTCCGGCGCCCGAGACAATGGCGTTTGCGCCGCTCTTGCAGGCCTGGACGACCAAGTCGGCGTAGTTTGCCAGGGCGCGCATGACGTTCACAGCGATGAAGCCGTCCGGTCCGGCGAGCTCGCGCGCGGCGCGCAGCTCGCGATCGAGCGCCTCGACGTTGGCGGCGCTATGCGAGGCCGTATCCTTGCACTTGCGCAGCCGGTTCATGATATCGGGATGCAGGCGCCGCAAGTCGACGCTTGCCACGGTGCCGACCGCACCGTGCTTGGCCACCGTGCCGGCGAGCCGGTGGCCAGAGATCCCCACGCCCATGCCCCCTTGGATTACGGGTAGCAGGTCATGACCGCGGATTCGGAGTCGCGGGAATGGGGTGTTGATCATGAACTCAAGCCCGGGGAGCGGATGCGTCCGGTAAAGGCGACTAGCAGCCTGGACTGAGCTTTTCGCAACGTGAAATCATGAATCGTTCGTCTCGGCGCCAATTCATGCCTAGCGCTCCACTGCTGTTGAGCCGCTCTGCGCGGCTTTCGGGGAATCGAACAATGACCAGTGCGCAAAATGCTCGAATCTCTGGCCAAGGCGATCCTATTGGCTCGAACCCGCTAAGTCCGACAGGCTGCTAGGGTATCGCCAGAATCAGTGTCAACTCGACCAAACACAATATCCTAGCCGTTTGGCCACAAGTTGCGCTAGATCAATCTTCCGCCCGGCGCCCTGATCGATACTTCGCCGGCCGCGCCACGCGCGGCAAGTACGCCGCAAACGCGATCACGCCGGTTCCAGTCGCGGCGCACAAGGTACGTAGCGTAAAAGGTCCCGCAACGTAGGACGGCAAGCGTGTTGTCTAGTTCGATCACATCTGTTGACAGCTTTGGCCGCACCGTTGGAGCCGTGGGGTCGCCGCCAGCCGTGACGCAGCCCCTGCGCCCACGCCTTGCGCTGCTCCGAGGCGCCGCCACCGTGCTGCCGCGCCCGGTACTCGCCCAGTTCGCGACGGCCGTCTTTCGCGGCCTCGGCCGTACCCATCCGAGGCTGCTTGGTAACCTTGCGCGGCTCGAACCTGCGGTCCTCGACATAGCGCCGGTCGACCTGCCGTACCGCTTCGAACTCACGGTGGGTCGCGAGCCGGTGACGCTCGCAATCACCGATCGGGGAAAGAGCGACGCGGATGCCGAGGTCGCCGCGAGCGTCGCGACGCTCGTAGATCTCCTCGAGGGGCGGATAGACAGCGATACCCTTTTCTTCCGGCGCGACCTTACGATTTCCGGGAACACGTCGGTCATCGTTGGGTTGCGGAACGTGCTGGACCGCGAAGAACTGAGCCTCGCCGATGAGTTCGCGGCGCTGTTCGGCCCGCTCGGACCGCCGGCGCGCGCGGTTGCGCGGCTGTTCGACCGCGTCCTTGACCGCCTCGGCGCGCGCGCGGCGGCGATGCACCGCACGTTGCATCCATCGACCGAGACAGTCCAGGACGTCACTTCGGAACTCGAGCGATGCAGGAGCGAGATCACGGCGCTCACGGCCCGGCTCGCGCGGCTCGAAGCGCGCCAAATGAGGCGCGACGAGAAGGCCGTTTGAGCGGACGATACCTTGAGCTCGTGTGCCCGGCCGGGACGCCGGCCGCCCTGCGTGCCGCAGTCGATGCCGGGGCCGATGCGGTGTACTGCGGATTCCGCGATTGCACGAATGCCCGCAATTACCCGGGACTCAACTTCGACCCCGACGAGCTGCGCGAGGGCATCACCCACGCCCACGATCGCGGCTGCAAGGTGCTGATCGCCATCAATACCTTTCCGCGCGCCGGGGACGTGGGGCCATGGCATCGCGCCGTCGACGAGGCGGCAGCGGCCGGCGCCGACGCCGTGATTCTTGCCGACATCGGCGTCCTCGACTACGCCACTCGTCGCCATCCGGGGCTGCGGCGCCACCTGTCCGTGCAGGCATCAGCCGCCAATGCGCCGTCGATCGCTTTCTACCGCGAGAACTTCGACATCAAACGCGTGGTCCTGCCGCGGGTGCTCTCCGTCGAGGAAGTGACGGCATTGATCGCGGAGATCGGCATCGAGACCGAGGTATTCGCGTTTGGCAGCGTCGGCCCCATGTCGGAAGGGCGCTGCTTCCTGTCCTCCTATCTCACGGGCCTGTCGCCGACAAGCGAAGGCGCCTGCGCCCCGGCGAGCCATGTCACCTATCTCAACAAGGACGGGCGCGTGCTGTCGATGCTCGGCCAGGTGACGCTCAATTCCTTCGCGCGGGGCGAGCCGGCAGCCTACCCCACACCCTGCAAGGGTCGGTACGTCACACATGGACGCGCCTCGTACTTGTTCGAGGAACCGGTGGCCCTGAATGCCATCAGCATCCTCCCGGAACTCAAGGCCGCGGGCGTGACCGCGCTCAAGATTGAAGGGCGGCAACGCAGCCGTGCCTACGTCACGCAGATCGTCGGCACGTTCCGCCAGGCGCTCGACGCGCTCGCCCGTGGCGACTCGGCGTTCACGGCAATCGGCCAGCTCGAGGCCGAGGCCGAGGGTGGCCGCGAGACCTTCGGCGCCTACCACAAGGGGTGGCGGTGAGCACCCGCGCGGCCGCGCGGCTGACCCTAGGGCCGCTCCTCTTCCACTGGCCCGCCCACAAGCGGCGCGACTTCTATTTCCGCATCGCGGACGAGGCGCCGATCGACACGGTCTACCTCGGCGAGGTCGTCTGCTCAAAGCGCGAGTTCTTGTTCGCGCCGTTCCTCGAGGACGTCGCGGACAGACTGCGCGCCGCCGGCAAGGACGTCGTCGTGTCGACACTGGCACTCGTGACCTCGAAGCGCGAGGTGGCCGCGATTCGCGAGCTCGCCGCGAGCGGGGTGCTGCTCGAGGCAAATGACGTCGCCTGCGTCCAGCTCCTCGCTGGCGCGCCGCATGTCGTCGGCCCCTACATCAACGTCTTCAACGAAGGCGCGCGTGACTTCCTCATCGCCCGTGGGGCCGTCCGCATTGTCGTGCCGCTTGAGATGCCCGGGACCTCGATTCGGATCGTCGCGGCCACAGCCGGGTGTGCCGCCATCGAGGTGCAGGTGTTCGGGCGCCAGCCGCTCTCGGTCGCGATGCGCTGCTATCATGCACGCTCGCACAACCTGACGAAGGATCACTGCCAGCTGGTGTGCGCTCTCGATGCCGACGGGCTGACCGCCACGACAATCGACGGGGTCGAGATCCTGACGATCAACGGTACCCAGACGCTGTCACACGGTTACGGCGTCCTGCTCGCCGAACTCGACTCGTTGCGTGAGGCCGGCGTCACGCATTTCCGCCTATCGCCGCACAACCTCGACATGGTGCAGGTGGCCGAGCTCTACCGCGAAGTACTGGATGGAAAGCGCAGTGCCACCGACGCGTTGCGGACGCTGGAGTCGATGACCGGCGGCATCCCGTTCGTGAATGGGTTCCTGCACGGACGCGAAGGCTTGCGCTGGGTGTAGATGCCCGTTCCTCGCGAACACATCCTAGGCAATATCCAGTCCGTACAGCACTTTGGCGCGATTTCGTGCCGATCGCGTCGACCGCGACCCCGCCGAGCAAGAGAAGGGGACTGTCGGGCCTACTATCGGGGTGGCGTGCTTGATCACTGCGGTATCGCGCCACGCATTGGCGATTATTCTCTTCCGGTTGGTTCCGCCGCAAAACGGAGCGGTTGCATGTTGCCGGGGCGAGTAAAGGGAGATTGGGAATGAAAGTGCTTCTTGTTTATCCGCGCAATCCCGACACATTCTGGAGCTTCAGGCACGTACTGAAGTTCGTATCCAAGAAGGCCGCTTTCCCGCCGCTCGGCCTGCTGACTGTCGCGGCGATGCTGCCGCCCGCGTGGAATCTCAAGCTGGTCGATCTGAACGTATCGAATGTCTGCGACGACGATCTGCGCCGGGCCGATTACGTCTTCCTGAGCGGGATGATCGTGCACAGGCAGTCGGCGCACGAGGTCGCGGCGCGTTGCGCGGCGCTTGGCAAGACCGTCATCGCGGGCGGCCCGCTATTCACGACCGGACATCACGAGTTCCCCGAGATCCCTCATTTTGTCCTTGGCGAGGCCGAAGACGTGATCGGGCACCTGGTGGCGGATATGGAAGGCGGCGCGCTGCAACCCGTCTACCGTGCCGTGGAGTGGCCCGACGTGCGCAAGACGCCGGTGCCGCGCTGGGATCTCATCCGTATCAGCGACTACGTAACCATGCCGGTGCAGTTCTCCCGTGGCTGCCCGTTCAATTGCGAGTTCTGCGACATCGTGATCATGAACGGACGTGTGCCGCGCACCAAGGACCCGGCCCAGGTGGTGCGCGAGCTCGAGGCGCTGCGTCTCGCCGGCTGGAAGGACATGGTCTTCATCGTCGACGATAATTTCATCGGCAATCGCAGGCGAACTCGGGAACTGCTCGGCGCATTGATCGAGTGGCGCCGCCGCGTCGCGCCGACCATGGGTTTTTTCACGGAAGCTTCTGTCAATCTCGCTGATAATAAGCAATTGTGCGACTTAATGGTCGAAGCCGGTTTCAAGAAGGTATTTGTTGGCATCGAGACACCATCCGCCAGCGGCCTCGAAGAATGCGGCAAAACACAAAACAGCAAGCGCGATCTGGCGGATGCCGTGCAAACGCTGCAGCGCAGCGGACTGGAAGTGATGGGCGGATTCATCATCGGCTTCGACTCCGATCCGCCGGATATCTTCGCGCGGCAATTCGAGTTCATCCAGCGGACCGGGGTCGTCACCGCCATGGTGGGCCTGCTCACCGCCTTGCCGCAGACCGTGCTGTACCAGCGGCTCGCGCGGGAGGGGCGTCTTCTTGCGAAAACCTGCGGCAACAACACCGACGCGGCCGTCAATTTCGTGACGCGCCTGGACCGGGATTTCATCATCTCGGGGTACAAGGAGCTGATGCGCAAGCTCTATGCGCCGGGTCACTATAACCGGCGCATCCGCGCATTCCTGCGAGTCTTAGAGCCGCGCGGCCCGGCAATGCGGCTGTCCTGGTCGGACCTGCAAGCGTTCCTGAAGTCGCTCTGGCTACTGGGGGTGTGGCACAGAGGCCGGCGCGCCTACTGGGGCCTGTTCTGGTGGACGCTGCTCTCGCGTCCCAGGAAATTTCACGCCGCCATGGAGCTTTCCATTCTCGGCCATCACTTCCGCCGAATCGCCAACGCGCTCTGAGTCGAGTAGCCAGAAGTTGCGGCGCAGAGCACCGAAGAATGCTCAGGCCATCGTCGGCCAACGTCTAAGGGCTTGTGGCGCGGTGTCAGTTCCGCTTAAGGATGTCTCTTTTCCGGTTAAGGACGTCTACTACCGGAAATCAGGCCCGTTGGCCAATAACAACCGGAATTCGAGCACCCACGTATTGTAGTTGATCAAGTCCGACTTTTCAGGATCGATCGGCAAGACCCTGGAGCGCTGCTCGGCGGAGAACATCGACGATGCGTCCAGTGACGCCGTCAGTAAGTTCCAGAAGGTAGGCGACGAAGCGTTTGTCGATCTCAGCCGTCGCTTTCTTCACCGGTAACAATGCAAGGTAACCCGCGATGAATCTGCGCAGCTCCAGCGATTCTGTCCAGACGGGAAGCTCAAGCTGTTCGAATCGGCTTGCGATCTGCGGATCGGAGCGCATGATGTGCAGAGCTTCGTGCGTGCCGGCGGCGACAATGGAGATTCGCAGCTGGTTGGCCAGATACTTGATCGCGTTCAGGGCCGCTCGCTGGTCCCGAGGGTTCTGGTGCATCTAGGGATTTCGGGCCTGCGAAGACTTCCTGGCGGATAGA
>ODAK010007041.1_pt1 | contig 11289 bp, 5 predicted proteins | sample 1539591 | NCBI WGS metagenome assembly ODAK01 (sample SAMEA3539303, study PRJEB22396) | soil metagenome | biome: tundra; feature: field; material: soil | place: USA | collected 2010-05 | depth 0.15 m | reverse complement strand
TCTCGTACGGATCTGTGAGGGCTCGCGGGTGAAATTCCTGCGTTCTACTCGGCAAAGCTGTTCAAAGACGTCCTAGTTACCGAGAAAGAGAAGAGCGCAGTCGCGGACGCCTACGTCGCCGAGTTCGCGAAGGCGAGCGCGATTCTGGAGCGGCCGACCGTGAAGATCCGGGAAGAGATCCTGGTCTCCTATCCCTTCCACTTCTCGACCAAGCATCTCATCGCGTCATTCAACGACAACCCGGGCTTCCAGAAGACGCGCGACGTCATCCGGCTCATGGCGGCGATCGTGCGCGGTCTTTGGGCCAAAGGTGACGCCGAAGTCTCGCGTCATTCCTTGCTTTCGCTCGAAACCGCCGACCTCAACGACCCGACGGTCTCGAGTCGCTTCATAGAGATCAAGAAGTCACTGCAAGATGCACTGATGACCGACATCGCGAATAGCGGTGCGTCACATGCCGAGAGCCTGGACGACGACACCAGCGGCCTGGCGACACGATGCGCGAAGTGGATCTACGCGGCCTCGCTGTCGGATGTTCACCCGCGCGGCCTTACGGACGCCGAACTTGCTGAGTACCTACTCGAACCTGGGCGGTCAATCGTCGGCATGCCGGATGCGCTCAAAAAGCTATACGACAACTGTTGGTATATTGAGCAGACAAAATCCGGGCGATACCTATTCAATCGTCATAAGAACCTCAATGCCCAGGTCAACAGCTACGTCAAGGCGTGCTCAAGCTTAGACCGCGATGCACAGATCGAGGGGAAGCTCACCGAGATGTTCGAGCCCAAGGACAAGCGCTGCTATCAGAAGCTCGCGGTCCTGCCGGCCCTGGATGCGGTTCAGCTCGAACGTGACAAGACCGCGCTCGTCGTCCTGAAACCGGATACCGATTTCTCAAAGTATTTCTCGGGCGAGAAGTACAAGAACCGTGTGGCGATCCTCACTGCCGACGACCAGACGGGTATCTTCAACGTCAACAAGAAGGCGCAGAGGCTTTGGGCGATCCAACAGGTCGTCAAGGACCTGAGTGCGGAAGATGCGCAATACAAGAAGGCGAAGGAAACATTCGCCGACTACCAGACGGAGCTATTCTTCGCCCTTAAGGCCGTCTTCAACAAGCTCCACTATCCGCTAATCGATGACAATGGCGAGACAACTCTTGTCGAAGCGCCACTTCTCGACAGCTATATCAACGAAAAGACGGGCCATCGCATCCAATACCGCAACGAGGAGGCCTCCAAAGGAGAGTTCGTTATCGAGGCCACCCTGCGCGACGCGAATAAGTACCAGGTATTCGCGCCGGCTTCCGGTCAGGACAAGCTCAAGGTCTATCAAGCGCTTCGCAATCGCGTTGAGCAGTTTCTCTTCCCGGCCACCGGTCGCACGACCTGGCAGCAGTTACTCGATGGGGCTGCCTCGAAGGGCCAGATGCTGTGGACCGAGCCTGGCACATTGGACCGCATGCGGGAGCTGCTGATCACCGCAGGGCAATGGCGCGAAGATGCAGGGCAGATCCAGAAGCCCCCGTTCGAAGAAGTAACCGGCGTCACCATCGAGTATTCGCGCGACAAAGACACGGGGGTCATCACCACGACTGATATTAAACTGTCTCATGCGGACACGCTGCTGGTGAGAGAGGAAAGCGCCGAATACAAGACGGTGACGCTCGATCAGCCAGTGGTCAGTGATGCGATGATCATCGAGTTTCGCGCAGTGGACTCGACCAAGAAAAACAAGGAAGGGAAGCCCTACCGAATCGAGAACACGGTCGATATTCAGCACGAACTAATGCCTTCGGCGACCGCTGGCCATCAAGTGTTGAAAGTGAAGGTCGTTCCTCCCGGCGTCAAGCTGGTCTTCACGACGGACAATACGAACCCAGCAAACAATGGAAGGCCTTACGCAAAGCCGGGTATCGATGCGGCGGAAGGCACGGTGGTGCGCCTGTTTGCGGAGAAGGGACCAGTGTCTATTGAGAAGGCGGTGCCGATCCCGAAGGCCGCGGGAAAGGGAGGCGGCGCGGCAGGGCCGAAGCTCGATCCGGATCTGCCGGCCACGGTGAACGGCAGGGGCTTTTCTGGCTTGATCACTCGTTCTGCCACTTACCAGTTCCTCGCCAACCTTCCCGGCGAGGCGCGCCTGCAGAAGGTACAGGCCAAGGTCACGCTTGCGGCTACCGACAATACCGTGACTCTCACCTGGGACGGCAAGACCCGCCTCGCGCCAAATCAGGTGCGTGAGGCATTCGAGTTCCTCGACAAGCAGGTTGAGAACGGCGAGTGGTGGCTGCGTTTCGACCAACTGCACTTCTCCACGGGAAAGTCCTTGCTCCAGTGGCAGGTTGATACCAGCACCAAGATCGAGATCGGCCAGGTTACGCAATGAGTACGCACCAGGTCCACGACTTCGGGCGCGTCGATGAGAAGGGCGACGTCTTCGAGTTCGTGATCGAGCCTGCCGGTAAGTGCGTCCTCGTGGCGGTCGTGCAGACCGAGCGCGGGCCCCGTCGCACGGAGATCGCAGGTGTGCCGTCCGTGATTTGGAGTGCCGTGGTCTCGGCCGCGGTAAAGGAGCTTTCCGCGGAAATGGCGGCAGATGAGCGCGATAAGAATCCGCCTACATTTCGGGCAGGGCTCAATCGCCTCAGCCCGTTGGTTGGTCGTGAACTTGGTGTGCTGCTGATCGTCTTGATGGAGGAAGGTGCAGCGAACCGTGTAGACGCTCTACTGCATGCCTGGCGGGAACTCGCTCGCGAGGAACGATGGTGGTTGTACTCAAAGGCGGCCGCTCCGGGCCAGCAGCGTGGCGCGGGATGGAGGCGGGCGCTGTTCCACGCACTGAGTGAGACTGCGGAGACCAGGTCAGCTCCCAACATCGAGGCTCAAAAAAAAAGCTCTGGGAACACGAGGAGGCCGCGGTCACCGAGGCCCAGGCCGAAGGCTGCGTCTCACAAACTACTTTGAACAGCGCCACCCCCGGGCCAGTCACGAGCTCGTCCACCCCGGGGCCAACCAAAGGGCATCGCGGCAAAGGCAAAAGCAAGAAAGAACCAGCCGAGGACGGCCCACAGATAGATCTTTTCTAACATGAACCAGAAATCCTTCATCGAAGTCCAGTTCCCGATTGGCCCGCTCTCGCTGGAAAGCTACAAGGAACGGGACGCCAAGGGTGCCAAGGTGCTCGCGTCACTGGGCAAGTGGTGGGGCGCCAAGCCGTTAGTGCTGGTACGCGCAATCGTAATCGGCACGGTCTTTCCGGCGGCCGAGGATGCGGAGCGTTGGCCGGATGATCTCGCGATCTTCATGAAGCTGATGTGTCTCGACAACGCCGGCATGTGGAAGCGCAAGACCGCTCCGCTCCCGGCTTCGCTGTGTTATCCACAAGCCACAACAAGGGAGCGCCAAGCGCTTTTCGAAGAAGACGGGGAGCGTTGGCAGCGACGCGCTTCTGCCGACCTACGCGAGGCTCTAGAGCGGCGCGTGTTCTACACTCTCGGACATACGGAACAACGTGAATATTGCTGCCGGGTGGAGGAGATTGACGGGCCACCCGAAGAGTCCTGGGTCGAAATCAATGCGTATGTCGGCAGCAACGCCAAGACGCTACCTGACCTCGTGCAGCAGCTCTCGCAGCGCCGCTTCGGCTCTCGACTGAAAGTTGGCGATGCTTTCTCAGGGATGGGCTCGATTCCCTTCGAGGCCACGGAGCTTGGCTGCGACGTGTACGCGTCGGACTTGAATCCTGTCGCCTGCCTACTCACCTGGGGCGCTCTCAACCTAATCGGCGGGACCGATGAGTTTCGAGAGCGCGTACATCGGGCCCAACAGGAGGTCTACGACGAAGTCGACCAGTGGTTGCGCAAGCACGGCTTGGAAACCAGCGAGGAGGGATGGCGCGCCGAGGCCTATCTCTACTGCATCGAAATGGAGGTGCCGGAATGGGATGGCTGGCGCATTCCGGTGTGTCCGAGCTGGGTGATCGCACCAAAGACCAAGACGTGGGTGCAACTGGTACCGATCGAGAAGGAAAAACGGTTCGGCTTCCAAGTGCGCACTGGAGGCGCGGGTTTCGCAAAAGCGGACGCGGGTACCAAGCAAGGCGGCGATGTAGTGTGTCCGGCCCCGCTATGGGACATTCTTAGGAGCAAGAAGAAGCATGCGGGAACACCACGGGAGATTCCGTACAACCAGTTGATCGAGAACGCGGGGGGGCTCCGGCAATGGGAGAAGCGTGATTTCCAGCCCCGTGATGATGACATTTTGCAGGAACGGTTGTTCTGCATTCGATGGAGGCAACCCGATTCAATTGACGATCGCGGACGAGAGCGCAAGGGCGAGTTGGTGTATCGGGAGCCGCGGACACACGACCTAGACATAGAGGACAGGGTCGTCCGATTGCTCAAGAAGGAATTCGACGCTTGGCAAACCGAGGGTTGGATTCCTAGTTGGCGCATCGAGCCTGGTGAGAAAACCAATGAGCCGATCCGAACCCGAGGGTGGACGTATTGGCACCATCTGTTTACTGCTCGCCAATTACTTATGAACGGGTATTACTCGCTGCGCATCGCGCAGCGCGAGCCAGAAGTGCGGGCAGCGTTAACGCTCAACCTTGGCCGGGTTCTGGACAGCAACTCGAAGCTCTGCCATTGGAAGGTTTCGCAAGGCGGCGGTATTGGAGGCACTCGTGCAGTTTTTTACAACCAAGCCCTTAATCCATTCCCGAATCCGCCGGGGCGTGGCCTTATAGGTCTTGAACCTCAGATGGTAACGGAGCACAAGGGTTTCCCCGCGTTAGGTGCAAAGGAGACATCACTTGCCGACGCCCGCACCGTTTCAACTCAATGCCATGTTTGGATTACGGACCCCCCCTACGCCGATGCTGTCAACTATGAGGAACTGTCAGAGTACTTTCTGGCATGGTATGTCCCGCACCTAAAGGCAGTGTTTCCCGATTGGTACGCTGACTCGATGCGGGCAAAGGCTGTGAAGGGCGACGATGCGCCATTCCGAGTTGCGATGGCAGATTGCTATAAGCGCCTTTCTTCATGCATGCCCGAAAACGGTATGCAGGTTCTGATGTTTACCCATAAGTCCACGGACGTTTGGGAGGACCTCGCCCTGATCATGTGGTCTGCCGGATTGCAGGTGAAGCAGGTATGGAGTGTCGCAACTGAAACGCCGGGGTTAGGGGTCCGATCAGGAAACTACGTTCAATCGACCTACAACATGGTATTGCGGAAGCGCATGAGTAACCAGATGGGTTTCGTCGACTTCATCACGCCGCAGGTCAATAAGCGTGTGAAGGAGGTCATTACCCGAATGCGCGAGAGCCAGATCGAAAGCGAACTTGCGCGATGCGGGTACACGGACACCGACTACCTCTTGGCCGCGCAGGCAACCGCCGCTGAGGTCGTTACGGCGTACGCGAGCATCGACGGCGTCGACCTCGATGCCGAGCTTAGAACCCCCAACGCCGAACGTGGACGCTCGGCGCTGCGAACGCTCATGGAAAACGCGAAGCGCACCGCCACCGACTTCCTGGTGCCGCCGGCGATGGATCGAGCGATCCGCAAGGCGGGTGCCGGCGACCCCTACGCTTTCTGGCGCCAGTTCTGCCCGGAGGAAAAGTTCCTGCTCAAGGGGCTCGAAGGCGAAGCGCAGGGCGTGTTCAAGATCGGCGCTTTCCAGGATCTCGGCAGGGCGTACGGTTTGGCGGCCTATGAGGATCTCATGGGGCCGACGAAGGCCAACGATTCGCGGACCAAGCTGCCCAAGGAACTTCCCCGGCCGGATGCGACGCGTTTCGAGGATGTGCCAGCGTCCGAGCGCGGACTGTGGGTCAACTCGCCGACCCGCCACATCTACCACGCGCTCAAGCTTCTGGCAGGAGGCGCGGAGGTGGATCGGGCCGTCAAGCACCTGATCGACACGACCGACTTCTGGAATACGCGCTCGACGCGGCTGGCGCCAATCATCGCGTACCTGCAGGAGATTACTGCCGGCCTGGAGCACTGGGCGCCCTACGAAGACCATCTGGCGGCGCTCGCAATCGGCGTCGAGAACGCCCGGGGGTAGCGCGCCATGCTGCGCCGCTACAGTTCGCGCCGGGCGAGCCTCTACCAGGACTTCCTCCAGAAGCGGCTCACAGGGGCCACCCGGTACGACCGGATCGCCGGGTACTTCCAGAGCAGTCTGCTCGAACTGGCCAGCGACGATATGTCGGCCATCCCCCGCGTTCGAATCGTCTGCAACACCGAGGTCAATCCCGACGATCTGCGAACTGTGCGCATGGCGACCGGGTCGCGGCGTAAGGAGCTGGAGAACGAACTCCTGCGCGTGGTCTGGAACAGTGCCCAGTTTCCGCACCTGGTCGATGTCCATGGCGAGCCGGCGCAGCGGCGCTTCCAGGTCCTGCACGAGATGCTTTCGAACTCCGGCGCGAACGGGCGCCACTTCGAGGTACGCGTCGTCTCAGACTCCGAGTTCGGCTTCGTCCATGGCAAGGGCGGCATCATCGAGGGGCCCAGCGGCACGACTTCGTTCATCGGCAGTGCCAACGACAGCGCCAACGCCTGGACGAAGAACTACGAGCTGGTGTGGGAAGACGACGACCCGGAAAGCGTCTCCTGGCTGCAGGAAGAGTTCGACGCGCTCTGGGGGAAAGGTTTTTGCCTGTCCGAGTTCATCGTCAAGCAGCTCGGACGGTTGGGGCAGCGAACCGTCATCGAGCATGTCGGCGCCTGGAAACAGAATCCAAAGCCCGAGCCGGTGCTGGCCGAAGTACCGACAGTCACGGAGCTGTTCGGCTTCTGGGACCACCAGAAGTACTTCATCAACCTGGGGTTCGGCGAGCACCTGAAGTACCAGAACGATCCTGATCGCGGCGCGCGCTTCCTGCTCGGCGACGGAGTCGGTCTGGGCAAGACGCTGCAGTTGGGCGCGATCGCAAAGCTGATCGGCACGCTCGACGCGCTGCCCATCCTGATCATGGTGCCCAAGACGCTGACGACCCAGTGGCAGGAGGAACTCTGGCTCAAGCTCTCGGTTCCATCGGCCCGTTGGGAGGGCGGTGGCTGGGTCACGGAACGCGACGAGTTTCATCCCGCGTTGCCGGACAAGGCCGTCAACTGTCCAAGGAAGATCGGAATCGTTTCGACTTCAGTGGTCACGAGCGCTCCTCTGAGCGAGCGTAATGCCGCCCTCGTCGGCCAGCTGCTGGCGCGGCGATTCGCCTGCGTCATCTGGGACGAAGCCCACCGGATCCGTCGCGCGAATCTGTCCAAGAACAACGTCTATGACCCGCCAGAAAAGAAGCTGCTCTACAAATTCGCGGAGCAGATCGCCGGCCGGACGCGGACCATGTTGCTTGCCACCGCGACACCGGTCCAGCTGCACCCGATGGAGCTCTGGGACCTGCTAAGCATCCTGTCGGTGAACAACCCCCAGGTTTTGGGCGGGATCAACAGCCTGTGGCGGAAGGCAGATGGGCCGGAGATCTTCGACATCGTCGCCGGGCGAAAGTCCGTTACTCAGCTCTACGACAAGTGGCAGTACTGGCGTAATCCGCTGCCGGCCCCGTTGGATCCGAGCACCGAGGTCTTCGATTGGGTGCGCACCGATCTCGATCTTCGCCCAACCGACGATCAAGCCACGCCCGCCGACCTCGACCGTGTCGACGATGCGCGCAAGACCAACCTCGATTTTCTGGAACTGCGCGATGTCAATCCGTTCACCCAACGGGTGATTAAGCGTTCACGGGACCGCCTGGAGGCCGAAGGAAAGCTCGTGAAGATCGAGATGGTGCCGTTCGGCGACGGGCAACCCATTCTGGCCTCACACGCCATGGAGCAGGCCTTCGAGCTGGCGGAGGTCTTCGCACAGACGCTGCATCAGCGGGCCAAGGCGGCAGGCTTCATCAAGACGCTGCTTCAGCGGCGGGTGGGCAGCTCGCTGGAGGCGGGGCTGAAAACGACGCGCAAGATGCTCCAGGGCCGCGACCTCGATGAAGACAGCAACGGCGAGGAGGAGAGCGAGTCCATCTATCCACTGACGGAAGCGGAGAAAGACATTCTGCGCCGCCTCGAAGATCACCTGTCGCGACACCTGGAGCGCGAATCCGCTCCAAAGTTCGAACGGGTGCGGCAGGTTCTGAACGAGGACTTCGAAGGTCAAACTTGGCGCGAGCGTGGCGTTCTGATCTTCAGCCAGTACTACGACTCGGCATACGCATTGGGCGAGTACCTGGTTGAACACGTCGACGAGCCGATCGGGCTCTATGCCAACAGCAGCGCGAGCAAGCTCTTCGAAGGGGGGAAAGTGTTGAGCATCGATCGCGACCTTCTGAAGGAGAAGGTCACCAAGGGCAGGCTGAAGCTGCTCATCGGTACCGATGCTGCGAGCACGGGGCTCAACCTGCAGCGACTTGGTTGTCTCATCAATCTGGACCTGCCATGGAACCCCACCCTGCTGGAACAGCGGAAGGGGCGCGTGCAGCGTGGCACGGTCGCCAAGCGCATCCCCTTCTACAACATGCGCTACGACAAGGGAGCGGAGCAAAAGCTGTTCGAGACGCTCTCCGGCCGCATCCAGGAGATCACGGCGATTTTCGGCAGCGTTCCGGATTTCATAGTTGATCGTTGGGTGGATGACATGTTGGAGAAGAAGGCGTGGGACGACAGCACGTTGCTGACAATTATTTCCGACCAACGTCAGAACCCTTTCATCGTCAAAGAGACCACCGAGTCTCTAGACGCCGACTGGGACTCGACGACAGAGGTGCTGAATAGCCAAGACGCATACAGAGAGCTGCTGGCTGAATGGCGGTAGCGTGATATGAACTTCATTGAACATTTTTCGGGGGAATAGTCAGGGTAGTAGCGATACCTGGGAGGGGAGTAAGGGGATTTCAGATACCCAAGGAGATCTATTTCTTGAGCCTAAGATCAGCGAATGATCTCAAATCGCCCCGGCAGCGAACTCCCCTTACTCCCCCCTCTGGAGCTTGCCCGGATACTTGTTGGGATAATCCTAGGGCAAGACAAAAAAATAAAATAATCAATGGCATAACACCGCACGGGTACGATACGGTAGAAAATCAGTAGCGCAAAATGCTGCCCTGCCTTGGGACTTAGTTGTCATCCACTCCGCCTGAGAACCACAAGCTCTGGAACCGCAGTCTCTCCACTCCACACGATGGCTAGCTGGCCGAACGCCCGTCCGACTCGCTCAGCTTCGTTGCGCGACATCCCTAGTACCAGTACGCTGGCCTCACCAGGCCACGCTCCCGAAGGGTCCTCACCGAAGCCGGCCAGCACCGTAAGACCCATCGCAGTCAGTTCCGTCTCAAGACGCTCCTGTGATGCGCGATTAATGGCTTCTGGCTGCGGCACACTGGTCGGGTTAAAGGCGGTCAGAAACGCTGAACAATTGACACCGTCCGCGAGATACATTGCGGCAAGCTCCGCCGATCTCTGCCCGACGCGTAGAACGAACGGCGTTGGCGTGCCGGTAACCGTAAAATGTGTCGCCGCGTATGCCGCCAATAGGTTCTTGTCTCTAGTCAGTTCGACGATTGCCATACTCGACTCCGTTTTCGGTAGCTCATTAGGCAAAGCGTTCCTGTCGCTGCGGCGAGCATAGGCCAGCAGCGCACTAGCGCGCTCTGTGCTTTCCCAGCGGTACAGCCGCGGATCTCGCCACGGCCCGAAATGCCCGAGTGATGAGGTCGCTGTATAAATTGGCCGCAGCAAATCCAGGTCCCGAATGATGCCTCCTGGTGAAAGATCGAAGACTTGTCGGACGGCCCGCTCAATCGCCAATTCACTCACTACTCCCGTGCCGTGGACATCGATATAGATGGATACCGGCTCACTAATACCAATCGCGTAAGCCACCTGCACCGTGCAACGGGTAGCCAGCCCCGCGGCAACGGTGGTCTTAGCAACCCACCGCGCTGCATACGCCCCGGACCGATCGACTTTCGAAGGATCCTTTCCGGAAAATGCTCCACCACCGTGGGGGCATGCGTCACCGTAGGTATCGACGATGATCTTTCGCCCGGTCAGACCCGTATCCCCCTTGGGACCTCCGACGGTCCAAGCGCCGGCCGGATTGATGAAGACGCAGAAATCAGAGGTGCGTTGACCCGCGGGAATTACGGAATCGACCACACGATTCAGGAGCAACTCGCGCACGGAAGTCAACGAAAGTCCCGGGTCGTGTTGCCATGACAAAACGACTGTCTGAATCCCCACAGCCCTACCGTTCTCATAGCGCACGGTCACCTGGCTCTTGGCGTCAGGTTTCAGACCTGGCGCCTCGACCTGTCGAAGGGTGGTGCCGGTCGCAATCAGGTCCGTCGCCAGCGACCAGGCCAGCGGCATTAGCGCTTCTGTCTCGGCCGTTGCATAACCGAACATCAGGCCCTGGTCGCCGGCACCGAGTATCTCACTGCCATCAACGCCCGCGGCAATCTCGGCGCTCTGGTGATTAAAGAGGATCTCGATCCCACAGGAACTCGGATCGATGTCGTGGTCGGCCGTTCCATAGCCGACGTCCGTCAGGACCTGCCGCACGATTGCCGGCGCGTGTCGCCGGACTTGTTCGAAGTGTTCCCGCCTAGCCGTTCGGAACTCTCCAGCCACGATGATTTTGTTGTTGGTTGCGAACGTCTCGCAGGCCACGCGTGCTTTCGGGTCTAGAGTCAGGAACTCAGCGAGAATCGCGTCGGAAATCCGATCACACAGTTTGTCCGGATGTCCCGACGACACCGCTTCGGACGTAAACAATCCGTCACGCACTGACATCACATGTCTCCTCTTTAGCCGCTTCGGCAAAACGCCGGGGGCGGCAAGCTGGATCAAATCCCCCCAACCCAGGCGGTGGGTCACCGGAATGCACTGCCTATCAATTCAGCGCTGATGGTCCTGCTACCTGCTGCCCAAATCTAGGGCGTCATCGCTCGGGGGCTCGCTCGGTCTGTAACGCTGTGCTTCGAATTCGAGTTCCGCCCCCGTGAATCCAACTGCAGGGGGATCCACAGACTCGTTAATCCTGTCGACTTCGACGTAGGTGGACGAAGACGCTGCCCACACAATGCACACCCGGAAGCCAAGACGACGGACGGCGGCCTGCACCCACACATATTCGATCCTAGAGACGCCCGAAGGATTCCCACGGCAACGTCGCATCCTGAAAGTGGCCCCACCGAGCCACTTCGACGAGTGCACCGTTGGGACGCCAGCGCGCGCCACTGGCTGCGAGGTCCGCCTCGAGGAAGCAAAGGCAG
>ODAK010007040.1_pt1 | contig 11290 bp, 6 predicted proteins | sample 1539591 | NCBI WGS metagenome assembly ODAK01 (sample SAMEA3539303, study PRJEB22396) | soil metagenome | biome: tundra; feature: field; material: soil | place: USA | collected 2010-05 | depth 0.15 m | reverse complement strand
GGGCGCGCGCCATTTGCCGAGCGGGGTGCCGATGGGCGGGCATCCGGGCTGCGGCGTGCGGGACGGCTGGCAGCCGACTGACCAGGCTTCCGATCCCGCGCGTGCGGGGTCGTCCGGCTGAAATGCGGGCGAGCCGCTGCCGGCTTGGCAACGGCGGGCTTGCGAAACGGGGTACGATGCGGTGCCGGCTCTTCCGCTCGAATCTCTTCGGTCGGAGTAGGGGCAGCGTTGACGATGGGCCGTGCAACCGGAACCACTGCCCGTGAAACCGGCAGGCTCGGCATGTCGTCATCGCGATCAAGGTTACGCATGAAATAGGCCGACGCTGGCATCGAAGCGCTGGTGTAGAGGGCTGACACCGTCTCGAATTCCGGCAATGTGCCGGCAACATAAAAGTGCGGCGCGTGCCCCAGTGAAATGGTGTGAACCTGACGGGTCGCGACCAGGCCGCGCAGGACTTCGCGGATCTTGCTGCGCGCAGTCAGCGGAGCGAGGAAAAGCTCCACTTCTTCCATACTGGCGGCGATCACGGCCTGGAGGTAGATAGACGCAAGTACTGAAATCGCAGTTACTTGCGAGGTAGACGCCCCCTCGGCAATGGCCCGCTGAAAGCGCGTGCGCAGCAGTTGCCATTTTGCAGGTTGTCCCGGAGCGGAAATTATGGGGATGATCCGAAGCTGCTGCCAAAGCTCTGTGATGGCGCGAACGACCGCGGTTTCAGATACTTCGCGGCCCAGCGTGTGCTTTAGCTGAGCAATGGTTAAGTCGCCTGCTTCCAGCAGCTTATAAGCGAGAACCGCCAGCTGCGAAACCTGCCGGGAGCCGGTAAGTTGCGGACTACGGCGCCAATCGCGATCTCCCCGTAAAGCGTAAACGTAGGGCAGAACCCAGGCGGCAACAACGAAGTCAGGCTGCTCGCCGGGCTGGCCAAGCAGGTTCAGCCGCACAGCCACACCGTCAAGCTCAAGCCGAACCAACAACTCTTCAGCCAGCGCGACATGCGCGGGATCGGGGGTGGCCGCCTCTTGGCCGGCTACCGCCTCAAGGAAGGAAGGGGCGACGGAAGAAGAAAATTGCCGCTTCGGGTGGAAGAGACACAGCCCCGTCTCTTCGATCCAGGTGCGGGCATCTTCCAAAGAGAGTGTTCCGAGTCCGTTTTGGCGCATCCGTTCAGCGCGCGCTGCTTCTAATTGCTCCGATGTCAAAGAAAAACCTCACTTCCAGGCTGGCGTGATCGTGCCGGGCAGCCATCTCTCCTGAGAGGAGGGCTACCACCCATGTTCTATCTTAAATGCGATTTAAATCCGATGGAAGGCCCGCTGGATATCCTTCCACGAATACTTCAAAGCTATTGGACGGCCGTGGGGGCAACTCGTTGGGTGCTCTGTTCTTGCAAGCTCCAACAATAGCCATTCCATTCGTGCAGGGTCAAGAGCAGTATTGACCTTAATTGCGGAATGGCAGGCAATCGAGGCCGCGATCCGGGTACGCAGGGCGGTAAGGTCCTCATTCTGCCGGGGTTCGTCTACTTCCTCGCTGGACTGATCTATCACCTCAGCGAGCATTCGCTCGAGCGCAGCGCCCTCAAGGCCCACCGGGGCCGCTTTGACCGCAAGTGTCTGAGGGCCAAATGGTTCCACCTCAAACCCATTGCGTTCAAGCTCGTCGGCGATTTGGGCAAAAACAACCATCTGCGCGGGCTTCAATTCCACGAGCAACGGCATCAAAAGCCGCTGTCGCTGAACGTGTTCAACTTTTCGGTCCCGCAAAATCTTTTCAAAAAGAACTCGCTCATGAGCCACATGCTGATCGATTATCCACAGGCCATCCTCCCCGGCGGCAAGGATAAAGGATTCCCGAAGCTGTCCCAATGGGCGCAGCGAACCCAGATGATTGAGGTTGGTGGCGGCCTGTTCGTTCTCAATTTCAAGGGTTTCGCGGACGGTAGTGGCAAATTGAGATCGCGCGCTCCCGTTTGCAGGGGAACAGTCCTGTTGGCCGGGCACACCGTCTTGGTCAAGCAATGAGGCGGCAGCCTGGCCCAGTGCTCCATCGAAATTCTGCGCAGAGAGGGTGGTTCCATCAAACGGCAGGCGACCCGGAACCGGAGCAATAGGTCGCGGGGTGAGCTGGAAAGGCTCAGCCCCGGCAGCTTCAAAACCGCTGGGCTCAGAATCGGAAGGAAGCGGAGCATCCTCAGGGGACCCGGGTAATGGAGAATCAGCCGTAGGCATGAGTGACGGACTAGCCGCCGGCGAGGAATCGAGGGCGGCTAGAAATCCGGCCGCGGGGCGTGCCTTCACGAGCGCATTGCGCAGGCTGTCGCGGACAAAGTCGTGCACAATGCTGGGCTGGCGGAAACGCACCTCCGTTTTGGCCGGGTGGACGTTAACGTCGACCTCTTCGGCGGCCATCTCCAGAAACAGCAAAACCACGGGGGAACTGGTCGGCGGGATGATGTTGCGATAGGCCTCGGCAATTGCGTGCAGCAGCAGCCGGTCGCGGATGAGCCGATGGTTGACGAAGATGTAGATCGAGTTGCGATTGAGCTTCTGCAGTTCCGGCTTGGAGTAAAAGCCGGAGAGCCGGAGGGTGCCGGGATCGCGGGCCGGCTCGGTCGGGTCGCGCTTCCAAGGCGGCGGCTCCGGCAGCCCGGCATGGTGTAACGGAAGCTCCGCAGCCACGGGCAAAAGCTGAGCCAGTGTGTCCTTGCCGAAGATCTGGTAAATTCTCTCGGCGGTTCGGCTTACCGGCGGCGCAGAAACCACGGTGTGCGTTGCCGAGAGCAGCTCGAAATGCATTTCTGGATGGACGAGAGCGTAGTGGGTGACGAGTGCCGTTACGAGGGCTAGTTCGGTCGACTCCGCGCGCAGGAATTTCCGTCGCGCCGGGGTGTTGAAGAACAGATCCGCCACGGAGACAGTTGTGCCGCGCGCCAGGGCCGCGTCCTCGACATGCAGAATCTTGCCGCCGGCGATCTCCATCAGGGTGCCGGTACCGTCTTGTCCTTCGCCGGTTTGCAGGGTCACGCGCGCCACGGAGGCGATCGACGGCAGCGCTTCGCCGCGAAAACCGAGGGTTGCGATCGACAGCAAGTCGTCTGCGGTTCGCAGCTTGGAGGTGGCGTGGCGTTCAAAAGCAAGCAGAGCGTCGTCGCGATTCATGCCGTGCCCGTCATCGGCTATGCGAATGAGCTTGCGGCCGCCGGCCTCAACCTCGATGCGAATCCGCGTGGCCCCGGCATCGAGCGCATTCTCAAGCAGTTCTTTGACCACCGAGGCTGGCCGGTCGACTACTTCGCCGGCAGCGATCTGGTTAGCGACCTGGTCAGAAAGAACGCGGATGCGGCCCATAGGGTCAAGGGTACTGCAAAAGGGCAGTACCGACCGTCGCTCAGATAAGTGGAAATGAGGGCACGGAATTAGCGGCTATCTGCCAACTCAAAATCTTTGCGCTGTCTAATCGACGCAATCAGGGAATATAACCCGAACCACGCAGCACTTTGCCCGGCAAGGCGCCCGACATTTTGCCCTCTTCGATCACCGGAACGCCGTTGACCAGCACGTATTCCATGCCCTCTGAGAACTGGTTCGGGTTCTCAAACGTGGCCGTGTCGCGAATCTTCGCGGGGTCGAAGATGACTACATCTGCCCACATTCCCCGCTTGAGCACCCCGCGGTCGGTGAGCCGCATGCGCTGCGCGGGCAGCGCGGTGAATTTGCGGATAGCGTCAGGCAAGGTCAGCTGATTCCCTTCCCGCACGTATTTGCGCAGGATGCGAGGGAAGGTGCCGTAGGCGCGGGGGTGGGGATGTTCCTGGCCGAGCAGGCCCTCGGGAGAAGTGCCCTGGGAGTCGTTGTCGATCGACATCCACGGCTGCTTGAGGGCGAGCAGCACGTCCGGCTCATCCATGCCAAAGACGGCTACTTCAGTGAAAGCCTTGTCTTTGATCAATAGGTCGCAGAGGGCGTCGATGGGGTCTTCCTTCCACTGCGCCGCGACCTCAGAGAGGCGTTTGCCCTGCAGCGGAAGCAACTCAGGATTTTGCACCACTGCAATCTGAACGGCCTCAGGGCCGGGAATCTCCTGCCACTCGTTGTCCCATGACTCCCCGGCAGAATCCTTGCCCGTCGAGAGCATGTCTTTGCGAATGCGGGCTCGCATGGCGGGGTCCTTGAGGCGGTCGATGAGCTTGGCGTCTCCACCATCGTGCGCCCACGGCGGAACGAAGGCCGAGAAAGTGTTGAACCATGCGGTATAGGCATAGGTGTTGGCGCTGATGTCGATGCCGGAAGCGCGGGCCTGCTCGATACGCGCGATGATCGCTGGCATGCGCCCCCAGTTCGATTTCCCAGCAGCCTTGAGATGCCAGATTTCTACGGGGATGTGTGCTTCGCGACCGATTCGAGTAGCTTCATCAATTGACTCCAGCACAGCGTCGCCCTCGCTGCGCATGTGGCTCGCGTAAATGCCGCCAGCCTTGGACGCTTCGCTTGCCAGCGCAATCAATTCCTCTGTCTTTGCGTAGGGCGCGGGCGTGTATTGCAGCGCGGTTGACAGCCCTGTAGCTCCGTCGCGCATTCCCTGGCGTACCAATTCCCGCATCTGCTCGAGTTGCGCCGCGGTGGGCTGCACATCGGCATCACCCAGCACCATGCGCCGTACCGACGTCGCGCCGACGTAGGTCGCAAGGTTGATGCCCATGCCTTGCTTTTCGAGGCGAGCGAAGTACTGCCCCAACGTGCGCCAGTCGGGCGTGATTTTGAAGTGTTCATAGCCGGCGCGGTCCGAGGCAAGCATTGCTTCTGAGACCGGCGCAACGGAATTGCCTTCGCCGGTAATCTCAGTCGTGATGCCCTGGTAGATTTTCGAGGGCAGGCGCGGGTCGACGAGAATGGTCAGCTCCGATTGGCCCAGCATGTCGATGAATCCCGGGGCGACCACGCTGCCGTGCGCATCAATAGTTCTCTTGGAATGAGCATTGGCGAGGTTGCCGATGGCTGCGATTTTGCCGTCGCGAATGCCAATATCGCCCGAGTACCAGGGCGAGCCGGTTCCGTCGATGATGTGCCCGTGCGTGATGACAACGTCGAAGGGGGTTGAATCCTCAGAAGCTACAGCCGCGGGCGTTTCAGCCGGGAGTGCGGACACCAGTGCAAGAGACAGAAGAAGGAGACGCGACGGACGGACCATTCAGGCGGGTTCCTTTCAAACTTGGTTGGGGCAAAACAAAGCTCAGAACTTGGGCAGTTTGCGGGACGAAGGTTGGCAAACCAGCGACCTATGGGCGGTTCAGGTCTGGCGCGCTCCCTCCGTGATATTGTCACAGTTGACGACCGGCGAGCCTGCGGGCTGGTGGAATTGGAACATCCGCACTCCGCCGTCTTAAAATATGGGGCATTGACCTGCCCGGGACCGCTAAGCAGGAATAACATCATATTGCGGACGCAAGCAGCACTCCCGCAAGAAACAAGACGGTTCGTAGTTTTGCATCTTTGGGTCCACTTGAGTGGATCTTGCCTTGGCAGCCCCAAGTCCCGTTAGGACAGAAAAGGAACCATTTTGAGCGCTATGTGGAAACCCACCAACCAAGGACCTGCGACGACCCCGACTCCGACTCCCGAGCCCGCCGCTCGGCCGGTCGCCGTGCAGCCGACATTTGACGCACCCCGCCCCGCCGCTGCCCCAGCAGCAGCCACCGGTGAACAGGCCAGCATCAGCAAGGGCTTGATCATCAAGGGCGAGATCACGGGTTCTGAGTCGTTGTTTATTGACGGCAAGGTCGAAGGCAGCATCAATATCCCCGGCAATCGGGTCACAGTAGGCCGCAACGGCCAAGTGAATGCCAGCATCAACGCGCGCGAGATCGTGGTGTTGGGCAAGCTCAAGGGCAATGTCTCGGCGACCGATCGCGTCGACATTCGTGCCGAGGGTGCACTGACCGGCGACGTAGCCGCGGCCCGCATCAGTATTGAAGACGGCGCTTTCTTCAAGGGCGGCATTGATATTCGCAAGGCCGATGCCAAGTCGGGTGTCGTTGTCCCGGCCGAACCTGCGAAAGCAGTCCACTCCTAAGCTTTAAACGGCTGGCTCTCATGAAGGCCCCTGCGCAGCCAGGGGTCTTTGTGTCTTTGATGGGTGCGTGATTGCGGCATGCCACGCGGTGCGAGATTAGGCATGATCCCGATCTTTGTTCCGTAGCTATGTAATGCGAAAAGGGCGGACGACTGGCGAACGTTCGGCCATTCTGTGATTAATGACGATGCCATCAGAATTCATCATAGCTGTAGCATGAACTTGATCTCCGAATGGCATCTCACTCGCCGGGGTTCCGAAGTTTAAGTTCGGGTATTCTAGGACGAAATGACGATAAACGGAATCACCGACGGCATTATTGTGGCGGTCATTGTTGCAGGTGTGGGGGCTTCTTTTCGTCGGGTGTTCGGCCAGCGAATTGAGATTACACACCCACGGCCACAAGAATCACTTACAGATCCCGAAGCGCTGGGCGACGGGTTCGCCTATCCGGTGCGAGGAACTCTTAAACGCCTTCCCAAAGGCCACCAGATTTGGTTGCTAACCCAGGACGATTCAAAGGGTTCTGTCTGGCCGCAAGGTTTTTTCCCTGTTGAGTACAACCCTAGTCAGGGGACGTGGATGGGCAAGATTAACGGCAGTGGAAAGCCTAATGTCAGGATCGTTGCGGTTGTGGCCCCGTCCAGTTCGCAAGACTTTTTCAGGTACTTCCAAAAGCTTGGTCAACTTCGAAATAACGATTTCGAGCCTCTGCCTCGCGTTCCGCCCGAGTGCGTTAATCAGGATTCGGTTCAGGCGCGGATACCGAATTTAAAGTAAAGAAAATCGTGACCCTGGTTCAACGAGCCTTGCCCACCGCTGTAGCCTTCTCGACTTCGATCAGGTTTCCAGTCTTCACGTCGTAGATGTAGCCGTAGATCGGGATGGTCGGCGGGATCAGCGGATGATTGCGAATGCGGAATACGTCGTCGATGACGGCCTGTTGCGGATCAGAGACCGTAAGCCATTCGATGTATTCTCCGGCACGCGAACCCGGTCCTTTGCCCACATCGTGGAAGCCGTCCGCGCGAAGCTCAGCGGTCTCAAGACTATTGGCAAGCAAGCCGCGCATTCCCTCGCTGGTAAAGAACTGCATTCCGCAATCGGTGTGGTGAATGACGAAGAATTCCCGCGTGCCCAGCAGCTTGTAGCTGATCACAAGTGAACGGATCGCATCGTCGCTCGCGCGACCGCCGGCGTTTCGAATCACGTGGGCATCGCCTTCTGCGAGCCCCGCATACTTGGCTGGATCGAGCCGCGCATCCATGCAGGTGAGCACGGCAAAGTGCCGCGCAGGAGGCAACGCAAGCTTGCCCTTTTCACCGAAGTTGTGACTGTAACTCTGATTAGCAGCCAGAACCTGTTTAAGTACATCGCTCATTGCAGACCTCCAATGGGGAAAGAGAATTTGATTGGAGCACCGGGCGGGATTTGAACCCGCGAATGCAGGTTTTGCAGACCTGAGCGTTAACCACTTCGCCACCGGTGCCCTTGAAACGTCGGAAAACTAAACCTCTCGATCAAACTTTGCGAGCGAAAACAGCGGCCGTCGCCGCGCCTGATTATTCGCAATCATCCGGAACGGCGGTCTCTCCAATGGCCGCGTCTTGCATGGGTCGGCCGAAAGTAAACGCTATTACCGGCCGAGTGTTGATAAAAGCCTGCTGGGTGGACATTGAGAATCCCTCCTGAATCACGCGCGCGCGTTTGAAACACGGCGAGGTGGCTTGTCAGTGTGCAGGGAATGGAAACTGCTGCCGAAACTTGATCAGGGAACTTAGCGGGACTTGATCAGCGGCAACAACAGGCAGAGAGCCTGCTCAGCACGACAATGAAGGCGGGTTGGAGAGAGACAACCATGCTGGTGGACTTTTTATAGCATTTGTTTTGCCGATGAGCAAGTGAGGGAAGTCTTTTCGGCGGTGTTACACGGCAGGACATAGTTGTCGCAGGCGCGCGTTACTTACGCGAGCCCGATGCGCTTCTTCATCACGCGGGGCAGCAGCGATCCCGTTCTCTCGAGCGTCCACATCGTGATTGCGGTCCACAGAGCCATACCTGCGAGGAGGATGACAAGGTCAGTGAGGCGGCTTTGGGCAGGCAGATGTGAACCGCCGAGGCGAACGAGCATCCCGCCCAGCCAGAAGAAAATGGCCCACGTCGCGAAGCCTCCGGCGACCGCAGCGAGCAGGCAGCGGCCCATCTCGGTGTAGTCGAGGCCGGCGAGTGAAACCATGCGGCGCTGATGCAGCAGCAGGGCCAGCGTCAGCGTTTGCAGGCCGATGCCCGCGTCTGAAGCGAGCGCGAGCCCGGCGGCTCCGTGCCAGTGATAGCCGATGCCATAGAGCGGAAAAGCGACCAGCGTCACGACCGAGCCGGCCAGCATGGGCAGCCAAGTGATTCCCGCAGCGTAAAAGGCGCGCGCATAAATCGCCTGAGCTGACCAGAAGAAAAGTGAAAGCGTGTAGAGCGCAAAGTAGCCCGCGGTCTCGTGCGCATCGGCTGCGCTGAATCTTCCCCCAAGAAAGATGATGTGGACCAGAGGCTGTGCCAGAGCCACCATCGCCGATGCCGCAAGCAGGCCCAGCGCCATCACGCGCGATACGGAATCGGCAACGCCGTTAGCGAATTCAAAATGCTTGCCCTGCGCCCAGATGCGGGCAAAGAAGGGCAGCGAGGCTGCTCCGGCGGCTTGCGCGAGTACTGCCATGGGTGCGGAGAAGAGCTGCTTGGCGTTCATCAGCTTGGTGATCTGGCCGGCTCCGTGGCTGGCGTAGTAGCGCACAAAATAATCATCGAGAAAGGGCAGGGTGAAGCCGGCCATAAGCGGCAACGTCATCATCACCCAGTCGCGCAGGCCGGGATTGTGAAAGTCGATGCCCCACCGATAACGCACGCCCGCGCGCCAGGCGCCGAAGGCGTTGAGCGCAAACGAACCGAGCACCGCGCCGGCCAGAGCACCGACCGCGAGCGCGGGAATGCCCATGGTGTGCGCCAGCAGAGCCCCGCCAACAATGATGGCTACGTTATAGAGAATTCCCTGCAGGCCCTGGTAGAGAAATTGCCGCCGCACCAGCAGCGTTGCGCCCAGTACGCCGCCCGCAAAAAAGAAGATCTGACCGGGCAGCAGGATGCGCGTCATGCGCGCCGACAACTCTACCTGCCACGGAGTAAAGCCTGGATTGAAGCGGCGAATGTAGGGAGTGGCGAGAAACATTCCAGCCAGCACGCCGGCAGTGAGAATCAGCACCACGAAGTTGAGCACGATCGAGAGCACGCGCTCTCCCTCTTCCGCCTCGCCCCGTTCGCGATAGCGGTTGAGGATGGTGACGAAGGTGATCGAAGCGGCGCCGCCGGCGAGGAAGTAGTTGGTGAGCTCAGGCAGTCCAAATGCCGCGAGATACGCATCGGTCTGCGGTCCTGCACCAAATTGCCACGCGATGTATTTGACCCGCACCAGGCCGATAATCCGCGAGATAAAGATCGAAACCATCATGATGATGGTCGCGGAGAAGGCAGTGTGCGCATGCGAGGGTCGCAGCAGCATCAGCGCGCGCGTCCATCGCGAGGGCGGCGGCGGAATGGGTTCGGTTGAGAGTGTTTCTTCCACTTGAGTTGATTCTACCGGGGATAGTGCGCCGATGAGTTAATAGCGTAGATGCCGGTGGCTGCGGGGTTATGCTTTTCGCAGGGGGCGTCGATGAGGTTTTTTCCGGGATTGGCACTGGCGTTGGTTTTGGCGGTCGCTGCGCAGGCGCAGATCATTCATGGCCGCGAGGGAATCACGCTTCCTGCGCCGCCCGCGGTCGAGGCTACCCCGGTGCCGGACGACTATTTCGGCACCAAGATCGCCGATAACTACCGCTGGCTTGAAGACGCGAAGAGCACCCCGACACGCGCCTTCATCGACGCCGAAAATGCATACACCACGCGCTACATGAAACAGGCGCACATCCGGTCGCAGATTCTCGACGATCTCGATCCGCTGGAGCATGTTTCGCGATGGGGCATTCCAAGGCAGCGCGCGGGGAATTACTACTTTCAAAAGAGGCTGGCAGGGGAGGAGCAAGCTTCGATCTATATTCGGCGGGGATGGACGGGGCAGGGGGGCACGGGGCATGCCGCTGCAGCGGCGACCGCAAAGGACGCGAGGCTCGTCGATCCCGCCACCTTCAGCCGCGACACCAATACGTCGGTGCGCCTCGTGGATGTTTCGCGCGACGGCATGCTGGTGGCCTACCAGGTGCGGCAGGGCGGTGCCGACGAAGCGACGGTGCGCATCACGAGCGTCAAAACGGGTAAGCAGCTTGAGGACGAGCTGCCTCTGGGGCTTTATTCCTCGGTCAACTTCACGCCTGACGGCAAAGGCATCTACTACACGCGCGTCAACAAACAGGGCGCGCTGCTTTATCTGCACGAGCTGGGCACGCGCCCATCGCGCGACATGCTGCTGTTTGGCCGGGAGTTTCACGGCGAACTGCTTGGCTCGATTGATTTGTTCCAGGCCGACGTTACAGATGACGGGCGCTACCTGGTCATCACCATCGAGCGCGGCGTTCCCGCCAAACGCGTCGACATTGTCTTTCGCGATTTGAACAAGCAGGGCGCGCCATTTGAAATTCTGGTGTGGGGTTTGGATTCGCGCTTCTCCGCGGTCTTTGCGAAAGGCGCGTGGTTTGTGAAGACGGATTACAAGTCGCCGCTGGGCCGCCTGCTGAGGGCCGATCCGGGAATACTGCCGGATGTGTGGAAGACGATTGTTCCAGAGTCGAAGGATGTGATCGAGGATTTCTCAATCGTGGGCGGCAAGATCTATGTAGAGCGCCTCAAAGATGTGAAGTCCGAGACGACGGTCTACACGCTCGACGGCAAAGCTGCGGGCAAGATTGACTACGACGGTATCGGCTCGGCCTCCGCGGTGTATGGGCGCACAACGGATCGATACGGGTTTTACAGCTTCGAGTCGTATATTCAACCGTCGACGATTTACCGCCTCGACACGCTCACGGGTAAACGCGAAATCTTTGCGCAGCCGAAGATTCCGTTTGACTCGAGTCAATACGAACTCAAGCAGGTGTTCTTCAAATCGAAAGATGGAACGCAGGTGCCGATGTTTATTGCCGGCAAGAAAGGGCTGCGACAGGATGGGACTGAGCGGCTGCTGATGACGGGCTATGGCGGGTTCAACCTGAGCCTGACGCCGGCCTGGAGCGCC
>ODAK010007039.1_pt1 | contig 11290 bp, 10 predicted proteins | sample 1539591 | NCBI WGS metagenome assembly ODAK01 (sample SAMEA3539303, study PRJEB22396) | soil metagenome | biome: tundra; feature: field; material: soil | place: USA | collected 2010-05 | depth 0.15 m | reverse complement strand
CTCTCACCCGAACGGCTCTGGATCGAAGAAGAGCACGTAGTGGCGATCTCGGATGCCTTTCCCGTGACTGACGGCCACACGTTAGTCATACCGCGCAAGCACGTTAGCACCGTCTACGAACTAAGTCCGGTCGAGCAGAACGCTGTGTGGGATCTGGTGTCAGAGGTGCGCCAGCAACTGCTCGCGAGTCTCAAACCGGATGGGTTCAACATTGGTCTTAATGATGGCCTCGCGGCGGGACAGACTGTGATGCACACTCATGTCCACGTAATCCCGCGACGCAGCGGTGACGTTCCAGATCCGCGTGGCGGGATTCGCTGGGTGATTCCTAACAACGCTTCGTATTGGAAGAGGTGATGTGCCCCCGACAGCCGACGAGCAGATCCGCTTCCTGGTCAACCTTCAGCGACTGCTGGATGAGGGGTTATTCGTCGCATCGTACAAGTTTGCACTGCTGCTTTCTTTGGCTGACCTGTCTGTCGAAAAGGGAGAGGACTCCGGGGCGCAATTGACGCTAACCATCGAAGACCTTGCAGAGAAGTTCATTCAGTGTTACTGGCGACAGACTGTCCCTTATCCCACCGCTGAACCCACCGTGTTGCAACAAAATACCGGGAAACAGGCCGCAATACTGAATGTCCTTGGAACCGCCCGTGTAGGGCACAGTGACTCGCTTCCTTCGCTCATGAAGCAAACAGTGACCTGGAAGAGGCTGCGCAGAGATGTTTCGAGCATTGTCCGTAAAATGCCGTTGTGGAAACTTCAGACCGTTGGACGGGAGCGTCTGGATTTCCTGTATGAAAACACCGGCACCGGTGAGACGATTGAACTCCGTTCAGGAGTCGCCTACTGCTTTCGCAAATTCCATCCGCTCATCTCTGACCTGGTGAGAGGGGCATGGGTGAGGTACGTGCGGCACCAAAACTTGGACGTCCTTGGGGAAACCGCCGACTTGAACGAGTTCCTCTTCGGAACCGAGCGTGCCTCCCTCGCTGCGGTTCGCCCAATTCTGATCGACATTCAGCAGGGCCGCTGCTTCTACTGCAATAAGTCCCTGTCACCTTCGAGCACTCACGTTGATCATTTCATCGCATGGGCACGTTACCCGGTGGATCTTGGCCACAACTTCGTGCTCGCGGACGGCAGCTGCAACAGCCAAAAGTGCGATCGATTACTCGCCTGTGATCACTTGGAAAGGTGGACTGAGCGAAATACCAAATTCGGGAAGCAGATCGAAGATGCCATGCAGGAGCGAAGCATCATTGCGGAGCTGACGGTCTCGAACCGCATCGCGCAATGGGCATACGAGCAAACGGAGGCCGCTAATGGGCTGACTTGGATGCGGGCGGATGAATTGGTCCCGTTGGCGGCAAACTGGAGGGCATTCTTTTGAGGTCGGCCCAAATCACAAGAATTGGGGCGGCTTCTATCCTGATAAACGGTACGAGGATATTTTGGTGATCCTTCGCGGATTCATCGACGAAAGTTATAGCCAAAAAGTGTTTTCTCTTTCTTGCGTCATGAGTAAACCGTCTGGGTGGCTGGAAATCGAGTCCGGTTGGAAAAAATGTCTTCGCGCAAAGAATAAAAAGCTGCGAGCGGATGGACGAAAAGAAATTTCTCGCTATCATGCGGCCGATTGCAGCTCGCGGGTGGGTGATTCCAAGGGGTGGACAGTACAAGAGCAGATCAGTTTCACAACGGAATTGCTTGCCGTGTTCAAGCGCAGGCGAAGCTGGGTGAATGTGATCTCGTATAGTATCCCCCTGGATGATTTTGTCCGTGAGTTCCCAGAGTATGGCGCCGATCGGATCGGATTCTGCTATTGGACACTTGTGAAGTTCATGATGATCGAGATGACCAATCAGGTAATGGAAATCAAGGAGAAAAAGCGTAGCGATACTCCGGTTCGCTTCATCTTGGTTCATGACCGAAGCCCTTTTGACGGCATTATTCTGGATGCGTTTAGCAGAACCATAACCGACCCTACCTTTAATGGCGCCGAGATGTTCTCTACTATCGTTCCATCTTCATCCGCAGATTGCATCCCGTTGCAAGCGGCCGATCTCATTGCCTATGAGAATTTCAAGGATACCGAAGGATTTCTTGTAGGCAGAAAGCGGCGAAAGACGCTGGAAATACTCCTTGAAATGCAGAGCTTCGGCGGCCGATCGAGACGCTTTGGCCCTGAAGCTATAAAGAGGCTGCGGGAGGTAACAACTCGGCCTTCTGGGGGGCCGGCAGTATGAAATCGCGCCCTTGGCATTGGGCCTACTGGAGAGTCAATTCCCTCGGCGTGGACTTCGATCATATCGATGTTTCTGCTGTCCCAAACGCTGTCCCATAACTGACTATTCAGGTCACATTGCCTGGTTCGGACCAGGGGGTCGGAGGCCGCGACGAATGTGAGGACGTTGCCATGAACCCGCAGTGGCCATTCGAGATGTTAAGAGAGTGTTAGTGTGCAGAGTGATTATCTGGGTGAGCGCATCCTGGGTGCTGCTGACCTGAGATTTTCGACTAGGGAATCCCCTCTAAGATGAGGTAACTTCGTCCGAAGTTCCGAGATCTGACTGGCCAACCTGATTAACGTTGTCTGGAATCGATTGCTCTTGGGCTTCAGGGGCGGCCTCAGCAATATCTGTATCAGCCTGGTCAGCCATAGCTGCCATCGCGTCTTGCAGGTCGAGTTGGACCTCCTGTGGGGCTTCGGACGGAACGTTGAGCCTTCGCAGCTCGGCACCTACCTGGGCCCGTTTGTTGAGCCGGAACCCGATCTCTGTTGCACCATCTCCCGTCGTGTATTGCACAGGCTGGCCGTTCAGTTGCATGCTCTCCAGCTTCACGCGGCGGCAGACATTTTTTCCTAAGAGGATGAGTTCATCGCCGACTGTGATGTTGACGTTCGCGATTGGCGTCCCGACTACAACGTATCCGTCGTAATGCACCTCCGAAACGCTTAAGACGTGGGAGTAATGGTTCAGCTCCATTCTCCTTCTGAGCACTCCTTCTTCCACCATTTCCGCCAGTGCAGTCGCAACCGCCACGACGAATCTACCTATAGCTCCAATCGCGTCGATGGCCAGAACATTCTCCACTTTACGATGCGCTGCTTCATTCCGATACTCAATGAAATCGCTCAGTTCCTTTTCGGCAGAACTGGTGTCCGCTCTTTCTCCTTTAATGAACTCCATCACTTGAGGATGACGGTTGATTGACCGCCCACAGTTCTTGAACCCTAACACAGAAAAAAGGCGGCACAGCATCTCGAAACGCAGGTTTTGCCGATCTATGAAAAAAGCATCGGCCAGCAATGTATATTCCGATGCGCCGCCCAGACCAGCTGCTAATTCACGAACTATTACCTGCTCTTCGAGGTTCTTGTACGGACCCTTTTCCCCGATTTTGAGGAGGATGTGTCCGACACCGACCCGGTGCTGAGTTGTGATTGAAGTGGGAAGATCCGAATATTTGACATAGAGCTTGGGTAGGAGACGAACATATTCGCTCACTAGTTCACCGACAAACCGCTCGTATGCAGCATAGAGCCGAGTCAGTGCGGCACAGTGGTCGTAGATTTGCCAGTCGAGCTTATCAGGTGCAGTGGATATTAAGCGTGCAAGATCGTGGGCCGTGAGCACAATATCATCAGCACCGGCAGGTGCGGCGATCAGAATCCCAGTCAGAACAGCATTCCTCGCGATCAAAAGGTCTCGGAGCCCATTGTTCGTGAACAGAACCCTCTGGACCGTCTCCACATCAGCCCGCAACTGAGACATGAGATGAGAGAACATGTCACCGCTCCGCCAATACTCGAATGAGCATCTCATCGAAAAAGCGGATTCTGTCCTGGACATCTTGCTTGGTATTTCCTCGACCAGTAAATGTACCCGGTGGATAAGTTTCAAACAGCTGTCTCGTTGCGGCGATTACACCTTCCCGTTTGCTTCTTAACTGGTCACCCTCGGAAAGGTGCCGGCTCAGACCGACAACAACCGCGTCTGAGAAAGCTACTTGCGCCTTGTCCGCCCACTGATTTGTCTTAGGATCCCAAGGTCGGAATAGGAGATCACCATAAATCGAGTGGCCAAGTTCCATTGTGCCTTCAAACAAAGCCTTGAGGATTGCGATGTCCTCATCGGTAAAGAAACGAGCGCGGACCATGTAGAGGTCGAGGAAGCCCTTCATCCCTCTTTGATATTGCTCCGCATGACGCAAGGCAAAAAACCGCAGTGCTATCTCCACATCCCGCATCATCACGTAGCTGCGGTTTCTTGCGAGGTCGTCAGACAGCTGTCGCTCCTCTTCTTCGGTATATTGCTGCACACCCCACGCGGATCGAAATATTGCGTTGCGGGCGACGGCCAGGAGAAGATCGTTGAACTTGCCTTGGTACAGGCTGTTTCTGATCTCCTGGTGGCTGAGAATGACGCCTCCGGTGTTTAGGCGTTCGAAAACCTGCTGTCTGAGCAGTGCCTCTTCTTCAGTTGTGGAGGCGGATTCTTTCAAAAGAACAATGTAAGCGATTGAGCGCCGGTCGAGACCCTTGCGGGTTTCCGAAGGTAGCGTGTCATAGATTCGACCATTCAGTTCCGGCCACTGCCGAAGCCCTTCTAACTTGTACCGATTGCTGTAGAACTCGAAGACCGCGGTTATTCGCTGCTGGCCATCCATCACTTCATACTTGGCCAGGTCCGACTCGTAAACAAATAGCGGAGGAACCGGGATGTTCATAATGAACGATTCGATCAATCGCGACTGGCGCTCGCGGTCCCAGCGTGGCCGACGCTGATAAGAGGGGCGGAGCTTCATCCAGCCTGGTCGCCGCAACGCCTCAACGAAATTGGGGAGCTGCTCGCGGTTGGATTCAGTAACAATACGAAGCTCTCGGCTGCTATATTTCGAGTTAATCTCGTCGTCAGATGGTCTTGGAATCGGTGATCTGAGTGGCTTCACCCACATAGTCGCTTCTGACGGCGCGAGTTCAACTGGCATGAATGTGACCTCCGAGTGTGGAAAAATGATACTACCAGTGGCGGTATTCGAATCGGAAGGCCGAGATGTGCGACCAGCTCCTCAGAGCGGTCCCCCAGGCCGCCTAAGCCCAAACACGGTCAAATACCGAGGGCTGGACGCTGCTTGAATATCCGACTCCGACATTTTGCATCAGCCTCAGAATCGTTGACTCCCGTTCGCCGATTCCATCCTCTCAAATGTACTCGCCCTTGAATTGGATCAAGGGTGGAAAAGACAATCTGTTTTCCCAGGAACTCCGAAAGAACGCAGATGGGAGACCCTGCTGTCGCACAGTGGACTTCAGCCTCGCCATCTGGAATGAGAATGGTTTCCGGTGTGCCCCCGGAGACAGGAACCCTAAGCAATCGCCGCTTGCCAGTCACTTTCCTATCAACTGTGGCAATGTACCACCTCCCGTCCTGACTTAACCCCCAGAGTACATAGTTCCCGGGGCCAGCCAAGAACAACTCAGCCGAATCCGATGATATACGCCGTTTGTAGACGCTAATTTTGCCGCGCTCCGAACCATAGAAAAGCGTCTGGCTGTCAGGTGTCCAAGTCCCTGGCCAGTTGTTCCACGAGTCGTTGGTAAGACGTATTGGCTGCTCTAGCTTGACGCCCGTGCGGTCTAAGTTAGCGACAAACAATGCAAAACTGCCACGTACGGACAAAACTGCAACACGCTTCCCGTCCGCACTTGCATTCAAGTTGGCAATGTCGAGCCCCGTCGTGTTCGTCAGGCGTTCAGGTTTTCCAACCGTAGTGCCACTTGGGTCCAGAGTGAGCGCCCAGAGGTCACACCCCGGAATACTGTTCGTATAGAGACCGAACAGAATGCGGCCGTCAGGAAGCCATAACACATTGGCGACGCCTCCGCGCTCCAGATTCGAATCCGTTAACAGAATTCGGGTCTTACCATCCTCCAAATCCTTGGTTTCCAAAACAACATGAGCTGCGTTCGGTATATCTGCGCGAATGTATGCGATCGCCCTTCCATCCGGAGACCACGCGGCGGCTAAGAAGATGTCATTGTCAAGTGCAAACCGCACCTTGGCGGTACAATTCACGGCATGAACGACAATCAAGACCGAGTGCTCTCCTTCGGATACCCCGACGAAGCGAAAAAGTTTCAGGAGCGGCATCCCTTGTGGGCAGAGCGATTCACCACACTCGTAGAGGCAATTAACATCGCCTTCACACGAGTGCAGGTGATGACGGACCCAGCAGACAAGTTCGTTTATTTCTTCGGCAGGATGTGCATGGAGGACTTCTCGGAGATTCTGCTAGTCTGTGGCAACGGTTATGGCGCAGCGGGACTGAAGCTGCTGCGCAGCATGTATGAGCATGCAGTCACCCTCCGCTATCTCCACGAGCACCCAGAAGAGGTGACGACGTTCATGAACTATCACCATGTCCAGCAATACAAACTCCTCAAATCTATTGTTGAGAGCTTTGGTAATCAGGCGTTTGACCCGGAGACCGCAGCCGAAGTGGAGCAGAAGTATACCCGTGTAAGGGATAGTTTTCTCATTACCGATTGCAAGGAATGCGGAACCAAACGATTGAACCACACATGGAGCAAGTTGGATTTTGTTTCAATAGCAAAGAAGGCGGGAGCTATCGGTTCCCTTATCGTGGCTGGATACTTCGTACCGTTGAGGCACGCCCACAGCACTTATGGCGGCCTCAAGGAACGACTGGAGATTGTGGATGATCGTATGGGATTTAAACCCGACTCGCAACCGGACATGGCCGATCAAGCTCTACTCGTTGCTCACAATTGTGTCCTGAATGTCTTGGAGGTGCAGAACGAGAGATTCAAGATTACTGGTTTGGGGGAAAAACTGGAGACCTGCTTCAAAGACTATCTGGAGATTTGGGTGCCGAATTCCAAGTTGTCGAACAACGCTGGTAAAAACCAACACAGACCGGGGGCATAATGACGGTATCTATAGTTGATCATTTGCGCGACGGTGACTGGGCTAACGTTCGCCGCCTTTTCATAAGCTTGCCGATCATAATTGCAGTGTTGACAGTTGCGGATTGCAGAAGGGTTTCGCAAACTGATGGCGCGAAGATATCTTCGCAATCTGCCACCACAGGTGCATTTGTTATCAATCCACAGTTTGATTGGGCTGGCTCGTTTTCCGAGGGACTTGCGCCAGTCCGCATCGGAGACGACAAAACAGGTAGGTACGGCTTCATAGATAGGACTGGCCATTTCGTCGTAAATCCACAGTTTGATGATGCATCGTCTTTTGTGAACGGCTTAGCGGCTGTGCGCATTGGCGATAAGGACACAGGCAAGTGGGGCTACATAGACAAGCAAGGGCACCTCGTGGTCAATCCGCAGTTTGACAGAGCATCAATTTTCGAAGAGGGCTTAGCGGCTGTGCGCATTGGCGATAAGGACACAGGCAAGTGGGGCTACATAGACAAGCAAGGGCACCTCGTGGTCAATCCGCAGTTTGACAGAGCATCAATTTTCGAAGAGGGCTTAGCGGCAGTTCGCGTGGGAGACGACAAGACGGGCAAAGTAGGCTTTGTAGACACAAGTGGCCATTTTGTTGTGAATCCTCAGTTCAATGTCGTCAACGTGTGGGACTTTTGGTTTGGTGGCGACCTCAGGTTCTCGGAGGGTTTAGCAGCGGTTCGGGTCGGTGACAGCGAGAGTGGCAAGGTGGGGTACGTAGACAAGCAAGGTCACCTTGCTGTACCTCCACAGTTTGACAGTGCGGGGATGTTTTCGGACGGGCTAGCGGCTGTGCAAATCGGCGATGACAAAACGGGCAAGTGGGGCTACATAGACAAGCAAGGACGTTTTGCGGTAAATCCGCAGTTCGCCTTCTGAGGTCCTTTTGTTCATGGCTTGGCGCGAGTTCTAAACGAGAAAAACGGCAAATGGGGCTACATAGACAAGAAAGGTCATTTCGCAGTAACGCCGCAATTTGATGTCGCTGACGACTTCGCTGAGGGATTGGCTGCCGTAAGAATTGGGGGTGAGCAAACCGGCAAGTGGGGGTTCATAGATTCGACCGGGCATTATGTAATCAATCCACAGTTTTACTGGGCACTAGAGTTTGCGGACGGGCTAGCGGCTGTGCGAATCGGCGATGACAAAACGGGCAAGTGGGGCTACATAGACAAGCAAGGACGTTTTGTGGTGAACCCACAATTTGGCTGGGCCGTACGGTTTTCCGACGGTCTGGCACCAGTGCGCATCGGGGATGACAAAACAGGAAAATGGGGGTACATCAGCCGGTGACCTAAACGGCCCTCAAGCTTTACCGCCTCATTTTGTCTTCTGCTCGTTTGAGACGATTGACTCTTGAACGCAGGTGAACAGAACCTTAGCCGATTCAATATTGACGCTTAGTCCGTGGCAGAAATTTTCAATCGGTGTTTAGCGAGAATCTCCGTCCACCTCTGTACTGCTTTCTTAGCGAGTTCAGTCGCCCGTGCGATTTTCTTCCCTCGTCTATTCACCACTACGTAATCAATCGAAAGACCTTCACCGCCGACCCTAATCTCGCCAATGACCGCAGCATCAGGCTTCAGCGGCCTTCCTTTCCGCTTCTTTCTTAGTTTGAGATGTTTGCGAGCGTTAGCAATATCCCGGCATTGCATGAGGGTTGTGTCTGCATGAACAGCGGACGCAATGGACTTCCTCTTCCGGTGTGAAATATTCTCGCTGTCGTTTATTATCCAGTCCTTCAATTGCCAGCAGTCCACAAAAAAGTGAAACAGGTCATCTTCGAGTTCTTCTGGGTGCACTAGTCGGAACGGTGATTCGCTTCAGGCCCCGCTGAACCCTCGCGTATTGCTCCCGAAAAGACATGATACGAATCTTACATCGTGCGGAGATGTGAAGTGCCGGATAAACCCGTCTGCCGTGAGAACGAATGCGGGAACATTTACGATTAACCACGGTTCCAACCGTGCTCGAATGCTGGGCCAAGAGTGCCCATTCAGTAACATGGTCGGGGGACTCCCTTGGCCGGGGGCATAAATCGGAGGAGGTACCACCCTATTTGCAGAATGACCCCCTCGATTCCGCAGCCTCTCGCTGTCCCCGATGCGTGAGGACTGTTGCCTGCCCCCAAAAGGCTCACGGTCCCATTCGGCCAGACGATTGACGAAGCTGCATGTCTTTCAATAAGTAGTTGTTTGTTCTGCCACACACCTCGCACTTCAGAAGATTGACCCCGCTTGGGGTTACCTGCCGAACCTGGCCGGATGCGACCTCAGCAGCGGTGGCATCTCGGATGTACAGAACCCCCCTGCATCTTTTCGTCTTGCATTTGGCTTCAAGAATAAAACGCATACTGGATGTTCTCACATCGAGAATCACTATCCAATGCTCAAGTGGTATCCAGCAGGTGGGCCGGGGGGCGTCCTGCCGGGGGGCATTAAATCGGAGAAGGTACTATCTTCCGGTGTCAGTTCTGGTGTCAGTTGATTTGGCGAGTCGCGGCAGAATCCGACAGCTCACGACAGAGCAGACCCAGGCAGAAACGGCGTAAACACTGTCGCTTGGCAGGAGCTGGCATCACATGGCATCTCTGAGCAACTAGGCCAAAACTCATTTTGAGTCCGCTGCGTCTGCCAGTTCCGCCATCCCGGCTTTCGCCGAATATGACATGCCGATTCACTGCAAAGTAATTCAAACTTGCTGCAACGCAATTCAAACATTACTGCAAGTGAATTCCAACAATTCCAAATACTGTGAATCCGCTCGCTATTTTGCAGTGGGCGGTTTAGCGCGGTTTAGGGCGGTTTAGGGCGGTTTTAGCGGATCTTAATTGCACCCAAATTCGGCGAAACTCGACCTGCTCGTGCGGAATTGATTTTCAGTGCCTGGCTGTCGGGCGTCCGTAAGTTGTTGCAAAATCAGCGTGGACTCTCGTCCTGTGGCAGAAAAATTGGCAGAGCGTGGAACCCAGGAACCACTTGCTGCTAACTACCTGAGTACAAATAGCTTTCATTCGAGGAAAGCTCAGAACCGGGGCACCCAATCAGCGGCAGAGAAGCGGCAGAGATCGAGCTGGGTATTTTAAGGTTTTTTTGACTTTCCTCTTGTCCGAGCCCAGCGTGCTTGGCTGACCTTCCGCGCCAACTCACTTCGCTCTTCTGGCGTGAGTTTATGGGCGCCGGCCCTGTTCTCAAAGCCCGGTCAACAGCCACTCGATGGATTTCCCGTATTGCTGAGCAATTCGAAGAAGGATAGGGGCCCCCACTTCAACAGCTCCATTTTCCATGGACGACAGGTAACCTTGGCTGACGCCAATGCTGGCTGCGAATTCCTTTTGGGTCAGATCGAAACCACGGAGCTCTCTTATCCGCCGGCCCACTCTGGGCCAATCAATCGGGGCGACATTTCGTTTTGTTAGTCTTGACATTGGTATTGTTATATGTATATAATATCTCTATAGATGATGGGTCGGTTTCCTCGCCCGACCTTTCCATGCGAGCCATGGTAACTGGAAGGGAATAGGAGAGGCAAGAAAGGGCAAAACGGTGGGCGCCGAATCGTGGGTCAATAAGGAAACTGTCAGAAGCGCAACTGGATGGTCTGACCGAACTATTCGTTGGAAGGTCCAGCGCGGAGTGTTACGTTTGCGGAACGCCAGCAACCGGCAAGAACGAGGCCACGGCCAGCGCGAATACGCGCTATCGTCCTTACCGGTGGAAGCGCAGTTGAAATTCCTCAAGCAGCCGTTGCTGTCAGGACCAGACTGCACGGCTCTGGCGCTTCGCTCAGATCCAAGCCAATCCACGCTGTTTGCTTCTCTGCCCAAGGTCACCGAACCCGAGCGCCTCAACTTTTCTGCAGAGCAGAACGCACAGGCTTTGAAACGCCTGGAGGCCATTGCGCCGCTGGTGGAATTCAGCAGCCGCAGCCAGCGATCCCGTCCAACGTTTCGTGCCGTCGGCGGAGTTGCCGTGCGAAGCATGAACTCGCTGGCCGGCTACCTCGCCGATCAGCACCACGTCAGTGTCCGAACTCTCTGGAACTGGTATGCCCAGTACCGCAAGCTGGGCTATGCAGGTCTGGTCGACCGAGTTCGCTCGGATAAGGGAAAGTCGCGGTTTCTCAAAGCCCATCCCGCGGTCCGCGCATATCTCGAGAACAAGTACCTGGGTGAGCGGCTGTCGATTCGGCTGGTGTACCAGGCCTTGCTGCGGGATCTGCGGAATCTGGAGCCAGGGTGCACCAGGCCACCGAGCTACAGCGCCGTCCGGTCTTATTTGCAACAGCTGCCCAAGCCCTTGC
>ODAK010007037.1_pt1 | contig 11291 bp, 8 predicted proteins | sample 1539591 | NCBI WGS metagenome assembly ODAK01 (sample SAMEA3539303, study PRJEB22396) | soil metagenome | biome: tundra; feature: field; material: soil | place: USA | collected 2010-05 | depth 0.15 m | reverse complement strand
ATCTCCGCGCACTGCTCACCGACTTGTTTCTGCTGGATGAAATCCTGAGGAAGCATGTCAAACCGGCGGAGCAGGTTGTCACGAACAAAGGCGACTGAGTCAATCGGCCCAGCGCGCATTTTTCGCAGAAGAGTAGTCAGAAAGTCATCGGCTCTGGCCTGTATTAGGGGCCGCCCAGATTTTTTGCCCGCGCGGAGTGATCTGATCGTCAAGATTCTGGTGTGTTGTCGGCAAATGGGAAGTTATCCAGAAACGACCTTCGAGGACCTCTGGGTCCGGTCCACATTCAGTGCAGCCAGACTTCCCCCATGCCGACTTCTGGACAATTTCACGTCTCGTTCGCCGAAAACCACCGATGCGATCCAATGTCCGCCTTCGGATAACTTCAGGTTTGCCCGTGATTCGGCCAGAACAGGAAGGACTCAGCGCCCTAGAACCGTCGTTGAGTGCATCTGCGATTTGTCACAAATCGACGTCCTCATGCAGGAGACTCACGGCAATCAAACCTTGCCCAAAGTCACGGGAACCGGCGACGTGCCTGATCCGTATCCTTCTCTATGAGGGTTCACATGTTGTCTTGTTGCGGAGCTTATGTCGCCCTCTTTGCCTTCCTGTCAGTCGCAGCACCAGCACAGAATCCAGCGCCGCAACAATCCGCGGCACGAGGGAGCACGACGGCGGCCGATTACAACGATGCAACCTATCGAAAGTTCGACCAGACACTTTCGTTCTTGAGGGAGCGCAACGCGAGGCAGTATGCGATTGACCCCGCAAAGGGTGTTGACGAGGCAAGCTACGTTTCCATCGGAGGCATCGAGCAGTGGGTTACGATTCGCGGTGAAGACCGTAGCAACCCTGTCCTCTTGTTCCTTCATGGAGGGCCGGGCGACGTGACGAATCCCTGGTCGTTTGCAACGGTTGCTCCATGGGAAGCGCATTTTACGGTGGTGCAGTGGGACCAGCGTGGTGCAGGGAGAACGCTAAGCAAATCAGGCTCTTCGGTTGCGTCTACGATGACGCTGGGTCGCATGACGCAGGATGGAATAGAATTAACGGAATACCTGTGTAAACATTTGGGAAAGCGCAAAGTAATCCTGGTCGCTCATTCGTTTGGCACGATCCTTGGCCTCCGAATGATTCGAGAAAGACCTGACCTTTTCTTCGCCTACGTTGGCACCGGGCAGGTCGCCGACGAAACCCAAAATTACACAGCGGCTTATGGAGCCTTATTGAAGAAGGCTCGGGCTGCAGGCAACCAACAGGCCCTCGATGAGCTGAAGAGCATTGGTCCGCCGCCCTACGCGAACGGTGAGGGCTACGGCGTACAGCGCAAATGGGCGAACCGTTTCGAAGGCGCGGATCGATTCCTCTACGGGACCCTTGGACTTGCTTTGGTCGCTCCCGGTTATTCCGTTCGAGATCTGAACGATTCTATCGATGGCCAGATTTTGAGCGGAGAACGCCTCGTCCCCCAAACGCGGTCCGAAACGATGAAGGAGCTCGGACTCAAATTTGCAATTCCGATATTTTTCTTCGAGGGAACGGAAGATTTCACCACACCGACGGAGCTTGCCCGGAAATATCTCGAAGCGATTCAGGCACCGCGAAAAGAATTTGTGCCGATTTCTGGAGGCCACTTTGCAGTGTTTATGAACTCGGATCAGTTTCTCAGGGAACTTGTCGCGCATGTTCTGCCCCTTGCGGGCGGCCATTGAATCCAGTAGTTGACTGTCATTTGTTGAGAGAGGCCAATGCACTCGTTGAGACTTCCCATAGGCGCTCTCCTCCAATTTCCGGACGGGTAGTCGGCCAACCTTCCTTTACAAAGATTAGGGAAGAGTAGCCCGTGATCCGGGCACAATCGCCAGATGTCCGTTTTGCAAACTATGCGCACACTGGTAGGCAGATGGGGCTTCGCAAGCCCACGTTGATGACAGCGTTCTTCGTGCGCGCTCCCGGTTGTTTTGGGTGGAGGCCGTGATTACGACAACTATCGTTCGTAGAAACATGTGAAGACTTATCGCGGCCGGGTGTTCAATCGTGACCAACCCACTCGGTCTGCAGACTCGGCGGCCGCATTAAGGTCTGCATCACCACGCAATACTGTTCTGTTTTCTCCCGCAATCCGCGCAGTTGTTCCAGTGTTGCCTTAGGCGCAGCAGCATCAAAATGAAGATGAATGCTCTCAAAGCCGACGGGCACGTCTTTTGATATGCCAAGGGTACCTCGGAGATCCAAGTCTCCCTCCACCGAGACCTCAATGCGTTCGGTTGGTATGCCCATCGCGGCAGCCACCATCTGACAGGTAATCTGCGCGAAAGCCGCTAGCGCCCCAAGCAAAAGATCGCCGGAACAGGCCCCGGCACCGGCGCCTCCGACTCCCTTGTGGGCTTCGGCTTGGTAAATGGCACGTCCGATATCGACCGAGCATGCTACCGGAACATCCGTCTGTCCGCCTTTCGCCCGGATTGTGATTTGCGAGGCATTTGGGTCATTGCGGTATTGCTCTTTCAGCGGCTTCTGAAGCGATCGAATATCCATGGCAACCTCATTCTTTATATTACTCGGCCATTTTTCGCGGACCGCGACGGATTCGGCCAAGCCGTCTTGAAGACGCTCCATCTGGCATGCTAGCATCTGTGCACATCGGGGGGGCCATGCCCAAATTTGTCATCGAACGCGAAATCCCGGGAGCCGGAAATCTAACCGACGCCCAATTGCGGGAAGTCTCCCAAAAGTCGGTCAACGTTCTTAAGGGAATGGGTCCCGAGATCCAGTGGCTCCATAGCTACGTAACCGGCGACAAGGTGTACTGCGTCTACCTCGCCCCGGACGAGGCGACCATCCAAGAACACGCCAGGCGCGTAGGCCTTCCTGCCAATCGCGTCTCCGCGGTGCGCCGACTTATCGACCCGACAATCGCGGGGTAAGCGCTGGGCTGAACCTTCCCGGGTGCATCCGGATTGTCTTTTGCCATCAGCGTCGGCCCGTCCGGGTTCCCGTGCGCTAACCCGAGGGAGATGCAGCCTCGGGCACCAGCACCTCTTCAATAGCTTTCTCGACCGGCAAAGCCCAACCTTCTAACCAAGCCGTCGCGCTTGCCGTGTTGGTCAATGCCTGCCGTGCCGGATGCAGACTTGCTTCCAGTTTGGCTTGTTCCGCCGGCGTGAGCGGAGCGCCAATATTTTGGCGCAGCGCAGCCGCTGCGCCCGCCAGCCGCAGCGAACGCTCTGCTTCGAGTTGAGCAGCCGCTGAGCACGCGAAACACTCCAGCAGGCGGGCAATTCCGCGTTTATGGTCCAGCTCCTGGAAAATCTTTATGCTTTCCCGGTACAGAGAGCGCGCTGTGGGATAATCCCCCTGTTCTCTCGCCAAGCTCCCCAGATCGGCGAGCGTGCCGGCAATGCCCCAGCGGTCGCCGAGTTCCCGAAAAATTACTAAGCCCTGTTGGTACAATGTCCGCGCGGCTGCGGAGTCACCTTGATCGCGAGCGACATCCCCCTGGTAGTTCGTCGACCAGGCGACGCCTGTCCGATCTCTCAGTCCTTGGAAGATGGAGAGACACTCCGCGTATAGGGAGCGCGCGCGGGCATAGTCACCTTGCAACTTGACGACATTCGCCAGGTTACTGAGAGAACGAGCGACAGCCTTTGGGTCACCCAATTCTCTCCACAGCGCAAGGCTTGCTTCGAACAGGACGTGCGCAACTGCGACATCACCCCGGTCGCGAGCAAAGACCGCTAGCGCGTTTAGAGAGACGGCGACGCCCATTTTGTCACCCAACTCATGCGCGATGTCTTGACTTTCGTTGATGAGTGCATCCGCCGAGGCGTAATCTCCCTGCTCCCCGGCGAGCACTCCAGCTGCAAAAAGCGCGCGCATGCGCAGCTTCGTGGGAGCTGCCGCTCCTGTGAGCTTCAGCAATCGACCCAACCTGTCTCTGCCTTCGGCGAGAAACTCGCGAATCTCCCAAAAGCGAAACAGCGCGGTGCCCAGACGCAACCCCCACTCGGCATCTCCGGTTTCGGTCAGCCACTCCAGAGCCGCGCGAAAATTGTCGTGTTCGAACCCGAGGCGCACCAGCCATTCCGCAGCTTCCGCGCCGCTCTGCTCCGTAGCTTCTTCTTCTGCCAGCACCAGGCAGTAGGCGGCATGCGCGCGTTTCGTCAAGGCCTCCTCGCCGTTTGCTTCCAGTTTTTCCAGAGCGTACTCGCAAATCGTTTCCAGCATCAGGAACCGCGATTCACCTCTCGCTTGCTCGACCTGCTGTACCAGGCTTTTGTCTACCATGGATGCCATACCGTCGAGCAGGTCCAAATCGAGATCACTCTTGGTGTCGCATACCGCTTCCACTCCCTCCAGATTGCATCCGCCTACGAACACCGATAATCTTCGGAAAAGCTTCTGCTCGGCGGCGCTCAGCAGATCGTAGCTCCAATCCATGGCGGCGCGCAGCGTCTGCTGCCGCTGCGGCAGGTCTCGCGAGCCGCCAGTTAAGAGCTGCAACCGGCTGGACAGGCGTGTCAGCATGGAAGAGGGCGAAAGAACTTTGACCCGGGCGGCCGCGAGTTCGATCGCGAGAGGCAGACCATCCAGCCGGGCGCAAATCTCGGCGATGGCAGGCGCGTTTCCTCGATTCAGTTCAAAATCTGGCTTAGCGGCGGCGGCGCGTTGTACGAACAGCGCGACTGCGGGGCACTGTGACAGGACCTCCATCGAAGGCATGGACCGCGAATCCGGCAGCGCTAGCGGCGGCACAGGAAATTCATGTTCTCCGTATACATGCAGCGCTGCCCGGCTCGTTACCATGATTTTAAGATTGGGACCCGTAGCCAGGAGCTCGGCCACGGTAGGTGCCGCCTGCATCAGGTGCTCGAAATTGTCCAGCAGGAGCAACATTGGTGTGCGCCATGAATCCTGTAAATTCTTCTTGAGTATTTCGAGCGGCGACTGACCTCCTGCCTCCCGGATCCCCAACGTCTGCACGATCGCGGAAGCGATCAAGCCCGGATCGCTCAGCGAGGAAAGCGGGACAAAATGGGTGCCGCCTGGAAAGCGCTCGACCAGACCACTCGCCGCCTGCACCGCGAGACGCGTCTTGCCGATTCCGCCTGGACCCGTAATCGTGACCAGGCGGACATTCTGACGCAGCAGTAGTTCTTGGGCGGCAGCTACTTCCTTCTCCCGCCCCACAAAACCAGTGCGCTGCGCCGGAAGATTGGTCGCGCGGATTTCCGCTTGCTGAACTGGCTTCTCGGTGAAGCGGTCGCGTATGGCTGCAAGTTCCCGCGCCAGGTCTCGGGTAGAGACGTAGCGCTTTTCGGGCTCTTTCGCCAGACACCTCTCGATTGCCCAACACAGCGGAGCCGGGGCGTCGGGGTTTTGCACTCCGATCGGTGCGGCTTGTTCCCGGAGAATGGCCACCAGTGTCTCCGCTGCTGTGCTTCTCTGAAAGGCGCGTTTTCCGGTCACCATCTCGTAGAGCACCAAGCCGAACGAGAACTGGTCTGACCGGAAATCCACCTGACTGCCGTTGACCTGCTCCGGGGACATGTATCCCACCGTTCCTAGAACCAGACCCCGTGGGGCCTGCTCGGTCGTGCACATATCCGACGCCTCTCCGCGGGGCGACACGAGCTTCGCCAGGCCAAAGTCGAGGATTTTAACGAATCCATCGTGAGAGACCATCAAGTTCTCGGGCTTTAAGTCCCTGTGCGCGATGCCCGCTTCATGCGCCTTGGTCAAACCGTCCGCAACCTGCGCCGCGATTTCAATTGCTTTTCGTATTGGCAACAAACCGCAGACAATCAGTTCGCGCAGCGTTTTTCCCTCGACCAGCTCCATCGCAATGTAGTGAGTGGAACCGTCCTGTCCGAGTTCGTGGATGGTAATGATATTAGGGTGGTTGAGAGCAGATGCCGAGCGTGCTTCCTTCTCGAAGCGGTGCAACCGATCACTGTCTGCGGAGAATGCGGCGGGCAGGACCTTAATCGCGACCTCGCGGTCGAGGCGAGTGTCGCGCGCACGATACACCTCGCCCATGCCGCCAGCGCCGACTGGCGCCACGATCTCGTAAGGCCCGAGTTTGGTGCCAGAGGTGAGCGCCATGGGTGCGCGTAATTATAGCCTGCGCAGCACGTTGCACAGGCGATGGAGCGATTCTGGATGGTTAGTCGGCAACCCTTCCCTTACTCCTTACCGGATTAGGTAAGAGTAGCCCGTTGCTCGGCAAAATCGAGACCCCCACTCTAGCGTGCCTCAGCACGGCGCTCAGTTCTGACTCACTGGTCCCAGGTATTGATCGAGCCAGTTCGTGGATTCTTTAATCAGCTCGTTGCGGGGAATGTTGTGGCTCGTGTTGTAGATCAGATGCTTCTTCTGGTCCTTCTTTGATCCCAGCATCTGGTAGAAGGGCTCCTGGGTCGAGTCCACGGGAAAGAAGAAGTCGTAGCGACCATTCAGCATCAGGACCGGCTGCTTCACGCGTGAGATGAAGTTGATGACGTCGACTTCGGGAAGCGAGTGTTGGAAGTCGAGGCCGCCCAGCGCAAGCACGCAGGCTTTGATGCGGGGCTCAACTGCGGGACTATAGCGCCCATTTCCGCTCCCCAGCTATAGCCATAGTAGGCGATCTTGTTGTGATCGAGGTCGGGACGTGTTTGGACGTAGTCGATGGCACGTGAGGCGTCCTTCACCCACATCACAACGTGGTCGCGCCACGTGTTACTGGTGTTGGCAACGTCGGATTCCATGCCGTCGCCGCGTTCGTAGGTGCTCTTGTACACGGGGTAGATGACAGCGCGTCCGCTACGAAGAAAGCCATCGAGTGCCGATGTTGGGTAAATCGCGAATTTGCGCAGCAACAAGGCGTTCGATCCGGGGAAGAAAACCACCGTCTGAAACGGCGGCTTGCCTCTTTTAGGAAGTAAGAGATAGGAGATGGCGCGCTCATTCCCGTACGCTGCCTTGTAGGTGACCTTTTCGCCGGTCCACTCATCACTGTCGGGGAGTTTCTCGACGGTAGCATCCAGCAGCAGTTGGTCATACGCGTAAAGGCTCCGGTAGGCCTGGAACAGTTGATCCGAAACCGGCTTCTCCTTGGACAAGTCACGGCGGGGAGAAGGCATGGCGGCGGTCGCGACTGCGGGAATCGAATCTGGCTCGATGTACTTAACACAGCGGAGGCCGATATTGGGGGCGCGAAGAAAGGGTGACTGGGCGTCGGGATCGATGAACATGTAGTTGGGCTCATCCCATGCGCCACCCAAAACGTAGCGCTTACCCGGATCGGCCTCGTTCCAGACCCACTCCTTTACGTTGCCAGCCATGTCGTAATTACCCCATGGACTCATATCGGGCTTGCTTCCGACGGGAAGGATGCCGGTGCTGCCGAAGTTACTCGCGGGCACTATAAAGGAAGCAGAGAAGGGCCCGGCGGCGCGGTTCCAGTGGTAGACCGTAGGCAGGCTCTTGCCGGCGAATTGGGCAAAGGCAGCGGCTTCGTACCAGCTGATGCCGGTGACGGGAAAATCGTCCTGGCCCTTTGGATATTCACCTTGCACCCAGTCTTTAGGCCCCGGGCGGCCGGTAGCATCGCGGAAGAGCTGCATAGCCTCGTCGAACGAGAGCAGCTTGCCGTCGCGAACAAAATTAATTTTCCAGTAATCGCGCTTCTGGTATCCACCCTGGTCAACGAACGTCTTGAACTGCTTGTTGGTAACTTCGTACTGATCGATCCAATAATCTTTGAGCGGCAACTCCGGCATACCTTCGTAGCCGGGTATGAAGAGCGTCTTGAAATACTTTGCCGGTTCTACACGCACCCATGCCGGAGGGAATCTTGTCGACTTCGTCGAGGGTAACGCTACTTTCCACCGGTTCTCCGGGCGGCACCGAGTAGCGAGGAATCAACGAGAGCGTCGTGCGGTAAATCGGGCCAAATCCAGACTTCTCAAACTTCCACAGTAGTGTGCCGCGCGGTACTCGCACATTTTTGAACGGTGTTTTCCCGACGAATTCCCACGGCGCGTTCGGTTCGACGTAGCTTTTGCGGTACACGTCTGCGCCGGGAGGCTTGGATTCAACGGAGAACTGGTAAGAGATGGACGGCCAGAGCTTGGCGAGCGCCGGATCATCGGGGATCGATTTCTCGGCTTTGACGGCAAGCGCATACGCCCCAGGGAGATTTTCTTGATCCGCGAGTTGCATGATCTGGGGGATGGCGATCTCGTGGGCCCAGTTCGCATCGCGGGAGCGCTTCAGCAACCAGAAGACACCTGCACCGAGCAGCAGGGCGATCACCAAAATTGGAACCAAGACGCGAGCACACCGGACTTCGTGGGCAATGCGCACAGCGGTCAGCGCGGCGACTGATTCCGGAAACAGCAACTCGCGGGACGTCTTCAGTTCCGAAGCGAGTTCTGTGCCGGAGGGATAACGCGCGCCGGGATCCTTCTTGAGGCAGCGTGCAACAATGCTCCGGATTTCCGCTGGAATGTCGCGCCGGATCGCGCTTAGCGGACGCGGGTCATCACGCATAACGGCAACGAGAAGCTCGGCGCTCGAATGGCCCTCAAAGGCTCGCTTGCCGGTGAGCATCTCGTATAGGACAGAGTCACAATGCGCGCGGCCTACCGCCGCGTCACTGGCGTCGCCAACGCCGAGGACGAGGAAATCCTTTCCGAGTTCTACTACCGTCACTTCGAGATCACGGACGAGACGCTGACCAGTTTGCGGGAAGACCGGCCAGATGTGTACGAGAAAATCGGGGTCAAGCTGGCCAAGCTGAAGGGCATCGAATACCTCAGCGCCGAGGGCTTTGAAGCGCGGCTCAAAGAGGAGGACGTGCTCGGCAAGGATGACTTCGAGCGTTACCGTCGAACATTGCTTAAGTTCTGCCGCATGAGCCACGAGCCGACGGAATTTGTCAGCGACGCCGACACTCATGACCTGCTTTACGTCTCTGCCTTGAGACCCGGCTGGATCGGCGTGGGCCAAAGACAGGCCGTCCCCAAGACCGCCGCGTATGTCGGCCAGTATGGGAAAACGTACGTCTGGGTTGTGCCGGAAAACATAGAAGCCCTGACCCGGCTCACGCTCGCCATACTCGACATCCACACGTTTAAGAGCGAGAGAATCGGAGGCTCGCGCGTCCAACCGGGCATCCTGCCCCGATGATGTGCCCCGCGAATTACCGCTCCAGCTCAAAACTCACATGATGCTGAACCAGCGAGCTGCAGATCGAGGCGGGAAACAGCCGGAAGTAGAAGTTCCCCCAGCTCACGCCCGCCATTGCCGACAGCATCTTCCACTTGAAGTGATATTGCAGCACCGGCGTCTGGCCGCGCGGCGCCTAGGTGCGGCAGCGGTGCGGGTGCTCGCTCAGTCCGCTTTCGTCGATGAAGACGAACGTCCGCCGCTCGTTTCGGGCTTTTTCTTAATCTCCGGCCAGCGCTTCTGTTCCCACTGCTGGATCTTCACTTCGTCCCGCTCCAGCGCCCGGCCTGCGGGGCGCTGGGAACTCCATTCCAAGTACCGCAAGATGCGCCAGACGTGGCCCGGGTGATATTCCACGGCGCATTCCCGTTCGATCAGGCGCGCGACACGCGCCGATGTCCACAGACTGGTTCCATAGCCCAGCCCTTCCGGCCCCTGCTTGAGCCCGCGCTCGATCTTCTCCAAATCCTGCAGACTCGACCTTGTGCGCCGGCTGTATTGCGCTAGTATTCAGAGTCGAAACACTGGTTCTGCCCGAGTCACGGCCAATACAGAAGTTGGCTGCGTTTTCGGGATTGGTAATGATAAACGCCCTTGTGTCCAGCGAACGATCACTGTTTACCGGTTGGCCAGAAACGGGCTTGGAGGAGATCAATGGCACATCTCCTCGAAGCCGACTTCTGGACCGGTTGCTTCCACAAGGGGCCATAAGGCTCTCTCGGCCTGATCATTTACCCGTGTTTGAAATTGTCACTACCGTGCTGGCGGGGCCGATTTTGCCGTCGGCTGCGACGTAAGAGATGCGGTATCCCACGCTCCCTGACGCGGGCACATTGTTGTCTGTAGCATTCTGCGCGGTCATGGGGCCTGCAATCCGAATCCAGCCATTCTTCGTCTGATCATTGTTCGTCTGATCTTGCCGCTCGACGATCAGGCTGAGACTGGCAGGTGGTGGCTGAAACTCCAAAACAACATGCGGATACGGCATGCTTGTGTACTGTGCGATGGGAGCCGGAGGCATTAGAATCTGCGGAGAGCCCACGCGAATCGCGACCGGGCGCGTGGGGTCGCTGCGATTTCCGTTCTTGTCGACGGCCACCAGGCGGTACCAGTATCTTTCGCCGGGGCTCACGTAAAGATCGGTGAACTGGCGGGCGTCGCCGGGGAGCGGATCGCCGATCACAACTCCCTGATCGGCCTCGCTTCCGGAGCGCAACACTAAAACCTGCGCCGTCTTCTCCGCGGGTAATGCAGGAACAAAGTTCAGCAGAACTTTGCCCTCAGCGCCGCTCGAACCCGTGATGGACGGGGATTCTGGAACCGAGCGATCGACGATCGCAACCTGCACAGAAGCGCTGGTCGGGCCCTCCGCATTGTCGAAGGCCACCGCCAGGACGCGGTATTCCATCTTCACATCGGAACTCAGGCCGAGGTAATCGTCATAGAGCGGCTCGGGTGTTACATGAGAATTGAGACGCACCCAATTCTCGACGCCGGCGTTTCCAGTTAGAGCGCGACGCTCGACGAAGTATCCTGCCACGGGGAAACCGACTGGCTTCCATGTGAGGCGGACTCGCGTCTGACCGGCGTCGGCGGCGAGCCCATCCACTTTCGGTGGGGCTCCGGGATTCTGCGGCTGTGCCGCGGCAGCGCTGGAGGGATTTCCCAAGTCTCCCCGAGAATTCACGGTCCGGACACGATAGTAGTAAGTCGTGCCTCCTCGAACCGTTGCATCTTCGTATTGCGTGGTTGCCGGGGGCAGCGCCTGTGCCGCCAGAGCTTCGTAAGGCCCGGCATATAGGAGCGCGCGTTCCACGACGTATCCGGCAAGGTTGGGCTTCTGCTCGGCGGGCCAACTTACGACAATCTTTCCAACTCCTCCGGCTGCCGTCACCGGATGCGGCGGTTCGAGCGCATTGAAGTCCGGGTAGAAGATACGAATCGAAGTTCCGGCGCTGCGGCGGCCAAAGGCATCTACGCTGAAGACCCGATAGGTCAACATCTCGTTGGCCGGAGCATCCCGGTCAACGACGAGCGGTTTCTTCGGATCCCACCGAAGGCCGACAACTGCAGGC
>ODAK010007036.1_pt1 | contig 11292 bp, 8 predicted proteins | sample 1539591 | NCBI WGS metagenome assembly ODAK01 (sample SAMEA3539303, study PRJEB22396) | soil metagenome | biome: tundra; feature: field; material: soil | place: USA | collected 2010-05 | depth 0.15 m | reverse complement strand
CGGACTTCACCCCACCTGCGGCCGAGCCTTTGGCTCGGCCCTCGTCAGGGGCGGAGCATCGATGACATTTCGCCACTCTCGTCCGCGGCAGTGGGTGAGGTGACTCCCCGGGGCTCGTTCCGGACTACTGAATCGCGTATAGGTAGCCGTCGTCGGCGCTCACGTAGATCGTCCCGTCGGCACCGATGGCGGGCGACGAAGTGACATCACCGCCTGTGGGGAAGGCCCACTTCGTGACACCGCTGTTGCCGCTCGTGGGCGCACTGATTGCGTAAACGTTGGCGTCGTGCGATCCCACGTAGACCGTGCCTTCGGCCGCAACCGCGGGCTCTGCCGCCAGACCATCTTGGCCCGGGTAGTGCCAGCGCCACTTGAGCTTTCCGCTGGCCGGCTCGCAAGCGAGCAGGTCCCAGGCGGCAACGTAGACCGTTCCGTCAGCGCCGATCGCGGGTCCGGACATGTGCATACCACCAAGATAATAGCTCCACTTCAGCACAGCACCCGCGCAGCCGCCAGGCGGGCTGATGGCGTGAAGATTCCAATCGTCGCCACTCACGTAGATTGTCCCGTCGTCTGCCAGCGCCGGCGACCAGCCGGCGTTCACACCGTGCAGAGACCACCTGAGCTCGCCAAGGGTGCCGGCTCTTGGCGGCCCTACGGCTACGAGCTCGCCTGAATCCGAACCATAGAAGGCGGTTCCGTCGGCCCCGATGGCCGGTTGGGTCCACATGTACAAGCTTGATTGGTCGCCCGCCCATCTCAGAACCCCGACCGCGCCATTACCCTGAGGGTCGAGCACATAGAGCTGCCTCCCGAGGACGTAGACGGTTCCGTCATTTCCGACGACAGGTGGGCCCAGCCAATCGTAGCTCATGCCTTGGAAGCTCCACTTGAGCTCGCCGGTCGTTCCGCTCGCAGGTGGGGCGATTGCATAGGCATAGATCCCGGCCCTGGTAACGTAGACCGTCCCGTCCGTTCCCAGGGCGAGCCCTGTCGCGTTCATCGTGTCGGTGGCGCTCTCCGGCGTGGTGTAGCTCCACTTGAGCTGCCCCGTGGTGCCGGTCTCGGGCTGGCGAAGAGCGTACAACGTTTGTTTCGCAAAGACGTAGACGGTGCCATCCTCGGCGATCGCCGGAGCGGAAATCCCCGGCGATCCGATTTGATAGAGCCACTTGAGCTTGCCCTTCGTGCCAGTCGTATTCACCGGGCTCCGCCGGGTACCTCGCGGATCGTGGCCAGACATCGGCCAGGGATGTCCGACCGGTATTGTCCCGCCAACCCCGGACGCACCCGCGGTGCCGCCATTTCCGCCGGCACCCATGGGCGGCGACGAAGTGTTGCCTCCGCCGTTGCCAGACGACGTTCCGAGCGCGGTCCTTCCGCAGGCGGCTAGCAGAATGATGGCTGCAAAGAGGTATGAATGCGATCGCCGGCTGACGCTCCTCCGCCCCACGGATGTCTCCACTCCTGGCCGAAGAAGGTCGTGGCCGCGGCGCGGCCTCAAAAATGGAGTGGGCCTGAGCGTGGCCTTAGCCGTGAAAATTCAGCATGCGCCCGTCCGCGGCCAGCGCTGCTTCGTGCACGGTCTCTGACAGCGACGGATGGGCGTGCACCGTGCGCTGCAGATCCTCGGCGCTCGAGCCGAATTCAATGGCCAGCACTGCCTCGGCGATCATTTCGGATGCCATGGGCGCCATGATGTGAATGCCGAGCACGCGATCGCTATGGCGATCGGCGAGGACCTTGGTCAGTCCGATGGTTTGGCCCATGGCGCGGGCGCGACCGTTGGCCGACAGCGGGAAAACGCCGACCTTGTACTCGCGCGCTGAGGCACGCAGTTGACGCTCGGTCTTGCCCACCCACGCGATTTCGGGCGCGGTGTAGATGACCCAGGGAATGGCGTCGTAGTTCACGCGCGACGCTTCGCCAGCCAAGCGCTCAACGACCATCACGCCTTCTTCGGACGCCTTGTGCGCGAGCATGGGGCCGCGCACGACGTCGCCCACGGCGTAGATGTTGGGCAAGTTGGTTCGGCAGAAATCGTCGACGTGGATGTTGCCGCGTTCGTCGAGCAGCAGGCCAACTTCGTTCACGTCGATGCCGTGGGTGTTGGGCTTGCGTCCGATGGCCACCACCAGCTTGGAAAACTCGATGCCGTGTTTTCCGCTCGCGTCTTCGTACTCGACCTCGACCTTATCTTCTTTGCCTTCTTTGCCTTCTTTGCCTTTGCCGGTCTTGGCCGAAAGCACGCGGGCGCCCAAGCGAATGTCGAGCCCTTGCCGGGTCATTTCCTTCAGCGCGGCCTCGGCAATCTGCTCGTCGGCGCCGGGCAAGAACGTATCCATGGCTTCGAGCAGGACGACCTTGCTGCCCAGGCGATTCCAAACCGAACCGAGCTCGAGACCAATGACCCCCGCGCCGATAACGCCCAGCTTTTCGGGCGTGGTCGAGAAGTCGAGGGCACCCGAGGAATCCACGACGAGGTTGCCGTCGGCGGGAACGGCAGCGATCTCGCGCGGCAGCGAGCCGGTGGCAATCAAGATGTTCTTCGCGGTGACCGTTTCGACGGGGCCGCCTGCCAGGGGCGTTACCTCGACTCGCATACCAGCGAGCAGCCGGCCGCTGCCGGCGAAGGGCACGACCTTGTTCTTGGCAAACAGCGTGCCTACGCCGGATGCCAGCCCGCGGACGATCTTGTTCTTCCGCTCGATCATGGCCGGCACGTCCATGCGCACGTCGCCGATGGAAATGCCGTGTTCCTTGAGATCGACGCTGGTGCGGTGGAAATGCTCGGACGACTCGAGCAGCGCTTTCGAGGGGATGCAGCCCACGTTCAAGCAGGTGCCGCCGAGCGAAGGTTTGCCCTCGGGACCGACGCCGCTGTCGACACACGCGACGCGCATCCCGAGTTGTGCGGCCCGAATGGCGGCCGTGTAACCGGCAGGACCGGCGCCAAGAACAACCAGATCGAATGTCTCTGCCATGGTCACACTCGCAAAATGAAACGGGTTGGGTCTTCGACAAGCTCTTTGATGGCCACCAGAAACAGAACCGCCTCGCGGCCGTCGATGATTCGGTGGTCGTACGATAGCGCCAGATACATCATGGGTCGGACCACGACCTTGTCGCCGTCGGCAACCGGGCGAGGCTCGACCCGGTGCAGGCCTAGAATCGCGCTTTGGGGCGGATTCAAGATCGGCGTCGAAAGCATCGAGCCGAAGACGCCGCCGTTCGAAATCGTGAAGGTTCCGCCGGTCAGCTCGTCGATGCTCAGCTTTCCTTCTTCGCCGCGGGCTGCGAACCCGACGATGGACCGTTCGATTTCCGCAAGACTCATGCGATCGGCATTGCGCAGGACGGGGACGACCAGGCCGCGCGACGTGCTGACCGCGACGCCGACGTCGAAGTAACCGTGGTACACGATTTCGTCGCCGTCGATGGACGCGTTGACGATGGGATAGCGGCGCAGCGCCTCGGCGCACGCCTTGACGAAGAATCCCATGATGCCCAGCTTGACCCCATGCTGGGTCTGGAAGGCGTCCTTGTAGTTGCGGCGCAAGTCCATCAGCGCCTGCATGTTGACCTCGTTGAACGTGGTCAGAATCGCAGCGCTACGCTGGGCCTCCAGCATGCGATCGGCGATGCGCGCCCGCAGCCGGGTCATCTTGGTTCGAGTGATGGGCCGGTCCGCGATTCCAGTTGCCCCGGGCGCGGGCGTAGCGGGCTCGGAAATCTCCACGACCGTGGGGGCTTCGCCGATGTTCGAGGCGATCTGCGGCGAATGGGCCAGATGGCGAAGCACATCCTCTTTGGTAATACGACCGCCAGGTCCCGAGCCGGAAACGTCGGCCGGGCTCAGCTTGTGCTCTTCCAAGAGGCGGCGTACTGAGGGCGCCAGCGCTTCGGTCTCGCCGGTCGTGTCCGCGATAGGCGTAGCGGCTTGTGCAGGTTTCGGAGGCGGCGCCACTTTGGGCGCGGAGCTCACCGACGTGAGGAGTGCCTTGGCTGGGGTGTTTTTTGCCGGCGTCGGTTTCGCTGGTTCCTCTTTCTTGGGGGCTGGCGCAGAGGCGGCAGGTTTTACTTTGTCGGGCTTTTCAGCAGCCGAGTCTGCCGAGTCTATGGTGGTGATCACGTCGCCGCGCTTGACGGTGTCGCCTTTCTTGCGCAGTTGAGGACCCACAATGCCGTTTCCTGGCGCGGCGATTTCGAGGACGACCTTATCGGTTTCGATTTCGGCTAGCGCCTCGTCGGCTTTCACTTGCTCGCCGGGTTGTTTGTGCCACGCCACGAGCGTGCCATCCTGCACTGATTCGGGCAGCTCGTTTACTTTGACCTCGATCATCGACCAAAACCTCCTCGTTCACGTCCGCGCCTGTGCACGGCAATGAAAACACTATAACTCACGGCTATATTCCTGCTGCCGCGGCGACGGTTGCGCCGGACAGGCCGAGCGCGCTTTCCACGAGCTCTTTCTGACGTTCGAGGTGGCGATGGTAATCGCCCCCCGAAGGAGCCGCCATGATCGGCCGGCCCGAGTAGACGAGCCTTTGGTCGGGCCTCAAGGCTGTCTTCAGACGGTCACGCACGAAATCCCACGGCCCTTGGTTCTCTGGCTCTTCCTGCGCCCAGACCACATCGTCGGCGTGCGCGTAGCGAGCGATCTCGGCGGCGATGGCATCGACCGGGTAGGGGTAAAGTTGTTCGACCCGCATGATCGCGACATCGGTGAGGCTCTTCTCGCGCCGCGCCTCCAGAAGATCGTAGTAGACCTTGCCCGAGCAAAAGACCACGCGGCGAACGCGCGCCGGATCCAGACTCTCGGTTTCACCGATGACTTCGCGAAACTTCCCCTCGGCCAGCTCCTGCACAGGCGAGAACGAAAGCTTGCGCCGGAGCGTGCTCTTGGGGCTGAAGATGATAAGTGGCTTGCGGTAGGGGCGCAGGAGCTGTCGCCGGAGGAGGTGGAACATCTGGGACGGAGACGAGGGATAGCAGACCTGGATGTTGTCTTGAGCTGCGAGCTGCAGGAAGCGCTCGATACGCGCCGAGGTGTGCTCGGGGCCTTGGCCTTCGTAGCCGTGGGGCAGCATCAGCGTCAGCCCGCACAGGAGCCGCCATTTTTGCTCGGCCGAAACGATGAACTGATCGATGACCACCTGGGCGCCGTTGGCGAAATCGCCGAACTGCGCTTCCCAAATGACCAGCGTGTCCGGGCTGGCGGCGGAAAAGCCGTACTCGAACCCGAGCACCGCTTCTTCGGAAAGAATGGAATTGATGACCGTAAACCGAGCTTGCTTGTCCGAAATGTGCTGGAGCGGGATGTATTCGTCGCCGTTGCGCTGATTGAGCAGGACGGCGTGGCGGTGGAAGAAGGTGCCGCGGCCGGTGTCTTGACCCGATAGTCGCACGGGATGGCCTTCGTCGACCAGGCTGGCATAGGCTATGACCTCGGCGAAGCCCCAGTCCACAGGCATGGCCCCGACGGCCATCATGCGCCGGTCTTCGACGATCTTGGCGACCCGAGGGTGCAGCTCGAAATCCTCGGGCAGCCTATCCATGAGCCCGCCCAAGCGTCGGATCTCGGAAAGCGGAATGGCCGTGTTGGCCGGCGCTGTCCAGTGTGACTTGCGTAGCTCCTCGAAGACGCGCGGCTTGCGGTCGACGAGCGGGCATACGATGCCGGCCGCGACTTGCAGGCCCTGCTTGAGGGCTTCGCGGTACTCGCGCTCCAGCTCATCAGCCTGACCAGGCTGGGTCACGCCGTCGCGCTCCAGCTTGGCCGCGTAGTGGGTAGCGACGCTGTCGTGGTTGCGGATCTTCTTGTACATCATAGGCTGCGTGGCAGCCGGCTCGTCCGCTTCGTTGTGGCCGTAGCGGCGGTAGCAAATAAGGTCGATGATGACGTCCTTCTTGAACGTCATGCGGTAGTCCACCGCCAACTGGGCGACGTATGCGACTGCTTCAGGATCCTCGCCGTTGACGTGGAAGATGGGCGCCTGCACGACCTTGCCGACGTCGGTGCAGTAGAGCGTCGAGCGGACGTCCAGCGGGTGGCTGGTGGTGAAGCCAATGCGGTTGTTGATGACGATGTGGATGGTGCCGCCCGTGGTGTAGCCGCGCGTCTGCGACAGGTTGAGGGTCTCGTACACCACGCCCTGGCCGGCGAACGAAGCGTCGCCGTGTAGCAGCACGGCCATGACTTTGTCGCGTTCCGTATCGTTGCGTTTTTCCTGCCGCGCACGGACCGAGCCTTCCGTCACCGGGTTCCCGATTTCCAGGTGCGACGGATTGTAGCCGAGCGCCACGTGCACGATGCCCCCGCGCGTGGCGATGTCCGTGGAATAGCCCTGGTGGTACTTCACGTCGCCCGAGACGCCCTTCCAGTTGTGCAGACCTTCGAATTCCTGGAAGAGCTCTTTGGGCGCCTTTCCCATGATGTTCACGAGCACGTTGAGGCGCCCGCGGTGGGCCATACCGATGACCATCTCCTGGGTGCCCTGCGCGCCCGCACTTTGAATGATGGTGTCGAGCGCCGTAATCGTGGTCTCGCCGCCCTCCAGCGAGAAGCGCTTCTGGCCCGCGTACGCCGTATTTAGATAGTGCTCGATGCCCTCTGCGGCGATCACGCGCGAGAGAAACTGCAAACGATCGTTGTCGCCGAAGCTCGGCGTGGCGCGGGTTGCTTCGAGGCGGGTTTGCAGCCAGCGCTTTTCTTCGACTTCCGAGATGTGCAAGAACTCGGTGCCGATGGATCCGGTATACGTCTCGCGCAACATCTCGACGATCTCGCGCAAGGCCATCTCGGAGCGGCCGCCCAGATTTCCCGTGTGAAACACGGTGTCCATGTCGGCCTCGGTCAGGCTGTGGAAGCTGGGGTCGAGATCGGGAATGTTCGGTTGGGCGCGCAGGCGGATCGGGTCGACGCGGGCGCGGAAATGTCCCAGTCCGCGGTGGGCCTGAATGAGGCGCATGACCGCGATTTGCTTGGCGACGGTGGCCTTTTCGGCGGCTCCGTTGCGGCTGGCCGATGCATCGCGAGGCTGGTCATCGAAAAGCCGACGCAGCTGGTCCGCAATGGCGGTTCGCATGGGCGAGTCGGACCCTTTGAACGTCGAGAAAAGGTTCTGCCACTCTTCCGGAACCGACGTGGGCTGGGCCAGGTAACGCTCGTAGAGATCTTCGATGAACTCGGCATTGCCGGCATAGACCGGCGAGACGGACAGCATGGATTGATTCATGGTTCTTGGTCCACAGAGGTGGGGCTGCTGGGGGCGTCAATAAGATGCTGCCGACGGATGTTGCGTCTCGTGCAAACCGCGCGAAATAGCCGATTGCAGCAGTAAAGCTCAGTCACCATTTTTTGAAGCAGACATCCAAGGGCCTGTCGCACTCAACACGACAGGTCAGATCGGCACTAATACAGGTGTCGCGACGTCCTGTTTTTCAGGCAACTCTGGAGGAGATAATGATGAAGAAGGTCGTCTTGTGTCTCGGAATTCTAGCTGGGCTTACCGGCACCGCGCGCGCCGCCGAGCCCATGGGTGGCGCCGCAGGGGCCGGACCGGTGCATGGCATGACAGGTCATGCCATGGCCGCAGCGTCGACCGCGGACAAGATGAGTTGTGGTCAGATGATAGCCGGCATGGCGGGCATCCCCGCCAAGCTTTCGGAGGGCGCAAGCTCGGTGGCCGACATGCTCGACGCGCACGCGGCCGTGATGGGGAAGGAGAAGGAAGCCGCGGCCGAGGCCAAGGGACTGCGCGCTCTCGCGAAGACGCACAAGCAGATTGCCGCGAGTCTCACCAAGGCCAGCGAAGAAATGAAGAAGGCGGCGAGCTGGCCGGCGGCTCCGCATGACATGGCCAAGATGAAGTCGGATCCCAAGTTGGCGGCGGCGAGCCAAAAGGTCATCGACGTGCACAAGGAGATCATCGCCATGATGCAAAAGATGGTGGCCGACATGGAGGCCCAGCAAAAGGCGATGAAGTAGATAGCCTTGTTTTGGCCCTGGCCTCGCTGTCCTGCGGGCGGCGAGGCGGGATCTTGCCATCGTCGGCAGCCACTGCGCTCCTTGACGCACACGACGCCGCGTGGTCCGATCCTTCCGTCCGATGGACGACCCGCCCGTGCAGCTCGACAACACCGTGGAAGTTGAAACGCCCGAGCACGTGCGTTTTCGTTTCCACGTGGCGGGTCCTACTCGCCGTGCCTTGGCCTATCTGCTCGACCTGGTTGTCCGGGCGGGCATTTTGCTCATCGTCGAGATTGTGCTGGCCTTGGCGACCGGCCACCATCTGACGTCAGGTCGAGCGGTGATGAGCGGCGGAACCTTGCTTGCCTTGTTCATCTTGGAGTGGGTGTACTACGTCGCTTTTGAAGCCGCGTGGAACGGGACCTCGCCGGGCAAGCGAGCGCTGCATCTGCGCGTGGTGAAAGCGGGTGGTTATCCGCTTTCCTTCATGGATGCGGTTCTGCGCAATCTCCTGCGCACGGCCGATTTTCTGCCCGTCGGATACCTGCTGGGCTTGCTATCCATGTCCTGGGACGGACGGTTCGCTCGCCTTGGCGATCGGGCGGCCGGTACGATGGTCGTCGTCGAGGATCCCATCCGGGTGGCGCCGGCCATCTCTTTGGACCCGCCTCCCACGTCCGCTGAGTTGGCGGCATTTCCCCATAGAGTGATCTTGCCGCTGCCCGATCGGGAAGCCATCGAGTTGCTTCTGCGTCGTCGTGACCTGTCGCCAGCCCGGCGCGTGGAGCTGGCCGAAGTCATGGCACCGCTCGTGGAAAAGCGGCTGGGCATGAGGCTCGGCGATCCGGTTCGCTTCCTCGCCCTCGTCTATTACGTGGCGGTAGGCGGCGCCGCCAAGCACGAGGCAGGCAAGGGGCCGGCGTGAACCGTACGCAAGACGAATTCATCGCCGCACGCAAGCCGGCCTGGGACGAGTTGGACACGCTCCTGGCGAAAAGGCATCTTCTGCACAAGCTGCCGCCGGCTTCGATTTCCCGGGCCGCCGGCCTCTATCGCGAGCTGTGCTCGGATCTCATGCGTGCGCGCGCTGCCGGCTACACGGCCGACGTGATCGACCTGCTCGATTCGCTCGCCGCACGAACAGCCTCGGCGATGTACAGTGCGCCGCCCTATCGCTGGACCGGATTGCGCGAGCTGGTGACCGGCGGTTTTCCATCGAGCGTCCGGCGAAATGGCCGCTTCCTGGCTCTGGCCGCGCTGCTATTCATTTTGCCGGGGCTCCTCGGCTTCTTCGGGGCCTTGCGCTCGCGCGGCTTCGCCGTGCAGGTGATGTCCGAAGAGATGGTCACGCAAATGGAGAAGTCCTACGCCGATCTCGGCCACGGGCGCGGCGATGGCGCCGACGGCATGATGGCAAGCTTCTACGTCTACAACAACGTGGGCATCGCTTTTCGCTGCTTCGCCACCGGCATCTTGTTCGGCCTCGGTAGCGTGTTCTTCCTGATCTACAACGGCCTTACCATCGGCGTGGTCGCAGGTGCCGTCACCGCTGCGGGACACGGCAAAAACTTGTTCACCTTCATCGCCGGGCACGGCGCGTTCGAGCTGACCGCCATTGTGATTTCCGGCGCCGCCGGCATGGCCATGGGCTACGCGCTCGTGAACAGCGGTCAGCGCACGCGCTGGGCATCGCTGCGCGCCGAGGCCTCCGATCTGTTTCGCATGATCATGGGCGCGGCGCTCATGCTGCTCGTTGCCGCGTTCATCGAAGGGTTCTGGTCGCCGTCGACAGTCTTGCCGCCCGTGAAGTGGGGCGTGGCAGTGCTGCTGCACCTGCTGGTGTTGGCCTACTTGCTCTTCGCGGGACGCAAAGTCCCGAGGAGCAATTCGTGAATCTGCTCGAAGCTCGGGTCGCCTTGCGTCCGCGCTCGATGTCAGACGTTCTGGATCTGGCCGGTCCCTTTTGCATGGGCAACCGTCGACTGATGGGCCGCCTGGCGCTGGTGCACGCGACCGTCGGAGCAGGGCTTGGGGCCCTTTGCCGGTTGAAGCTCGAATGGTCGTGGCCGTCGGTGTGGCTGCTCGTGGCGGCGTATCTTCTGCTGACGAATGGAATTTACACGCTGGCGGCTGGCGAGCTGCTCTTCCGCCGGCCGGACGAAATTCGCGTGCGGACGCTGCTTGTCCGATTTGCCCGCCGGCTTCCTCAATATGCTGGTGCGCGGGTCCTGCATATGATCGGACTCGCGCTTTGCGCCGCGATTGTTGCCCCGCTGCCGATCTTCGCGGCGCGCTGGTTTTTCTTCGGCGAGGCGCTGCTCCTCGAGTCGGCCTCACCACTCGCCAGTCTCGGTCGCAGCAGTAGGCTCATCCTTTTTCGAAGCGGCCCCAGCTTTGGCCTGGCCCTCGCCAGTCTTTGTGCACCTTTCCTTTTCGCCGTCGCGGCCGACGTCATTGGCAACGCGATTGTGCACTTGCTTTTGCAGATGGGACAGCCGTTCGGGTCGCTGTTCGACAGCGGCGGCTCGGGATTTGCCGTGGTGGGCGCTTTGCTCTCGGCGCCTTTCGTGGCCAGTGCCAGCTTTCTTGGCTACATCGACATGCGCACGCGCAAGGAAGGCTGGGACATTCAGCTGCGCTTCATGGCGCTCGCCGACGCTGACGGCAAAGAACGAAAGATGGCGTCTTGAAAGCCGGGTTTGTCGCTGTCATGGCGGTGATTGGAGCGCCGGCACTTGCGTGGGCCGCCGACGCTTCGCCCAAGCCTCTGCCCGAGCCGCGCGACGCGGTTCAGTCGATCTTTTCGTCTCACCAGTTTCCGTTTTGCCACGAGACCACGTACCCCCTCACGCCGTCGGAAAAGGCTTGGTGCGATCTCGGTGCCGCCGATAATGCCAAGGCTTGCCCGAAGCTGCGCGCGGCTTGCCAGAACGAAGCGGGCGCCAAACAGATCGAATTGCCCGAGCCCTTTTCGTTGACGCTGCCCGAGCTTGGCCTGCCGGTGCGCCTGCTACTCTGGACGCTGCTTGGGTTTGGCGCCGGCTTTCTCATCTTTGCACTGGTTCGCCATTTTCTCGACCACAAGACCAAAGATGCAATCAAAACCGACGCGCCCGATTCGGCCGATGCCCAACATGCCGCTGAGCTTGCCCGCCAAGTGGAAACCGACGTGCAGCGCCTGCTCGAACGTGCGCGCGCTTTGGCGATGGCCGGCAACTTTCGCTCGGCGGTTGGCGACGCCTATGGGGCATTGTTGCGCCGTTTGGAGGGCGCGGGCGTCGTTCGCATCGAGCCCGATCAAACCAATGGTGACTATCTTC
>ODAK010007035.1_pt1 | contig 11292 bp, 8 predicted proteins | sample 1539591 | NCBI WGS metagenome assembly ODAK01 (sample SAMEA3539303, study PRJEB22396) | soil metagenome | biome: tundra; feature: field; material: soil | place: USA | collected 2010-05 | depth 0.15 m | reverse complement strand
GCTTCATCATGTCGGAATCTTGGAAGAAGGTAAAAGCTGACGAAGTCCGCGCCGGCGACGCTGTGCGTACCCAAGCGGGCGACGTCGTCACGGTCTCTCGCATCGAGAGTTCGTTCCTCGGTATGCCCAATATGTTGGCCTTCATCGAGGACACGCCGGAGCGTTGGTTCAAGCAACCGATGATGGCGGACGCAGAGGTCGAGGTCCGCTCGTAAGGGGGCGCAGGCCGAGCGCCCCTGTATGCGTCACACCTTCCACGGGCCGGTCGGGCGAGATACAACCGCTCGTTACCATGCCCTATGACGTCGAAGCCACCGGTCGAGTTGGGCCGCGGCGTCGTGGTCCTTCCGGGTATGGAGGCACCCAGAGGTTGGGAGTCCTGCCCTCGCATCGTCATCGGAGAGGCTTCGCTCGACGACCCCGGCCCGGTCGTAGAGGAACTCCACGACCACTGGTTCAACCGGCAACCGGTGGTGGTCGAATTGGGGGCGGACCCGGCGCTCCTCCGGGCGCCGGAATGCAGCACCCGCCCTGTCTACGAGCACAGACCCGACTTCGAGTTCACCCGCGAGCGCCTGCAGTTCCTGGTCTGGGCCAATAACTACGACGCCCGGGGCGGCGAGCCGATCTGGTGGCATGGGCGCAAAGCCGCCCGCCGCTTCGCCGGCGAGGGGGTGTGCGAGGGGGAAGGTGCAGACATCGTGCTCCCCGACGGGACACCGCTTTTCGTCGATGGCGGACCGCCCCAACCACCGCAGCTCGCCTCGGGGATCGGGGTAGTGCATCGTTGGAATGCCGAGACCGGCCGGCTGCGTCCGGCAGGCCATGCGCGTTCCGACGCCGATCTCGCTCCGGACCAGCTGGCTGCCGTCGGCCACCTCTCCGGCCCGGCTCGTGTCATCGCACCGGCGGGTTCGGGCAAGACCCGGGTGCTCACGGAACGCCTGCGCCATCTCATCGGCAACTGCGGCGCACATCCCGGCACCCTCCTGGCACTGGCCTACAACAACAAGGCGGCGGGAGAGCTGCGGCTGCGGTGCGCCGATATCGATGGTGCGCCCGCACTCAACATCCGCACGCTGAACAGCCTGGGGCTATGGATCTGCAACGAGTTCGGGCAGGCCGGACGCCTTCGCGTCCTCGAAGAGCCGGCGGTGCGGGACCTGCTGCAACGCCACATCGAGATCCGGCGCCAGGCCAATACCGACACGGTGGCGCCTTATATCGAAGCTCTCTCCGCCATCCGGCTCGGCCTGACGACCCCGGAGCTGGTCGAGGAAGCGATCCCGGACGCGGCCGGCATCGCCGAGGGATTCGGCCCGTACCGGGCGGCGTTGGCCGACGCGGGTGCGGTTGACTTCGATGAGCAGATCTACCGGGCGCTCGAGATCCTCCTGACCGATCCCGAGGCACGGGCTGCGGCACAGGCCACGTGCCGCTACCTCCTCGTGGACGAATTCCAGGATCTGAATCCGGCGCACCTGTTGCTCATCCGGCTCTTGGCCGCACCGGCCTACGACTGCTTCGGAGTAGGCGACGACGATCAGGTCATCTACGGCTACGCGGGGGCCACGCCCGAGTTCCTGATCAATTTCTCACGCTACTTCCCCTCCGCCTCCGCTCACGCCCTCACGGTGAATTACAGGTGCCCACCCGCCGTCATCGGGGCCGCCCGCCACGTTCTCTCCTACACCTCACGCCGCATCGACAAGGAGATTCAGGCGCCGCGCGGGCGTGTCGATGCGCCGACCGCGTTTGCAGGGCCCTTGGCCGGATGCGGACCGGTGGCCGTGCTCACCGCCCCGGCGGACGCGCTGGCCCGCCTCGCCGTCGCCACCATCTCGTCCTGGCGGGAAGGTGGGGTCGAGCCTGGCGAGATCGCCGTCCTGGCCCGCGTCAACTCCGCCCTCCTGCCTGTCCAAGTGGCGTGCATGGAGGCGGGACTGCCGTGCAGCACTCCCCTCTCCGCCGCGGTGCTCCAACGCACCGGCATCCGTACGGCGTTCGCCTACCTGCGTATCGGGTCTGATCCTCAGAACATCAGGCGCGAAGACATCCTCGAGACGATCCGTCGTCCCTCCCGGGGCATCGCTCCGAAGGTGGTCGACATGCTCACGAGCCGCCCGGTCACGTCGATCACGGACATTCGGCGACTCGCCGGCCGTCTCTCGGGCCGCGACGTCCCCAAACTGGGTATCTATGCCAGCGACCTCGATGCGGTGGTGAGAGGTTGCCGCACCTCTGCGGCTGCCGCGCTCAAGGCCATCCGGGTCGACGTCGGGCTCGGTGACACCATGGACGTCCTCGACTCCTCCCGCAGCGAAGCGGACCGGTCCACCCACACGGACGACCTGGCCGCGCTCGAATCGGTCGCAGCCCTGCACCCCGAGGTCTCCACCTTCGAAACCTGGCTTCGCCAGGTGCTGAGCCGAAGTGCGGTCGAAGGGCCGCTGGTGCTGCTGTCCACGATCCATCGCATAAAAGGGCGCGAATGGGACCATGTCGTCATCTTCGATGTATCGAGGGGGCTCTTCCCACACCGGCTCGGAAACGACGAGGAGGGCGAGCGGCGGGTCTTCCACGTTGCCCTCACCCGGGCCCGCACCCAGGTGGTCGCGCTGGCCGACTCCGATGCACCCTCCATCTTCTTGGCCGAGCTCGACGGCTCCCGGGTGCGTCCGACCCCGCGATCCGCCGACCAGACACGGCATGGGGGTGCCGCTGGTCGCCACCCTCCCAACGGCACCAGCAGCGCTCGCGACGGCGCTCGCAGCGACGGGCGGGCACAAGGAACTGGGCGAAGTGGGAAACAGAAGCGGGTTCGAACCCCCAGCGTCTTCCCCGAAGTCCGGCTGCCCGCCGTGGAGGCGGCGCTTGGCCTCGTCATAGAGGACAGGGGCAACCTTGGCACCATCGTCGAGATCACTGACGAAGCGGCGATCCTTTCGATGGGTGCCGTCAGACTCCGCGTGTCGTTCGGATCCGACGTTCGGATCGACGGTCACAGCGTCACGCTGGTTGGTCCGGGCGGCGGCACAGGTCAGGCCCCAGCCCCGACGGAGGACGGAGTCGACGCGGCCGAGGCCGAGAAGGCCCTGCGTGCCTGGAGGTCGGCGATGGCGAGTCAGGATGCAGTCCCGGCCTACGTCATCTTGAAGGATGCCGAGCTGGCCGGGATCGCGGCACGCCATCCGACCACACTGGCCGAGTTGGCCAACTGCCGTGGCATGGGGCAGATCCGGCTGGAGCGCTGGGGCGACGAGATCCTTGCCGTGCTCGAGACAGTGCGTTCGGGATAGGTCGGCTCGATCCGCCGCGGCGAGCAAGGGTCTACCGTGGGTGGACACGAGCCCAGCCTGAACGAGGCGAGACGATGACCACACTCGAGAATCGGCCCAACACCGCACTCCTCGTCGTCGACGTGCAACACGGAGTCGTCGAGGGTGCCCATGCGCGCGACATCGTCGTCGCAAACATCGGCCGCCTCGTCGAAAAGGCCCGGCGAGAGCAGGTCCCCGTTGTCTGGGTCCGCCACGCCGACGAGCAGCTGACGCCGGGTAGTGACAATTGGCAGATCGTCTCGGAATTGGTTCCGGCCGCAACCGAGCCACTGGTCGAGAAGCACTACGGCGACTCCTTCGAGGACACCGCGCTGGAGACCGTGCTGTCAGGCCTCGGGGTCGGGCGGCTCGTCGTGGTCGGCGCCCAGACCGATGCCTGTATCCGCTCCACGCTCCACGGCGCGTTCGTCAGGGGCTACGACGCGACACTGGTCAGCGATGCGCACACCACGGAAGACCAGACAGCGTGGGGGGCACCTCCTCCGGCCCAGGTCATCGCCCACACCAACCTGTACTGGACCTACCAGGCGGCGCCAGGGCGGACGGCCGGGACGACCGGGACCGAGGATGTCGACTTCGAAGGATCCACCGAGCCCTCCGGCGGCTATGCCGCATCGGCGAACTCTTAGCGGGGCAACCCCAGGATCCGATCCCCGATGATGGTGCGCTGAATTTCCGAGGTCCCGCCGGCGATGGTGGCCGCCTTCGACCACAACCACTGGCGTTGCCACTTGCCTGCCATCGGGTTGTCCGTCGCGTCACCCCAGAGCGGTGCGCTCGCACCGAGCACCAGGAGGGCGGCATCGGACAGGGTCTGGGTCATGTCGGCCCACGTGAGCTTGACCACGCTGGATTCGGGTCCTGGCTCCTCGCGGTGGGTGAGCCGCGTCAACGTACGCCAGTTGTGCAGCCGGAGCACGCGCAGCTTGACCGCGGCCTCGGCCAGTGCGTCCGCGACCTCTATGTCGTCGAGCGCGCCGAGCTCCGCAGCCAGTGCGTACAACTCGTTCAAGTAGACCTCGTGCACGACCTGCTCTTTGAACGGGAAGGTCGTGCCGCGCTCGTGGGCCAAGGTCGTGTTGGCCACCGCCCAACCCTGGTTCAGTCCCCCGACGAGGCAGTCCGAAGGGACGAAGACCTCGTCGAAGTACACCTCGTTGAATTCGGCCTCCCCGGTGATCGTGACCAACGGGCGAATGTCGATACCCGGTGCGTTCATGTCCACGACGAGATACGAGAGGCCCTTGTGCTTCGGGGCGTCGGGGTCGGTCCGCACCAAGGCGATTCCCCACCGGGAGAACTGGGCGTAGCTCGTCCACACCTTCTGGCCTTGGAGCACCCAGCCGCCCTCGGTGGTCATGGCCCTGGTCGTGAGCGAAGCCAGATCGGATCCGGCTCCGGGCTCGCTGAAGAGCTGGCACCAGATCTCCTCCGCGCTCAGGATGCGCGGGATCCAGCGCGCCTTCTGCTCGTCCGTGCCGTGGGCCAAGATCGTCGGCCCGCAGTGGTTGATCCCATTGCGGTTCACCGGCTGTGGGGCCCGGGAACGGGCGTATTCCATGTTGAAGATGGCGACCTCCACCGGCGTGGCCCCGCGACCGCCGTAGATCTCGGGCCAGTGGATGCCCACCCAGCGGTCCGCTGCGAGACGTGCCTGCCATTTGCGCCCCCACTCGAACTCCTCTTCCAGGGTGCGGAAGGCCGCCGGCAATTCGACATTGGCCTCGAGCCATTGCCGAACCTCGTCCCGGAACGCCTCCTCCTCGGCGGTCAGTGCAAGGTCCACGACACCATCCTTCCAGCCCCGGCGGTATCCCCCCGCCCGGGCGCAGCCGCCGATGCCGCCGATGCGCGGGGTTCACAGGTCGGCACGGGCATCAGATGTCCACGCTCAATGCCGCCGCCCGCTCCTTGAGCGTCGTCCGGTCCGGCTTCCCCGCGGCCAGGAGCGGTACCTGATCGATGTGCACCACGAGCTCGGGCGACTTGAACCGGGCCACTCCGTGCTCGGCGAACCAGCGCCGGCACTCGGCCGCGTCGATGTCGGCCGATCCCACGATGAATGCCACGACCCGCTCCCCCAGACGCTCGTCGGGACGTCCGACCACGACGGCATTCCTGATCCCGGGGTGGAGCTCGAGGGCCCGCTCCACCTCCGACGAGGAGATGTTCTCCCCGCCCCGGATGATCAACTCCTTGATGCGGCCCGTGATGACCAACCACCCTTCGTCGTCCATCATCCCGAGGTCGCCACTGCGGAACCAACCCCGGTGCATCGACGCTGCGGTCTCCTCCGGATCGGAGTAGCCGGCGAAGAGCTCAGGGCCCCTGATCCACACCTCGCCCTCGTGCCCCGCCCGGCGCCACCGCCCCGTGGTCGGGTCGGCGATGCGTATGACCGCGTCGCCCACCGCCTGGCCGTCGGTGTCGCGACAACGCTCCGGGGGATCGGTGTTGACACAGGTCGATACCGTCGGTGCCTCGGTGGACCCGTAGCTGCGCTTGACGATGGCCCCGAAACCGGCCTGGGCCGCCTCGATGAACTCGGGCGTCACCCCCATCATGCCGCTCGAGATGACCCGCATGCTGGCCACCTTGGACGGCGTGAACGTCGGATCCTCCATCATGGCCGTGAAGATGGTCGGGGGGCCGATCATGTAGCTGACGCCCTCCTTCTCGATGAGGCCCAATCCCCGCTGCACGTCCCAGCGCTCCATCAGCACCGTCCGCATGGCCGCCGCACCCGGGAGCAGCACGGCGTTGAGGAGCCCCGAGACATGTGCCATCGGCGCCGGCATGAGCACGGCGTCCGCTTCGGCGAGCCCGTGCACGCCCATCATGACGCGGGACTTGTAGGCCAGGCCCCGGTGCGTATGCAGCACCGCCTTGGGATGCCCGGTCGACCCCGACGTGAAGACGACGACCGCCAGATCAGAAGGCCGGTTGGGACTGCTGCGCACGGGCGTGCCGGCCAGGAGCTCTTCGAACCTGAGATCTTCGGTCCGCAGGCCGATGCTGCCCTCGCGCTCGATCAGGGGCAATGTCGGCGATGAGAACGTCACGACCGGCTCGAGGAGATCGACCATGTACCCGACCTCGGCCGCTCCGAACTGGTGGTGTAAGGGGGCAGCCAGGGCCCCACAGCGCCAGCAGGCGCGGTAGAGAACGAGCGCTTCCCACCAGTTCGGCATCTGCCACGACACCACGTCGCCTCGCCGCACTCCCATGCTGCGCAGCCCACCGGCCAAACCGGCCACCATCTCGTCGAGCTCGTGGCCGCTGAAGCGCCGCTCCCCGTCGACCAGCACTGCGCCCCCTTCGGGTGACCGCTGGCGCATCACGACGTCAAGCACCGGGACGTCCCAGGAACCACCCGGGGCGCGATAACGCCTGGCGTCAGGGGCCTCGTAGGTGGCTCGGAGCTTCATCGGGTTGCACACACTACCGGGGGTCCCCAGGGGGGCGAAGCTCGACCTCGGCCCTCCGCCGGCGACCGAGCGACCGGGGACGCTCGCCAGAGGCAGTGCTAGCTTCGGCCCGTTCGACATTCGGCTTCGACGCGGGGGAGGCATGGTGGCAGCAGCATCAGAGGCACCTGGCGACACACTGGGGGCAGCGACGGTCTCGTTCGAAGGAAAGCCGTTGCGCATCGGCGTCACGACCCCCGTGCTCACGATGCTGCCCGACAACCACGCATCGTGGGAGGTCAACGGCACCATCGAGGACGTGGCGGAGGTGGCGAAGGCGGCCGACCGCCTCGGCTACTCCCACGTCAGCTGCAGCGAGCACGTGATCATCCCGACCGAGGTGGGCGCCGTGCGCGGTAGCCGCTACTGGGACCCCCTGGCCACGTTCGGCTACCTGGGCGCCGTGACGACCCGGGTCCGGTTCGCCACCAACGTGCTCGTCCTCGGCTACCACCACCCGCTCGAGATCGCCAAGCGCTACGGCACGCTCGACCAGGTAACCGGCGGTCGTGTGACCCTGGGCCTCGGCGTCGGCTCGTTGAAGGAGGAGTTCGACCTTCTCGGCGCTCCTTTCGAGGACCGCGGCGCTCGTGGCGACGACGCGCTCCGTGCGCTCCGCACCTCTCTCTCCACCCTGCGGCCGGAGTACGACGGCCCGTTCTACGCGTACTCCGACGTCGTGGTGGACCCTTGCGCGCGACAAGAGCGGGTACCCCTCTGGATCGGCGGCCGCACGCCGCGGTCGCTGCGGCGGGCGGTCGAGCTCGGCGACGGGTGGGTCCCCTTCGGGCTCGGTGCCGATGACATGGGGGCGTTCATCGCCAAAGCTCGGGAGACTCCGGCCTGGGCAGCACGGACCCACCCACTCGATCTCGTGCTCACGAACAATCGACCGGCAGATCCGCTGGTCGATCCCGACGGGGCACGCCACATCATCGGTCGGCTGGTCCAAGCCGGCGCGACGACGATCCAACTGCGCCTCATCCACCACTCGAGGGACCACTACATCGAGCAGCTGGAGGCGATGATCACCGCCCTCGCCTAGCGGAGCGTTGGGCGGGACATCGGGGAGCGTCCCCGGCGCAGCCGGATCCTTCCTGGTCACCGGCTACCATGCGGCGCCGGCGACAACACGTCCTGGCCGGACCGTGGCCGGACCGTGGCCGTACCGTGGCAGAACCGTGAAAGATCTGGAGGGGCCGAGAGTGGGGATACTGGAGGGGTACCGGATCCTGGTGGTGGGCGCATCGTCGGGCATCGGGCGCTCGGTTGGGATCCAGGCTGCGCAGGCCGGGGCCTCGGTGGCATTCGCCGCTCGAAGGATCGACCGGCTCGAGGAAGCCGTCAACGCCGCAGGTGGACGGTCGTTCGCCTTTCCCCTGGACGTGCGTGACGACGAGCAGTGCGCCCAAGCCGTCACGGAGACCGCGACGAGGTTCGGCGGTCTCGACGCCGTGGTCTATGCCACCGGCATGTCCCCCCTCTTCCGGTTGGCGGACGCGGACGGTGCCGTCTGGCGTGAGTTGGTCGAGACCAACGTCATCGGTGCCGCCATGATCAGCCGGGCGGCCTTGCCGCACCTCGAGGCGTCTTCGGGACGGCTCCTCTTCTTGGGCTCGTCGTCGGTGGGCCGGCCGTACCCGGGCCTGGTGGCCTACGCCACGTCGAAGGCAGCCCTGCACGAATTTGCCCGTGGCCTGCGCAATGAGTATCCGTGGCTGCGCGTCACCACCTTCGTGGTTGGCCCCACCGTGAGCGAGTTCGCCAACGAGTGGGATCCCGAGCTCGCCGTCGCGATGTTCGGCCGCTGGTCCGTCGAGGGCTACCCGGCCGGGCTGGCCATGGCTACCGAGGACATGGCGGACCAGATCGTCCGGGTCCTGGCCAGCGGCGCCCGCGTCGAAGAGGTCCACGTCATGCCCGACCCTCCCACCCCTGCCGGCTGATCCACGACCGCGGCCCCGACCGCACCCGCGAGGGCCGATACGATCTAGGCGAGAGCTGCGAGCACACCACGGGGGAGCCCATGACTGACACCGTACTGAGCGAGACACCGCTCGAATTCGATCCGTTCTCGGATGAGTACTTCAACGGTCCCTACGACCTGTACCGGCGCATGCGCGACCATGCGCCGGTCTACTTCAACGAGCAGTACAGATTCTGGGCGCTGTTCCGCTACGAGGATGTGTGCGCGGCCCACAAGGATTGGCAGACCTTCTCCTCGGCCCACGGTGTCGACCTCTCAACGCTCAACACGGACGAGGCCGTGATCCGGATGTACCACTCCATCATCATGATGGACCCGCCCGAGCACGACCGATTCCGCGCCCTCGTCTCCCGCGTGTTCACCCCGCGTGCGGTGAGCGCACTCGAGCCCATGGTGCGCGAAGTCATCGTGTCCTTCCTGGGCGAGTTCGATGACGCCGACTCCTTTGACGCCGTCGCGGACTTCAGCGGCCCCTTCCCGGTCGAGATCATCTCGCGCATGCTGGGCGTCCCCGCGAGCCAGCGCCAGCAGATCCGGCACTGGCTGGACGTCGGCCTCCACCGCGAGCCGGGCCAGATGGACCCCACGCCCGAGGGGATACAGGCGCAGATGGAGAGCGGCATCTACTGGATGGAGCTTGTCGCGGAAAAGCGCAAGAACCCCACCGACGACATGATGAGCCGGCTGATCCAGGTCGAAGTCGATCGCGGCGACGGCGAGATGACCCGACTCGACGACCAGGAGATCGCAGGATTTGCCAGCCTCCTGGGGGGCGCCGGCGCGGAAACCGTGACCAAGCTCGTGGGCAACGCGGCCTACCTCTTCCACAAGCACCCCGATCAGTACAAGAAGCTCATCGTTGACCCGGGGAAGGCGCCCGCCGCCGTCGAGGAGATCCTTCGCTATTACCCGCCATCGCAATACCAGGGTCGGTACTCGGTACGCGAGTCGACGTGGAGCGGCGTCACCGTCCCCGCCGGTTTTCCGACCATCTTGATCACCGGATCGGCCACCCGCGACGAGCGGTTCTACGACGAGCCCGACGTCTTCAACATCGAACGGACCCCGACCCTGGCATTAGGTCTGGGTTACGGCATCCACAGCTGCCTGGGGGCGGCCCTGGCGCGCATGGAGAGCCGGATCGCCATTGAGGAGCTGGCCAAGCGGTGGCCGCACTACGAGGTCGACGAGGCCGGTTTGGCCCGGGTGCAGATGTCCAACGTGGCGGGCTACTCCAACGTGCCCGTCCACCGCGCCCGCTAAGACAATCGAGTCCGCGCCACCCGATCCCCCGGGGTGGGCGTCTCGATCCCTTTGGGTAGTGTCCGTCAGCCCACCAACACGATCAAGACCCGACTCCTTGAGATCAACTTGCTGGTGGCGGAACCGCCAGCCGCAGGGTCTGGGGTGCCCAGGTGCGCCACCCTGGGGACAGTCGTCGGAGCGCGCCACCACCACTGGGTGCGGCCGGCACGGTTGCTACTTTCCCAGTTTCTCCGTGATCTGCAGAAGTCGCGCCTATCACGGCCGTGAAGAAGGACGACAAGACCAGCACGAGAAACCGACAGGAGCCGGCAACGAGGTGGCTCCCTTGAGACTGGCAAGACGACATGCCTGAAGGAGGGCCTTGGACCCGCACACGAGTTGTTTGACCGTTGTGTAAGCGTTGTCTCAGCGTTCGGCCGGAGTAGTTCAGGCGATCGTAGAGTTCTGGAGGACGCGACAGGGTGTTGTAGATGAGAAACGCCTGGAATGGAACACGGAGCGACGGAATCAATGGACCTTGTTGCGCTGGCTCGCCTACACGAACTCTCAGCAGTGCAATGCACCAACGTGTCGGGGCAGGTCAATAGCTGCTTTTCATTGCCCCACAATGTCTCAGTTTTCTTTGGCGTCTTCGGCGTGTTCTTTGTCTTGGTGTTCCTCTTTAGCCTCGTCTGCCAGATAAAGATCATCACGAAGGCCGGATATTCCGGGTGGTATGTGTTGACCGCTTTTGTCCCAATCCTCAACATCGTGATGTTCTTGGTGTTTGCCTTCGGGAAATGGCCGATACAAACACGTCTCGAAAATGCCGAACGTGGCGGGTCTCGCGGCTATGCGCCTCCGCAGTTTGTACAGGCGGGGACCGGCCCGACAACCGCCCCAGGAGGAATGGGGCCAAACCCATTTCCTCCGCCAACCACCTCCCCCGTTCAATCGGATGGAAAAAGGACTATCTATTGCAGTTGGTGTGGGAAAGCAAGGGCAGCTGATGCTCCGGCGATCCACCATTGCGGCTCAATGGATCGGCCTGCGGTCTACTGCATGAATTGCGGGACTCCCTTTGAGGCGGGAGCTGGCAATTGCGCTTCGTGCGGGACATCGGTCACCCAAGTTTCGCGGTAACCGTCATCGCTCCGGAGGTTGGTTCAGTCCCCCCGTCTATGTGAACCACCAGTCACAGCGTCTGAACTGCACGCAGAGGTGCCCGAGGACATCACGGCGTATGGCAAGA
>ODAK010007034.1_pt1 | contig 11292 bp, 9 predicted proteins | sample 1539591 | NCBI WGS metagenome assembly ODAK01 (sample SAMEA3539303, study PRJEB22396) | soil metagenome | biome: tundra; feature: field; material: soil | place: USA | collected 2010-05 | depth 0.15 m | reverse complement strand
CGCACATGAACGACACCGGGCAGGCGCCCGGATCAGCCCAGCCCGCGATGGCAGCGGATCTCACTGCCTGCCTTTCGCGAACCAGGTCGCCGCTCTTCCTGCGAACGCTGCCTGCATCCGCAGCTCGGCGATCGCGGACTTGTCATCCCCCGGCTCGACGGCGGAGACGGGGTTTCCGTCCAGGTCGCGGACGTAGCGCTTGGCCAGGAACACCTGCCGCGCGTATGGCCAGATCCCCTCGGGTGCGGGCAGGACCTGGATGGTGCGGGTCTCGTCCCTGCCGTGGCCCCGGTCGCGCATCACGTGGCTGACCGGCACGCCGGCCCACGGCGGCGCGTCCAGCCGGGCGAACAGGCCCGGCTGGTTGTCCTTGACCGCAGTGAACACGTACGCCGCGCCCTTGTCCTCCTCCAGGTAGCGGGCGGTCTCCCGCTGGCAGTGCATCGCGTCCAGCGTCACCACCCAGCCTCGCAGGTCCAGCGGCCCCAGCAGCTCTCTCACCTCGGGGATCTCGTTGGTCTTGTGCGCGACGTCCCGCTGGGCGGCCACCGCCTGCTGGCCGTGGATCATCGCGGACAGCAGGTGCACCGGGCGCACGGCCTTCCCGTCCACGCTCAGCGCTCCTGCCAGCGGCGGCTCATCGTCCTGGCCGTGACGCGACTGGCCGCACTGTTCGCCGCCGGCGCTCCGCAGGTCAGCGGCGGCCTCCGGGTCAGGCGCATCGGTCCTGGTCAGCGAGGCGAACCCGGCGAGCTCGGCCAGGAACAAGCCGATGACGGTGTCCACCGCGCCCGCGTCGGTGTTCCTCAGCACCCGCCGGAAGGTGGCCACGTGCGGGGCGAGGCAGCGGCCGGTCAGCGCGCTGCGCCGGGCTCCCAGCGCGGCCAGCAGTTCCTGCGGCGCCTCGCCGGCCCACTCGCTGACCGCCAGCACCGACTCCGAGCCGGCCAGCACCGCAGCGGTCGCGACCGCCAGGCCCGACGCGAGCCGGTGCCGGATCCCGCGGCGCCGCCGCGGATCGGGGACCAGGCCCAGCAGCTCCAGCAGGCGGCTGCAGTCCCGAACCTCGACATGCAGCTCAGGTCGAAGCGGCAGAGGACAGCACGGCGGGCATGGCAGACTGAGCAGGCATCGGAACTCCCGGAGTGAGCGGATCTTGGCCGACCCGGCACTCTTACCGGAGTTCCGTTGCCTTCTCCGCGCCCGACACGCGCCGCTACCAGATCGTGATCATCCTGGGCATACCACCACTCACCAGGCGATCCTGAAACCGTGCCTAACCACTTTGCACAACGCCGTGGGGTGGCCGCTTGCACTGCGGCGGGTGCTCCCCTTGTTGACGGTTCGCGGATGGGCAGACAGCTGGTTCCCATCGTGGCGACGGCGCAGGACCGAACCTCGCGCCGAAATACCAAGATCTCCGCGTCCTTCGAGGTGTCGCTCCGCGCGAGGAGCGCCGGCCAGCCGAACAACCGGGCCATGAGCAGATAGACGAGGCGAAAGAGCACGAGTGCCGAGGGTAGAAGCCCAGGTCAGACGCTCTGCAGAGCTCTCGCACCCCACACGGCCCGGCACCCACAGCGCGCTCTGCTCGCCTGCCGGCAGATCGTTGACGTGACTCGCTGTCGGTGGACGCTCAGCGGCGGGAATCCACCAAGCCCGTAAGCACCCGCTTCCCCGATGACGCTTGGCTGTGGCCCGTCTGCTGCTCAGTGACCGTCAGCGTCGGGAAGCTGGTCGGTGGGACGCCGGCCCACAATGTGACGCTCGGGCCCTGGTTGAAGGTGCCGATAGGAACCAGGATCCCGGCGGCGTTCTGCAGCCATGCTTCGTAGTACCGGCCGTGGTCACGGCGGGGCAGCCCGGTGGTCTTCAGCTCGATCCGCCAGCCCGCGGTGGTCTTGGTCAGGGTTGCATTACCGCTGGCGCCGGGCGCCAGGTCGGTGGCTGCCAGCGCGGCCTTGAACTGCGTCGGAGAGTTGCCCGTGCCGCGCAGAGTCACGCCGACAGCCACCGCAACCACCACCGCGACCGCGACCGCGAACGCCGTGTAGACAAGTCCAGGCCGGAACCTGCGTGACCGTGCGCGTGGCGCTGGACTCGGACGGGCGCCTGATGCCACCGCGACGGCTGCCAGGACGCGGTTTTCGAGTGCCGGGTCTGGCTCCTCCCACGTCGACGGCTCGGCCAGCAACGCCCGCAACCGGTCCAGGTCCTCCCGATCCCCAGGGTCGACAGAACGGGCGGCGTCGCCCGCCATGTAGGCGATCCGATCGTCATCGCTGGTCACCGGCTCCCCTTTCCGCTTGGCTCTAGGGCACCTGGCCGGACCCGGTTCATCCGCGCCCTTCCCGAAGATTTCCGAGCTGGCCGGCCAGACAGGGGTGGCCCCAGAACGAGCGTAACCGTGACCGTACCAATTGGAACTCCGGCCGATCAGCGACCTCGGCAGGCCTGAGCCCGTCGAAGTGTTAAAGACGGGTGACCTTCTGCTCATCTGCAGGCAAGCCGCCGACGGCTCGACGAACCACCTAATGTCGTAGGCCGATTCCGTCAGCGGCGCAGGATGTCGATGGCCGCCCGCCGGGCGATCACGGCCAGCCATGGACCGAGCTCCTGGGTCAGGTCGTAATCGCCTGCCGCACGCCACGCCTGGACGAATGCTTGCTGCGTCGCCTCCTCGGCGAGTCGCCGGTCGCCCAGGACCTTGCATGCCACCGTGAAGACCAGCCCCCCGTAGGCCCGGTAAACCGTACGCACCGCGCCGGGATCGCCATCGCGAAAGCGGCTCGCCTCACCCTGATCCAACACCGCGCCAACGCTACCATCAGGGCTGTGTCTGCTGAGCGCGTGCGTCCCGGCGATCGGCTCCGTGAACTGCGGCTTCCCGTCGGCTGCGGGATCGATACGGTACCCGCCGCAGCGCCGACATGCTGGCCGAGGTCGGCTGGCTGAACACCGCCAGCAAGCACCCGCACGACCCGCCACAAACCCCGCCGTCGGCACCGTCACCCGTGCGCGGCGGCGATCGCCTGGCCGAACTGCTCGGCCAGCAGCTCGAACTGGCCGCGCACACGGTCCAGGACACATGGTGATCGGCCAGCGGCTGAACGGCCTCCGTCGGCCGCAAGTCTCGATCTACGCGGTACCTCGTGGTTGCTCGGCCAGGATACGCCGGATGTCTGTCAGGACGCCTCCGGTGTCGGCCGCGGCCAGAAGGTCGAATTGCCGGAGGGCTCTCACGCGCACCCCTGGCAGCGGGGCGATGGTCAGTGCCTTCTCGAATGTGCGACGTGCGGCTTGCGCCGCGTCGGGTTTGCCGGTGACGGCCTGTCCTGCACTGGCGATCCCCTTCACGTACAGCACATAGATCATGCCGTGGGCGCCCGCTAGAAGGGTGTCCGCCACGGACACCGCAGCAGAAAAGGCCTCGTCGGCGTTTGCGCGATCACCCTCGCGCAGACGGGCCGTCCCCAGAGCTACGAACACCTGCGGCAAGACCGGTCCGTATCCGTGACTGCGAGCGGCTTCTGCGGCCAGCCGGGCTTCGGGCCATTCTTCCCGGTACAGGCGGGCGTGTGCGAGGCCAAGGCAGGCTTCGGCCTGAACCTGCGCGTTCCCGATGTCAGCACCGATCTCGGTAGCTTCCTGGTAGTGCTCGATCGCCTGCTTGGTCTGCCCCAGGTCGGCGTAGCTGTTGCCAATGGCCCCCAGCCAGGAGCCTTCGCTGCGGCGGTCGCCGGTCTCGCGGGCGATGGCCAGGGCCTGCTGGTAGTGCCCGATCGCCTTGCCGGTCTGTCCCAGGTCCGCGAAGCACGCCCCGAGGCCGCCCAGCCAGGAGCCTTCGCTGCCACGGTCGCCGATCTCGCGGGCGATGGCCAGGGCCTGCTGGTAGTGCCCGACCGCCTGCCGGGTCTGCCCCAGGGTCGCGTACCGGCTGCCGAGGCTGCCCAGCCAGGAGCCTTCGCTACGGCGGTCGCCGGTCTCGCGGGCGATGGCCAGGGCCTGCTGGTAGTGCCCGATCGCCTTGCCGGTCTGTCCCAGGTCCGCGAAGCACGCCCCGAGGCCGCCCAGCCAGGAGCCTTCGCTGCCACGGTCGCCGATCTCGCGGGCGATGGCCAGGGCCTGCTGGTAGTGCCCGACCGCCTGCCGGGTCTGCCCCAGGGTCGCGTACCGGCTGCCGAGGCTGCCCAGCGCGGTGCCTTCGATGCCGCGGTCGCCGATCTCGATGGCGATGGCGAGAGCCTGCTGGTAGTGCCCGATCGCCCGTCCGGTCTGCCCCAGGTCGGCGTAGCAGCCGCCGAGGCCGCCCAGCCAGAGGCCTTCGCTGCTGCGGTGGCCGGTCTCGCGGGCGATGGCCAGGGCCTGCTGGTAGTGCCCGATCGCCCGTCCGGTCTGCCCCAGGTCGGCGTAGCAGCCGCCGAGGCCGCCCAGCCAGAGGCCTTCGCTGCTGCGGTGGCCGGTCTCGCGGGCGATGGCCAGGGCCTGCTGGTAGTGCCCGATCGCCCGCCCGGTATTCCCCAGCGTCGAGTAGCTGTTGCCGAGGTTGCCCAGCGCGGTGCTTTCGATACTGCGGTCGCTGGTCTCGCGGGCGATGGCCAGGGCCTGCTGGTAGTGCTCGATCGCCCGCCCCGTATGCCCGAGAGTAGCGTAACTGGTACCGAGCGCGTTCGCTGTGGCCATCTGACCGTCCGGGCGGTTGAGCCTGCCGCTCAGGCGTTCATGCATGTCGACGGCCAGCCGGTAGTGTCCCCACCGCTGCAGATAGTCGTCGATGCCGGCGAGCACAGCCGCAGCGGTGTCGTAGTCGGCGTTGCTCCAGCGCAACTCGAACTCGGCTAGCTGCGGGCCGAGATCGTCCAGGCTCCGCCAGCTGTCCCTCGGTGTGCGGGTCTGCTCGAAGTAGCCGGCGGCCCGGGCCTGAAGCGCATACAAGGTGAATGGGACCGGCTCGACGCCCCGGTCTTCGCACTGCCCTGGCGGGATGCGGTTGACGGCGTAGTCACGGTCCACCTGGTGGAGGTAGTAGCGGCCCTCGTCACTGCGAACGAAATGCATGTTGACGAGCCGGGATAGCACGGGGCCGCTGTCGATGGCCGGCTCGATCGGCTGCAGCAGGTAGTCCACGGCCACCGGCGGCACCGGTGCTGCGTAGACGGCCAGTGCCTGCATCACTTGCCGGCCGAGCGGGTCGAGACGATCAAAGGCTTCCCCGACCAGGACCCCCACGATCTGACCCGGCAGCACGTTCTCCGCCGCGGCGAGCAGGCCGGGCAGGCTGGTGTCCCGGTCGGCGGCCAGGATCGCCGTCAGCGCCTCCAGTGCCCGCGGGAAACCCCGCGTCCGCTCGCAAACGGCCGCCAGCAGATCCGGGGACGCATCGCGCAGCCCCAGCGCGCCGGCCGGGTCCATGCTGTGCAGCACCTTGATCGCCTCGGGTGCAGGCAGGCCTGCGTCAAGGTCCAGGCGCTGCTGTCGGCCGGGGTACCGTAGCAGCAGCTCGCGGGGCACCAGGCGGGTGGTAGCGATCACCTTGATGCCGTGCTGGGGCGCGGCTAGCAGCTCGCCCAGCGCAGCATCAAGCTCGGGGTCGCTCAGCGCCAGCGTGGCCGGGTCGATCACGTCTTCGAGGTTGTCCAGCAGCACGACGCTGCGGCCGCCCGGGAACGCCTCCAGCAGCGTGAGCATCAGCCGGCGCGGCTGCTGCGGCTCGCGGTACAGCTGCAGCAGCCGTTCCGCCGCCGCGTCGGGAAGCAGCCGGGTCAAGTCGGCGAACATGTTCGGGAAGCTGACCGGATGAATGCCGACCGGGCTTAGATACACGATCGCATCGACCGGGAACTGGCCCCCGTCGTCGGGCAGCTGCCCGGCTTCCAGCGCCTTGAGCAGTCGGCAGACCATGGCGGTTTTGCCCACCCCGCCGCGGCCGGCCACGGTCAGCAGCCGCAGTCCGTCGTCGCGCAAGAACTCGCCGATGAGCCGGGTTTCCACATACCGGTCCTGAAACCAGCTAGGCGCGGTCATCGGCGGCGGATTGACAAACCTGGCCCGGCGGACTGCCGGCTCATGCTCGGGCTGGCGCTGCCGCTGCAGGTCACTTTCGATCCGCTGCTCGGTTTGCTGCCGCAGCTCCTTCAGCGCCTCAAACACCAGCAGTTCCAGCTGGTCCGGCGACCCCACCCGCCGCACCGTCACCCCGGCGTCCGTGGCCCGCGTACGGAACCCGCGCTGCTGTTCGTCGTATTGGGGATCCGACAGGTACTTTCCTGGCAGCGGCAGGACTGCGTCCTCATCCAGCAGGAAGACCAGCCGCGGCAGGCCCTGCTCGGTGGCGGCCGCGAACTCCAGCTCGGTATAGGACAGCTCTGGCTCGTCCTTGACGGGTGAGCCGTAACGGAAGCCGATGACGCCGACATAAACGTTGGCGCTGTGAACCTGCTGCCGGCAATAAGCTGCCGGATGGTCCTCCCGCGCGGTGAAGTAAGCCATGTCCATGACCGTCTCTCCGGCCCGGATCACAGCCCGCTCCGCCGCGGCCACGAACGACCGATCCTGCGGGTGCTGCCGCAGCTCGGAAGTATGGCTCAAAAATACGCGCAGGGGCGCCGACTCCACGCTGGGCCGATACGGGTGATCCGGCCGGCAGATCCAGGCAACAGTGGTGGTCTCCTTCACGGCCACGTGGATAGGCCGGTAGGTGGCGGCGTCGCCTGCCGGGCTGTGCCGGACGACCTCGTCGAAGAACCACGACGAGACGATCAGCGCCAGTGTCCCCGGCGATTCCTTCAGAGCGGACTTGAGCGGGCCGGCATCCAGCAGCCGGAATGCCAGGTTGATCGACGCCGCCGTAACCCCGTGCTCGTCGTAGTAGACCTCGCCCGCATGCAGCGCCATCCGCAGACGGATATTCTCCTCAGCGCGGTGCGCGGCATTGTGCTCCCGCAGCGCCTCCGCTAGCTCGCGCGGCATCGATTCGATGAAGATACCCTTGGGCACCTCTGCCGGAATCAGGACGAAGACACCATCACCGCAGCTCTCCTGATAGCACTCAGCCCACGGGATGCCGACGTGACTGAAGGCCTGCTGCAGTGCCCGGTACATGCCATCGCGGACTGCCAGCCGGTGCGGATTGGTCCGCCGCTGGTCCCCGAAGCCCTCAACATCCACGACGAGTATGGTTCGGTGGACCGCTGGTCGCTGATGTTCCATCTGACCTCGCGCCCACGGGGTAAGCCAGCAACGATGACCATGCTGACCGGGGTGATCATTGTAGCCGTTCATCATGACCGGGGTAGTGCCAGGAGTGGTGCGAGCCAGGTGCTGCGGGTCCCGTTCCCGGGCGCCTGGTGTTATGTGAACAGCGTCATCATCACCCTGACCTTCGGGTCGCTCGAACGAGGTTGGAAGTCTCGGCGAGGACCAGGCCGTCGCACTCGCGCTGTCGATTGCGCGAGCGCACCCGCGCGCTCGTTGTGGTAGGTACAGGGGAAACGCCAGTCACTACCCTGGCGCGCCGTCGCGGCAAGGGCGACGATGAGCCTATGCGCCACGAAAGGTGCGTCACCTCACTGTCCTGGATCCCATCGGAAGCGGTCACAGGAGGGGCCCAGATGGCCTTCGACGCCGGATTCACCCACTACGACGATCCTCCGCCCGCTGAACTCGGCGAGGTCGAGGACCTGCGAGTCGCGGACAGGTTCCGTTTTGCGAATGTTCTTCGCGCCTGGATCGACGTCGACGGCTCGGGCCGGATCACCGGCTCCGGCTACGGCGGGGGAGGCCTGATGGGCTCCACCACTATCAGATTGGGCGGGCTGCATTACCGCTTCCAGGCGGCGCCGCTCCCCGACCGCCAGCATGATCCAGAGCGAGGAGATGGGTGGGTGCGGTTCGTGCAGACCACGGGCGGCCGGACCGGGCTGCCCGCGCCCCGGCGGGTGCGGCGCAGTCCGTATGTCCAGTGGCAGGCTCCGCTGGTGTGGACGACCCTGTCGCTCACGCTGCACGCCGACGGCCGGGCCGAGTTCGGGATGACCGGGGCGAGCCGGTTCCCCCGGCACTGGGTGTACGACTTGGGCGGCAAGGTTTCGCACAAGTCCGGCCTGACCGATTTCCGTGACTGGTACCGCAAGTCGTTTGGCCGTTACAGCCCGTGGGGTGACGAGAACTCCTCGGCACTCGTCATGGAAGTCGAGACGGCGCTGGAGCGCGCGCTATCGGTGCGGCTGATGCACGGAAGGGCCAAGCCGAGAATCGACCGGCTCCTGGCCGGCACGACCCTCGTCCAGCAGGGACAGCCCGGGACCGACGTCTATCTGGTCCTGGACGGCGTCATCCGGGTCGAGCGGGACGGGGAACGGCTGGCCGAGTACGGGCCTGGCGCCCTCCTCGGCGAGCGGGCTCATCTCGAGGGAGGCGTCCGCACGTCCACGCTTGTCGCGGTCACGCCCTGCCGGGTGGCGGCGGTTGACGCCAGCCACCTGGACCGCTCTGCCCTGGAGGAGCTGTCCGGCGGGCACCGGGGAGAGGATCTCGACCAGAGCTGACAGGGTGCGGCTCGTCCGGCTGCACCAGCTGCCCGGGGACGGGAGCTGGCTTCACTGGTTACCCCAGGTTCTGGGATAACGTGTGCCAGTGCTGCGGCTCAGCTGGCGTAGCCGATTTCTTTCTCGGCCTCTACGCCGCGACAGGCCACCCTGCGGCAGCTGCGCAGGCAGCGGCGCAGCCTGTGGGGTTCCAGAAGTCGGCCACCGGCCATGACCTCGGCTTCTAAGCGGCTCGCACGTATTCGTTGATGAGGCCGCCAAGGATGGTTCGGCGCTTGATTCGCTCCTGGGAGAGGTCGGCGACGGGGTGGTCGGGCCGGGGCGGCGGAGCTGGCGGCCGCGGTGGGTCGTCGTCCGTTGTAGTGCGCCTCGTACCCGGCCAGGGCGATCCGCAGGTGTCGCTCGCCGAAGATCAGCATCCGGTTGGTCAGCTCGGTCCGGGCGGTAAGCACGAAGCGTTCCGCGTTGGCGTTCGCGGTGGGCTTCGGGGTGGGATCTTCACGGTTCCGATGCCGGCGCTGGCCAGGACCGCGCCGAAGGACTCGGTGAACTGCCCGGCCCGGTCGCGGACCAGGAACCGGAAGTCCGCGGCGCGATCGCCGAGATCCATCAGAAGATTGCGGATCTGCTGTGTGGTCCACGACCCGTCCGGGTTTCGCGGTGACCCCGAGGATGTGCACACGTCGGCTGCCGACCTCCACGACGAACAAGCTATACAGGCGCCGGAGCGTGACCGCGCAGTCCACGTGAAAGTCGGCGGCGAGCATCGTCGCGGCTTGCGCGTGCAGGAACTGCCGCCACGTCGTGTCAGTGTGCCGTTTCGGTGCCGGCAGTATCTCAGGCCTTTCAGGACCCGGCGCTCCGTGGAGGCGCCGGCCCGGTGGCCGGGCTTGAGCAGCTCACCCTGGATCCGCTGGTATCCCCAGCCGTGGTCCTCGGTGGCGAGGCGCTCGATCAGCGCGGTGATCTCGGCGCTGACCGGCGGTCGTCCGATCCGGTTCGGGTAGGTCCACTTCCAGGTGACCAGGCGACGGTGCCACCGCAGGACGGTTCCCCGCGTGACAAGCCGGGTGCACTCGCAGCTTTCCCGGCAGGAGCCGGATCAGCGCGGCGAGGACCGCGTGGTCGGCCCAGTCCAGCCGGGGCGGTGGGTTGGTGCGGCGCAGCACGGTTACCTCGTGCCGTAGCACGAGCAGCCAAGATCACGTAAGTTCGGGCTAGCCGTAGCCGTGGAGACCAACTCGGTTGTGGGTTGCACCAGTCGAGCGTGCGATCGCCCACATCAAGTCGTGGCGCATTCTCCACACCGACTACCGGAGGCCTCTCCGAGCCTACCTCACATCGTTCAGAGCCGCCATTGGCTTGTACTTCTTCAAACTCGATTTTGAATAAGCTTCCGAGCTTACGCCCAGGATATCCGCAATGCGGTCGGCGGGAATTCTATTCTCGTACATCTGGATCGCAGTGAGACGCTCTCCGCTGGTAGACCTGCGTCCTTTCTTCGCCATGCGGCTATTATCCCGCAGGGTCAGCATTAAAGGTCCAGAAACTTATGAACTAATTAGTATCAATGCAGGACTACGTGTACGCGTTGAGAAGGGGGCCAGCGCCAATGGACACTTGCGGCGACGCTGGCCCCTCCGAATCATGGGCTGACGAGCGAGAAGCCTGCCACCCCATTCCCATTGCCTGCCGCCCTGAGGGTCTTGGGGCTCAGCCCCTCGTTGGCGAAGAGGTACAACGGGTGGCCCTTGTAGGTCACCTGCTTGCCGAGGCCGGTCCAGTGGGTGCCCACGGCCCACGCATGCGCGCCATGTGACGTCCCTGGGTGGCCTGCCGTGAGCATGTACGGCCACACCCTGGCGCACGGTCCTGGCGGGCACGCGCTGGCGCGCTTGTAGACTGGGAAGTTGATCCAGCCGACACCGGTCTGCATAGTGGTCGCGAGGTAGCGGCGGCCGTGGAGCTTGACCGTGGTGAGGTTGCTCGTCCACGGGAGCTGGTTACCGTTTGGCCTGACCAGGAACCATACCCCGTGCCACGGCGGGAGGCTGGGCTCGTCCCATCCCTCGCCAGTGACCGCGCCCGGCTGCTTGTCAAACAGGTACAGCGGCCTTCCGTTGTAGGTGACCTGGCGGCCGACGCCCTTCCGCGACACTGACCCGAGGAGTGACGGCTGTATCCCTGGCCCGGCGATGGGGGCGCCATTCGTGGTGATGGCCGGCCATTCTGCATTCAGGTCGTTCGATGGCCCGGTACATGTGATCGGCCCGACCGGGGTCTTCGTCGCCCCGGTAGTACAGCCGAAGTGGTGGTCGAAGTCCGATGTGATGTCATAGAGTGAGAAGCCCTTGTACTTCCCGCTGCCGACGACGAGTGCCTTGCCGAACGGGGTGTTCGCCACTGTGATGACGGTCCCGCCGCCCGCGGCAAGGGCGGCCCCGGCCCCCGCCACGAGACCGAACACGCCTAATGCCGCAGACACGATCATGATGATGACTTTGCGCATGCGATACTGCCCCTTCCCCCTGGGTGTTTTCATGTGACCCCGCCCGCACCGTAGCGGACGCTTGCTGACCCCACAAGGACCAGGCGACAGTGTCACCGCAGGACGGTACCTGGGGTGACCAGCCGGTGCGCCCGCAGCCATCCCCGCAGGTGCCGGATCAGCGCGGCCAGCACCGCCCGGTCTGGACCGTTCCCGCTTCGGTGGACACCCGGCTTAGCTGCCCGATTCGTCGGGAGA
>ODAK010007033.1_pt1 | contig 11293 bp, 4 predicted proteins | sample 1539591 | NCBI WGS metagenome assembly ODAK01 (sample SAMEA3539303, study PRJEB22396) | soil metagenome | biome: tundra; feature: field; material: soil | place: USA | collected 2010-05 | depth 0.15 m | reverse complement strand
GCCCTGCTCGCTGGTGGTCAAGATCACCGTTTGGCCGTCCGGCAGCAACTGGGCGCCTTGGACGCTGACGCTGCCGTTGATGGCATAATTGGCCAGGTTTGTGGCGTCGGTGGCGTTGATTTGCTCCGAAAAGTGGATGGTGATGCGCCGCCGGTCCAGACTGCCTTCCGCGGAAACCACCACCGGGGGATTGGTGTCCGCGATGACGGTCAACAGGGCGTTGGAAGAGGAAACCGCTCCGAGCAAGTTGCTCACGACAAGGTCAAGCACGCCGGCTTCTGAAGGTGAACTCGAGGGAATGAAGTGGCGCGCGGTGGTTGCACCGGGAATGGCCACTCCGTCCTTGAACCACTGGCAGGAGAAGGGCGGCGTGCCAGCAAATTGACCCGAGAAAGCGGCTGCCTGGTGCTCGTTGACCACTTCGCTCTCAGGCTGGACCGTGAATTGGACCGGGCCACCGAAAGGAGTTTCCGAAAGAAACGTGGAAGAGATCGGCGGATCGCCGTTGGCCACCTGTGGCTCCCCTGGCTTCCGCCAGGCCACCGATAGGAAGCCTGTGGCGGTCCAATGGCCTCGTTTCATGAGGGCCTCGACGGCATATCGCTTGCCCGCCTCCAAATGGATCGGCGCCGACCGCTGGTTCGTCTCGTTGTCCCATTGCCGGAAGTTCGCCCAGCCACGGACCCAGGCCAGGAGCTGGTTGTTGGCCGGAGTGTTATCCGTGCTTAAGAACAAGGCGCTCGGGCTGTCGGAAGCGATGCAGAACTCATAGTCCCCCGTCACCGGTGGGGTGACGAATCCCACAAACTGAAGCCCGCAGAACGGCGGCGCCCCTGGAGACCATTCGAGGTTCGTTGCTTGCGAACTCCAATCCGGCAGCGTCGGGAAATTAAGATTGTTGGTGGGAACGGTCAGGTCCCACCCGGGCAGGTCAACAAACTGGTTGAGCAAGACGTGTCCCTGGGTTCGGATGACCAGCATTTGCGTGCCCGGCAGGATGATGTTCGGCGTGGGCAACACACGATCCTGCACGCCGGAAACGGTCAGGGTGTAATCCACGCCTTCGGCGAGCGCCGAGGTAGTCAGCACCACCGAGCGGGAGTTCCGGCCCAGCGCCGCGCCTTGCACGGTTGCGCCGAGGTCGAGCGCGTAGTTGGAGATGTTCGTGGCGCTGGCTTCCGAGATGGGTTTGGAGAAAGTCAGTTCGATGACGGTCGGCACTTCCGGGTTGCGCGCCACAATCAGTCTCGGCGGCGTGCTGTCGGCATCCGGCGCCATTTTCGCGACAAAGATGTCCGCCTGGCCGCCGCCATAGGAGGACTGAACCGGGTTGAGCGTCGGGAAATTGGTCGAACTCGTATTGCCCGTCACGTAGGCGTTGCCTGCGGCGTCAGTGGCAACGGCGTAGGCGTGCTCATCCCCGCTGCCTCCGAAGTAACTCGAAAAGGCCACCGCGTCGCCATCCGGCCCCACCTTGACGATAGCAGCGTCAGAGGAGCCTCCGCCAAAGGCGAGCTGGATGGGATTCACCATGAAAAACGGCCAGTTCACGCTTGAAAGTGCTGTGTCACCGACGACGAAAGCACTTCCTGCCGGATCGATTGCCAGGCCGCCGCAGTACCATCCCATAAGGTAGCAGGAATAAACGAAACGCGAACCATCGGCGCTCAGCTTGGACAGGCAAACCTTGCCGAAACTGAGCAGGTTGTTCGAGATCGAGGTCACCGAGTAATCAATTGGCGTCGTGGGAAAGTTGGTCGAGCCGGTATCCCCCGCCACATAAACACAGCCGTGCGCATCTACGGCGATTCCGCCGCTGAAGCCATTATCGGAGGATTCCCCTCCGAGATAGGTGCAATAAACAAGCGCCGAGCCGGTGGGGTCAATCTTGGCCACGAAGGCATCGCAGTCTCCCCCGCCATACGCCGCCTGCAAAACATTCGTGACGGGAAAGTCCGTCGAGGCCGTCTGGCCCGCCACGTAGGCGTTGCCAGCTTTGTCCAGCGCAATGGACAGGCCTGCATCTGAGTCGCTGCCGCCAAGATACGTTGAATATACCAGCGAAGCATCGCCCGCCAAGGTCGTGTTGATTTTCGCCACGAAGGCGTCCCCTTTATAGTTCCACGGGTTGTCAGGACCGCCGCCATGATACCCAGCCTGCAGGGCCATTCGCGTGGGCCAGTTCGTCGAGGAAGTGACCCCGGTAATATAAGCGTTTCCCGCATCATCGAGAGCGACCGCCTGGGCGGTGTCGCATCCGTTCCCCCCCAAACCCGTGGAGTACAAAACGGCCTGACCATCCGCACTCAACTTGGTCAAGAAACAGTCCCAACAACCAGCCCAATTCGTCTGAAAGGCGTTCACAAACGGGAAGCCCACGTCGTAGGCGGCGTCTCCTACCACACAGACCTCGCCGAGGGCGTCCAGCGCGATGGCCCGGCCGTCGCCCGGCATGTAGGCGGTGTAAACAAAGCCCGTCCCTTCCCGGTTCAGTTTCGCAACGACGGTTTTCATTTCCCCGCCGCCCGCCAAATTCGGAAAGTCCGGGGAGTTGCTCCTGGCAACGAGGTAGGCACAGCCGACCCATCCACCGCGATTCCCGTGACACCATCGTAGCCGCTGCCGCCTATGCAACTGGAGTAGGTTAGAACAGGGTCAATGACGAGTTGAGCGGCTGAATCATACGACGCAATCGCAAACCGCACGATTGTGTCGCTTCCGCCCTGTGCGGAAGCTGGTGTGTTCCGACTACCCACTGCCGGCAGGACTACGTAGTTGCCGGGGACCTCGCTCCGTCGCCCAGTGACCGTTTGGTAGCGCCGCGGTTTGTGCTGCCGGATTTGCTTCTCACCCACCGAAAGCAAAAGGTCCCCATCGTCTGCGATTTCGATTCTGTCCGCTCCTCCGAACCGAAGTTGGATTTGGTTGGGATCGGCGCCCGGCGCCAGAACGAAGTCGAATTCAAGCTGGCGTTGCTCGCGTCCGTGAAAGACCAGATCGATACCGGGATATACGTCTCGGTACTCGATCTTGGCGTGCGCAGGCACGTTGGTCCGCCACTGGGCCGGATTGCTGCCATACAGATAGCTGACCTTCCCGGCGAGTTCACCAAGCCCAATGACAGCGGGGGCGCAATTTGCCCCCTGAAGCCCGAGGCGGATGTAGCTCACGTCGGCTTCGACCGTCTCACCCGGGCGGTGCCGGAAGCCTCTGGCCACGGCCGGTTCGAGACCGGCACCTGGCTGGAGTTGGCGGGGAGCATTCCCGCCTTGATCCAAGGAGGACCGGCTGACGGCCAAAACCGCCCCGGTCGAGGTTAGGAACAGCGAGTGACCTGGGCCTCGCGCAAGAAAGCGCATCGCCGGATCGGTCTGGCCCACGTTCGCCTCGAAGTACATCGGCAGCGCGACCATTTTTGCCACAGGACTGCCGTGGCCACACAGGGGGGCCGAAACAACGAACGCAACTGCCACCAGCACCAAACGCATTGATGTTTTCATACTATGCACCTTTCAAACATGGAGATCGGCCAGCTAAGAAATCACAAATCTATGGCCCGAGCCGGACGCGATAGAAGCGGTTTGGGAACGCTGCCGTGTTCGTGTCGCTCACAGTAAACGGCAGTGTCAACGGGGCGTTGCTGGCCAGGCTCAGCCAGTCGTGCAAATTCGGCGACGCTTGCAGGATGTAATCCGGACCCACCGGACCGCTCACGCTGAGGCGGAATGATTCGTTGGTGTATCCCAGCGGTCGGAGCGTCACCGGCGTCAAGGGGTTGACGGCGATCCGGAAGGACTGGGTCGCACTGAGTTGGTGGGCGTTGACTGCCCAGGGATTGTAGTCGGTAACTTGCACCCGGACCAGGTTGGCGATGCCAGCTTGAGCGAGGGTTGGCCGCCAAGTGAACAGTCCGCTGTCCGCATCGATGCCCGCCCCCACCGGCGGACTCAACAGGCTGAATGTCAGGGAATTGGTGGGGCTATCCACGTCGGTCGCTGTCGCCGTGAAACTGATCGTTTGGCCGGCATTCACCGTCCAGTCGCTCATGGCGCCCAGCACGGGCGCGGTGTTGACCTCGTTGACAATCACCGAGAGCTCATTCGTGGCGGTGAGCGGCGGCGAGCCGTCTTCGGTGACGATTACGGTGAGGTGATTGGTGCTGGGGCCCTGGGCTTCCGTTGGGGTCCAGGCAAACAGGCCGGTTGCCGCATTGATTGTCGCGCCTTCGGGCGCGCCAGGGCCCAGACTGAATTGCAGAGCATTGGCCGGCACGTCGGGATCGGTCGCGTCGAAATGCAGCGTCAGCGTGGCGCCTTCGTCGATGATCTTGGCCTCCGGCGGGATCAGCCGGGTCACGAGATTGACGTAATCACGGAAGCGAACCGCAGCCGAACGTTCCAGTGTTCCGGGAGCCGCGCAAGTCCCGACATAGACCGTGGCTGGATAGGCCGGTGCGGGTGTAACTTGCGAGATGAGCGTCCAGTCCGCACCGTTGTTGCCGCGGTAGCAGTAGAACGTGCCGCCTTCGCGCCGGAGTCGGACCCACGCGTTGGGATAGGGCACGCCATCGACACCAACGCCTTGCCATAGAGTAGTGCCGGCCCCGACGACCGCCCGCTGATGCGGGAGGTAGGTGCCGTCGCCGAGATCATAGCCGTAAAAGCTGATCCCAACAGGGGAGACCAAGCAGTTCAAGGTCCGACTGAAAATGTTGTCCAACTCCTCGCGGACCAGCAAGCCAGCCTGGGTGTTGCCGCCAACGGCCTCTAGGCTCTCGACCCGCACGCGCATATCGAAATCCCCGGCAACTACTTGATAGCCGAACCAGCCGGAGTCATAGCCGTAACCAAAGCGAAACCCGAAGCCCACAACTGTAGCATCAACCGCTCCGGGGCCCACGGGAGTCCATTGGCTCGGCGTCCGGCTTGTGCCAGGATCCTCATACTCCCTGAACTGAAGCGAGTCGTCTGGAACAATCCCCGCGATGCCAAGCGTTGGCGGCAGGTTGGATTCCAGGACGGTAATGGTAATGGCGTTGGTGACAAACAGCCGAGGCGAGCCGTCGTCCCCGATGATGATCTGGACCCGGTTGGTACTCGGGCCTTGGGCATCCGTAGGCCTCCAGGTCAGCACGCCATTGGTCGGATTCAGGTTCATGCCCGGGGGCGCCCCTGCACCCAGCGTGAAGGTGAATGAGTCGTACGGCAGATCGGGATCGGTGACCTGGTTGGTAAGGGTGAGAGCGGTGCCTTCAGTGACCACAAACTCGGCGGGCATCGGGAGAAGTTGCGGCGCGGCGTTTGTCCCGGTCAGTTTAATCCCGATGCGGCATGGATTCACGGCCACACGGAAAAGCCGGACATCCGTGACTTGCGGTGGCAGAGGTGTGGGCCGGCGTGGGGTCTCGCTCCGCACCTGGGAGAGCATCTTGCGTACGAAGACCGGGTCGGCGTCGCCGACATCCGGCTGGGCGTGGCTTGATGCGCCAGACCCGGTTACACTCAGTTCCGTGAAGAATCTCTTCACCGTCGCGTTCGGTGACTGATTGACCAGCCAGGGGGTATCCGCGTTACGGTATCCGGTGCAACCGAGCAGAAGAAGATCGGTGTCGGACCCATCGCCGGTCACCAATGCTCCGCTCTGGGTAAAATACGTGTTGAGGAACGCAACCTGGCCATGAAAATCACTCAGTTCGACGGCTCCGTCTCCTCCAAGACCTTGAAGATAATCGGACACGGCTATTTGCGCGTTATCGAGTGTGAAAGTGCCCGAGTCCGTAAGCCGCATGAAGCGCGCGTACTCATGACCTTCATACCAGCTATCCTGCACCATCAGGCGCCCGCCATGTTCGCCTGGTAGGTCAGCGGATTCACCCCCGATTGACCGCCAAAAACATCCACTCGACCAACCGTCGCCTGGCCGGTCGCCTGCGCTCCGCCGCCGATCACTCGCACGTCCAATACGGTTGCCGAAGCATGTTCGAGGTCATGCATGCTCACGTCAGTGTGGTCGAGCCGATCCACCAGCAAATTCACCTCCGACCCGGTGAGGTACACCGACTCCATGAACACGCGGGCGCCGGGTTGATCGCAATTGTCAATCACGATCCCCAAAGCGGAGTTCTTTCCGTAAACTGCGAACTCCCGCAACGTGGCGCGAGACGGCCCGGCGAGCCGAAGCAAGGGTTCTCCCGGCGGTCCGTTCCACTCTAACTGCGTGCCACCGGTCCAATAACCGTCGCCAGACCCGTCACCCACCAGTTGCAGGTCACAGCCCGCCGGGATGACAAGTGTGCGGTCCACCTGAAAGGCGCCTGTCGGTAGGTGGACCACTGGGCGCGAGCCACTCAGGCCGGCGGCGGCATCAATCGCCTGCTGGATCACCGACGCATTCGCGTTGGTGGGAACCTCGATGACGGGGCGATGACGGTTGGGCAGGAATCCGGGAACCATCGGTGGCGGCAACCCCAACACATTCCGGTTGACTACTTGGTCTTCCATCGTGATCGAACGGCCTCCGACCGCAATGGATCGTCCAACCGTGAACGTGTTCCCAACAGACAAGAGGTTGGCACCGACGTTGACCACCGGCCCATTGGTCGCGTCTGGGCGGCTTCGGAACGTGTTATCCAATAGGATCACTGGCCCGCTGCCGCTGACCGAAATTGGGTCCAGCGAGTCCAACACCGTGTTGCCCTGAATCGTCATCGGCGAGTAGCCCGCAACGAATGTTTTGGAACCGATGGACAGGTTGCCACGAATTCCGTAATACATGTCGTCGCAATGGACGTCCGCAGTAGTCGAGCGCAGGAACAGGCTGCGGTACACATGAAAATTGCCGGTGTAGGCGCGCAGGCCATAGTTGCAGTCTTCAAACACCGAATCCCAGACGTGCCAGTCAATCGTGTTCCAACTGCCCACTGCAATGCCTTCGATCGAGCAACGAAGGAAGTGGCATCGGACGACATTATGGCCATCCCCACCGCTGGCAGGATCAGCGTACAATCCGGCGCCAAGGTCCTGGAAGATTTCATCGGTGTGGACGTTCTCGGTGACCTGGTAGGCGCCGCTGGTATAGCCGTGGTGGACCGCGCCGAGCGCCTTGCCGGAACCATCCCAAGTCAGCCGCGTCCAGCGAGAGTAGGCCACGGAATTGGCAAACATCATGTCCACGTTGGTTGGGCCGTCCCACTTGATGATGGTGGAAACCGGGTCCTCACCCGCCAGGCTGGCGTGGAGTCGCGAATTGAAGTTCAAGGTCTGGGTGATTCGGTAGGTGCCCGTCGGAAAATACAGGACCGAGGCGTGCCCACTGGTGGCGATTTCGTTCAGGGCCTGCTGGAGAGCGGCTGTGTCGTCCACTACCCCGTCGCCTATGGCGCCGTAATCGGTCTTTATGTTAGCCCAACTGGGGAACGGTCCGACAAACTCTTCGTCCATCCAGCCAAAGAAGGAGGCCTGGGCGCCAGGGGCCACGGTATTGCCGGCGGCGGAACGGTCCCGGACCCCGGAGACTTGGACGGCGTAATTCGAGCCAGGCGTCTGGGGACTGGTCGTCAGAATGACGGTCCTGCGATCAACCAGCAGCACGGCGTTCGAGAGGGTCAGGCCCCCGCTCAAGCTGTAGTTAGCTGTGTTTGTCGCATCCGCGACGGTGACGGGCTCGGAAAACGTCAGCGTGATGTGCGTCCCAGTGAGGTTGCCCTCGGCCGCAAGCAACACAGGCGGCGTTACGTCGTTTGTCACGGTGAGTCGTGCGGATCGAGTCATCGCCGTTGCGCCGGGAACTGTGAGCACGCAATCGTAGAACACGCCGTCCTCCGTCACGGTCGCTTCGAAAGTGATATAACTGCAGCCGTTCGCGCCAGGAATCGCCACTCCGTTGGTGCGCCACTGATAGAAAATGGCCGCGGGAGACGCCGTCGCCTTGACGCTGAAAGCGGCGGTTGCCCCTTCCGCGACAGTTACATCTTGCGGCTGTTCGACGATGGCGAGCACAGCGGCTTGAGGATTCCCCAGCACAGCAAGGAAGTTCCCGGCGATGGGTGGGTCTCCGTTTTGCGGTTCCGGTTGACCTGGCATTCGCCCGTTCACACCCAGGATGTTGCCTCCGTCACTCTGTGCCAGGGCCTCGAGGTAGTAGGCCCGGCCAGCTTCGAGGTGAACGGGGAGCGAAAGGTTCGGCAAAGGACTAGCCGAATAGCCGGGCACAGCGTAGTTCCATTGCCGGGCCGGGCCACTGACGGCCGCAATTCCCGACGGCTCGAAGGCGATCTCAACCGCGTTCAGCGGACTCTCGTTTTTGCTCAGGAACAAGGCGCCCTGGCGTTCAGTACAAAGATAAAAGGTATAATCGCCGGTCAACGGTGGCATCAGATAGCCGGTGAGTCTTGCACCGGATTGACTCGCCCCGCGGGAGAGGATTTCAAACTGGTGGACCGAGTTGCTGGTGTCGGGCTGGTTGGGGAACTTCGCATTGCTAGTCAGGTCGGCCAAACTCCCGCTGTTAATGCCCGTATAAACCTCCTGGTTGAGGAAGCCTCGATAGAGCCCACACGCGACGAAGGTAATGCGCGTATCCGGCGCAATAGGATTGGGCACCGGCGCGCGGTCCAGCACGCCGTTCACGGTGAGCGTGTAGGTAACGCCATTGGTCAACCCCGAAGTCAGGAGCCGTACCGTCTTTGAATTGATGCCCATTGCCACCGCGCTGACTGTCACCCCGTGGTCCAAGGCGTAATGGGTGGGGTTGGTGGCCGAATTCACGTCCAACGCCTCCGAGAAGTCAACGGTTACAACAGAGGCATCTCCGTAGTTGGACGCAGCGAGGAGCACGGGTGGATTGGTGTCCGGATCGCTGATTTTTGCGACAAAGGCGTCGCTAGCCTGCATATTTCACAAGAGCCGCCGCCGAAGGCCGATTGCAGCGCATTCTGCATCGGGAAGTTGGTTGAGGAGGTGTTGCCGGTAACGTAGGCGTTCCCACGCCCGTCCACGGCGATGCCCATTCCGACCGCGCCCTGGCTGCCGCCCAGGAAAGTGGCATACAAAGCCGATAGGCCATCGGGATCTAACTTCAAGACGAAGCCGTCCCAGGTGCCTCCGGCAAAGTAATTGGACTGGACCGCGTTGACCGTGGTGAAATCGCCCAGCGCGATTCCCGTGATGTGCGCGCAGCCTGCCTGATCCACGGCGATTCCGCCCGTATAGCCCACTCCAAAAAGGTAAGTCGAATACACGAGGTCTGACCCGGCCGGGTTCAGTTTGGATACAAAGCCGTAGCCACCCTGGCCGGTCCAGCGGCTATTCCTGGTCGGGTGCCACGCATTTTTCGTCGGGAAATCGTCCGAGGAGGTCTGCCCCGTCACGTAGGCATTGCCCGCCGCATCAACGGCGATGCCGCCTCCGTAGTTGGCGTTGTTGTCGCTGGCTGAGCCTCCCAGGTAAGTGGAATAAACCAAGGCAGTTCCAGATGGGCTGAGCTTGGCAACGAATGCGTCGTAATCTCCGCCCGCAAAGGATGCCTGGAATGCGCCAGCGGTCGTCGGGAAGTTTGTCGAGGCCGTGTAGCCGCTCACATAGGCATTCCCCGCCCCATCCACCGCGATGCCTTTGGGTGCCTCGTCACCACTGCCGCCGAGAAAAGTCGAGTACAGCAGCGAGGCATCGCCGGACAAAGTCGTGTCGACCCTGGCGACGAACACGACCTCGGCGCCGGCAAGGTCCGCCTGAAGCGCGTTACGCGTCGGGAAGCCCACAGCGGAAGTGCTGCCGGCAATCCACACATTGCCGCTTGTACCAGCAGCAATGGCGCCGCCCTGTTGCGATGCCGGCGCTCCCAGGTTGGTCGAGTACAGCAAGCTCGAACCATCGCTGCTCAGTTTCGCCAGGAACACGTCGTTGCCGGTGGAAGCGCTCTGGAAGGCGTTCACCACTGGAAAATCGGCGGAAAAGGTATTGCCTACGATGTAGGCATTGCCGTCGGCATCCACCGCGACACCGTTTGCCTGGTCGGCAGAAGAGCCCCCGAGATACGTGGCATAAACAAATCCAGAACCATCAGGCTTGATCTTGACGACGAAGGCGTCCGTATCCTCGAGCGTTGTGTTCACGGAGTTTGTCCTGGGGAAATCCGATGATTGGGTCCACCCCACGACATAAGCATAGCCATTGGTATCAACGGCGATGGCAGTTCCGGTGTCGGAGCCGTTGCCTCCCAGATAGGTCGAGTAGCTCAACACCGGATCAATGATCAGCGGCAGTGATGGGTCATAAGCACCAAGCTCGAACGCGACAGCGTCTTGTAATGTGCCGGCTGAGGGGGCCCTTTGGAATGGCTGCGTCGGGTTGCGGTTCAGCATCGCCAGTCTCTCGCTTTGCCGAAGTGGAAGTGGTGTCACGCAGCGCTTGCCGCCGCACTCCTGACGCTTCGCGAAAGGCGTAGGCGCCGCAGATTTCCTGTTCCCGCCCAATTACCCGTTGGTAAATGCGCGGTTTACGCTGGCGGATTTGACGGCCGCCGACGTGCAACACCAGATCGCCGTCGTCGGCAATTTCGATTCGGTCAGCACCAGCAAAGCCAAGCTGAATCTGGTTCGGATCCGCGCCGGGCGCCACCACAAAGTCGAATTCGAGTTCCTGCTCGCTGCTGCCGTAGAAAACCAGGTCAATGCCGCGATAGACCTGTTCGCATTCTACCTTGCCGTAAGCGGCGACGTTGGTGTGCCACCTCGCCGGAGCACTGCCTCGAAAGTAGTTCGCTTTCCCAGCCAGCTCGGCGAGCCCGGTCATTCGCGCCGAGGAGTCCCCTCCGACCAGTTCCATGCGTATGATGCCGGTGCCCGATGGGGCGGCCTCAAGCTGCCCTCGAGGACACAACCCGGCCAACACGGACGAATGACTCGTGGCGTCCGTGACACCACGCGCCAGTGGACTGCTCTCATCCAACTCGGATTGACTCAATGCCAGGACCGCTCCGGCAGGGGTTAGATACAGCGCATAGCCACGGCCATGGGAAAGATAACGCACCGCCGGATCGGTCTGGCCTACGTTCGCCTCGAAATACATCGGCAACGAGGCCATCTTCGCCACTGGACTGCCGTGGCCACACAGGGCAGTCGAAACAACAAAGGCAACTGCCAAGAGAACCAAACGCATTGATGTTTTCATACTCTGCATCCTTCAAACATGGAGATCGGCAATGACGCATCTCCGAAATACGGCATGGTATCAGTCCCAAGCATGTGCTGGCCGCCACCGTAATCAAAGAGATCGGAAGAGCACACGTCTGAACT
>ODAK010007032.1_pt1 | contig 11293 bp, 7 predicted proteins | sample 1539591 | NCBI WGS metagenome assembly ODAK01 (sample SAMEA3539303, study PRJEB22396) | soil metagenome | biome: tundra; feature: field; material: soil | place: USA | collected 2010-05 | depth 0.15 m | reverse complement strand
TCGCGGCATTCGCCAAGCCGCGGCGGCGTTCGGGAAACGTCGCCAGAATGCGCGCATAGGCGGGGTAAGCGACGGATTCGCCGACGCCCAACAGCAGCCTCAGCGCGAACAGCGACTCGAAACTCCTGCTGATTCCCGTGCCGGCGGTGGCGGCGGACCAGAGCAGGAACCCGCCGGCGTAAACCCAGCCCACGTGGAAGCGGTCCACCAGCCACCCGGCCACCGCGAAAAGCTGGCACGCGGCATAGGTCCAAAAGAACGCGGAGAGAAGCAGCCCGACCCGATAATTCGAAAGCTGGAGTTCCTTCTGAATGGATGCCGCGCCAACCGAGAGCGTGGTGCGATCGATATAGTTGATGAAAGCGGAAACCACCAGCAGCGCCAGGATCCAGCGCTCTCGCTTGGACAGCATGGAAGCATTGTAACGGGTGGCCCGGCGGCGCGCCGGAATTTCATTCATTGGCTGCGGCTGGGCGGGCGGCCGCCTCCGAAGGTGCGAAAACAAATTGGCGGGCAGGCGAATCGCCTGACGCTTTTGCCTGCCAATGCCCGGCCAAGCCGGGCTGCCGCCCGGCTGATGACGCCAGAAGGCGTCATCGCGGGCCAAAAGGCCCGACCCCACGTCGGACGCGCAGACGCGGATCTGGACTGTACAAACTCCACCTGCCTGACCTCCCGAGTCAGGCGGAATAGATGGCGGCTACCTCGTAGTCCAGGACTTTGGGGATGGTGAACTCGACCGCGCCGCCCGCCACCCGGAACGCGACGTTGGATTCGGCCCTCAAGAGCTCCACCCGAGTCACTCGCGCGCCGGCCGGCAGCTTCATTCTTACCTTCTGCGGGCCGATGGGGTAGAACGCCCTGATCCAGCCACGGTGCATGTTGGGATTCGTATAGTTCAGAATGTGGACTGCGAAGCCGGCTTCGGTTTCCCACGCGAAGGCCTCGATGACGCCGTCTCCCTCGATGACGACCGGCGCGCCGCCGCCCGCAACCCAGCGGATGGAGTTTTGCAGAAGCCGGCTGAGATCCGTGTGGCCGGACCGCCACATGGTCCGCTCGATATCCCCTGGGAACCAGGCAAGCCGGCTCTTGCCTTTTTCCCGCAGGACCACCGCCGGTTCGTCCGTGCGCGGCTGCACCGGATAGGACAACTCGGGAGGGTAAGCCACGGAGCCGGGCACGACGGTGAGGACGGGGCTATCGACCGGGGCGATGGGCAAGCGGTATTCGGCGCCGGGGAGCCAGTTGGTATTCGTGAAGCCGTCGAGAATCTCGTGCCGCTTTTCGATGCGGGCGGAAAATGCATTGCCGGTGGTGCCCTGCACGTCGCCCGCCTTGCGGATGCCGAAGACATCGGCGAGGCCGAAATCCGCGCGGCGCTCGTTGCGCTCGTTGTACATGCTGGTTTCAAACGTGGCCAGCAGCGAGCCGCCGGAATCCACGTACGCGCGCAGTTGCCTGCACTGCTCGTCGCTGAGGAGAGCGGTGTTGGGCAGAACCAGGGCCGAGTACTTTTTCAGGTCTTCCGGCGCCAGGTTGTCTTCATGGATGAAGTCGAACAGAAAGCGGCCTTCGAGCAGCGCGTAGTACATGCCGTCGATGAATTGCGGGGTGGTGGCCCCGCGGGGAGGCGTGTAGAAGAGATGCGTTCGCTGGCCCATGACCACGCCCAGATTGGCGATGGAGCGCTTGTTGGTGAAGTGGCGGTCGTGTTTGGCGGTCCACTGGAAGTACTGGCGTCCGGGTTCCAGCCAGCGGCGGTCGTCTCCCATGCCGTTCTCGCCGCCGATCCAGTGATAGTAGGGAACCATGCCACTGGCGAGGGTCGCGTTCATCCACATTTGCGCTTCCTCGGTGGACTTGTGGACGTTGCGCCAGCGGACGGCGCCCGTGGACCACGCGCCGGTGACGTTGGTGCTCATCTTGCCCTTCTGTACGGCATTGCAGACGCGGCCTTGCAGGGCGCATCCCCAGATGGGCGTATCGTCTCCGCCGCGGCCCTGATTATCGCACTGGAACCATTCGCACAGTTCGCCGAGCTGCTTCAGATTCGGGCCGGAATGGATGCCGCCGCCGAGATTCGCGAAATAGAAGCTGGCGGGATTCTTCTCCTTGGCAATGGAATCGTAGAGCTTCCAGAGGTACACCACGCGTTCGTTGAACTTGTCCCAGTAAGCCGGAGTGCCCGAACGCGGCAGGTTGCGGCACTGTTCGCAATAGCAGACCGGCAGGTTCCCCAAGGGCGGCCAGGCGTTGGTGAAGTGGCCGTCCACGTCGTAGAGCGAATTGATCTCCCGCATGATGGCCGGGATGTACTCGGTCATGTAGGTGGTAAACATGCAGGTCCGGAACAGGCGAGGGTCCTCGCCGTGGCGCGCCACGGCGCCCTGCGCGTTGCGCTGGAACCACTCCGGGTGGGCCTGCACGGCGTCTTCCCAATTCAGATCCGGACTCATGCGCGCAATCACGTGGATGCCGCGCTTCTTGGCCGCGGCGCAACACTCGCCGAAGAAGTCGCGGTTCCCGAGGAACTTACCCTTGCGGTGGAACGGCACTTTGGTCTGGTAGAACGCCAGGATTCCCGTGACGCTGACCAGCACGGCATCCACTTTCAGGCTGGCCCAGTAATCCGCCCATTCCTCCACGTTCATCGCGGCGGGATCGTGCTCGGTCATATTCAACTGGCCGACGCGGCGGATTCTTCGTTGCCAGGGGATTTCGAGCGGCCGGGCGGCTTGCGCATCGGCGTTCGACGAAGAGGCCAACGGCACGGCGGCCAAGCCCGCTTTGAGGAGTGTGCGGCGATCGATCATAGGCTAAACTGCCTACCATCTTTAGCACACAACGTGGCGGATACGCGGCCCGCCGGCGGAAGCCGCCACCCCAAAAAACAGGGCGCGCATCCGGGATACGGTGGACGGCGCCCCAAAGGTAACAGGTTGGTTGGTCAGTTTGAGCGACGTGTCCCGCGACATTCGGTTAGCGATTCTCAGTAGAATGGTCTCGGATCGCGTGAATTATTCCCCATTTCGCCTCGTACTGGTGTTCGTGCTGATCGCGGTGAACGGTCTCTTCGCCGCGGCGGAAGTGTCGCTGCTCTCGGTGCGGCACTCGCGGCTGCGCCAGATGGCGGAGAACGGACAGGCCGGCGCCCAGGCGGCGCTGAATCTGCTGGCCAACCCCGGCCGCCTGCTCTCCGTCACCCAGGTGGGCGTGACGCTGGCCAGCCTGGGGCTGGGCTGGGCGGGCGAAGACCCGTTGTACCGGATACTTTCCGGTTTCTTCCGCCCCGCCATCACCGCGGCCACCGCCGATTTGCTGCACGGCATCGCTTTCGTACTGGCATTCCTGATCATCGGCTATTTTCACGTGGTGTTCGGCGAGGTGGTTCCCAAGAACCTTGCCATGGCAAAAGCGGACCGCCTGGCGGCGCTGGCGGCGCCGGCGCTGCTGGTGTTTTATCGCGTCTCGATCCCCTTCGTGGTGGTGATCGAGCGCTCGGCCGGGGCCATCGTGCGCGCGCTGCGGCTGAAGGGCGCGGCCCAGGGCGGCGGCCATTCGGCCGAGGAGCTGAAGCTGATCGTCAGCTCCAGCCGGGGCCTCGGATACCTGCCCGAAATGCAGGAAGACATCATCCACCGCGTGCTGGACCTGGGCGCGATCTCCGTGCGGGAAGTCATGACGCCGCGCAACGACATCGTATCCATCGGTTCCGGCGCCACGCTCGACGAGGTCCTGCGGACCATGATCGAGCAGCGACATTCGCGCTTGCCCGTCTACGAAGGCGCGCCGGAGAAGATCGCCGGCATCCTGCACTATAAGGACCTGCTCCCCGTGTGGGAAGAGCGGCGGCAGGCCATCCGCTCCGGACGCCCCAGCCGCGCGTTCCGCGTCTCCCGGCTGCTCCGCCCCCACCTGGTGGTTCCGGAGACCAAGCCGCTCTCGCAGATGCTGGAAGAGTTCCGGCAGGGGCGCTCCCACATGGCCATGGTGGTGGATGAATTCGGCACCATCGTGGGGATGCTGACGGTGGAGGACGTGCTGGAGCAGTTGGTGGGCCGCATCGAAGACGAGCACGACGAGAAGAACCACCGCCCCGCCAGTGTGGGGGACGTGGAATTAGACGGGACCACGCGCATTCGCGACCTCGAGAGCGAGTACGGCATCGAAATCGCCGCCGACGCCGGCTTTGAGACGCTGGCTGGCTTCCTGCTTTTCCGGCTTGGCAAGATCCCCCGCGCGGGCGACTCCGTAGAGTACCAGGGCCGGCGCTACACGGTTCTGGAAATGGAGCGCAACCGCATCGCCCGCGTGCGCATTGAGAAACTGCCAGAGCAAGCAGCCCCTGCGGGTTAGGGCATTGACTGGGCAGGCCTGGAGGCCCGCCCCACTGGGGTTAGAATTGGAACGGAGGCCCATCCCCACCTCATGCTCGGAATCGACCGTCACGCCGCGCGCGCCGCCTGGACCGTCGGACTCGTCGCGCTGGTGCTCTACCTGACCTACATGGTCCGCGCGACGTTGTTCGTTTTCGTCCTGGCGGTGCTGTTCGCCTACCTGCTTACGCCGCTGGTCGACCTGCTGAACCGCTTCCTTCCCACCGGCACGCGCACGCCGGCGCTGGCGTTGGCGTACGTGATCTTCGTCGGCGCCGTGGTGTTCGGCGGCATTCAGATTGGCACGCGCGTCTTCGATCAGACCAAACAGCTCGCCTATCAGCTTCCGGGCGACGTCGCGAAATGGAGAAAAGCGAAGCTCGACACGCCCACGACCCTCGGCGGGTACGAGGTCCAGCTCATCGACAAGGTCCAGACGGAGATCTCCAGGCGATCCAACGACCTGATCTCCGGCTTGCCCCAGGCCGGAGCCAAGTTTCTTTCGGTGGCCAGCAGCTTGATCTACGTGGTGATCATCCCCGTTTTGGCGTTCTTCTTCCTGAAGGACGGGCACCTTATCCGGCGGCATATGCTCGACGCGTTGGAGGAAGGCCCGCGCCGCGCTCTGCTCGACGATGTCATGGCCGACATGGACGCCCTCCTGGCCCACTACATTCGCGCCCTGGTGGTGCTTTCGCTGGCGGCGTTCACGGCTTGCAGCATCTTCTTTGCCGTGGTGCGCATGCCTTACGGCATCTTGCTGGCCGCGTTGGCGGCGCCGCTGGAGATCGTCCCCATGCTGGGACCGGCCGTGGCGGGCATCACCATCGCACTGGTGGCCCTCATCTCCGGTACGCACCCTCTGGCGGTAGTCGTCTTCGTGATTGCCTTCCGGATGCTTCAGGACTACATCCTGTCGCCGCACCTAATGGGGCGCGGTGTGCAACTGCATCCGCTGCTGGTGCTGTTCGGCGTGTTCGCCGGCGCCGAAGTGGCAGGCGTCGCGGGCACGTTCCTCTCGGTCCCGGCGCTGGCGCTGGCGCGCGTCCTCTACCTGCGCCTTCGCAAAGCGCGGATCGCCGTGCGTCTGGGCCCGACAAGCACCGCAGCGCCGTAGCGGTCAGCTTTTCTCCGCGCTACTCCACCACCTGGATTTCGGTCTTGCGGCGCGCCGGGTACACGTACGGCGTGACCAGGCTTTCCGCGCCGTCGGCGCCGATGGCTTTCACGCCGAATCGCGCGTCGTCGATGGAAACGCCCTTCAGCGTGTACTCGTTCACCTTGCCCACGAAGATTTCCCGCTCCCAATAGGCCGAGGTGGTGGGCCGGACGACGATGGCAAAACCCTTCAGGTTCGCATCCGGACCCGCGTAGCGCCAGCGCAGCAGCGCGTCGTATCTGGATTGGCCGCGAGAGATGGTGGGCGTGGGAACCCGCGGGGCGGCGTTGGCTGGGGGGGTGGCAGGGGCATTGGCGGCGCCTGTGTTCGCGCCGGCGTTGGCGGCATTGGCGCCCGTTCCGGCGGCGGCGCGCGGCGCGGCCGTCACCAGCGGGGCCTTGGGCGCCAGCGCCAGGCTGGCCGCCGCCGCCGCGTTGACTTTGGCGATGCGCGCCGTGAGCGGCACGGACATGTTGGCCAGGGTGTCGGTGGCGCTGTGCTGGTTCGTATAGTTCTCAAACGAGGAGGAGAAGCGTACCGCCGCGTAGCCCTCCAACTGGAAGGGCGCGTGGTCTCCGCCGCGGCCCAGGCGGTCCTGCATGAACAGCATGTTGACCTTCATCGACGGCACGTAGCGCTCACCCGCCTCGCGGATGAAGCGGCCCAACTGCTGCGAGGGCGAATCCATGATTTCGTCGGTGTAGACGCTGACCGCGGTATTGCCCACGCGGCCATCGCCGCCGCTCTCGCTGCCAATGATGTCGTTGTTCAGGACGGCTTCCACCACCGCCGCATCCTTTTTAGCCTTGGCCGCTGCGAGCGTGCTGCCGATGAGGCCCTGCTCTTCGCCCGCGAACGCCACAAACACCAGCGTCTTGTCGAATTCGTACTGGCTCATTACGCGCGCCAGTTCCATCACGGCCGCGGTCCCGCTGGCGTCGTCGCACGCACCGGGCGCCGGCAGGTCCGTGTTCTTCTCCCAGTTGGATTGCACCGGCCGTTCGCCCACCGCGGCGGGCGCTTCATCCGTGGACGGGCCGGCGGGCGCGCCCAGGTTGAGCGAATCGTAGTGCCCCGTCACCCAGACCTGCGTTTCGGGCATGGTCTTACCCGGCAGCACGGCCACCACGTTCCAGAGGTCCACATCCTTGAAGATGCGCTGTCCCTGCTTCTTCACCTTCCACTTGTCGAAGCGCACCTCGAGGCGCGGGTTGTAACTCTTGAGTTGGTCGAAGATCCACTGCCGGGCCGCCCCGGCGCCGCGGGCCGGATCGTCCTGCGCCGACATGGTGTTGCGCGTGCCAAAACTGGCCAGCTTTTCGATGATGGCCTGAATGCGCGCCTCCGAGACCGCGTCCACAATCTCGCGGACCTTCGGATTCACGCCCTTCTCGTCCGCGTTGGTGACGTTCGCGGAAAAACAGAGCGCAGCGGCGATGGATAAAGTGCGGAGAAGCGGCTTCATGGTAAAGCCAGAGTAACCGATTTCAGACCGGAATTGCGGGAGGTTCCGTACGAGCGAGTTCAGCGTATTCTCTGGCCATAACTACGAGTTGCCTGAACACGCGAGCTTCGAAAAGCGATTTTGCTCCCGCATTTCTCACAATTAATGGAGAAGCCGTCTTGATGTTCCTGTAAATCGCTGTCATCTGCCGCACGGATGGTTGATCGGCGCTCCTCACAAGTGCGTTGCCCAGTTCGCGAAAAACCCCTTTCGGCCGGTCATCGTGAATGTAAGGATCGGTACCATCCAGGTCACTTAGCGACTTGGAGACACGCCGCTTGACGGACTCAAAGAGAAACCAGGTGTGATCGCTCGTCTTGCTTGTTTTCAGCCAACCAAGAACAAGACCCAGCTCGAACGGCATGTTGAATCGAGGGGCCTGCGGACGCTTACGGTCGAGCTGCACGCGCGATAGGTCGTGAAAGGAGTATTGGCAGGACGTAATCAGTTCGAAAATTCGGTCAAGACGCCGTGCGCCACCTGGAATCTCAAGTGTAGCTCTAGGGTCCAATCCGAAAGCGGTCAGCCCGGCAATAAACGCTAAGTAAAGATCCTGAAACCGGTCATCATATGGCACGTTTATAAACGCAGTCTTTGGAGAAATGCGGGCCGTCGCCTTCATTTTCGGCGGGCCGCGCCCTTCGCCGGTTTGGCGGCGCGGAACCTCAGAACCTTCTTGGCGGGGATCGTGATCGCTTCACCGGTCGCCGGATTGCGTCCCACGCGCGCTTTGCGGTCCTCCCGGACCAGACGGCCAAGACCTGGTATCGCAAATACGCCGGTTCTATGGGAACGCTTCGCCAGCTCTGAGAGGACCATTGCGTCGCGTTTCGAGACCCCAAGCCTCTTGGCCGTCTCCAACAACGTGGGAAACGGTGTTGTTATCTTGGCAGGACGAGCCATGGTGTTATTATTATGGCACGCGCCAGGCAGGGTTGGGCTGTGGCGCGACCAATCGTTCCTAAACCGGTCTTCTTCTCCACACGAAGTACACCGGCACGCCCAGCAGCACGATGATCAGGCCGGGCCAGGCGTAGCCGGGTTTGTAGATCAACAACAGAACGTCAATCAGGCCCGCCACCAGGATGTAGGCCGCCGGCAGCACGGGGTATCCGAAGGCTTTGTAGGGGCGGTCCATGTCCGGGCGCGTGCGGCGCAGCACGAACAGGCCGGCGATGGTCAGCATGTAGAAGAGCAGCACCGCGAAAATGACGTAGTCGAGCAAATCGCTGTAACTTCCGGTGAGAGTCAACAGGATCGCCCAGACGCACTGCGCCGTGAGCGAGAAGCGCGGCGCGTGGTGGACTGAGTCGAGTTCGCCGGCTCTGCGGAAGAAAAGCTTGTCCTTCGCCATGGCGTAGTACACGCGCGCGCCGGAGAGGATGATTCCGTTGTTGCAGCCGAAGGTGGAGATCATGATGGCGGCCGCCATCAACTGCACCGCGATGGGGCCGAACATCTTGAACGCGGCTGCCGTGGCGACGCGGTCTTCGGCGGCGGTCTGGATCTCGTGCAACGTCAGCACGTTCAGGTAAGCGAAGTTAGCCGCAATGTACAGCGCCGAAACCACGCCCACGCCCAGGGCCAGCGAAAGCGGCAGGTTGCGCCGCGGGTTGCGCACCTCGCCCGCCGTGAAGGTCACATTATTCCAGGCATCCGAGGAGAAGAGCGCGCCCACCATGGCCACTCCGGCCAGGCGGAGCGTGTCTAGGTTCCAGCCGGCGCCGCGCCAGAAATTGTCGAAGTTATCGCTCACGGCCGCGTGGTTGCGGCCCAGCAGGAATCCGAACCCTATCAGCCCCAGCAGCGCGGCCACCTTGGCGAACGTGAAGACGTTCTGCACCCTGGCCCCGGTGCGAATGCCCCGCGTGTTCGACCAGGTGAGGAAAACGATGAGCGCGATGGCCAGCAGTTGCTGGGTGGTCAGCCCGATGCGGCCACTGCCGATCAGGTAGCTCTTAGCCGAGATCCACGGGAAGAACACGCCGCTATACTTGGCGAACGCCACGGCCACAGCGGCGATGGTGCCGGTCTGAATCACCAGAAACATGGTCCAGCCGAACAGGAAGCCCCAGAGCGGGCCGAAGGCCTCGCGCAGGTAGACGTACTGCCCGCCGGCGTGCGGCATGGCGGCCGCCAACTCGCCGTAGCTGAGCGCGGCCACCAGCGTGAGCGCCGCGGTGGCGAACCACGTGAGCATCAGCAGGCCCGGCGACTGCACCTGGCGCGAAATATCGGCCGCCACGATGAAGACGCCCGAGCCGATCATCGACCCCATCACCAGAGTGGTGGCGTCCACCAGTCCGAGGGCTTTGACTAAGCCGGTTTCACTAGTTGTTGCCATTCTTCCATCCGTTCACGTAGAGACCGGGCCGTGGCGGCCCTGGGAAGCAGATCGGCGATGACGGCTACCGAATCGGCGCCTGCGTTCAGAACCTCCAGCGCGTTGCCGCGCGTGATGCCGCCGATCGCCACCAGCGACTTGGAGCACAGCGCGCGGCAGCGGCGGAGCGCTTCCACGCCCGCCACCGGGCCGGGGTTGCGTTTGGAGACGGTGGGAAACATCGGGCCGAGCGCCACGTAGTCCACCGGCTCGCCGGCTGCCGCGAGAATCTGGTCCGCGTTGTGACTGGAGAAGCCGACGAGCGCGTCCGGGCCGAGGAGCATGCGGGCGTCGCGCGGCGACAGGTCGTCTTGTCCCACGTGAAGGCCGGCTTCGAGCAGCATGGCGAAATCGGCGCGATCGTTGACGACGAAGCACGCGCCGGCATCGCGGCAAAGACGCGCCACTCCCCGGGCTGCCTCGAACACATCGCGGCTCCAGTGCGTCTTGTGCCGGAATTGCAGGATGCCCGCGCCGCCCGCCAGCATCGCCGCCGCCGCCGTTTGCAGCCCGATTCCGCGCGTTTCCAGCGACTCCGTATCCAATATCGGATAGACCCGCGGAAGCTGCATACCCAAAAACTGTACCGCAGCGTAGCCCCGCCGTGGGGCCGGGCCTTTTGGCCCGCGATGACGCCTTCTGGCGTCATCAGCCGGGCGCTAGCCCGGCCGGGAGGCCCGCCCCACTAAGCTATGCTGGGTCTAATGCTTGCCGACAAACTACGCGAATACGGGGTGGTGGGCGCCGGGGGCGCCGGATTTCCCACGTACGTCAAGGCGCAGTCCCAAGTCGAATTCATGATCGCCAACGGGGCTGAGTGCGAGCCGCTGATCCATAAGGACGCGGAACTGATGAAGCATTTCCCGGCGGAGATCCTGGCGGGCATGGCATCCATGATGGAGGCGGTGGGGGCGCAGTCGGGCAAGTTCGGCATCAAGACGAAGAACGCGGAGTCGCTGGAGGCGCTAAAAGGCAGCTTGCAATCGGACCGCATCGAGTTCGTCATGCTGGGCGATTACTACCCGTCGGGCGACGAGTACGAATTGGTTTACTCCGCCACGGGGCGGCTGATTCCGCCCGCGGGCATCCCGCTGAACGTGGGGTGCGTGGTCAATAACGTGGAGACGCTGTATAACGTGCGCCTCGCGGAACAGGACACGGCCGTCACGCGGAAGTTCCTCTCGGTCTGCGGCGCGGTGCGCGAGCCGAAATCGTTCTGGGCGCCGGTGGGCACCGCGTTCCGCGAACTGATCGCGCTGGCAGGCGGCGCCACCGTTGCGGATTTCGGCATCTTCGTCAGCGGCCTCATGATGGGAACCTTGACCTTCGATCTCGACGACGTACTCACCAAGACCACCGGCGGGCTCGTCGTTCTGCCGCGCGACCACTACCTGATGACGCGGAAAACGCGGTCGCAGCAGGAGATGAACCAGATCGGCAAGTCGGCCTGCGACCAGTGCAGCTACTGCACCGAGTTTTGCCCGCGCTATCTGCTGGGCTACGAAGTGCAGCCCCACAAGGTGATGCGCAGCCTGGCCTTCAGCACGACCGGCGCGGACATCTGGAACCAGTGGTCCGAGCTGTGCTGCGCCTGCGGCCTCTGCACGCTCTACGCGTGCCCCGAGGATCTCTACCCGAAGGAAGCGTGCGACGATGGCAAGCGCTCCCAACGCACCGCCGGCCTGAAGTTCGTGCAGCAGAAGCCGGTGGAGCCGCACCCCATGAAGGAGTACCGGCGCGTGCCGCTCTCGCAACTGCGCCGCCGCTTGCAGGTGGAGGAGTACGAAAAGGAAACGCCCTACATGGAAGTGGACTGCCGGCCGGCCGCGGTGCGCATCAAACTGCGGCAGCACGCCGGGCAAGCCGCC
>ODAK010007031.1_pt1 | contig 11294 bp, 9 predicted proteins | sample 1539591 | NCBI WGS metagenome assembly ODAK01 (sample SAMEA3539303, study PRJEB22396) | soil metagenome | biome: tundra; feature: field; material: soil | place: USA | collected 2010-05 | depth 0.15 m | reverse complement strand
TGAGATCCATCGTCATCCTCTAGTGGTCGGGACGCCGGCGATCGGTCGCGCTCCGCGCCGTGCCAGCTCTTCGTACAGGGCGAGACGCCGGCGGATCTGCTGTTGCGCCTGGGCCACGAGCGCGCGGTAGCGCTCCGGATCCTGCTGGGCCGTGAGCTGGAAGCGCGTCTCGCTGGCCATCAGCTTCGCCACGTCGACTTTGGGCGCGAGAGAATCCACGACGAGCGGCGGATCGCCGGCCTCGGTTCGCCGAGGATCGTACCGATAGAGCGGCCAGTAGCCCGACTCGGCGGCCAGCTTCTGGTGCTCGATGCCGAACGCCATGTCGTACCCGTGCGCGATGCAGTGGCTGTAGGCGATGATGAGCGACGGCCCCGGGTACGCCTCGGCCTCGATGAATGCCTTCAGCGTCTGCGCATCCTTCGCGCCAAACGCCACTTGAGCGACGTAGACGTGGCCGTAGGCCATCGCCATCAGACCGAGATCCTTCTTTTCACCGGTCTTGCCGGCCACGGCGAATTTCGCCGCGGCGCCGGTCGGCGTCGATTTCGATTGCTGTCCGCCGGTGTTGGAATAGACCTCGGTGTCGAGCACGAGGACGTTGACGTTGGCCCCGCTCGCCAGCACGTGGTCCAGGCCGCCGTAGCCGATGTCATAGGCCCAGCCGTCGCCGCCGACGATCCAGACGCTCTTCTTCACGAGAGCGTCGCCGATCGTATTCAGCTCTCGCGCGTGCGCGTGCTCCACCTGCGCGAGATGGCTGCGGAGTTCCTCGACGCGCGCGCGCTGCGCCTGGATCCCGGCTTCGCTGCCCTGGTCGGCGGAGAGCAAGCGGTCCACGAGCGCCGATGGCAGCGCGGAGGCGAGCTCGCCGACGAGCATGCGCGCGCGCGTCTCGTGCTGATCGAGCGCGAGCCGCAGCCCGTAGCCGAATTCCGCGTTGTCCTCGAACAGCGAGTTGGCCCAGGCGGGTCCGCGCCCGTCTTTGTTGACTGTGTACGGCGTGGTCGGCAGGTTGCCACCGTAGATCGAGGAGCAGCCGGTCGCGTTCGCCACGACGAGGCGATCGCCGAAGAGCTGCGTCATGAGCTTGATGTACGGCGTCTCGCCGCAGCCGGCGCAGGCGCCGGAGTATTCGAAGAGCGGCTGCAGAAATTGCGTGCTCTTCACGTCAGGCCGCACGGCCGTGCGATCGGCTTCCGGCAAGTCCAGGAAGAACGTGTAATTGTCCCGCTCGGCTTCGCGCAGCGGCGCCTGCGGCGCCATGTCGATCGCCTTGTGGCGGGGATTGCCCTTGTCCTTGGCGGGACACATCATCACGCAGAGGGAGCAGCCCGTGCAGTCCTCCGGCGCGACCTGCACGGTGTAGTGTCCTGTGAAATCCGGTCCTTTGTACGGGACGCTCTTGAACGCCGCCGGCGCGTCGGTCAGACGGTCTGGATCGTAGACCTTCACACGAATCGCCGCGTGCGGGCAGACGAGCGCGCACTTGTTGCACTGAATGCAGAGGACCGCGTCCCACACCGGGATCTCGGTCGCGACGTTGCGCTTCTCCCACTGCGCCGTGCCCATCGGCCACGTGCCGTCCACCGGAAAAGCGCTCACCGGCAGCCGATCGCCCTGGTTGGCGAGCATCACGGCCGTGACGCGCTTGACGAAGTCGGGCGCGCGGTCGGGAATGAGCGGCGGGAGGCGATAGGAAGCGGTCGGCGACGCAGGCACGGCCACCTCATGGAGGTGGGCGAGTGTCGCATCAACCGCTTCGTAGTTCCGCTGCACGACCGCGTCGCCGCGCTTTTTGTAGGTCTTCGCGATGGCGTCCTTAATGCGCACGATCGCCTGATCGCGCGGCAGCACACCGGAGATCGCGAAAAAGCACGTCTGCATAATCGTATTGATGCGCGTGCCCATGTCGGCCGTCTTGGCCACGGCGTACGCGTCAATCACGAAGAGCCGAAGCCGCTTCTGGACGATCTGCTCCTGGATCTCGAACGGCAGCTCGTCCCACACGTCGTCGGGCCCAAACGGGGCGTTCAGCAGGAACACGCCGCCCGGCTCGGCATACGAGAGCACATCGTACCGCTCGAGGAAGCTGTACTGATGACAGCCGACGAACGAGGCCTGCGAGATGAGATAGGGCGCGCGAATCGGCCGCGGCCCGAAGCGCAGGTGGGAAATGGTCACCGCGCCCGACTTTTTCGAGTCGTACACGAAGTAACCCTGTGCGTGCTGGCCGCCGTCTTCGCCGATGATCTTGATCGAGTTCTTGTTGGCGCCGACCGTGCCGTCGGCGCCGAGACCGAAGAACACGGCACGCACGGTCTCGGCCGGCTCGACCTGGAACGTCTCGTCCACCGCCAGCGACAGCCCCGTCACGTCGTCCACGATTCCGACGGTGAAGTGCCGCTTCGGCGCGTCTTTCGCGAGCTCGTCGAAGACTGCCTTGACCATCGCCGGCGTGAACTCCTTGGATCCGAGGCCGTAGCGGCCACCGATGACGCGCGGCATCATCGCGAAGGGCGCCGCGCCTTCGGCGATCGCTTCCGCGAGCGCCGTCACGACGTCCTGATAGAGCGGTTCACCAATCGCGCCCGGCTCCTTCGTGCGATCGAGCACCGCGATGGATCGGACCGTCGGCGGTAGCGCCGCCACGCAGTCGGCCACGCTGAACGGCCGGAACAACTTGACCGTCAGGACGCCGACCTTCGCGTCGCGTCCCAGGGCGTCGCACGTGGCCTCGACGGTCTCGGCGCCCGACCCCATGATCACGATGACGCGCTCGGCATCCGGCGAGCCGTGGTATTCGAACAACCGATGCGTGCGTCCCGTGAGCGCCGCGAACCGGTCCATCGCGCCCTGGACGATCTGGGGCGTCGCGGCGTAGTAACCGTTGACGGCCTCACGGCCCTGGAAGAACACGTCGGGGTTCTGCGCCGAGCCGCGTAGCACGGGACGGTCGGGCGTCAGCCCGCGCGCGCGCGCCGCGTCGACGAAACGGTCGTCGATCATCGCCCTGACGCTGGAGGATTCGAGCGTCGATACCTTCTGCAGCTCGTGCGACGTGCGGAAGCCGTCGAAGAAATGCAGAAACGGCACGCGCGACTCGAGCGTCGCGGCGTGGGCGATGAGCGCGAGGTCCTGCGCCTCCTGTACCGACGATGAAGAGAGCAGGGCGAAGCCCGTGGTGCGGACCGCCATCACGTCGCTGTGATCGCCGAAGATCGACAGCGCGTGCGTGGCGACGGCGCGCGCCGACACATGAAAGACCGCTGGCGTGAGCTCGCCGGCGATCTTGAACATGTTCGGAATCATCAGCAGCAGCCCCTGGCTCGCCGTGAAGGTCGTGGCCAGGCCGCCACCTTGCAGCGCTCCGTGCACCGCCCCGGCCGCGCCCGCCTCGCTCTGCATCTCGACCACGGACGGGACCGACCCCCAGAGGTTCGGACGTCGGGCCGCCGACCAGGCATCGGCCGCTTCCGCCATCCCAGACGATGGCGTGATCGGGTAAATCGCAATGACGTCGCTCAGTTGATACGCGATCGCCGCGCACGCGTCGTTTCCATCGACTGTTGCCCAGACTCCTTGCATGGCTGAGCCACAGTGCAACGGGCGTGCTCACCAAATATGGCAGGAAACCAGCGACTCGGGGCCAGAAGTGCCGACAATCCGGCAGTGTCACCGTCGGGTTGTCGTCGGTCGGGCTCAAGACTCGCATCGAAGCGCGAAATGCGGGCCAATGGTCAGAACACGGTCGTGGCGGAGGACTTGCGTACGTCGTCCACCGGAGCATGTCGCTCAACCCCTGCGAGCTCGAAATCGACCTGTTCTGCCGGGGGATGCGCGTCCCCGATCACGTCTCGTTGGCCGGCGCACGAGGTGTGTCCAGAACACGAGCCGGCCTCGGATCGGGCCTCGAGCTCGTGATTCCGGTCGGATCGCGGCTGAAGGCAGAAATCTGGATCAACGTTCCTGTGGCGGAGCGATTCGCGACCGTGTCGCCCTACCGGCTCGACGGCGGGCCGGCTGACGGCTATCGCCTCATCGACGAGCGCACCGGAACGGAATACCCGGTGCGCCTGCCGCCGGAACCGCCCTGGTACGAGCGGTTGACGTCGCGCGACGTCCCGATGAACCGCATTGGCGTGATGCAAGGCACCGCGCTGGGGATCTACATCAACCGCGTCTGTGCGTTCTGGGATTACCGGCCGCCGCTCAATTGCCGCTTCTGCACCACCGGACAGAACGTCGGCGCCAACGAAGCGAGCGACAAGGCGCTGTCCGACGTGATCGAGACCTGCTGGGCCGCCCGCGAGGAATCGGGCACGACCTTCGTGCATCTCAACGGCGGATTCCAAGGATCGCGCGGGATCGAGTTCGCGCTGCCGTACGTGACCGCGATCAAGGAGCGCGTCGGCATGCTCGTCGGGGTCCAGTTGGCGCCGGAGCGCGACTTCACGCGCTACGACGCGCTCATCGCCGCGGGCGTGGACCACCTGTCGTTCTGCCTCGAGTTCATGGATCCGGACTGGTTCGCCCGCATGTGTCCGGGCAAGGCGCGCGTTCACGGCCAGCAACTGTTCCTCGACGCGATCGCGTACTGCAGTGCCCGCATGCCGCGCGGCGCCGTGTCGGGCGAGATCATCGCTGGCCTCGAGCCCTACGATCGGACGCTGGAGGCCATCGATCGAATCGTGAGTCTCGGGGCGTTCCCGACGGTGTGCATTTTCCGTCCAACTGTGGGGTCGGACCTGGAGGACTGGCCCTCGCCTGGTTACGAGGAAATGCGCAAGGTCATGGCGCATGCGTACGACGCGTGCCGGCGCCGCTGGATCCCCATCGGGGCCGCGCCGAACATCGAGACCAGCCTTGTCGTGAACCCCGACGATGCGGCCATGCTGGTCGAGCGCACGGCAGGCTTCTACTGTTACGAGGCATTCCGCGCGGTGGCGAGAGTCGTGGCGCGGCCGCTGTTCCACCACCGGCTTCAACCGCGGGCGTCGCCGCTGGAGCACTGAACGAGCGTTGCGGCGCCCGTAGACCGGGAGCGCGCGAGCACGCGCTCTGGTGACGGGAATCCGGCAGTTGATCGGCTCCCTGCGGTATGTGGGCGGCACATTGATTGCGGGTCTTGTATAATTACTCCGTCTCATCTCGTGACCCCCTTCGTAATCCCCGGAGGTTCGTGTGAAGTCATTGATCTCGGTTGTGTGTGGCGTTGTCCTGTCGGCGTTCGCTCTGCCGGCTCTCGCTTCGGCGCAGGAGGTCCATGCGGCTTCCAGCAAGAAGATTGAGGTTCATTTCTCGACTTCAATCGTCATGGGTGCCAAAACGCTCGAGTCGGGCGACTATTACCTCCAGTGCCGGGTCATTGACGGTGCGCACTATCTCGTGGCGACATCGGTTTTCGGTGACGTGGAGGCCGCGCGCGTCCCCTGCAAGCCTGAGACGCTCGACAAGAAAATCCAGGAGTCGGAATTCCGAACGACACGGCGTACCGACGGCACGCAGGTTCTGACCAGCGTGCGGTTCAAGGGCGAAACCGCGGTCCACACGGTCGCGATTAGTTGACCGCACAGCTCATCCCGACCGGCGATCTCATGACCGTTCATCCGAAAGGGACCCGCGCGCGCGTGCTGCTGACGTCGGTGTTCGGCCCGTACACTCAGGACGACGAGTACGGCAGCCGAACGATCAATCCGATGGAGCTGTATCACAACCAGGTGACACGCGAGCAGGGTCCCTTCTCCATCCGGATGTCCCATCGGTCGTGGGGCATCATGCTGATTCAGCACAATATCTCGGCGCCCTCGACCGTGCTTGATTTCCCGACGCGCGAACGATTCATCGAGGAGATCACGCAACACGCGTACGACGTGATCGGCATCTCCGGCATCGTCGTCAACGTCGGGAAAGTCCGCGAGATGTGCCGGCTCGCACGGCTCCATTCGCCCGGCTCGCAGGTCGTCGTCGGCGGCCACGTCACGGCGATTCCCGGGATCGAGCAGCTCGTGGACGCCGATCATTTCGTCAAGGGGGATGGGATCAGCTGGTTCCGCGCGTACCTCGGCGAGCCGGTCGACGCGCCCATTCAGCATCCGATCGTGCCCTCGTCGTTCGGCAACCGGTTGATGGGCCTTCGAGGCCCGCGTGGCATGGGCAACCCCGCCACCACCATCATTCCGTCAGTCGGCTGTCCGCTCGGGTGCAATTTCTGCACGACCTCCGCGTTCTTTGGTGGGAAGGGAAACTTCCTCAACTTCTACGAACGCGGCGAGGATCTGTTTCGCGTCATGTGCGAGAGCGAGGCGCAGCTGGGCGCGTCGTGTTTCTTCATGATGGACGAGAACTTCCTGCTCTATCGCCGCCGCGCAATCGAGCTGCTGGACTGCATGAAGAAGCACCAGAAGCCGTGGTCGATGTTCGTGTTCTCGTCGGCGAATGCGATTGCCAAGTACGAGATGCGTGAGCTGGTCGAGCTCGGCGTCGTCTGGGTGTGGCTCGGCCTCGAGTCGCCGCAGAGCGTGTACACGAAGCTGGACGGCACCGACACGCGCGCGCTCACCCGTGAGCTGCAATCGCACGGTATCCGTGTGCAGGGATCGACGATCATCGGCCTCGAGCATCACACGCCGGAAAACATCGCGGCCGAAATCGAACACGCGGTCAGCCACGCGGCCGACTGCCATCAGTTCATGCTGTATACGCCGGTGCCCGGTTCCCCGCTCTACGCGCAGACTGCGCGCGAAGGCCGGCTGCGGACCGATGTCGAGTTCGCCGACATCCACGGGCAATCCACCTTCAACTTCACGCATGCCGCGCTCCCGGCCGACTCCGCGAAACCGCTGCTCGACGGCGCGTTCCGCCTCGATTACGAGCGGAACGGGCCGAGCATGTACCGTTTGATCGAGACGATGATGAAGGGCTGGCGCCGGTATCACGACGATCCCGATGCGCGCGTGCGCGCCCGGTTCGCCATCGAGGGGCGGCAGCTGGCCGGCGGCTACGGTGCGGCGCTGTGGGCGATGGAGCGGTATCTGCGGCGATCGAATCGAGAGGTGAGCGACCGGATTCGCGCGTTGCGCCTCGACATCGAAACGACCTTCGGCACCACCTGTCGTCTCATCGATCGCGCCGTCGGACCGGTCCTGCACTGGGCGGCGCGGTTCGATGCGCGTTTCTTTCCCCACGGCCGGCCGCTCGAGCCGCAGACCTTCGTCGATCGGCGGAACTGGACGTGAACCGCGGCGACGTTCAGGCGCGCCACATCCGGTGTCGGGAATTCGGCAGTGACCCGGGCACATTGGCGGTAGCAGAGGGCACGCCGCTTGCGAGTGCCCATCACTCGTTGAGGACCGTGACACACGTCGTCGCCCCGAGGGGATTGAGCGAGGCCTAGGAGACCGCCATGCTGGATCGGCAGAAGCTTGAAACCATCCTCGTGCGGCGCTTTCCGGGCGCGACGCCCGACCAGGTCGCGGTCTCGGCGAACGCCATCATGGGGCTCGATGACGAGTGGGAGGAAGTGCCGTGCCACGATTTCCAGGATCTGGCGACCCAGAGCGCGGACGGCACTGAGTTCCGGGTCCTCCGGCGCCGGCCGCTCTGACCGGCGCTCGCCGGGAATCCGGCGGTCGCGTCGTATTTGGCAGGAAACCGGGCGGGATTCGCGCGGTACCGGATTTGCCTTTGCCAGGCTCATGAGCGGATCCAACGCCAGCCAGGCACTTCACGATCGGTTCGACGCCATCCGCCGCGCCGAGCTCGAACGTCTCAAGAAGAAACTGGGCGGCCTCACCGAAGCGGATCGCCAGTTCGTCCATCAGATCACCACCGACGTCGTCGACGCGCTCGCGCGCGGCCCGAAGACGGCGCTCGCGCAAAACCCACCGTCGATCGCCATCGAAGCTCTCGTCCGCCTCTTCGCGCTCGAAATCTGACGCCATATCCGGCACGCCCGTCGTGATCGTGGGCCGCAGATCGACCATCGACTGGCCGCGTCCAACGTCTTACGGCCTGACGACGTTCGATTTCAGCCGCGCGTCGGCCATCAGCTCGCGCACCCCTGCCGCGTTCGGGTAGTCGGGCGTCGTGGCCAGCAGCTTCTCCCAGGCCGTGATGGCGCCGGCGTAATCGTGCTTGCCGTCGGCGCGCACGATGCCGACGTTGAACAGCGTCTGCGCGTGGGTGGGGGAGGTCTTCAGTGAGCGTTCGTACTGCGCCAGCGCGTCGTCTGGGCGGTCGGCGTACCACAGCGCGGTGCCGAGATCAGTGCTGACGTTGACGTCCGACTCGTTCAGCGCAAACGCGTGCTGATAGAAAGGAATGGCTTCGTCGTAGCGGCGCGCGTCGTACAGCAGGTTGCCGGCCTTGACGGCCGACTGCAGATTCTTCGGATCGCGCGCCAGGATGTCGCGATAGGCCTGCAGCGCGGCTTCGTCGACAAGCGGCGCCGCCGGCGCAGTGGACGGTGCCGCCGCCGCCGTCTGCACCGGCACGCCGGCTCCAGGGCGAGTTCCCGCGACGGCCAGCATGTAGCCCCCCAGCCCGCCGACGATGAGCGTGCAGACGGCGTACAGGATCCAGGAGTACTTCTGCTCGTCTTCGTAGGTTTCACGCATGCCGGACGCCAAAGCACGTCGTGTGCCGGATGAATCGCCGGATTGCCGGCGGCGTCTACCGCGGTGTTGGCAGCAGCAGGGTGACGACGGTGCCGCCGGCGCCTGGGGTATCGATGCAGATCTCTCCACCATGCGCATCGATGATGCGCTTGGCGATCGGCAAGCCGAGACCCGTGCCGCGATGCTTGGTCGTGAAGAACGGATCGAACGCTTTCTCGCGCACGTCGACCGGCATCCCGGGGCCCTGGTCGGCGATCGCCATACGGCAGCATCCGTCCCCATTCGACATCGTCACGTCGATGGCTCCGCGTCCGTCCATCGCCTGCGCCGCGTTCATGAGGACGTTCTGGAAGACGATCTGGAGTTGCTCCGGATCGGCCTGCACGATCGAGCAGCGGCCGGTGATACGAATCTCGACGGAGGCGAGTGAGGGGTCGCGCCGGATCAGATCGGCCGTTCTCCAGACGACCGCCTGCAGGTCGACCGCTTCGGCGCGGATCTGGCGCGGGCGCGCGAACACCAGCAGATCCTCGACGATGCCGTTCAGCCCGTCGAGCCGCGCGATGATATCGCCCATCACGGCGCGGTCGCGCTGCTCGGCGGGCATGCGCGACACGATGACCTGCAGCGCGCCGCGGATGCCGGCAATCGGGTTCTTCACCTCGTGTGCAACGACCGCCGCCATCGCCCCGAGCCGGGCGAGCGCCGCCTGTTCACGCAGCAACTCCTCCTGCCGCTTGCGCTCGGTGATTTCGTAGCGGATCGCCATGTACTGATATGGCTTGCCGCGGGCATCGAGGAACGGCACGATCGTCGTATCCACCCAGTAGATCGAGCCGTCCTTGGCGCGGTTGCGGATCTCGCCGCGCCAGATCCGACCGTTGGCGATGGTCTGCCAGAGCGTGGCGATGAACTCCTTGGGGTGGAAGCCGGAATTGAGAATCCGGTGGTCCTGACCGAGGAGCTCCGCCCGCGAGTATTGCGAGATCTCGCAGAATTTGTCGTTGACGTAGGTGATCCGGCCTGTCTGATCCGTCTTCGCCACGATCGCCGACTGGTCGATCGCGTCGTTCACGTCGGCGAGGGCCTTGGTCCGCTCGTCAAGCGCCGCGTCCGTCTGGCGAAACCGTCCGAGGATCGCCGTGGTGACCCAGATGACGGCGAGCGCCATGAGCCGGTTCGCGAGAGCCTCCCACAGTGACGTCGCACTGGGCGAGAGGATCGCGCCGATGATCGTGAGAACCGAGGCCATCGCGGCCGCCATCGGTGCGACCCGCGAGCGGCCGCTGAAGGCTGTCAGGAGCACGGGAATCACATACAGCACGCCGAGGTCGGTGCCGAGAGGTGTCCGAAGATCGACCACGAAGATCCCGGCAGCCAGCGCCCCCGCGACGAGGAGGACCGGAAATCCGCTCGGGCGGGAACCAACCGAGGCCGTGCGGGGGGGGGTGGGCATCTGGCCTGAGTCTTGAAGGTGACGACGGTATCGTGGCTATGCTAGTTCATTCCGGGTCAGAAAGCGGGAGTCGCATGACGGGTAGCACAGAGCAGCTGCGGGATTTTTCCCCAGGACCACAAAAAACCCCAACGGTTCGGGTGCTCGTGGTCGACGACGAGCCGTTGATCCGGTGGTCGGTTACCCAAACGCTGATGGACACAGGATGCTCCGTGATCGAAGCGGCGGATGGCCGGGGCACGATTCAGGCCCTGGAGGACGCGACGACGCCAATCGACGTGGTCCTGCTCGACTACCGCCTGCCCGACTCGAACAACCTGCAGTTGCTCGCGAAGATCCGGGCCATGTCTCCTCGCAGCCGGGTCGTGCTGATGACGGCGTATGGCACCCCGGAAGTCGCCGCTGAGGCCCTCAGGCTCGGCGCCGTGTGCTTCGTCAACAAGCCGCTCGAAATGCAGGAGGTCGCGAACCTCGTTTCGCGCGCGCACGGCTCGACTCCCGCCTGACACGGTTCCCCGGTGGCCGCCTTCAGGCGGCCATGCCCCGCTATACTAAGCGTCATGCGTGCGCCGACCGTCCTCGTCGTTGACGACGAAAAACTGATTCGCTGGTCCCTCACCGATCGACTCAGCCAGGAAGGGTATCGCGTCCTCGAGGCGGAGACCGCCGCGGAGGCGATCGAACGCCATAAAGAAGGCGTGGATCTCGTGTTACTCGATTACCGCCTACCCGACGCGGACGGGCTCACCGTCCTGAAGCAGATCAAGGAGAGCGACCCGGACACGCTGGTCATTCTGCTCACGGCGTATTCGAGCGTGGACAACGCCGTCGAAGCGATGAAGCACGGCGCCTATCATTACGCCAACAAGCCGTTCAATGTGGACGAGATCGCGCTCCTGGTGGCGAAGGCGCTCGAGACGACGCAGTTGCGGCGCGAGGTGCGGGCGCTGCGCGCCAGCCAGGCGCAGCCGTACAGCATCGACCGGATCGTGGGGGAGAGTGACGCGATGGTCGGTGTGCGCGCACTGCTCCAGAAGATCGCGGGCAGTCCGGCGTCCACGGTGCTGCTGACCGGCGAGAGCGGAACCGGAAAAGATCTCGCGGCGAAGGTCATTCATTACGCCAGCGATCGCGCCTCGAAGCCGTTCGTGAACATCACCTGCTCGGCGCTGCCCGAGGCATTGCTGGAGAGCGAGCTGTTCGGCCACGAGCGCGGCGCC
>ODAK010007030.1_pt1 | contig 11294 bp, 9 predicted proteins | sample 1539591 | NCBI WGS metagenome assembly ODAK01 (sample SAMEA3539303, study PRJEB22396) | soil metagenome | biome: tundra; feature: field; material: soil | place: USA | collected 2010-05 | depth 0.15 m | reverse complement strand
GAGCTTGATCGCCAGGGTGCCGGCCGGGTCGCGTCGCTCGTCTTGCGAGCACCAGGTCTGCTTCCAGCGGTCGGCCTCGGCGGCGACGTCGAGCAGCATCCGGCCGGCGTCGGTCAAGCTGTAGTGAGCCTCGTGCGGAATGCCAGCATCGTGAGCGTGCGGTGGGAGTCCCGGCTGATGCTCATAGGTGACAAGCTCGCTATCGAGCAAGTGACGCAACCGTCGCATCACCAGTGAGTGTCCGGCATCCGGCAGAGCATGCTCGAGCTCTGCGGGGCGGAGCGCGCGGTCGGCGAGGCCGCGCAGCACCGCGACCATCGACTCCTCGGCGAGCAGCTTCAGCGCGCGTGCTCCCAGCTGGTCTTGTTGGCTCATTCTCCCCTCGGCTTGCTCAGGGTGCCTGCGCGTCATGCGGACAGGTCGCCTAGCCCGAGGATAACGCTCCGCTCGGGCTTGTGTTCCGATTACGTGAACGACCCTAGACAGATGGCGTAGCCAGCAGCCGGGCCCGTGTTACACCGCCGGTTAGTCGAGACTCCGGTGCAAGCTGCGTTCGGACTCAGCCAGGACGGCGGAGATCGCGACCAGGCCGGTGTAGAGCTTCCCGCGCCAGCGCAACGCGGGGGCAACATGGATCCCGAGCTGCGCGAGCCGACTGGCGATCCAGTGGAGCTCGAGATCCCACTCTGAGCCCTCCTGCGCAGCGAGCTTGGCGTCGGAGACGTCGAGTCCGATCTCCTGCGCCATCAGCTCCAGGTAGCCTCCGAGATCATCCTCGGCGTCTTTGCCTTGAGGGCACGAATCCTCGCCGAGGCGTCCCAGGTCGGCGCCCGTCGCCCACGCCAGGCGGGTCGCCCGGACCGTCCAGATCGCACCGCGGCTTCGCTGGGAGGCGAGCGCTGCCAAGCGCATCGCTCGCGGGACGGACGCGGGGTGAGTCGCGGGCCGGACGAACGGTATTTGCAAGCGATTCGCGCACGCCCTCGCGGCGTCGACGTCGAGATCGAGTGGCGCTGGCTCGCTGGTAAGCGGGCACCAGACGGCGCCATCTTGCTCGACGGCGAGGTAAGAGAGCGGTCGGACGAGAAGGTAGCTCTCGACCGATGCGAGATCCATCACGACCAGCGGCACGTCTGGGTCGCTCAAGGCGCGATCGACGAGGCTCCTGCGCCTATGGGGACTGACTGAAGGAGTCATCTGAGAGGAGTACGGGGCACGAGCGTGCCGGGATCACCTACCGTCAAGATTGGGGCTCTTCTTCGCAGGCGAGGATCACCTGGACGGCGGCCTCGCCGCCGATCACAGGGGCGAGCACGATGTAGGTGGCGTAGTCGGCGAGCCCCGGCAGCAAGTGCGTGGCGCCCCGTGTGACGTGAGAGTGGACGATCCCCCAGATGGCCCCGACGCTCGCCTCCGCGACTAGGCGCGAAGGAGCTCGCGACTTCGGCAGGCCCCGCATGAGTTGGTCGGTGAACTGGCCGAGCAGGCGTTCGCGGCGCCGGATGCCCGCCGGGCCGAGAGCGAAGATCTCCACGAACGCGACCTGGACAAGCACGGGGTTGGTCGCGATGTGCCGCATGAGCGCCGCGATTCCGCGGTGCATGCCGGCCAACCCATCCTCAGTACTCTGGAAGGCCCGCGTCGCGCACACGAGGGCTTCCAGCCCGAGGCGGTCCAGCGCGGCCAGGAAGCACTGCTCTGTGCTCTCAAAAAGCCCGTCGAACGTCTCTTCGGAGACCCCGGCCTCGCACACGATCTGCCCTGGGGTCAGCCGGGCATAGCCCCCGGTGGCCGCGATCCGTGCGGCCGCGCGGACGACGCGCACCCGGTCGCACTCAAGCCCAACCTGTCGACAACACGGCGCCCGCCCATCACACCGGACGGGCGAAACCGAAGCCAAGCTAGCGGCGGGTGCAGAGCGATAGGAGAATGCCCACGCCAGCAGCTCATCCACAAGAGCGGGCAGCTCCTCGACATCGCCTGCAAGCAGGCGCTGGCGCGTGATCCGCTCCACCCCGCACACGATCCCCTTGGCGATGAGCAGCGGCAGCGTCACGCCGTCGGGAGCCTCGCTGAAGCTTGCGCTGACCATCTGCTCGAAGATCAGGCGCGTGCGCTGCATGCGCGCCACGGCGGCCGGCCCCGCGCCGAGGACCTCCACGAGCACGAGCTGCGCCGCCTTGGGCTCGTCCACGACCTCCGGCGCATATGCCTCAAAGGCCGCGCGCAGCCTCGCCTGCCAATCACCCTCGGAACGATAGGCCACGCCGAGGCGCCTAACCGCATTGCGGACGATCGCGTCATACGTCGCCAAGAAGTACGCCTGCTTGCTGACAAACAGCTGATAGGGCGTTCGCGTTGAGACGCCAGCCAGCTTGCAGAGCTCCGTCATGGTGACAGCGGCGTATCCGCGCTCTGCGACCTCCCCGATCATCGCCCCAATCAAGCGGCTCCGCTGATTGCTAGCTATCGCCTCGTGTCCGGGACCGTTAGGGCCGGGCCGCAGCTTCGCGTACAACGGCTCGGGTCGGAGCGGCTCGGGCCGGGTGGGCTGCGGCGCCGCGACGGTCAACGCTTGGGGCATCTATGCTCCATTTTCTCCGGCAAGCGTCTGCCATGCGGCGTCACGTTTTAACGTTCGAGCCAATGGCATAGAACCCAGATCGAGAACGGGCTCCAACCCCGGACCCTTCAACGAACGATGTCCGCGGGTGAAGCACTGATTCCCGAAGGTTACCGCTTTGGTCATGGTCTAGTTGGTTCTGCACCGTAAGGATCGACGAACATGGCTGGCCTACCTCAGAAGTTGGGCGAGAATGTCCGCGACGCCCGCAAAGAACGCGGCTGGACCCAGGAGGAGCTGTCGGCCAGGACCAAGCTCGCCGTTGTCCAGATCTCAAGGATTGAGCGAGGCAAGCGCGAGATCAGACTCAGCACGCTGATCCGCCTCCTCGACGGCCTGGACATCCCACCCGACGTGCTCCTGCGGGGGCTGTACAAAGGCCGCACCCGGCGCTGACCGGATACAACGCTGGCCGCATGGGCTTGCGGAGCGGTCTCGATCCACCAGGTGCTCACAAGCAGAGCCTACCCAACAAGGGGGAACATGTCGAGTGTTTAGCAGGATGGCGAGCACAAAGACTCGCGGGGACATGCCCCGCCACCCTCCGATGATCTTTGCCCAGACGCACACGCGCTGACCCGCTCTCGCGCAAGCTCGGCGAAGCGATTCGCGAGACCCGCGAACGACGCGGCGAGACACTCGACCAAGTCGCCCACCGCATCCCACGGATGGACGCCAAGTACCTCGGCGAGATCGAGCGAGGCTGGCACTCACCGACGATCCCGACCGCCAAGCGGATTGCCGACGCGCTCGAGACCAGACTCTCAGACCTAGTCAAGAGCCTCTGAGCCACAGAAGACAGATTCGTAGACCCAACAACCGAGGCTGAGGGGCGCACGCGCTGAAGCCGGTGCAGCGACGCAGGCGCCGCTCCGGCGACCGAGATACACAGGCTGCCCGCTCCCTGGCTATCGCACATCGAGTCGGGCAGGGCAGAACCCCTCGTGGGGGACCGTCGATCGCATCGCTCGCGCTCTCGGATGGTCGATCGCGCAACTGGCGCAGCTCGCAGACGAACTCGAGACCGAAGACCGACGGCCGACCGACGAGCCCCTCCCGCCACGCGAGTGACCCGGCCGAAGCGCTCGAAAATGCCCGGCAGACGCCAGCCGATGACGGACAGCCGTCCGGCGACTGACGCCATCTAGATCCCAGCCCCGCATTCGTCGGTTCTGTCTCGGGGACCAAATCACTCGATCGTCTCCTCCTTCGACCTCTGCCTGTCCCAATTGTCCCTGGCACAGTTGGCACAGGCAAGGGATCGTCCCGTTATGAGCGATCCGCTGGACGTTTTCGCCGCCAACCTCAAGCGGCTTCGGCAAGAACGGGGATGGAGCCAAGAACGAGTGGCCCACGAATCCGCTCTGAACCCTAGCCATGTGGCCAAGATCGAGCGCACAGAGCGCGAGCCGGGAGTCCGCACCATCTCCAAGCTGAGCAAGGCGCTCGGGATCTCGGCCTCAGAGCTGTTCGACGGCATCGACGGGCGGTAGGCGCACCCCGCCGCCCCGCAGGCGGGGCGTCCGCGCCGCGCCCGACATCAGCGCGACCGCCAAGCGACACCTCGTCGGGATCGTCAACGAGCGACGCAGCATGAGCTGACTGGCCTGGGGGCGGCTCGGTTTAGAAGTGGCCCGCTCCGGGGCCGTTGCTCGTCTACATTCTCCACTGGTTGCCGGCTTCGATCCTTTCGATGGCTTCCTGGCGGTGTAGTGGATCGCTCCTTGCGTACATAGCTCGCTGATGTGCTCGTGCGTTGCGTCCGCGGAGGCCGCCTTTCCCACTCTGGTGACGATCCGCTCGCTCATCCTGGCTCGTTGCCCTTCGCCTCGGTCCTAGCACGGGGTGCAAGAGTTCGGGCGTCTGCCGGGAGACCGTAGGCGCGGCTCTCGACGGCTTACGGGGTGTAGAGCCAGCGACCGGCACACGCCGGCAATGCCCCTACGCCGGCCTGTTCTTGAGCGACGGGACGGCCCGTGAGGGGACCGCGCAGGCCGATCACGGTCTGTACGTGGCCGGCGCTGATGGACGCCCAGCGCCTGCCCTGTGCGGGCGTCTCGATCGAAGGTGTCTCGCCGAGCACAAAGCGGCCTATCCCTCAGCGATGGCCGTCATCGAAGCAGATCTGCCCGCGCTCATCACCCACCTGCGGTTTCTCTCCGAGCACCGCAAGCGGATCAGGACCACGAACCTCCTCGAGAGAACATTCGTTGAGGTCCGCAGGCGCACCAAGGTGATCGGCCGGTTCCCCGGCGAGACATCCGCCCTGTCACTCATCTGGGCAGTGCTCGAGCTCTCCAGCCGCGGGTGGCGCGGCGTGAAGATGAACCCCAAGACCGTCGCCGAGATCGAACGTCTACGCCGCCAGCTACGCGACACCCCAGCCCCGCCAGCGACGTCGGACACGGAGGAGGTGATCGGCGCATAACATCCCCCTCAAGCGGAGCTACGCCCAGACAATTTCACCCGGAAACTGGGACGCGACCCAGCGGCCGTCGGGGGTGGTCTGCACATACCGCTCCATGTCTTGGGTGTACCCCAGGTGGGCAGCGCGAGGGCAGGGGCCGCGAGAGGGCTAGATGTAGAACCTGAAGACGTTGTTCATCCGGGTCTCCTTGGAGGCTGGGGGTGTCAAAGCCACCCAGTCCCAAGGAGAACACCGGATGAAGCTGCACGCTAACGCTCGGCTCAGCGTCAAGGGCCGCGAGCTGCTGGTTGATCGAATACTGATGCAGGGTTGGTCGCTGGCGCAGGCGGCCGAGGCCGCCGGAGTCAGCGACCGCACGGCTGCCAAGTGGGTGCGCCGCTATCGCGAGGAGGGGCCACCTGGGCTGGCTGACCACTCCTCGGTGCCCGTGTTCCAGCCCACTCGCACCTCTGAGGATCGCGTGGCGGCAATCGCTGCGCTGCGCCGCGTCCGTTTGACCGGCGTGCAGATCGCAATGGCGCTCTCGATGCCGCTCTCGACGGTCTCGGGGATCTTGACCGCCATTGGCCTGGGCAAGCTCAGCCGTCTTGAGCCGCCAGAGCCACCCAACCGCTACGAACGTCGCACCCCGGGGGAGCTGATCCATATCGACGTCAAGAAGCTCGGGCGTATCCGGGGCGGCGCGGGACACCGCGTGAGCGGCAACCGTGGGCCGGGGCAGCGCTCACGCGGAGCGGGATGGGAGTTCGTGCACGTCTGTGTCGATGACGCCACCCGTTTGGCCTACGTCGAGGTCTTGCCTGATGAGAAGGCGATCACCGCTGTCGCTTTCCTAAGGCGAGCTACATCCTTCTACCGCTCCCACGGCGTTCAGGTCCAGCGCGTGATGACCGACAATGGACCCGCCTACATCTCATTCGCGCACAAGCTCGCGTGCACCGCCCTCGGCCTCAAGCACCTACGGACCCGCCCCTATCGGCCTCGCACCAACGGAAAGGCAGAGCGTTTCATCCGCACCCTGCTGGGCGGTTGGGCCTACGGCGCGATCTACGCCTCAAGCGCCCAGCGCACGGCGGCACTGTCCGGCTGGCTCGAGGAGTACAACTACCGAAGACCACACGGCTCCCTCAGCCACAAGCCACCCGGCACTCGCTTACGCGAGCTGAACAACGTCCTCGGGTCTTACAGCTAGGCGGGCGAGAAGGAGCAGGACGAGTGGAGCGATGAGGCGTGGGTTGCGGGCGCGTTGCCTATGACCACCTTCCCGCGCTCCCGACCCTACAGCTTCGCTTGGGAGAGGAGGATACGCTCGCCCTGAGACGGAACGCTGGCGCGTGAGGGTAGGAGCGCGGCGGTCTGACGGAGGCGGCTAGGAATAAGGGTTCTGCTGCTCATCGCTGTGTCCAGTCCCGAAGTGGAGCCCAGCTCGCTTCGCATGGTGCTCACGCGAGCGCTTGGGGCAAACGTCTTGCGAGTGCTTGTTGTTGCCGTGGTGCTTGTGTGCTTCTTCTGGTGGTGGGGAAGACATCAGCTCCTGCCTGCTCGATGGTGCTTCTTGGCTCAGCTCAGCTTGCGCTTGAGCTTGAGCTTGACCGTGCGGTGGAGCCCGCCTGGGCCGGTGAGCGTCGCGTCGAGGGTCTTGAACTGCTTCAGGAGCTGGTTGGCGACCCCGGAGAGCTTGATCTTGACCGTCTGGACCTCGCCGGCGGCGATGCGGCAGTAGGCCCGGCCGATCACCACGGTCTTGAGCTTGCGGCCCTGCTTGATCTGGATGGTGAGCTTGAGCTCGCCGGCGCAGACGCCGGCGTCGGAGCAGCTGAGGTTGAGCAGCGCCTTGCCGCCGGAGACGGTGGCCGAGGCCGGCACCTTGAGCTTGCCTTTGGGAGGCGGGCTCTTGGTGAACGTAGCCGTCACCGACTTCGCGGCGCTCATCGTCACTTCACAGCTCCCGGCGCCCGTGCACGCGCCGGACCAGCCGGCGAACGTGGAGCCCGCGGCCGCGGTGGCGGTTAGCGTGACTTCGGTGCCTTCGTTGTATTCGGAGGCGCACGCTCCCGCTCCGCTACCGGTGTTGCACTGCACCGTGCCGCTGCCAGTCCCCGCTTTCGTGATCGTGAGAGGGAATTTGACCGGTGTCGTGTTGAACCACGCGGTCACCGACGTGGCGGCATTGATCGTCACTTCGCAGCTGCCGATGCCCGGGCAGGCGCCGGGCTGCCCGGAGACACTCCAGCCGGCGAAGGTGGAGCCGGGTTCCGCTTTGGCGGTTAGCGTGACTTTGGTGCCTGCGGGGTATTTGGCGGCGCACGCTCCGGCGTTGCATTGCACGGTGCCGCTGCCGCTGCCGGCCTTCGTGATCGTGAGAGGGTATTCGGTGACGACGGTGAGGTTGAACGTGGCGGTCACTTTCATAGCGGCGGTCATCGTGACTTCGCAGGCGCCGGTGCCGGTGCACGCTTCAGACCAGCCGGCGAACGTGGAGCCCGCAGCCGGTGTCTCGGTCAGATTGACTTTGGTGCCTTCGCTGTATTCAGCGGCGCATGCTCCCGCCCCGCTACCGCTGTTGCATTCCACGGTGCCGCTGCCTGTCCCGGCCTTCGTGACCGTCAGCGGGAATTTGGGGGTCGCCGAGAGGTTGAACGTGGCTGTCACTTTCATAGCGGCGGTCATCGTGACTTCGCAGGCGCCGGTGCCGGTGCACGCTTCAGACCAGCCGGCGAACGTGGAGCCCGCAGCCGGTGTCTCGGTCAGATTGACTTTGGTGCCTTCGCTGTATTCAGCGGCGCATGCTCCCGCCCCGCTACCGGTGTTGCATTCCACCGTGCCGGTGCCCGTACCAACGTACGTGACCGTGAGAGGGTATTTGGTAGCGAGCGTCAGGTTGAACGTGGCGGTCACCGACTCGGCGGCGCTCATCGTCACTTCACAGCTGCCGGTGCCCGGGCAGGCGCTGGGCTGCCCGGCGACACTCCAGCCGGCGAACGTGGAGCTCAAGTTGGGGGTGGCGGTGAGTTCGACTTTGGTGCCTTCTGGGTATGTGGCGGCGCAGGCTCCGAGCGCGCCAGCTCCCACTTTGCATTCCACCGTGCCGCCGCCGGTGCCGGCCTTCGTTATCGTGAGAGGGAATTCAGAGGCCGGGGCGAACTTGTCGACCACTAGGTTTGCATAATCGCCGACATACAGATCGCCGCTGGCGTCGAACGCAAGAGCGGTTGGGTAGAAGGATTTCGCCGGCGTTTCTGCGCCGTTGAACTGCCCGAGATAGGTTCCCGCGGAACTGAACTTGTCGACCACATCATGTTCTTCATGTAGTTTTCCACCATGATCGCCGACATACACATCGCCGCTGGCGTCCACCGCGAGCGACTCTGGTTGGAAGGATGCTTCGCCGCTGAACTGCCCGAGATAGGTTTCCGTTTCCGCGGAACTGAACTTGTCGACCACACCATTGAGAATATCGCCGACATACACATCGCCGCTGCCGTCCAGCGCGAGCGAGAATGGGTGGAAGGATTCCGCCGGCGTTTTTTCGCCGGTGAGCTGCGAGAGATAGGTTCCCGTGGAACTGAACTTGTCGACCACATCAAATTCAAAATCGGCGACATACACATCGCCGCTGCTGTTCACCGCAAGCGCGGCTGGTTCGAAGAAGCCCCCCGGCGTTGCTGCGCCGCTGAACTGCGAGAGATAGGTTCCCGCGGAACTGAACTTGTCGACCACGTCATGCGTCGGGTCGGCGACATACACATCGCCACTGCTCGGGTCGATCGCACACGCGTCTGGTTCGAAGGCTTTCCCCGGCGTTTTTTCGCCGTTGAACTGTGTGAGATAGGTTCCCGCGGAACTGAACTCGTCGACCACACCGTGTTTAAAAGTACCTGAATCGGCGACATACACATCGCCGCTGGCGTCCACGCAAAGCGCGAATGGTTGGAAGGATTTCGCCGGCGTTGCTGCGCCGCTGAACGGCGAGACGTATTTGGCGACCGCTGCCTGGGCGGGTACGCACGACAGCGCGAGGCCGGCCGTCGCGCACAGCAACACCAAGCCCGCCAAGATAAGACCACGAAGATTCATCGACCTATGAAGATTCATCGAACCATCCCTTTCCTTGGGCAGTCGCCGAAGCGTCTCCTAACGGTCCAAGCCACGGGACCGTCGGGAGGGTCGCGCGGACGCCTGATTGCGGGCGTCCTGCCTGACAAACAATGTGGGTAGCGCTGCTGCGCCGGGCTGGGAGCAAACGCACAGGCCGAGCTGCCGGCGCAGGCCGCTCCAGCGAGAGACAAGGGGCAGCGCCGAGACTGCGTGCAGCCCAGGATCCTCTCTCGGGGCGTGTCGCTGAGCTTGCCCTGCGGTATGCGGTGCTCATCGTGTCCCCTGCCCTCTGTAGATCTCACACCGGCACTTTCGACCTCGGCCAGCGCCTTGAATGCAATCCCCGTGTGTGGGGCCGCGGGGCCCCACACACGTACCGCCTATTACTTACTACTCGACTTTCGCGTTTTTGCGCGCTTGACCTCATCCTGATCTCTCCGCCCCGTCAGTCTCTGTGGGCGCTGTAGCGCCTCCTCGATAAGCACCATAGCCCCCCCCCCCGAAAAGTCAAGGGGGGAACCGTTGGGGCCTGCTCTGGCCGGCCTTTCCGCCGGCCGGCGGTTCGTGTCCCGCGCGCGCATGAGAGCTGCGGCTGCGCGGTGAGATGACCGCTGCCGGCCCCCCGCAGGGGGCCGGACGGCGGCTGGCGCCCGAGAGGGATGGGCGCCCTGGTGGCCGCGGGTCAGGCGGCCAGGCAGGAGGGTCGGCGGCGACCCCGAACGGTGGGCGCCAAGAAGACAAAAGGCTGTGGGGCGCATTCTCGCCGCACGGCCCTTCCCACCGAGGAGGTCGCCGCCATGGTCGCGATACCCAGTTCTCTCGCCGGTCTGCTTTCCCTGCTCGCGCCGTGCTTCACCGCACCGAGCTATAGGACGTTCTGCATGCTGACCGTCGGGTTCATCGCCCGTATCCGCGAGAACACCGTCACAGGAATGCTCCAAGCCGCCGGGCTCGCGGGCGTGTGGCATCACAGCCGCGCGCACGCCTTCTTCGCGTACCGCCGCTGGGATCCCGACGAGCTCGGCATCAAGCTCTTGGAGCTGCTGGTCTCGGTGCTCGTGGCGCCCGGCGCGCCAATCTGCCTGGCCGTCGACGACACGCTCTTCGGGCGCACGGGAAAGCGCGTATACGGCGCGCACTACCTGCACGACGGAGCGCAACCAGAGGGCTCTGGGCAGCGCACCCGCTTCGGGAACTGCTGGGTCGTGGTCGTGCTCGTCATAGCGCTGCCATGCACCGGTGGGCGGATGGTCGGCCTGCCCGTCCTCTTCCGGCTGTTTCGCCCCAAGGACGATCAGCACCCCAACCGGCCCTCCCAACCCGAGCTCGGACGAAAGCTCATCGACATCGTCATCAAGCACTTCGCCGGCCGGGCGATCGAGCTCGCGATGGACGGCGCCTACGCCTCCAGAGCCTGGCAAGGGCTGCCCGCCCACGTCAACCTGACCACCAGAATGCGCACAAACGCCGCGATCCACGAGCTCCCGCCAGCACGCCGAGCACACCAGCACGGCCGCACACCGCTGAAGGGCAAAAGAATGGGAAGCCTCGCCGAGATCGCCAAAGCCGCGACCTTCACATCCGTCACTCTCACAGGGCGCGACGGGCGCACGCGCACCGCGCTCGTCCACGAGTTCACCTGCCTCTGGTACAAGCCATTTCACACCCGGCCACTGAAGGTCACCCTCGTCAAAAACCCGAACAGCACCAAAGACTTCGACATCGCGATCGCCACCACCGACACCACCACCACCCCTTCCCAGACCATCGAACGCTACGACGGACGCTGGGTAATCGAGACCGTCCACCAAGAGGCCAAGAACCACGGCGTCGGCGACGCCCAAAATCGCGTCAAGGGAGCCGTGCGGCGCACCGTCCCATTCGGATTTCTCACGATCACAATCACGATCTGCTGGTATCAGCTCTGCGGGGACCCCCAAGCCGACCTCAAAGAGCGCCGCCTGAAGGCTCCCTGGTATCGCCAAAAGACCAGCGTCAGCTACGCAGACATGCTCGCCGCGCTGCGGCGCGAACTCATCCGGCAGGAGTTTCATGCACAAGCGGGTTCGATAACCACACATCAACAAATCACACAACCCCAGTATTCATCAGTATTTGCCGCTGCCTAAACCGCGAAAGTCGAGT
>ODAK010007029.1_pt1 | contig 11295 bp, 11 predicted proteins | sample 1539591 | NCBI WGS metagenome assembly ODAK01 (sample SAMEA3539303, study PRJEB22396) | soil metagenome | biome: tundra; feature: field; material: soil | place: USA | collected 2010-05 | depth 0.15 m | reverse complement strand
GGCGGCATTGCAATCGCTTGAGTCATACCGCGCGCTCGGCTATGGCGTATTGCCGCTCGCGGCGAAGCTCGACATCGCACCGCTGCGCGCGCGTCTCTCCGGTCACATCAGCGTGCTCGTCGGCCAATCGGGAATGGGAAAATCGACTATCATCAACCGCCTGCTGCCGGATGCCGCGGCGCGCGTTGGGGAATTGTCACAGGCGCTCGGCAGCGGACGCCACACCACGACGCACGCGCAGCTCTATCACCTCGACGCAACAAGCCACCTCATCGACTCGCCGGGCCTGCAGGAATTCGGGCTCCACCATGTGTCGCCGCAAGACCTCGAGCATGGCTTCGTCGAATTCCGGCCGCTGCTTGGGAATTGCAAGTTCAACGACTGCAGACATCTGAGCGAGCCTGGCTGCGCGATCGCGGCCGCAGTCGAGCGCGGTGATATCCGCCTTCAACGGTTTAATTCCTACCGCACGCTGATCACTCAATTCATGCGCAAAGCAAAGCGCTACGACTAACAAACGGCGGCTGCCAGGTTCAGAACCAGCTCGCGATCGTGCCGAGCAGAATTAGGAACAGCCACAACACCAGTGCGCGCCAGATCAGCCCCACCGCGGCCTGCATGTAATCGACATCGGCGTCATCGCCGTCGCCAAGCTGCGGCCGGTATTCGATGGTGCCGCCCTGATGCAGCACGCCGCCCAACTTGACACCGAGCGCACCCGCGGCAGAAGCTAGTATGATGCCCTGGCCGCGCACGCGCCACGTCGCCGCCTGCTCACGCCAGCATTCGACGGCGCCCATGAAATCGCCCACCATCGCGAAGCTGAACGCGGTAAGCCGCACCGGCACCCAGTCGATCACCTCGTATGCGCGCGTCGCGAACAGGCCGAACGCACCCGCTTCCTCGCCGCGCGCCGCACCCCAGCGGTCATTGAGCAACGCCGCCAGACGATAGGCAATCGCGCCGGCCGGCCCCAGCACGGCAAACCACGCCATCACGCCGAATACATGGCGGTGCGAGCGCATCAGACCAAGCTCGATCGCAATGCGCGTGGCTTCATTGGCGGTAAGCTCATGCGACGATTCGCCGCGCCAAGTGCTCAGCACCTCGCGCGCGCGCGCCAGGTCGCTGCCGCGCAGCGCAAGCATGACATCGGTATAGAAATGGCTGAACTGGCGGAAGCCGAGCGCCAGATAAAGCACCGCGACGTTCCATAGCAACGCCAGCAAACCACTGGTGTAGCGCAACACCCCATACACAATCAGTATAGCAAGCGCGACCGGCACCACTGCAAGCAGCCATGAGATCACGCCGTCGCGGTACTGTCCGGCATTGAAGCTTTGCGCAATGCGGTTGACGTAGCGCGCGAAGGCGACGTAGAGCTGATTGCCAGTGCGCAGCGGCCGCCACTGTTCGAGCAGCAGCGCCGCCACCAGTGAAATAAAAGTCATAGGCCCGCGGCAACGGTCATGGCGTCGCGGGGAAGCCGGGATCCCATGCGATCAATCGTAACGCCATGCGCCGGCCTCAGGCCCGGCGCGCTGCATCACCCGCGTCATAGCGGATCGCCACGATCTCGACCTCGACCGGACCGGCCGGACGCCGCCAAATCACGGTGTCCCCGACCTTGGCGCCGATCATCGCCTTGGCGAGCGGCGATGCCCAGCTGATGCGCCCCGACGTGACATCGGCTTCGTCGTCGCCGACGATATGGAAGGCATGCTGCTTGCCGTCTTCGTCGCCGATCGTCACCGTCGCGCCGAATCGCACCTCGTCCTGCGGCTGGCCCGCCGGATCCACCACCTTCGCGCGCTCGAGCTGGGCTTTGTAATAGCGGATATCGCGCTTGACCTCGAGCAGCTTCTGCTTCGCCATCGGCTCGTCTTCGGCCGTGAGCCGGTCGCGCTGCTCCTGCAGATCCTTGAGACGCGTGTGCAGCAGCTCGAGTCCGCGCGGTGTCACGTAATTCGGATGGTCGCTGAGCGGCCGTTCCGGCATCTCGCCGGCGGAAAGTTCGTCGTCGCCTTCCTTGACAAAAGCTCGGCTCATGATCGGCTCGCTTTGGTTAATTTAATGCGGTCGGTGATAGAACTATATGTCAGCTTGCATTTTCACTCAATGGCCACTACAGCCAGCACGCTTCGTAGCCGAGGAACTGCATCAGGTCGTCGCGCCGCTGCATCGTATCATCATAACCGAGCTTGATCAGCGCGCGGCAGTATTCCCTCTCGAACAGCAGGTAGCTCACCAGGTTGGAGCCGCTTTTCTTCAGAGCGCCGAGGGTGAACAACAGCGTGCGGATGGTGCGCGGCAGCGTGTGCATGTGGCCGATCGCGATTTTTTCGAGCGCAATGCTGGGAGAGATCAAGCGAAAATCGACTTGGCGCATCGAACCATCGCCGAAATATTCGCGGTTGATGTGCGCCGCCGGAAAGATAAACGGCAGCGCCGAGGAGGCAAGCAGATGCTCGGGACCGATTTTCGCCGGGATGCCGATGCGGCGAGCGCGCTGCCACGGCTCGAGGCGGGGTACGCCCTGATAAAACGTTACCGACTGTCCCGAGGTATAGCCCGAGCAGGTGACGCTGAATGCGTAGAGTTCGCCGCGGTCGATCGAGCGCTGGACCGCGCCGAAGTCGAGCCGCGTGTTGAGCAGGTGCGCGAACGGCAAGTTATCGAGCAGCGAGATCGGCGTTTCCCTGCCGAGCCCACCGGTAAGCACCGCCAGTATCCACTTGCCGCTGTTGTAGATCACGCCGAGCGGGTCGGCACGATAGACGTGATGGACGTGGAAGTTCTTCCACACCGTCATCAGTTGGCGCACGCCACGGCGGAAATTCGATGCATTGGCGGCGAGCACCGTGGCATTGACGGCGCCGGCGGAAGTGCCGCAGATGATCGAAAACGGGCTCGGCGAGCCGGCGGGCAGCATCATGGAGATCGCACGCAGCACGCCGACTTGATACGCGGCGCGCGCGCCGCCACCGGTCATGACCAAGCCGATCCTGGGTTGTGACGGAAGGTCGCTGCTGTCCATCTATCCCCCTTAGAGCCCCTATATTGCCACACCGCGGAATGCCATTGATAAGGCAGCGGTCTCACCGGTAGTAACGGCTGGCGTTAGCGGCAGCTTAAGTCATCGGCAAGCTGCAGATAGAGGCTGTAGAGCATGCCCGCAGTCGCACCCCAGATATAACGCCCCTGGTACGGCATCGCCAGGTAATCGCGGTGGCGGCCGTTGAAATGATAGCTGCGGCGTTGGTGATTGGCGGGGTCGAGCACGAACGACAAAGGCACCTCGAACGCCGCGGTGACTTCGAACGGGTCGAGCTTGAGCTCGAACGGCGGCTCGATCCAGCCCACCACCGGCGAGATCCTGAACCCCGACGGAATCTCGTAATCGGGAAGGTTGCCGACGACTTCGATGCGCTCGCGCGCGAGACCGATTTCCTCCTCCGCTTCGCGCAGCGCGGTCTCGACGCGGCTTTCATCGCTCCCCTCAACGCGTCCACCGGGAAAACTGATCTGGCTGGGATGGTCATGCAAATGCGCGGTGCGTTGCGTCAGCAACACAGTGACATCATCGCCGCGCGGAATCAGCGGCACCAGCACCGCGGCGTGCGTGACGCGCGCGCCAGCCGGCAGCGCGGCGATATGCCTGTCATCAGGCTGCGGCGGCGCCGCGGGTCGCGCGAGGCGGCCGGCAATCATTTCACGGGTAAGCACGGTTGCGGTTCAATGGGTTGCGCCAGCGCTGATTTTACCGCCGCCGCGTGCATGGCGCAGTCACATCGGTCGCCAGCCGCACCGCCGCAGGCTGTGGTTGCGAGATTACTCACCAAGAAATTGGTTTGCGATCATAAAAGAAACCGTCGGTCGGCCCGCCATCGGGCAATGTCGCGAGCCACACCGCGGTATCGGCACCCTGCGCGACCGAGCGCGGCGCGCTGGGGCCGCCCATGTCGGTTTTCACCCAGCCAGGGGACATCGAGTTGACGAGAATGTTGGAAGCACGCGTTTCGGCGGCGACAATGCGCGTCAGCGCGTTCAACGCAGTCTTCGAGATGCGGTAGGCCGGCGTGCCGGTCCCCATGTCGGAAAGCTGGCCGAGACTGCTCGAGATATTGACGATACGACCGTAATTTTGTTTCTTCATCAGCGGCAGCAGCGCCTGAATCATCGCCAGTGGCGCCAGCACGTTCGTTTCAAGCGTATCACGGTAGGTTTCAAGCTTGGAATCAAGCAAGCGCGAGCCGTGCGGATCGATCATGACACCGGCGTTATTGATCAGGATGTCGACACGGCCGAACTCTGCGGTGACGAATGCGGCGAGCGCCGTGATGCTGCGCGCGCTGGTCACGTCGAGCTTGTGGAACGTGACCGGCAACCCGGCGTCGCGCAGTTTTTTAAATGCGGTCCCACCTTTCGCCGCATCGCGACTGGTCAGCACGACACGTATTCCCCGCTGCGCGAGCTGGCGGCAGATCTCGAAACCGATGCCGCGGTTGCCGCCCGTCACTACCGCAACTTGCCCGGTCATCAATATCCACTCCGGTGGGCGGGCGGCTGACGTGCGGCGCGCCGCAAGACGCAGATTACCGCAGACCGCGGAACCCGATCAAAAACCGATGACGAATAGCAGACATCCCGCTGCGAGCGTGGCGACCAGCGCAAAACCGTAACAAAGCACGGCGGCGCCGGTGCCGGCATGGATGCCAAGGTCATGCAGACTATGGTAGATGCGGTGCACCGCATGCCACAGGAACAGCGAAATCACCGCGAGCAGCACAACCTTGCCATACCAGCTCTGCGCAAACGCAAGCATGCGCTGATAAGACATCGCCTGCGGCGGCATCCCTATTCCCGTCGGCGCGATGATGCCGGTGATCAATATCAGGATCGGGCCCAACAGCGCGGACAGTACGCCGCCGACGCCGAACAGTGACCAGAATATCGGTTCATTCGAGCGTCTCATCACAACCCCCTCACGAGCGCATAGACGACAAGCGAAACCACGACCGTCGCTGCCCAGCCGCCGGCGGAAAGCACGATCTCGGGAATGCGTTTGCCAGAAACGCGCAGCATCGGCATGGTCTTCGGCATAACCTTCCACCAGGTGTAGGCATGGTAAGCGACCATGAATAGCGCAACCCAATGGAAAACGAGTGCCAACGGGTTCGTCAACGCGGCCAACCAGGTGTTATAAGCGCCTGCTCCCTGCGACAGCCGGAACACGCCGACCAGCAGGATAACCGCGTAGACCGCGAGAAACACCGCGCTCGCTTCGCGCAGCATATAGCGCATGAAGTACGGATTCTTGCGCCACCAGCCGTTCATCGATCGAACGTAAGGTTTTGTCGCGCTCATTTGGCCGCTCCCTTGGGTAAAAGGTATTTCAACACTCCGAAATAATCGAGCGTGCTGTTGACCTTGTTCTGGTTGATCGCTTGCGCCGGATCTACGCCTTTCGGACATACCTCCGAGCAATAGCCGACCAGCATACAGCCCCACACGCCATCATCCGCGTTGGTGACCTCCTGGCGCGCCTCCCAGCCCTGGTCGCGCGAATCGGCGTTGTAGCGATGCAGCAGCGCGAGTACGCCTGGGCCGGTGAACTTCGGATTAAGCCCGTACTGAGGACAGGCGGCATAGCACAGCAGGCAGTTGATGCAGGAACTGTATTGCTCATAATTGTCGCGCTGCTCGGGCGTTTGCAGGTACTCGCCTTGCTCGAGCGTGCGGGGTTCCTTGGGGATGATGTACGGCTTGATGCTTTCGAGCTTGCCGATAAAGTCGCCGATTCCAACCACCAGGTCGCGCTCGATCGGGAAATTCGCCAGTGCCTCGACGCGTAATTTCCCGGGATAGTACTCGCGCAGAAACGTCTTGCAGGACAACTTGGGCTTGCCGTCGATCATCATGCCGCAACTGCCGCAAATCGCCATGCGGCACGACCAGCGAAAGCTCACCGTTCCATCGAGGTGGTCCTTGATGTACTGCAGCCCCTGCAGCACCGACATGTCGTCGGTGAACGGAACCTTGTAGGTCTGCAACACGGGTTCCTGCTCCTGTTCCGGGCGGTAGCGCAGGACTTCGATCTCGATTATCTTCTCTGTGTCAGCCATGGGCCGCCCCCTGTTGCTTTCTTTCTTCCTGTTCGGCCTTTTCGCCGGCGGCGCCGTAGGCGCGCGTGCCGGGCTTGGACTTGGTGATCTTCACGTCGCCGTACTCGATGCGCGGTGCACCGTCGCCGGTGTAGTAGGCAAGCGTGTGCTTGAGGTAATTGACGTCGTCGCGATTCTCAAATCCGTCCAGCCGCTGGTGCGAGCCGCGCGACTCCTTGCGGTTGAGCGCCGAATAGACTATCACCTGTGCTACTTCGAGCAGATAACCAAGCTCGATGGCAAGCAGCCACTCGGTGTTCCAGGCCTTCGAGCGGTCGTCGAGCTTCAGGTTCTTGTAGCGCACCCTGAGTTCGTCTATCTTGTCGCAGGTGGCCTGCATCGTCGTGCCGAGCCGGTAGATGCCGCAGCCGCTCTCCATGCTTTTTGCCATTTCGGTACGCAGCACCGCCACGCGTTCCGTACCGCCGGACTTATTGACGATTCCGAGAGCGCGCGCTTGCACCGCCTCGGCCTGCTTCTCGAGCGCGGCGGGATTCCTGGCCGCCACCGACTTGGCGAACTTCGCCGCCTCGACCCCGGCCACCTTGCCGAACACGATAATTTCCGTCAGCGAGTTCGAACCGAGCCGGTTGGCCCCGTGGATGCCGACACTGGAACATTCGCCGACCGAATACAAGCCCGGCAGCGACGAAGCTGTATTGCCGTAAGCCAGAATTCCGCCCATCGTGTAATGCACCGCCGGCAGAACCGGAACCGGCGCGTGGACTGGATCGATACCGAGGAATTCCTCCGCCAGCTCGCAGATCAGCGGCAGGCGCTCGTGCAGCTTTTTCTCACCCAGGTGGCGCATGTCCAGATGCACCACCTGGCCATGCGGGCCGTCGATGGTCCTGCCCTTTTTCTGTTCGTGCCAGAACGCCTGGCTCAGGCGGTCGCGCGGCCCCAGTTCCATCGCCTTGTTGCGCGGCGAGGGATCGGGCGGTCCAAGGCCGTAGTCCTGCAGATAGCGATAGCCGTCCTTGTTCAGCATGAAGCCGCCTTCGCCGCGGCATGCCTCGGTGAACAGCAGCCCCGTGCCCGGCATGCAGGTCGGGTGATACTGCATGAATTCCATGTCGCGCAGCGGCACGCCGTGGCGGTAGGCGAGCGCCATGCCGTCACCGGTGACGATGCCGCCGTTGGTGTTCTCGCGGAACACGCGCCCGGCGCCGCCAGTGGCGATGATCACGGCCTTCGCCTGGATCAGCCGAAATTCGCCGGTGGCGATTTCGATTACTACCGCTCCCTGGACCCGACCGTCCTCGACCAATAAATCAACGCAGAAATGCTCGTCAAAGCGTTTAATCGAGGGATATTTGATCGAAGTCTGGAACAGCGTGTGCAGCATGTGGAAACCGGTCTTGTCGGCGGCAAACCACGTGCGCTCGATCTTCATGCCGCCGAAAGCGCGCACGTTCGCGTGTCCGTCCTCCTTGCGGCTCCACGGGCAGCCCCAGTGCTCCATCTGCACCACCTCCTCGTGGGCGTGGGCGACGAAGTACTCGACGACATCCTGCTCGCACAGCCAATCGCCTCCATGCACGGTGTCGTTGAAATGATGGTCCAGGTGGTCGTCGGCCCGCGTCACCGCGGCCGCGCCGCCCTCTGCGGCCACGGTGTGGCTGCGCATCGGGTAGACCTTGGAAATCAGCGCGACATTCAGCGTCGGGTCGGTTTGCGCAACCGCGATCGCCGCGCGCAAGCCTGCTCCTCCCGCACCTACAATCACTACGTCTGCATTAAAAACTTCCACCGCTTACCTCCCTACGCGCGATCCGCGCGGAATTCCAGTTCTAAATCTGTGCGGCGCTTAGTCGAGGACGAAGCACCGGTGCGCCACCGGGTGCCGGCGGGCTGCAAGGCAACTATAATACGCAGTACCCGCGCGTTTTTTGACATGAATCAACTTTATTCAATGGCCGTGCGCACATAATATTAACATTTAAGAGCCGCTTGGTGCACGCTTCGCGCATTTCCGGCGCGAGCCAGAACGGTATAGAGGAGAGCATGGTTAACCAAAAAAAAGATGGCGTGGCGCAGCGCATCCTGACCGGTCTTGCGCTGTTGCAAGATCCGGCGCTCAATAAAGGCACTGCGTTTACCGAGAAGGAACGCGACGCATTGGATCTGCGCGGGCTGCTGCCGCCCCACGTACATACCCAGGAGGAGCAGGTCGCGCGCGTGCTCAACAATCTGCGCCGGCTATCCGACCCGCTCGACAAGTTTGTCGCGCTCAACGCGCTGCACGATCGCAACGAGGCGCTGTTCTTCCGCGTCCTGTGCGACAACATCGACGAGATGCAGCCGCTGGTCTACACCCCGACAGTGGGGCTGGCATGCCAGAAGTTCGGCCTCATTTTCCAGAGTCCGCGCGGTATTTTCATCGGTTCCAATGACAAGGGGCATATCGCGGAAGTATTGTGCAATTGGCCGTACCAGGCCGGCATCATTGTCGTCACCGACGGTGAGCGCATTCTCGGCCTGGGCGACTTGGGCGCGAATGGCATGGGCATACCGGTCGGCAAACTTTCCTTGTATGTCGCGTGTGCCGGCGTGAACCCACAACTGTGCCTGCCGGTCACCATCGACGTCGGCACCAACAACGAGACGCTGCTCAAGGACCCGTTTTACATAGGGCTGCGGCAGCATCGCCTGACCGGCGCCGCCTACGATGAACTCATCGAGGAATTCATTACCGCGGCACGCAAGGTGTTCCCGGGCGTGGTGATCCAGTTCGAGGATTTTGCCAACCACAACGCCTTCCGCATGCTCCAGAAATACCGCGACCGCATCTGCACCTTCAACGACGATATCCAGGGCACCGCGGCGGTGGCGCTGGCGGGCATTTTTTCCGCATTGCGAATCACCGGCGGCAAGCTGACCGAGCAGAAACTCCTGTTCCTGGGCGCCGGTGAAGCCGCCACCGGCATCGCCGGCCTGGTGGTATCGGCAATGGTCGCGAACGGTCTCACTGAGGCAGCGGCACGCCAACGCTGCTGGCTCGTCGATTCGCAAGGTCTGGTGGTGAAGAGCCGCACCGGACTCGCCGAGCACAAGTGGCCCTACGCGCAAGATCACGCGCCAATCGGCGACTTCCTCACGGCGATCAAGACGCTGAAACCCACGGCGATTATCGGCGTCTCGGCGGTCGGCGGCTCGTTTACCAAGGAGGTGCTCGAAGAGATGGCGCGCATCAACCAACGCCCAATCGTGTTTGCGCTATCCAACCCGACCTCGCGGGCGGAGTGCGACGCCGAGCAGGCATACCGATGGACCAGCGGACGGGCGTTGTTCGCGTGCGGCAGCCCGTTCGACCCAGTGCAGTTCAATGGCAAGACTTTCGTGCCGCGGCAAGGCAACAACTCTTATATCTTCCCGGGTGTGGGACTGGGCGTTATCGCCAGCCGCGCACGGCACATCACCGATGACATGTTCATGGCTGCTGCACACACGCTCGCGCACATGGTGACAGAATCCGACCTTGAGCAGGGCAGCCTTTACCCCGCTCTGCCGCGAATCCGTGAAGTTTCCGCGCATATCGCGACAGCTATCGCCGACGCCGCCTACGACAGCGGGCTCGCCGGCAAATCCAAACCGCAGGACGTGCTGGCAGACGTGCAGTCGCAAATGTACGACCCCCACTACAAGAGCTACGTCTAAAAGCGCAGTATCGAAGCGACGGGCCGGCCAGGCGCCCGCAGTCGCTAGCTGTGGGAAGCGAGAGCCTCGTGCATGGCCTGTGCGGCGCGCTTGCCGGCGCCTGCCGCCAGGATCACGGTCGCGGCGCCGGTGACCGCATCGCCGCCGGCGAACACGAGCGTTTTCGAGGTCAGCCCCGTCTGCTCGTCTGCCACGAGGCAGCCCTTCTTGTTCGTGAGCAGGCCGGAAGTCGTCCGGGTCAGCAGCGGGTTCGGCGTCGTCCCGATTGCCAGCACCACGTTTTCCACCGGGATCACGAACTCCGAGCCCGGAATTGGGATCGGGCGCGCCCGCCCCGACGCGTCGGGCTCGCCGAGCTTCATCTGCTGGCACTTGAGGCCGCCCACCCAGCCGCTGCCGTCGTCGATGACCTCGAGCGGGTTGGTAAGCCAGTGGAACTTCACGCCCTCCTCGATGGCGTGGTGGTATTCCTCGACGCGCGCGCTCATCTCCTTATCGCTGCGCCGGTAGACGATCATCGCCTCCTCGGCGCCCATGCGCAACGACGTGCGCACGGCGTCCATCGCGGTGTTCCCCGCGCCGATCACGGCCACGCGCTTGCCGACCTTCACGGGCGTATCCGATTCGGGAAAGTCATAGCCGCGCATCAGGTTGATCCGCGTCAGGAACTCGTTGGCGGACATCACGCCGTTGAGGTTTTCGCCGGGGATGCCCAGGAACTGCGGCAGCCCCGCGCCGGTCCCGATGAACACCGCGGCGTAGCCCATCTTGTTGAACAACTCGTCGAGCGTGAGCGTCTTGCCGATGATGACGTTGCAGATGATCGCGACGCCCATCGCCTTCAGCAGGCCGATTTCCCAGTCGAGGACCGCCTTCGGCAGACGGAACTCCGGGATGCCGTAGCGGAGCACGCCGCCCGCCGCGTGCAGCGCCTCGTAGATCGTGACGGGGTAACCGAGCCGCGCGAGCTCGCCGGCGCAGACCAGCCCCGAAGGGCCCGCCCCGATGACGGCGACCTTCTCCTTGCGCGTGATCTTCGCCTCGACACTGGGCGGCTGGGTGCGCTCCCAGTCCGCGACAAAGCGCTCGAGGTGCCCGATCGCCACCGGGTCGAAGTTCTTGGTCATGCTGCATTCGGCCTCGCACTGGGACTCCTGCGGGCAGACGCGCCCGCAGATCGCCGGCAACGGGTTCGCGGAACGCAGGATCTTCGCGGCCGCGGCCATATCACCGGTCGCCACCGCGTGAATGAACTCCGGGATCGGAATTTGCACCGGGCAGCCTTCGACGCAAACCGGCTCCTGGCAGCGCAGACAGCGCTCGGCTTCGAACGCGGCGTGGAACTTCGAGTAGCCCTGGTTGACTTCCTTGAAGTCGTGCGCGCGCACCTGCGCCTCGCGCACCGGCATCGGTGTTTTTTCCGCGCGTTTGACTGGCATTACCGTGCCTCCCTGTTGGCCATGCAGGTGAG
>ODAK010007028.1_pt1 | contig 11296 bp, 8 predicted proteins | sample 1539591 | NCBI WGS metagenome assembly ODAK01 (sample SAMEA3539303, study PRJEB22396) | soil metagenome | biome: tundra; feature: field; material: soil | place: USA | collected 2010-05 | depth 0.15 m | reverse complement strand
ATTGAGACCGGACAGACGGCACAAGGGTCATGAGTGTGAGTTACAAAAGAAGTGTTAGTTAATACAATCCACTAAAGCTCAATCAGATGATTTAGGCCCTTGCCGTAACGATCCCGGTTTGAGCTATAATGCAAACCGGACTCAAGAGCACGGGAGGATCTTGGATCATGCCGCGGTGGGGTGGAGCTTTGGGTTTTTCCAGATCGGCCGGAGCGTCTGCACGTCGGCACAAAGCCAAGACGTTGCCTTGCGGACGCCACCGGGATAACTCCTTCGTCGAGTCCGCATTGACCTTTCCCTCACGATCGCAGTGCTGTCAGACATCCCGGCAGCGCGCGATCGACCGTTTGCGAGGCAGTCCGTCACGCAGGTTTTTTGACGTTATCGACAGCACCAAGAAGCTAAGGAGAAAGTATGGCGAGAGAAAGCACACAGCATAAGTTGGATCGCGTCCGTTCACCGCGTGTTCATATCACCTACGATGTGGAAACCGGCGGCGCCATCGAACTCAAAGAACTACCTTTTGTAGTGGGTGTTCTGGGAGATTTCACCGGTCAACCGACCGAGCCGCTACCGAGGCTGAAAGAGCGGAAATTCGTCGAAGTCAACCCTGACAACTTCGATTCCGTTCTGGAGGGCATGAAACCCCACCTGGCATTTTCGGTGGAAAACAAACTCAGCGACGAATCGGATGCTCCCAATCTCAAGATCAACCTGAACTTCAAGAGTATGGACGACTTCGAACCCGAAAACGTCGCGCGCCAGGTCCCGCCGCTCAAGCAACTGCTGGATCTTCGCCAGCGTCTCTCGGACCTGCGGGGCAGTCTGCAAGGCAACGACAAACTCGAGGAACTGCTCCTCGACGCGGTCGGAAATACGGAAAAGCTGGACAAGTTGAAGGGTGAAATCAAGGAGGGGTCGAATGGCTGATCCACAAGCGAGTAGCGCACCGGCGGCAACAGCAACTCAGGAACAGGTAGTCGAGAAGAAGGGACTTCTCGATCAGATTGTGGATGAGGGCCGCTTCGGACAGGAGCCCGCTTCCAAGGAGCGCGGGCGCAATCTGGTGAAGGAATTTATCTCCCAGTACATCGATGGCTCCATGACCATCGCGCGGGACGCGGAGATGATGATCAATTCGCGCATCGCGCAGATCGATCACCTGGTCTCGTTGCAGTTGAACGAAATCATGCACAACGCCACTTTCCAGAAACTGGAAGGATCGTGGCGCGGGCTCAAATACCTGATGGATCAGAGCGAAACGGGTGTCCAGCTCAAGATCAAGGTCATGAACTGCTCCAAGAAGGAGCTCCTCAAGGATTTGCAGCGCGCTCCGGAATTCGACCAGAGCGCCCTCTTTAAAAAGGTATATGAGGAAGAATACGGCGTGTACGGCGGTTCGCCGTTCGGCGCGCTGGTGGGCGATTACGAATTCGGGAAACACCCCGAAGACATCGAACTGCTCGAAAAGATTTCCAACGTGGCTTCGGCCGCTCACGCTCCTTTCGTCAGCGCGGCTTCACCCGACCTTTTCAATCTTCCGAGTTACACCAGCCTGGATGCGCCGCGCGATCTCGCCAAGATTTTCGACACCACCGAGTACGCCAAGTGGAAGAGCTTTCGCCAGACCGAGGACTCCCGTTACGTGGCGCTCTGCCTTCCCCGCACCTTGGGCCGTCTGCCTTACGGCAAAGATACCAAGCCGGTGGAAGCCTTCAATTATGAAGAGCACGTGGATGGGTCGGACCACTCCAAGTACCTTTGGATGAATGCCTCCTATGCGCTCGCCAGCCGTATGACGAACTCCTTCTCGAAATACGGGATGTGCGTAGCCATGCGCGGCGTGGAAGGAGGCGGCCTGGTGGAGGGGCTTCCGGTCCACAACTTCTACACGGACGAAGGCGATGTGGCTATGAAATGTCCGACGGAAGTGCCCATCACCGATCGCCGCGAGAAGGAGCTGGCGGACCTCGGGTTCGTTCCCCTGGTGCACTGCAAAGGTACGGATTATGCCGCTTTCTTCAGCGTGCAGTCGGCCCAGAAGCCCAAGCTCTACGATACCGATTCAGCCAACGCCAATGCGCGGCTATCTACCCAGATTCCGTACATTATGGCCGTCTCGCGATTCGCCCATTATCTGAAAGCCATGATGCGCGATAAGATCGGCAGCTTCATGTCGCGTAGCGACGCCGAGGTATTCCTGAATCGCTGGATTACCGGTTATGTGGTGCCCGACGATAATGCGTCGCCCTCCATGAAGGCCCGTTGCCCGCTGCGAGAAGCCCGCATTGATGTATCCGAGGTTCCCGGCAAGCCGGGCGTGTATAAAGCAGTTGCGTTCCTTCGTCCGCACTTCCAGTTGGACGAACTTACCGTTTCACTTCGTTTGGTCGCCGAACTTCCGGCAGCCGCGAAATAACCGTTTCCATCAACCAGTATTCGATTTCACTTAAGGAGCTAACAAATGGCTGTAAACGCATACCTTATCGTCGATGGCATTACCGGGCCGAGCACCAGCAAAGCCGGCGCTATCGATATTCTGTCCTTCAGTATTGGCGCATCCAATACTGCCACCTACGGAACTGGCGCCTCGGGCATGGAGGCAAAAGCCGGTCGCGCGGACCTTTCCAATCTCACGATTATGAAGGTGCTCGACAAAACCTCGACCACCCTTTTCAACCACTGTTGCTCCGGCGACATCCTCAAGAAAGTCATTGTGCTTTACGACAAGCCGGTTGGCACGGAGCAGGCTGACTACTATCGCGTGTATCTGCAGGACGCCCTGATCACTTCCGTTCAGGAATCCGGCAGCAACGAAAACCCCACTGAATCGGTCAGCTTCGCGTTCCAGGCGATCGAAGTTGCCTACAAGGCCGAAAAGGACGACGGCACGCTGGACGGCGCCATCGCTGCCGGCTTCAACCTCGAAACCCTCAAGTCCGACTACGCGGCGCCCGACAAATTCTAGGCAAGAAGTCAGGAGCCAGGAGTCAAGAAGTCAGAATGGCCTGCACTCGGGAGACCAGCCCGAGTGCAGGTATCTTTGTCTTAAGGGGGGCACAGAACTAAAGTCTGTGCTGCGCATGATAAAAGCAAAGGACTTATTCAATGCAGGCCGGGTTTCCGAGGCAGTCAGTGCACTGGGGAGCTGGCTTCGCGATCATCCCGACGATATCCCCCAGAGAACTTTTCTTTTTGAACTGCTGTGTTTTGCCGGTCAATACGATCGTGCCGAGAAACAACTCAGCGTTCTTTCGCAAGGCGACAAGGGAACCCAACTCGGCGCCACCCTCTACTATGCCGCTCTCCATGCCGAGCGAAACCGCAACGAATTATTCCGCACCGAAACCTTTCCCAAGACCGAAGCCTCGGCGGACATCTCCGGCACTCTCAACGGCAAACCGTTCACTTCCTTTCGGGACGCCGATCCCGATGTCGGAGCCCGGCTGGAGGTCTATGCCGCCGGAGCCTATCTGTGGATCCCGTTCCGTCATATCGTGTCCATTTCCATGGGCCCGCCCAAACGCTTGCGCGACATGCTTTGGGCCGATGCGACCGTGATGACCGGGCCTTCCTTTAAAGGCACGGACCTCGGTCAGGTAATCATCCCCGTCATCTATCCGTTCTCCTGGAAGGACCCCGATGAATCCGTATGGCTGGGCCGAACCACAGTCTGGAATGCGGATGACCAGGGTAAGGAATATCCTTCCGGACAGAAGGTTTTTCTGGTGGATGGGGAAGAGTTCCCGTTGCTGGAGGTACGAGAGCTGGAATTTCAGGCCGAAGACGCCGCTGCGGCCGGCTGACCCCCTCGAACCCAATGATACTGCTCGAAGATGTACCCAAGCTGGTCGACGAATTGTTGCAGCCCATCGAGGGTGACAATCCATCCGGCCAGGATCTTCGTTACGACAAGGTCTACGACGAAATCCGTGAAGCCCGCCGTGAAGACGACTCTCTGAACCAGGGCGCCTGGCAGGTCGATCGTAAGGCCGCCGATCTCCCCAAAACCATCTCCCTCTCAACCGACGCGCTGAAAAAGAAAACCAAGGATCTGCAGATTGCCACATGGTTAACCGAAGCGCTTCTCCGTAAAGAGGGATTCGCGGGCCTGGCCATGGGTCTGACGCTGATCGACAGTCTGCTCGACAAGTTCTGGGATACCGTCTACCCACAGATCGACGAAGGCGATCTGGAGTTGCGCGCCGCCGCGTTCGGCCTGCTGGGGGAAAGCACGCCACGCATAACCACACTCGAGATTCGTGTTCGAGAGGCGCCTTTAAACCGCGAAGGACATAGCTGGTTCCTGTACATGGAATCCCGCAAAGTCGGCTACGAGGACCAGGCCAAGGACGCGAACCAGAAAAAAACCCGAGACCTGGCTATCACGAAGGAAAAGAAACTTCCGCCGGAGCTCTTCGACAAGTCTTTTCGCGAAACGCCCAAGGTATTCTATGCCGGACTCGAAAAAGGTCTCGATGAGTGCCTCGCCAGCTTGAAGTCTCTAACCGCTCTTTGTGACGAGAAATTTGCCGATAGCAGCCCTTCCTTCGGACCACTCAAAACCGCTTTAGACGAAGTCCGCCATGTCGCGCACACGCTGCTGGACAAGAAGCGGGAAACCGAGCCCGATCCGATTGTAGAAACGCCGCCAGAACCCGTCCCGGAAGACGTTCAGGCGGACGCGGGCCAGGCCGATCAATCTTCTACCGATGCTGCCGAGGCACGTCCGCAAACTGCGTTTTCGTTTAACGTAACCTCCTCGGAATCGGCCGCCCGCCGGGAACTGGTGGCCAGAGTCGCGGCGGTGGCCGCAGCGCTGCGGCAGCGAGAGCCTTACAGTCCGGCCCCGTACCTGATGCTGCGCGGCTTGCGTTGGGGAGATCTCCGCACGGCCGCCTGGCAATCCGATCCCGCCATGCTGGAGGCTCCGCCCACCGAGGTGCGGCAGCATATCAAACGGCTGGCCATGGATGAAAAGTGGAAAGAACTGCTGGAGGCGGGGGAAGCGGCAATGGCATTGCCCTGCAGCCGCGCCTGGCTCGACCTGCAACGCTTGGTGGTGGAAGCGTGCGTGGCCCTGGGCCGCAACTACGATCCGATTGCGGTGGCGATCCGGTCGGAGCTGCGCTGTTTGCTGCGGGACGTTCCGCAATTGCTGGAAGCGACTCTCATGGACGATACGCCCGCGGCGAATAACGAAACCCGCAAGTGGATTGGTGAACTTCTCAAGGAACCTGCCGGCGGGGGTTCGCCGGGGCCCGCGATCGAACCTTCCAATGACGACGGCGCACGCTGGCAGAAACAGTTTATCGACAGCCACCTGCTGGCCAAGGAAGCCTTGCGCATCGGGCAGCCGGATAAGGCCATAGAGATCATGAGCCAGGAACTCAACCGGCAGCGATCCGCGCGCGGACGCTTCCAGCGGCGCGTCCAGTTCGTGGAGCTTTGTGTGGCTGCGGGCAAGGATGCCATTGTGCAGCCCATGCTGGACGATCTGATCGCCACCATCGACAACCACAAGCTGGAGGAATGGGAAGACAAGACGGTCATGGCGTCCGCGCTCGTGACCATCGTGCGCGCCAGCAAGAAAATACAGGCAGACGCCAAAGAGAAACAGAAATACTTCGAGCGGGTGTGCCGTCTCGATCCGGTGCAGGCTTTGAACGTCTAAAACAAGGAGACAGAAGTCAGGACAGAAGTCGGAATCAATGAGCAAAAGCATTCGGATGCAACCGAATTCGGCCGTTACCCTGTCGGTGCTCGACAGGCTTACGGATAACGATCCCAGATCGCCGACCGTGGAAGGGCCGCTTTCACGCGCCGAATCGGTGCGCGCGCTCAAGCAAGGTGTCCGGCGCGATCTCGAATGGTTGTTGAACACCCGCCGCAATCCGGACGATCCCGGCGCCTCACGCCTCGAAACCGAAAATTCGCTGTACAACTATGGTCTCCCGGATTTCAGCGCCTACAGCATTGCTTCCCCCAAGGATCAATCCAAACTGGTGCGGGCCCTACAGGCGGCCGTGAAAACCTTCGAACCGCGTATGGCCAACGTCCGCATCGTGCCGCTCGAAATTACCACCACCGGTCTGCGCACCCTGCGCATTCGGATCGAGGCGCTTCTGCTGATGGATCCCGCGCCGGAGTTGATCTCCTTCGACACCACCCTGCAGCTCACGACCGGCGATTTTCGCATTAAGGACGATAGCGATGCGTGACGACCTGCTGGACTATTACGAGCGCGAGCTGACCTACATCCGGAAGATGGCCCTACAGTTTTCGGCCAAGTATCCCAAAATCGCCTCGCGTCTCCAGCTCGAGCCGGATAAGTGCGAAGATCCGCATGTAGAGCGGATCCTGGAGGGATTCTCGTTTCTCGCCGCGCGCATTCACCTCAAGATCGACGACGATTTCCCGGAGATCACCGAGGCGCTGATGAGCGTCATCTATCCGCAATTCGTCCGCCCCATTCCGTCGATGTCGATCGTGGAATTTCAGCTCGACCAGGATAAAGGCAAAGTGACCACGGGGTTTCCCATCGCGCGAGGATCGACGCTTTATTCCCGGCCCGTGAACGGCATCCCGTGCAAATTTCGCACCTGTTACGACACCACGCTCTGGCCGTTGAACGTAGTCGCGGCCGAATGGAAAACGCCGGACCGCCTGCAGCCCACTCTCCCGGGAGCCAATGCCGCGGCGGCCCTGCGCCTGGAGCTCCAGTCGCTGCCCGACGTGCTGTTTCCGAAACTGGGGGCTAACCATCTGCGCTTTTACCTCAATGGTGAAAGCGGCGTGGTGAACACGCTGTATGAGCTGCTCTGCGCCAATCTCCTGAAAATCGTGATCCGGGACCCCAGCCACGGGTCGCGGGTGCGCCCGGTTACTCTGCCGGCTTCCGCATTGAAGCCGGTAGGTTTTGAGGAAGACGAGGGAGTGCTGCCCTATTCTTCCCGCTCGTTCCTGGGCTACCGGTTGCTTCAGGAGTACTTCACCTTTTCGGAGAAATTCCTGTTCTTTGACTTGACCGGCCTGGAAGAGGTCTGGGCGGCCGGTTTTAAAGATCGTGCGGAGCTGATTTTCCTGATCTCCAGCTTCGAACCGGACTATCAGCAGCGCCTGGAGCTGGGCCTTTCGAGCCGCACCTTTCGCCTGGGCTGCTGCCCCATCATCAATCTGTTCGAACAAACCGCCGAACCGATTCTTCTCAACCAGCGGAGACCCGAATACCCGATCGTCCCCGATGTGCGGCGGCCCAACGCGGTAGAGGTTTTTTCGGTCGATGAAGTCGCCATCCTGAATCCTCAGACCCGCGAAATTATCAACTTCGAGCCCTTTTACTCTTTCCGCCACGGAAGGGAGAAGCAGGACACTTTCTGGCTGGCCAGCCGCCGTCCTTCGCTCCGCCCGCACGATGAAGGCACCGAGGTGTATCTCTCGCTGTGCGATCTTTCGCAGCGTCCTCTTTTCCCGGACAGCGATGCGCTGACGGTACGGCTTACCTGCACCAATCGGGACCTTCCGGCGCGCCTGCCGTTCGGTAACGAAGATGGCGACTTTGAACTGGAAGCCAACGCCTCCTTAAAGCGGATCATCGCACTGCACAAGCCGACCGCTCCCATCCGGCCGCCGATGGGCAAATCCGTCATGTGGCGTTTGATCTCGCAGCTTTCGCTGAATTACCTGTCGCTGGTAGAGAGCGATGCCGAGGGCGGCCGCCGCGCTTTACAGAATATCCTGCAGCTTTACAACTTCACGGATTCGCCGGTCGGGCGGAAAATCATCGCGGGGCTGGTGGAGGTCGAGAGCGAGCGGCACTTTGCCCGCGTGGTTTCAAACACCGAGATCAGCTTCGCCCGCGGCACCCGAGTGAAGATGCTGCTCGATGAGGAGCAGTTCGTCGGAAACGGCGTCTATTTGTTTGCCAGCGTCATGGAATACTTTCTGGGTCTATACTGCACTCTGAATAGTTTCAGCCAGTTGGTGGTATCGACTAAACAGAGAAAGGAGATTCTTCGCGAATGGCTGCCGAGAGCGGGCCGCAAGGTCCTCCTGTAAAAGAGTATTACGGCGCGGAAGTCCAGGAAGAACTCCGCCACGACCCCTGGAACTTCGAGTTTTTCCAGATGGTGCGTCTGCTCGAACGATTGGGAAACGGTAAACCGGTTGGGCGGTTCGACAATCCCGCAGAGGAAGCCGCCCGTTTTCTGTCTAACCCGGCACTGGAGTTTCCACCGAGCGAGATCCACTCACTCGATTGGCCTGACCGTGGTCAGCCGCGCCTGACCGTCAATATCATGGGGCTCACCGGGCTACTGGGAGTGCTGCCTCTCCCTTACACCGAGTGGATCAATGACCGGATCCGCGCGAAAGATCATACCCTGCAGGCGTTTTTCGACCTGTTCCACCATCGCCTGCTGTCGCTCTTTTATCAGGCGTGGGAGAAATACCGCTTTCCGGTCGCCTATGAGCGCGACCGGAATGACCGGTTCACCCGCTATCTGCTGGCGTTGCTCGGCCTGGGTACGGAGGGCCTGCGTCACCGGCTGTCCGTGCCGGATGAAGGCGCGGCTTTCTATACCGCTCTGCTGTCGCTACAGACGCGGTCGGCAACCGCCCTGCGCCAGGTGTTGCACGACTACTTCGAGGTCCCGGTCGAAATCGAGCAATTCGTGGGCAGGTGGCGCCCGATATCCGAGAGCGATCAAACCCGGACCGGCGACGAGCGCGATTATTCCGAACAACTGACGCTGGGCGCGATCGCGGGAGACGAGGTTTGGGATCAGCAATCGACCGCGCGCATCGTGCTGGGGCCGTTGACGCTGCAGCAGTACGTGGATTTTTTGCCTAATGGATCGGCTTATCGGGCACTGTGCGATTTGACGGAGTTTTTCTCGCGGCGGGAAATCGATTTCGAGTTGCAGTTGATTTTGCGGCGGGAGGAGACTCCGGGGATAGTTTTAGAAGAGGAGTCCGGTGGGTTCATGTTGGGATGGACTACGTGGATCAAGAACGTCCCGATGAACAGGGATCCGGCAGACGCGGTTTTGCAGTTACAGTAAAGGACAGGCTAAAGCCTGTCCCACAATAGGGGGCATGAGTATGAGCGTAAATCTGAAATCGCTAATCGGTAAGTTGAACGACACCGTGCGCGGAGCCTTGGAAGGCGCGGCGGGGCTGTGTCTATCACGGACGCACTACGACGTCGAGATCGAACACTTCCTTATGAAGTTGCTCGACTCGAGCGCCGGCGATATGGCGTGTATCCTGCGCTACTTCGAGGTGGACCGCACGCGGCTGGCGGGCGAGTTGACGCGCACCCTGGACAAGTTGAAATCCGGCAATGCGCGCACCCCGGCCCTGAGCCCCACGCTGGTCAAGATGATGACCGAAGCCTGGACGCTGGGCTCCATCGATTTCGGCTCGGGACAGATCCGCTCCGGATACGCCATCCTCGCCCTGGTTTCGAATGAGGAACTGGCCCGCCTGGTCCGCGAGACCAGCCGGGAGTTGCAGAAGGTCAACGCCGATGCGCTCAAGAAAGACTTCGACAAGATAACGGCGACTTCCAGCGAGGACGCGGGGGCTTTGGCGGAAGCCTCTGCAACCCCAGCCGGACAGGCGGGGGCTCCCGTGGCCGGACTGGGCGGCAAGACTCCCAACCTGGACCAGTACACCGTCAATCTCACCGAGAACGCCAAAAAGGGCAAGGTCGATCCGGTGCTGGCACGCGATTTCGAAATCCGCCAGGTGATCGATATCCTGACCCGGCGGCGGCAGAACAATCCCATCCTGGTGGGTGAAGCAGGGGTCGGAAAGACGGCCGTGGTGGAGGGCTTCGCGACTCGCGTGGCCCTGGGCGACGTTCCCGATGTCCTCAAGAAGGTCTCGGTACGGGTGCTCGACCTGGCCCTGTTACAAGCCGGCGCCGGCGTGAAGGGCGAATTCGAGAATCGTTTAAAGGGTCTGATTGCCGAGGTGAAGAATTCGCCGCAGCCGATCATCCTGTTTATCGACGAGGCCCACACCATGATTGGCGCCGGCGGGCAGGCCGGTCAGGGAGATGCCGCCAACCTGCTGAAACCGGCCCTGGCTCGCGGCGAGCTCCGCACCATCGCAGCCACGACCTGGTCGGAGTACAAGAAGTATTTCGAAAAGGATCCCGCCCTGGCCCGGCGTTTCCAGGTGATAAAGGTGGAAGAGCCCGGTGAGGCCCAATGCTGCGTGATGCTGCGCGGCGTGGTGGGTACGCTGGAGAAGCATCACAACGTGCGGGTTCTCGATGAAGGTCTGGAGGCGGCCGTCAGGTTCTCGCATCGCTATCTGCCGGACCGCCAGCTTCCCGATAAAGCGGTCAGCGTTCTCGATACGGCCTGCGCCCGGCTGGCGTTGGGCCAGAACACCATTCCTCCGGCCATCGAAGACGCCACGCGGACTTTGGACGATATCGCGGTGCAGCTCCGGGTACTGGGCCGGGAGGCTGCGTTGGGCACCGATCACAGCGAGCGTTTGGCTGGGCTTGAGGAACAGAAGGGTCAGGTTGAGGGTAAGCTGGCGGCTTTGAAGGAGCGATGGGAGAAGGAAAAGGATCTGGTGAATCGGATTCGCGAGCTGCGCGGGCAGATTGAGGCGGCGTCGGGACCGGTGCAAACTGCAGCGGCTCAGGCTGCTTCGCAGCCGGACAGACCACAAACAACGATGGTCTATCCTACGGTTGAAGGGAAGGTTGAGCAGGCCGAGGAGTTGCGCGGCAAACTTACCGCTCTGGTGCAGGAGCTGGAGCAACTGCAGGGGGAGACTCCTTTGATCGGCGTCACGGTGGACGCACAGATCGTGGGGGAAGTGATCTCCGGATGGACCGGCATTCCCGTCGGCAAGATGCTGAAGGACGAGATCGCCACCGTGCTCGCTTTAGAAAAGTACCTGGGCGCCCGCGTCATCGGCCAGGACCACGCCCTGGCCGGCATCAGCCAGCGCATCCGCACTTCACGAGCCAGGCTGGACGATCCCGAAAAACCGGTGGGTGTCTTTCTGCTGGTCGGTCCGAGCGGCGTCGGCAAGACCGAAACCGCCCTGGCGCTCTCCGATCTGCTGTACGGCGGCGAACAGAACATCATCACCATCAACATGTCGGAGTTCCAGGAAGCGCACACGGTTTCCACGCTCAAGGGGTCGCCTCCGGGCTATGTGGGCTTCGGTGAAGGCGGCGTGCTGACCGAAGCCGTGCGGCGCCGGCCCTACTCGGTAGTGCTGCTCGACGAGATCGAAAAAGCGCATCCCGACGTTCTCGAGCTGT
>ODAK010007027.1_pt1 | contig 11299 bp, 10 predicted proteins | sample 1539591 | NCBI WGS metagenome assembly ODAK01 (sample SAMEA3539303, study PRJEB22396) | soil metagenome | biome: tundra; feature: field; material: soil | place: USA | collected 2010-05 | depth 0.15 m | reverse complement strand
GGTGCGGCGGCCGGTGAAACCGGTGCTGATGCCGAAATCGATCCGTCCAGGAGCGAGCTTGTTCAACGAGGCGAAGGCGTTGGCGGTGACGGCGGCGATGCGGTTCGAGGGGATCAAAACACCGGTGCCCAATCGAATCCGGGAAGTCTTCATCGCGCAGGCGGCCATGGCGACGAAACAATCCGCGCTCAGCAACTGCGTGTCATAGAACCAGGCATGATGAAATCCGAGTTCCTCGGCGCGCCGGACGAGGCGCCAGGAATCCGAGTCCGTCGGGATGGCGATGCCGAATTTCATGTCCGTGTCCTCCTGCTGGTCGCTTAGCACGCGAGCAGGGCCTTGCCACGCTGGTGGCAGTACGCATAACTGTCATGCAACTGGGTCAACTCGGTACAACACAGGGGGTACGTATCATGGTGAGGCGCAGGCTGGCCCGCATGGTCGCGGCAATGGCATTGATCGCGGTCGCGTCGGTCGTGGCGCTCGCCGCACCGGCGATCGCGCAGGAGAAAAAAATCAAGATCGGGGTCGTTTACGATCTGACCGGTCCGTTCGCGGGTGGTGGGTCGGATCTGCATTATCTCGGTGCGAAGATCATCATCGACTACATCAACGCGCATGGCGGCGTTGAAGGTTACATGATCGATCCGGTCTACGCCGATGCGCAAAGCAAGCCTGATGTCGCGATCAACGAAGCCGTCCGCCTGATCGAGCAGGAGAAGGTGGACATGCTGCTCGGCTTCTACGCCTCGGCCGAGTGCGTGCCGACCGCGGCGCGCATTGAGCAATTCAAGAAATTCATGTGGATCACCACCTGCATCGCCGCTCCGGTGCTGGAAAATCGCCACCTGAAATACGTCTTCCGCCCGCAGCCATACGGCACGCAATGGGGTTTGGCGTCGACCGAAATGCTGACGTACTATTCCAAGGAAGTCTTCGGCAAAGATCCGAAAGACCTGAAAGTCGCGATCATCCATGAGGATGGCGCCTATGGTACCGACGTGGCCCGCGGCAATGTCGAGGGCGCGGCGAAAGGTGGCCTGCAGGTCGTGTTGAACGAAGGTTATTCCGTCACGTCACCGGATCTGTCCTCCCTCGTGACTAAACTGAAGCGCGCGCGACCCGACGTCATTCTGCACACCGGCTACAACCCCGACATCAGTCTGTTTCTGCGCCAGGCACGCGAGGGAGGGTTGCGATTCCAGGCGCTGATCGGCCATGGCGCGGGTTACACCGATTACACCAAATTAAAGGCGGCGTCCGGCACCGATGTGAATTACTTCATGGACGTCGATCCGATCTCGATCTGGGAGGTCAAGCCCGACGCGATCCAGCCGGAGCTGCGGCCGATCGTGCAGATGGTCGGTGATGCGTACATGAAGGCACGGCCGGACACCGTGCTGAAATCCGCCCATGTCGGCATGGCGGCGTCCAACACCTGGTTGTTCATGACGAAGGTCTTGCCGCGTGCGATCAAGGTCTACGGCGGGGTCGACGCCGAAGCCTTGCGCAAAGCCGCCACCGACCTCGACGTTCCCGACGGTGGCACCATGCTGGGCTTTGGCGTGAAGTTCGAACCCGAGGAGTCCGTGATGTCGGGCCAGAACAATCGTGCCTATCCGGTCGTCATCCAATACATCGACGACAAGAGCTACGTGGTCTGGCCGAAAGCGTTGCAACAGCGGCCGCCTTTGCTGAAACTGCCGGATTCCTCGCCATACGCCGCGAAGTGATCGTTCGTCCGTGCTGGAAGTCTCCGGGCTGATCAAGCGATTCGGCGGCTTCACCGCTGTGTCGAACGTATCGTTCCAGGTCGGGCAAGGCGAGATTCTCGGCCTGATCGGCCCGAACGGTTCCGGTAAAAGTACGATCTTCAATCTGCTGTCCGGTACGCTGGCGCCGACCGGCGGTTCGATCCGGTTTCAGGGGCATGAAATCGGCGGGCTGCCACCGTATCGGATCATCAATCAGGGCATTGGCCGGACGTTCCAGATTCCCCGCCCGTTCAAACGCCTGAGCCTGTTCGAGAATGTCGCGCTGGCCGGTTATTACGGCCAAGGTCAGCCGTCCCGCGCGAAGGCGTTCGAGGCCGCCGAGCGAGCATTGACCATGGTCGGTCTGCCCACCGACCGCGACGCGGGCATTGGCGGACTTGGCGCCGCCGGACTGAAGAAACTGGAACTGGCCAAGGCGCTCGCCACGCAACCGAAACTGTTGTTGGCTGACGAAAGCCTCGGCGGTCTGGACGAAACCGAAATGGATCAGGCCGCCGACATGCTCCGCCGCATCCGCGCCGAACTGGGTATTACCATCATCTGGGTCGAACACATCATGGGCGTGCTGATGCGCGTGGTCGATCGCGTCATGGTGCTGGACCATGGCGAAATGATCGCCGAGGGACTACCCGCGGAAGTCTCCGCTGATCCTCGCGTCATCGAGGTCTATCTCGGCACCGACGCCGACGCCGTGCAGGCCGCGGCGGTTCGCGTTTAATGTTATCACTGCGGAACATCGATGCGGGCTACGGCACGTTCCAGGTGCTGTTCGGCGTATCGCTGGAGGTGAACGCCGGCGAAGCCATCGGTGTCATCGGTCCCAACGGCGCCGGCAAGACGACGTTGATGCGCGTCATCTCGGGTTTGATCCGTCCAACGGCCGGACAGATCGCCATGGAAGGCGCCAACCTGCTGGCGACCGCGCCGCACCGGATCCTGGAACTCGGCATCGCGCATGTGCCGGAGAATCGCCGCCTGTTCGCGCGCATGACGGTCGAGGACAATTTGCGCATGGGTGCGTTCATTCCCGCCGCCCGCGCGAAGTTTCGCCAGCGGCTCGATTTCGTCTACGATCTGTTCCCGCGATTGCAAGAACGCCGCGCGCAATTCGCCGGCACGATGTCGGGTGGCGAGCAGCAGATGTGCGCCATCGGCCGCGCGCTGATGTCGGAACCGCGGTTGTTGCTGCTGGACGAACCGTCGGCCGGTCTGGCACCCGTGGTGGTGCAACAGGTGTTCGGCCTCGTGGAGAGGATTCGCGCCAGCGGCCTGACCGTGCTGATCGTGGAACAAAATGTCCGCCAGGTGCTGCGCGTCGTCGATCGCGCCTATCTGCTGGAGGCCGGGACCATCCGCGCGACCGGCACCTCGGCGGAATTGGCGGCGAGTTCAACGATCAAGGAGGCGTATCTTGGCGTATAAGCCGGTGATGGCGGGTCGAACCTGAATGTTTGACATCTACCTCCTGGAGGCCGCGATCAACGGCATCCTGCTTGGCGGCGTGCTCGCGCTTCTGGCACTCGGCCTCAACCTCATTTTCGGCGTCATCGACGTCGTTTGGATTTGTTACGCTGAGCTGATCATGATGGGCATGTATGGCATGTTCTACATGGTGTCGGTCTTCCACGTGCCGTTCCTGATCGCCGCCTTGCTCACCATCGTGTTGGTCGCCGCGATGGGAGTTGTTCTGCACCTGTTGGTGATCGCACCGCTGTTGAACGCGGCGCCGATCAACCAGTTGCTAGCCACCGGCGGCGTGCTGGCATTCCTGCAGGCACTCGCGACCGTCATGTTCGGCATCGACTTCCGCAATCTCGGCATCCGGCTGCCGGTGATCGAAGTCTCCGACATGTATATCAGCTACGCGCGGCTGTTGGCGTTCGGCACCGCCCTGGCGGCAATGGTCGCCGTTTATTTGTTCTTGTCGCGCACCTATACCGGCACCGCGATTCGGGCGATCGCGCAGGACCGGCAGATCATGCCGTTGATGGGGGTGGATACCAGGCGGATTTATCTGGTTACGTCGGCGATCGGCGGAGGTTTGGCCGGCCTCGCCGCCTGCCTGCTGGTGCTGCAATACGACGTGCATCCGTTCATCGGTCTGACCTTCGGGCCGATCACCTTCATGATCTGCGTGTTGGGCGGCCTCGGCAACATGATCGGCGGGTTCGTCGCCGCCTTCGTGTTCGCCGAGATCATCTCGGTCGCCGGTCTGTACATGGACCTTGAGTGGGGCTACGTCTTCGCTTTTGTTTTCTTCATCGTCATGATGTTCATTCGGCCGCGCGGCCTGCTGGCCCGCCGGCAGTGACAAACCGAGTGCTCCCCTGGATCGTTGGCGCGGTGCTGATCGCGCTGCCGTTCGTCTACAGCGCGCCATACCCGATGCACCTGATGGTCGTCGTGCTGATCTGGTCGTTCGCCTACACGTCCTGGTCCGTGATGGGTCGTTTCGGTCTCGTATCCCTGGGCCACGGCGGCTTCTTCGGTGTCGGCGCCTACAGCACCGCGCTGCTGTGGAACTATTACCATTTGTCTCCCTTTCTTGGCATTCCCATCGCCATGGTGCTCGCGGTAACACTGGCCATCGTGGTTACCTACCCGTGCTCGCGTTTCCGCATCACCGGGCATTATTTCGCGTTGGTCACGCTGGCCCTCAGCGCGATCGTCCAGCAGGTCGCGACCGCCAGCCGGAACATCACCGGCGGCTCGCTCGGCTACACCCCCGAGCGCGCACAAGGCGGCGGCCACATCCTGGCGTTCCAGTTCACCGACAAGCTCACCTGGTACTTCATCGCCCTCGGCGTTTGGGCTGTCGGGCTGTTCGTCCGCTGGCGCGTCGACCACTCGATGATCGCCTACGCCCTGGAAGCCATCGCCGAGGACGAGGACGCCGCCGGTGCCGCCGGAGTGAACGTAACGTCGGAGAAACTGAAAATCACCGCGCTGAGCGCCGCGATGACCGCCTTCGCCGGCGGCATGTACTGCCAGTACCAGATGTTCATTTCGCCCGATACGGTCAGCGGTATCAACGTTTCGTTGCAGATGGTGTTCGCCGCGGTGGTCGGCGGCATTTATGTTCTGCCTGGCCCAACGGTCGGCGCGATCATCACCATCCTGCTCGCCGAGGGCCTGCGCATTTTCTTCGGCACCGGCGCCCTGGGCTGGGACAACCTGGTTTACGGGACGCTGCTGGTGTTGTTCATCATCTTCCTGCCGCAAGGTCTGGTGGGCGCGGCATGGACCAGGCTCACCGGCGCACGGCGAACCGCGTAGGGAGAGCGTCATGGAACTCTGGACCACGGGCGTGGCGTCGCCGCGCGGCAGCGCACGCACCGCGAAGCAACTGGAAGATGCCGGGTGGGCCGGCTTCCAGGTCGTCGATTCGCAAAACCTGTCGGGCGATCCGTACGTTGCCCTGGCCATGGCGGCCACGGCGACGTCACGGCTTGGCCTCGCCACGGGTGTCACGAACTCGGTGACACGGCACGCTTCGGTGACGGCCTGCTCGATCGCCAGCGTGCAACGGATTTCCAACGGGCGGGCGTATCTGGGCATCGGCCGCGGCGACTCCGCTCTGGCGCATCTGGGCCGCGCACCCGCCCGGCTGGCGTCGTTCGAGCGCTACCTGCGGCAATTGCGTGTTTACCTGCGTGGCGAGGCAGTGCCGTTCGATGAGATCGACATCCCCACCAGCATCGCGCCGCCCATGTCGGAACTGGAACTCGCCGACGCGCCACCGGCGAGTCAGATCGGTTGGCTCGCCGGTGGCGGTCCCATCGTGCCGGTGGAGGTCGCCGCCAGCGGTCCACGCGTCATCGCCATCGCCGCGTTGCACGCCGACCGGATCATGTTCGCATTGGGCGCCGACGCGGAACGGTTGCAATGGGGCATCGCGCTGGCGAAGGAGACGCGGACCAAGGCCGGACTGGATCCGAACGGGATCGCGTTCGGCGCTTATGTCAACGCCGCGTGCCACGACGACATCGGCATCGCGCGCGGCCTCGTGCGCGGCGGCCTGACGACGTTCGCCCGCTTCAACGTCATGCACGGCACCGCCGCCGGACCGGTGTCCGACAGCGATCGGGAGGTGCTGCGCGATCTGCACGATAGTTACGACATGCGTGCGCATACCCGCGGCGACTCGCGTCAGGCCGGCGTGCTGACCGAACCGTTCATCGATCGTTTCGCGATTGTCGGCCCGCCGTCGCACGTGACCGAGCGTCTGCGCGGTCTGGCGGCGCTTGGCCTCGACAAGATCGTGATGACCGGCGCGATGCGGGGCGTATCGGAAAGCGACGCGGCGGTGGCGAAGCAAACGATGGAGACCCGGGTGCTGCCGTCGTTCGTGAGCTGAAAGAATTACGCCTTGGGCAATCGAACGATAAAGCGGGCGCCAAGAATTTTCCCCTCGCCATCGCGCACGTTCTCCGCCGAAATCTGGCCATGCAGAGCCTCGACGATCTGGCGGCTGATCGACAGCCCGAGGCCGGAATGCTGTCCGAACTTTTCGCCGTGCGGCCGTTCCGAGTAAAACCGGTCGAAGATATGTTCCAGGTTCGCTTCGGGAATTCCGGGCCCCTGGTCCTCGACGCTGATCTCCGCCACCGCGCCGGCGTCCTTCACCCGCACCAGAATGCGTCCCTTATGCGGGCTGAACGAGTGGGCGTTGCCGATCAGGTTGCGCAGCACCTGCACGAGCCGATCCTCGACCGCCAGCACCTCCATGCCCGCCGGCGGCGCGATGACCTCAAGCCCAGGATCGTTGTCCGGATCACGGGTGGCGTCGTCGAGGTCCTTGAGGGTGCGCACGATCGGCACGACATCGACCGGCCGCGCGGTGACGCGGGACATTTCCGCATCGATGCGGGAGGCATCGCTGACATCGCTGATCAGCCGGTCCAGTCGCATCACGTCCTGCCCGATGATGGTCAGCAATTGTTTGCGCCGCGCCGGGTCCTCGATCCGCATCAACGTTTCGATCGCGCTGCGGATCGACGACAGCGGGTTCTTCAGTTCGTGCGCCACGTCGGCGGCGAAACGTTCGGTCGCGTCCATCCGGGCCCACAGCGCGCTGGCGGAATCGGAAACCGCGTTCGCCAGTTCCCCCACCTCATCCCGGCGGCCCAGTAGCGAGCGGGAGACACTGCCGGTGCGTCCCTTGCCTTCGCGCATGTCGTTGGCCGCGTCGGCGAGGCGCAAGATCGGCCGCGCGATGGTCAGTGACAAATACCACGACAGCAGCACCGTCAGCGCCAGAGCGAGACCGAACAGCGCGATGATCGACACGCGAATGGACTGCAGACTTTCTTCCACCTCGCGCGCCTCGCGCGTCAGCAGCACGATGCCAACGGTGCGTTTGTCGCGTTCCACCGGCTCGGCGACCGTGATCCACAGCCGGTTGTCGACAGTGCGGCGAATATAGGGCGGCATTTCCCGGCTGTTGCCGGCACTTTGCAGCCGCACCTCCTCCTTCACGTCCGGCTGCCAGTCCGGTCCCCGCGCACTGGGGGTGATATCGACCGTGGTGACCGGCCCGCTGTGCGGCAACAACGACAGCACGAAGTCGTAGACCTGACCGACGAAAGACAAGACCTTGCCGCGGTCGATCGGCGGCAGTGGCGGCCGTCCGGTCACGGCGCCCGCACCGTCGCGCGATTGCGAGTCGGCGACGGTCGTGCCGTCTGGAGCATAAATCTTTGCCCGCGCGTCGGGTGTCGGATCAGTCAGCCGGCGCAGCAGCGGCCGCGCGATCTCCGGCACCAGATGCGGATTGTCCGGATCGGTCGCCAGCACCGCGCTCTCGCCGATCGCTCCGGCATAAATCTTCGCCTGCTCGCGCAGCGCCGCGACCTCGGCCTCCAGCAGGCCGTTCTGATACTGATCCAGATACAGCAGCGCCACGACCAGCAGTGCGAGCGGCAAGGCGTTGACCAGCAAAATCCGCCGCAGCAACGGCGACACCCAGCGCTGGCGGAAGCGCCGGAGCGGTGCGCGCTTCGTCAGCGGCAGTTCCGAAATCGTGCCGCCATCGGGCACTCAGTGTTCCTTGTACCGGTAACCGATGCCGTACAGCGTTTCGATCTGATTGAAATTGTCGTCCACCGTGCGAAACTTCTTGCGCACGCGCTTGACGTGACTGTCGATCGTGCGGTCGTCAACGTAGATGTTTTCGCCATACGCGGCGTCGATCAACTGGTCGCGGCTTTTCACCATGCCAGGCCGCGCCGCGAGCGCCTTGACCAGCAGGAACTCGGTGACCGTCAACTGAATGTCCTGATTTTTCCACAGGCATTGATGCTTGGTTTCATCCAGCACCAGGTCGCCTCGGGTCATCACGCCGCCCGGCGCGGCACCCGAGCCTTCCGCCCGGCTCGCTTCATTCCGGCGCAGCAACGCGCGGATCCGCTCGAGCAGCAGCCGCTGGCTGAACGGTTTGGTGATGTAATCGTCGGCGCCGAGGCGCAGCCCCATGAGTTCATCGACCTCCTCGTCCTTCGAGGTCAGGAAGATCACCGGCATGGTACTGCGCTGACGCAGGCGTTGCAGCAGTTCCATCCCGTCCATGCGCGGCATTTTCACGTCCAGCACCGCGAGATCGGCGGGCTTCGCGGTCAGTCCCTGGAGCGCGCTTTCACCGTCCGTGTAGGTGCGGACCTGGAACCCTTCCTGCTCCAGCGTCATCGACACGCTGGTGAGGATGTTGCGGTCGTCGTCGACCAGGGCAATCGTCTGCTTCATGGGGATGGCGTCCTTCGCGGGCATGCTTCCGGTGGCTCACCGGATAAGGCACCCTTACACCCAATTGTGGCGTATCGAGGACGTGAGGTGAACAAAAAATGGCAGACGATCCGACGATACCGCGTTCGAGGCCCGTAAGCTGTTGCGCGCGGCCCGCTCCGGTATGCTGGCGACGTTGGTTCACGGGGGGGTCGATGGCGGTCAGCCGTTCGCCTCGCTGGTGACGCCGGCCTGCGCGCCGGATCTTTCGCTGTTGTTGCTGTTGTCGAACCTGTCCGAGCACACGCGCCATCTGCGCGCCGAGCCGCGCTGCTCGATCCTGGTGTGCGGCGCGGCCGAGGGTGCCAATCCGCAGACCGCGCCGCGCGTGACCGTGACCGGGATCGCCGAAGTGATGGACGATCCGGCGCTGAAGGCGCGCTATCTGGCGGTGCATCCTTACGCGTCGCTCTATGCCGATTTTGGCGATTTTCATCTGTGGCGCGTGCGGGCGCTGGGGGCGTTGTTCGTGGGCGGGTTCGCGCGCGCGGTGCGGCTACGGCAGGCTGAGCTGGCGCCCGATCCGGCCGCTGTCGCCGCGCTGACGACCGCCGAGGCCGGGATCATCACCCACTGCAACACCGACCAGCCCGACGCGCTCGCCGCCATCGCGGAGCAGGCGGGGGATTGGCGCATGGTCACCGCCGATGTCGATGGCACCGACCTGGCCCAGGGTGAGCGGGTTTTGCGGGTTCATTGGTCAGCGCCCGTGACGAATGCCGGAGGCGTGCGGACCGAACTCGTGCGGATGACGCGGAAGGCTCGCGCGCGCCAGCACTGAGCTATCCAGGACCGGCCCCGGTTTTCCGGGCGATGACCCGAAGCGAAGGCCCCAACGCGTTGTCGCGTTGAGGCCAGCCATTCGCTCAGTTCCGGTGTTCGTGATACCACGAATTGCGGATCACTCGGCCGGGCAGAGCCCCCGTATGCTTGCCGTCTTCCAGCAGCACCTGACCGTTGACGATGGTCATGTGGATGCCGACCGCTGCCTCCTTGATGCGCCAACCGCCGCCGGGGAAATCGTGCACGACGCTTTCCTCGCCGGCTTTCACGGTCTTCGGATCGAACAGCACGATGTCCGCCGCCAGACCCGGCCGCAGCATGCCGCGATCGTGGATGCCGAACGTGGACGCGGACTCGAACGTCAGCTTGCGGATCGCCTGTTCCAGCGACAGCACTTTCCGCTCGCGCACCCATTCGCCCAACAGCCGCGTGGTGTAGCCATAGCCGCCGTGGAACTGCACATGCGCGCCGCCATCGCCCAGACCGACGATCGCGTTGGGATAGGTGAGGATCTTCGTCATCGCCTCATCGTCGATGTTGTTCTCGGCCTGCAAGAACATCGTATCGAGGTTTTCCTCCACCACGAGATCCAGGAACGCGTCGATCACCCGCTTGCCCTGCAGTTTGGCGATCTCCCCGATGGTCTTGAACCGCAGCGGTTCGTTCTTCTTCAGGGCCGGCTGGTTGACCCACATGTAATCCCACCAGGTCTTGGAGAAACCGTTGGCGCCGGAGATATCGCCCTTCCGTTCGACCGCTTCCTCATGCAGCTTCCGCCGTACGACCGGATCGGAGTAGGCGCGCAGCTTTTCCTCGTCCGTGGCGAGCAAAATCGGATGCCACGTCGGCAGGCCGCGGAACACCTGACAATTGTGCATCGTGAAGTTCTGCGTCACCCGATTCGGGCTGCACATCGGGTAAGCCTTGATCCCCTGCGCCACCGTCTCATCGACGCGCGCCATGTGGGCCTTCCACTTGTCCGGATTACGCACGGTCTGCGACAGGTTGTTGTAAACGACGGTGCGGCCGGTCGCCTCGGCCAGGCGTGCCATCATGCCGTCCTTCAGTTCCTGATCGACGCCGCCGCCGACCTGGATCGTTCCGGTACTGAGTTCGCGCAGCACGTCCGCCAGCGCGAAGATCTCCTTATCGTCCGCCCAGAGCGCCGGGATTGGCACGCCCTGCGGATCGAAATGCCCCTTCTGCCGCGACAGCGACAAACCGAGCGCACCCGCCGTCAGGGCGTCGCGCACGACGTCCTGCATGGCCTTGATTTCGTCTTCGGTGGCGGCGCGTTTCTGGCACTCGTCGCCCATCACGTAGTGCCGCACCGGCGTGTGCCCGATCAGCGTTCCGGCATTGACGCCCAACGTCTTGTCGAGCTTGTCCATGTATTGCGGGATCGTTTCCCAGTCGACATCGATGGTGTTCAGAACTTCCATCGGGATCGCTTCGACATAGGAAAGAAATTCCGCCGTCCGGTGTTCCTTGCCCGGCCGCACCGGCGCCAGCGCGAGCGAGCAATTGCCGAAGATCACCGTCGTCGAACCATGCTGCGGCGAGAACGTGCACAGCGGATCCCAGGTCACCTGACCGTCGTAATGCGCATGGTTGTCGATGAAGCCAGGTGAGACGGCCAGACCACTGGCGTCGACGGTCCGCGTCGCGGGACCGCTCAGTTTACCGATTTCGGCGATTTTGCCGTTCCGCACTCCAACATCGCCGCGGAACGCCGGCATGCCGGAACCGTCCACGACCAGGCCATTCTTGATCAGCAGATCGTATGCCATTTGGATGCTCTCCTTGGATCTCCCTTGGGGATTCCCCATTGGGATTCTCCCCTGGGCGCGGGCCGCGAGGCGCGGCACGCCGCCTTCCGATCAGCCTGCCACCAACAACCCTGACTGGCAAACCGAGGCCATGGACAGTGACGGTTCAGGGTTAAAGCAGGCTCAAAAGTC
>ODAK010007026.1_pt1 | contig 11300 bp, 7 predicted proteins | sample 1539591 | NCBI WGS metagenome assembly ODAK01 (sample SAMEA3539303, study PRJEB22396) | soil metagenome | biome: tundra; feature: field; material: soil | place: USA | collected 2010-05 | depth 0.15 m | reverse complement strand
GGCTGGAAACGGATCGCGCTAGACGCAGATACCGCGCCAGTCCCTTACCCGACAGAACGATTGGCTCGAAGCCATCGTCGCGCTGCCGCTCAACCTCTTCTACAACACCGGTATCGCGACCTACATCTGGGTGCTATCCAACCGGAAGCCCGCGCACCGCAAGGGCCAGGTGCAACTCATCGACGCCAGCCGATGGTTCAAGCCGCTGCGCAAAAATCTCGGCAAGAAGAACTGTGAGCTCTCGCCCGAGGACATCGAGCGCATCAGCCGCACGTTCCTCGATTTCAAGGAGACAGCCGAGTCGAAGATCTTTCCCAACGCCGCGTTCGGTTACTGGAAGGTGACCGTCGAGCGCCCACTCCGTCTGCACAGTCAGCTCACCCTCAAGGCTATTGAGACGTTGCGCTTCACCTCAGGCGACGAAGAACTGCGCGCGGCGCTCTACGAGGAGTTCGGCGACGACCTCTTCACCAAGTTCGTCAAGGTCTCCCCCGCGCTGGAAAAGCGCTTGGCCGATTGGGGCGACGACGAAGATGAAGGCGACGAGGAAGAGGGCGGAGCCACTAAGAAGGGTCTGCCTGAGAAGAAGAAAAAGAAGCTCCTCGACCCCAAGACCTGGGAGCGCGACGGCCGCCTCGTCGAAGTCGCTATGAAGCTGCGCGAGGCGATGGGCGACACCCTCTACGAGGACCACAACGTCTTCCGTGACCACGTGGACGCCGCGCTCAAGAAGGCCGACATCAAGCTCGCCGCCGCCGACCTCAAGCAGATCCTCAAGGCCGTGAGCTGGCGCGTCGAGGCCGCGCCACCCGTCATCGCCAAGGTGCACAAGCCCGGCAAGGCAAAGGCCGACCCGCTGCGCGGCTTTTTCGAGGCGAAGGTGGACACCAAGCCCGCCGTTGTTGAGTACGAGCCCGACTCCGACCTGCGCGACACCGAGCAGGTGCCGCTGCTGGAAGAGGGAGGCATCGAGGCCTTCATCCGTCGCGAGGTGCTGCCCTATACGCCCGATGCCTGGATCAAGGAGGACGCAACCAAAATCGGCTACGAGATCAGTTTCACCCGGCATTTCTACAAGCCGCAGCCGCTGCGCACGCTCGAAGAAATCAGCGCCGACATCCTCGCCATCGAGAAGGAAGCCGAGGGACTGCTGGATGAAATCATTGGAGGGGGAAAGGCATGAAGGACGCCCAGAAGCCTGATCACGTCAGTCTCATGGTCCTCGTAAACAGACTTCGCGAGGGTCGTTTCGTCATTCCCGATTTCCAACGCGAGTTTGAATGGAAGCCTTGGGATATCAGCGAGCTCATGCGCTCTATCTTCCTTGACTATTTCATCGGTAGCCTGCTGCTTTGGAAAGGCAAAAAGGACAACTTCGAGTCCCTCGCCTGTGAGCCCATTTATGGCTTCCAGGGAAAGGGCGCTCCCGAACACATCGTGCTGGACGGACAGCAGCGGCTCACAGCGATGTACTACGCGTTCATGGCGCCGAATGTGCCAGCGCCGAGTCGCGCCAATCGCTTCCTTTATTTTATCCGTGTTGACCGGTTCATGGAGGAAGCCTACGACGAGGCGTTCGAGTACGACTGGACACGAACGGGGGAGAAGACGCTAGAAACCGATATAAAGCAGTACGAAAAGCACAAGTTTCCCCTGGCCGTTGTGGGCCGGGGTGACCGGGCCATAGTGAGGTGGTCACAGGGCTACGAGGAGTACTGGAAGGCCAGAGAAACTTCGGCAATGAAAACTGAGGACGAAACAGGCGCTGAAGCCGCTCGCCGGCACGCCGAAAACGCTCAGCTGTTTGACAAGCATCTTGAAGGAATTACGCAGCAGTTTCAGATCTCGTACATAGAATTGGATCAGGAGCTGGAGCTCGACAAGGTCTGCGATATCTTCACCCAGATAAACAGCCGAGGTATCCGTCTCGACGTTTTTGACTTGATCAATGCACTCCTCAAGCCCAAGGGACTCCAGCTCAAGCACCTGTGGCGCGAGGCAGCTCCGCGCCTCGACTTCGTAGACACTGACCGAATGAACGTATACATCCTCCAGGTGATGTCTATCCTTCGGCAAGGCTACTGCTCACCCAAATACCTCTATTACCTCTTACCTGGCCAGGAAAAGAAGGTACGCGACGAGGACGGCTCGCTTCGCAAGGAAATTTTGGTTACTGACATCTCCGAGTTCGAGAAGCGGTGGGTCGAGGCGGTTGAAGCGTTGCATCGGGCGATCAGTCTCCTTCGTCATCCCCAGGAATTCGGTGCCATTTCATCGGGGTACCTGCCCTATGTCTCAATTTTCCCGGCATTCGCGGCGCTTCAGGTCGCGGCCCGGACGCTTCCCGCGATCCGCCAGCTCGACGCTCAACGCAAGATCCGCCACTGGTATTGGGCCAGCGTGTTTACTAACCGGTATTCAGGGTCGGTCGAATCCACGACCGCGCGCGACTACTTGGACGTGAAGGCATGGTTCGAGGACGACATAGCTGAGCCGGCGCTTATCGGCGAGTTTCGGGAACGCTTTAGGGCGCTGGATCTCCGGCGGGAGACCAAGCGGGGGACCTCGGTCTATAACGGCATCTTCAACCTTCTCGTGCTTCGCGGCGCCCGTGACTGGATGGCCGGTACGGTTCCGCAGTACGGCGATCTAGACGACCATCACATTGTTCCCCAGAGCTGGGGAAAGGATCACGGCCTCGGCAGCACGATCGACACGATTCTGAATCGGACGCCTCTAACAGCCGACACAAATCGCAAGGTTATCAACGACCGTGTCCCGAACGAGTACTTGGCGGAGCTAATTGCCGCGAACGGCGAAGCCGCGGTACGTGCAATTCTGGAATCGCACTTCATCTCTCCCACGGCTTTCGACATCCTGCGGCGCGCCCCTTTCGGTCCGGACGACTTCGAGGCCTTTGTTGCCGAAAGGCAGCGAACGCTTCAGGACGCGATAGAGGACCTGTTGGTCAAGGAGCGCCTTGACCTACCTCCGCAGTTGCGTGAGTTGGACGCTCAGGTGGAGGCCGTGGAACTGGCCCTTCGCCGAACCATCGATGAGGGTTTGGCGGGCGACCCCGGCAGACTTCCCCCTCACGTGCTTCAGAAGATCGATGAGCGGCTCCAGGCCGCCGCGAAGAAGAATGCTGCCCTCGATCTTAACTACTACCAGACGCTGGGCGGCAGGCTTGAGTATGCAGACCTGCGCGAGGTTCAAGATACGATCATGAGCAAAGCGATCTGGCCGCTATTTCAGGCGCACTTTGCAAACAAGGAGACACTAGCCAAACGGTTCGACCAGCTCGCTGAGCTCCGCAATAGCATCCGCCACAGCCGAACCGTGGATGAGGTCACCCGCAAGGAAGGCGAGGCCGCACTGCTGTGGTTTCGGCAGGTGCTCGAAAGATGATCGCCGATCTCGAACCGTATCCGGAATATAAGGCGTCAGGGCTGCCCTGGCTCGGGCAGGTGCCGGGGCATTGGGACATGCGGCCCGCATTTGGTGCCTTCGTGCCTAACCACGAGCGCAACCACGGCATGAAGGAGAAGACCGTACTCTCCCTCAGCTATGGGCGCATCGTCATCAAGCCAGCGGAGAAACTCCACGGGCTCGTTCCAGAGTCATTCGAGACATATCAAATCGTCAATCCTGGCGACATCGTGCTCCGGACCACCGATCTGCAGAATGACCACATAAGCCTTCGTGTCGGAATGGTGCGAGATCGCGGGATCATCACCTCGGCCTACTTGGCTCTGCGGGTGAACGTGGGAGTCAGTCCGGAGTTCGGTTTTCAATTCCTCAATGTCTGGGACACCAGCAAAGCCATCTATGGCTACGGCTCAGGGCTTCGCCAAAACCTCGATTTCTCGCACTTCAAGAGAATGCCCGTCGTAGTCCCCCCGCCCTTTGAGCAAGGGGCGATTGTGCGGTTTTTGAACTGGGCGAGCGGGCGGCTGGACCGAGCGATGCGAGCAAAGCGGAAAGTGATTGCGCTGCTCAACGAGCAGAAGCAGGCCATCATCCACCGCGCCGTGACTCGCGGCCTCGATTCCTCCGTCCCCCTCAAGCCCTCCGGCATCCCGTGGCTCGGCGACATTCCGCAGCATTGGGAGGCGAAACGACTCAAGGCCATCGCTCAGATCCGATACGGCTTAGGACAGCCGCCACGCGAAACTGAAACTGGCCTTCCTTTGATTCGGGCAACAAACGTGGACCAAGGCAGGATTCTGGAGAAGAACCTGGTTCGAGTTGACCCAGCCGATGTTCCCAAAACGCGCAACGCGTTTCTAAAAGCCGGCGAGATTATTGTGGTTCGAAGCGGAGCGCTGACGGCAGACTCGGCGATCATCTCAAGAGAATATGAAGGCGCCGTCGCGGGATACGACATGGTTGTCACCGTAAGGGGCGCCCGCCCGGAGTTCATCGCGATAGCACTCCTCAGCAGTTACGTTCAAGCTGACCAGCTCGTTATCGCGAGTATGCGCGCGGCGCAACCCCACTTGAACGCTGAGGAACTTGGGACAGCGATTTTCCTGCTCCCACCGGATGAAGAGCAGAAGCAAATCGTTGAGTTTGTGCGGAACGAGAGCTTGCCCATCGACGCCGCCATCACGCGCCTCGAACGCGAGATCGAACTGCTCCGCGAGTACCGCACCCGGCTCGTCGCCGATGTTGTGACCGGCAAGCTCGATGTGCGCGAGGCGGCAGGGCGGCTGCCTTACGAAGGTCCGCCAGACATGACCGAGGACAACGTCGGTCTGAGCGACGAGACCGAGGTCGCTGACGAGGAGATCGTCGTATGAACATTCTCCTTGAGCGACTAAAGCCGAGAGAACGTCGCGGCAGCAAGCCAAGATGTCACCTGTTGACACACGGGTCTCCAGATGCAGTCGCTACGAGGCTGACAGCCCTAGTAGCGCCATTCGCAAGCGTAGCACCGAGTGACCGCTGGATGCCTCAAGGATTTGAAGACACTGATGAGGCGACCCTTCCGGAGGCTGAGCGCCTGTTGCCGTCGGACGTGCGGCGCGAGCTCAAGCGGTGGTGGCTTGTCGTGGCCTCGAACAACACGCGGACGCCAAACTGGGATGTTGCCGCCACCTGCACAATCGAAGGTAAGGCCGGGATCTTGTTGATCGAGGCCAAGGCGCACGATCAAGAACTAATCAAGGAAGAGACCGGCAGGAAGAACATAGAAGCTCCCGTGTCGGGAAACGCACGCCGTAACCTAATGCGGATTGATTGGGCCATTCGAGACGCCAGTGCCGCATTGGCAGAGGATACTCGACTGGCTTGGGCTCTGTCGCGAGACTGGAACTACCAGATGTCGAACCGATTCGCTTGGGCTTGGAAGTTGACCGATCTCGGTATTCCTGCAGTCTTGGTCTATCTCGGCTTCCTCAGCGCCAACGAGATGAGTGACCAGGGTAAACCGATTGCTGACGCTGCGGATTGGCAAAACCTCGTGAAGCGTCACAGCCAAGCCCTGTTCCCCGCAACGGTATGGGACCATCGTTGGACGTGCGGAGGGCAGCCGCTCATCCCACTGATCCGGTCGCTACAGGTGCCTCTCAGCGATGGAGCTCCAGTATGACCACCGACACCAGCGAGAAGGGCCTCGAAACGGTCATCATGCGGCACATGACCGGTGGAGACGGTTTTGCCGTCACTCCAGGCTCAGTGGGGGAGAAGCCGGACGCTACCGGCACTGGCTACTTCGCCGGCAGCCCGAAGGACTACGACCACGCTCAGGCCCTCGACGTGCCTCAACTCTTCGCCTTCCTCCGCGTTACCCAGCCCGAGGCGTTCAAGAAGCTGGCGATGGCTGATGACCCCAAGGACATCAACCGCCTCAAGTTCCTCGCCCGCCTCTCCGCCGAGATCGGCAAACGCGGCGTCATCAATGTGCTGCGCAAGGGCGTGGATCATGGGCCGCTGCACTTCGATCTTTTCTACGGCACGCCATCGCCGGGCAACGCCAAAGCCGAGGCGCTGCACGCGGAGAACCGCTTTTCAATCACGCGACAACTCGCTTACAGCATGGACGAAACGCGCCGGGCGCTTGACCTAGGTTTGTTCATCAACGGTCTACCAATCGCCACCTTCGAGCTCAAGAACAGCCTGACCAAGCAGACCGTCGAGGACGCGGTCGAGCAGTACAAGCGCGACCGCGACCCGCGGGAGCGGCTCTTCGGTTTCGGCCGCTGCGTGGTGCACTTCGCGGTTGACGACAGCGAGGTGCAGATGTGCACCGAGCTCAAGGGCAAGGGCTCATGGTTCCTCCCGTTCAACAAGGGTTACAACGACGGCGCGGGCAACCCGCCCAACCCGCACGGCCTCAAGACCGACTACCTCTGGAAAGAGATGCTCACCCCGGCGGGGCTGACCAACATCCTCGAAAACTACGCGCAGATTGTCGAGGAGAAAGACCCGCGCACAGGCAAGAAGAAGCGCAAGCAGGTTTGGCCGCGCTACCACCAGCTCGGCGTGGTGCGGCAGGCGCTAGCCGATGTGCGCGCCCATGGCGCGGGCAAGCGCTACCTGGTTCAGCACTCGGCGGGTAGCGGTAAGTCGAACTCGATCGCCTGGCTCGCGCACCAACTCATCGGCTTGAAGCGCGTCGACAAGGAAGTCTTCGATTCGGTCATCGTAGTGACCGATCGGCGGCTGCTCGACGACCAGATCCAGACCACCATCAAGCAGTTCATGCAGGTGAGCGCGACCGTGGGTCACGCCGAGCGCTCCGGCGACCTGCGCAAGTTCATCGAGGAGGGGAAGAAGATCATCGTCTCGACGGTGCAGAAGTTCCCCTTCATCCTCGACGAGATCGCCACCGAGGGCGGCAAGACCTTCGCCATCGTCATCGACGAGGCGCACTCCAGCCAAGGCGGCAAGACATCGGCGGCGATGAGCCAGGCGCTTAGCGCCCCAGCGGGGGACGAAGACGCGGGGCCCGACCCCGAGGACACGGTGAACGAGGCTCTGGAAAAGCGCATGGCGGCACGCAAAATGCTGACCAACGCCAGCTACTTCGCCTTCACCGCTACGGCCAAGAACAAGACGCTGGAGATGTTCGGCGAGCCCTTGCCGCCCGACGCCGAGGGCAAGGTCAAGCACCGGCCGTTCCATAGCTACACGATGAAGCAGGCGATCGAGGAAGGATTCATCCTCGATGTGCTCAAGAGCTACACACCGGTGGACAGCTACTACAAGCTGGTCAAGAAGATCGAGGACGACCCGGAGTTCGACACCAAGAAGGCGAGGAAGAAGCTGCGCCGGTATGTGGAGAGCCACGACCACGCGATCCGGCTCAAGGCCGAGATCATGGTGGACCACTTCCACGAGCAGGTGCTGGCGGCCGGGAAGATCGGCGGACAGGCGCGTGCGATGGTGGTCACGAGCGGCATCGAGCGGGCCATCCAGTACTTCTACGCCTTCAAGACGTATCTCGTGGAGCGTAAGAGCCCGTACCAGGCAATCGTCGCCTTCTCGGGCGAGCACGACTACGGCGGCGCGAGGGTCAGCGAGGTTTCTCTCAACGGCTTTTCAAGCGGCGAGATCGCCGCCAAGATCCAGACCGACCCGTACCGCTTCCTGATCTGCGCCGACAAGTTCCAGACCGGCTACGACGAGCCGCTGCTGCACACGATGTACGTGGACAAGCCGCTCTCGGGCATCAAGGCCGTGCAGACTTTGTCGCGCCTCAACCGCGCGCACCCGCAGAAGCACGACTGCTTCGTGCTCGACTTCCAGAACAACAGCGAGGCGATTACCTTCGCCTTCCAGGACTACTACCGCACCACTTTGCTCGCGGAAGAGACCGACCCCAACAAGCTGCATGACCTGAAAGCGGCGCTGGATGCTGCGCAGGTGTATTCGCCTGAGCAGGTGCGGCAGGTGGTGGAGTTGTTTCTCGGCGGCGCAGACCGCGACAAGCTCGACCCGATCCTCGATGCGTGCGTGGCGGTCTATGTGGACAGGCTCGACGAGGACGGCCAGGTGGACTTCAAGGGCAAGGCCAAGGTGTTCTGCCGCACCTACAGCTTCCTCTCGTCGGTGATTCCGTACAGCAACGCGGAGTGGGAGAAGCTCTCGATCCTGCTCAATCTGCTGACACCCAAGTTGCCGGCGCCGCAGGAGGAGGACCTCGCCAAGGGCATCCTCGAAGCAATAGACATGGATAGCTACCGTGTCGAGAAGAAGGCGGCCATGAAGATCGCGCTGGCGGACAAGGACGCAGAGATCGAGCCGGTGCCGACGGATGCTCACGGCCACAAGCCCGAGCCCGAACTCAACCGCCTGAGCAACATTCTCAGGGCGTTCAATGAGCAGTTCGGCACGCTGTTCACCGACACCGACCGGGTCGCGAAGCGCATCCGAGACGACATCGCCCCCAAGGTCGCCGCCGACGCGGCCTACCAGAACGCGAAGGAGAACACGCCGCACACCGCGCGCATGGCCCACGATCAGGCGCTGGCCAAGGTGATGCAGCACCTCTTGAAGGACGACACGCAGGTCTACAAGCAGTTCGTGGAGAACGAGTCGTTCAAGCGCTTCGTCGGCGACATGGTGTACGCGCTCACGAGCCAGTGATGAAGGGGTGGGCTACCGCTTAGATGTGCGATGTTCACACGCTGCTGCGGCTTCCGACAGGCATTTTCTACGCACAGGACGTCAAGGCGAACGCCCTTTTCTTCGATCGCAAGCCGGCAAGCGAGAAACCATGGACGACGAACGTCTGGATTTACGACTTTCGCACCAATGAACACTTCACGCTGAAAACGAATCCACTGAAGTGCGCTGATCTCGATGATTTCGTCACGTGCTATCGGACAGAGAACCGACACGACCGAAAAGAGACTGAACGGTTCAAGCCGTTCATCTACGAGGAACTGATGAACTGATCAAGCGCGACAAAGTCAGCTTGGACATCTTCTGGCTGAAGGACGAGAGCATGGAGGATTCAGCAAATCTGCCAGATCCCGACGTGATCGCTGCCGAGATTTGCTGAAGATCTTCAGGCCGCGCTAGATCAGTTTGCACAGATCGCAACAACACTCAGGCGTTCTAGATAACCGGTGTTTTCATACCTGACAGCAATTTGACACAGAACTAGGAACTGGTAAGGTAACGTCACGACAAATGCTCTCGAAAGAGGCATCCTATGGCTGCTTTCGGTTCAGCCCCATCCGTTCATGCCAGGCCGTTTTCGGTGAAACGGCGTGTTGATCGCAAGATCCTGATTTTCTCCGCTTGCGTTGGCCTGCTGGCTACGGTTATGGCGGGAGTCGTTTACATAGCGACGCTATCCTCCAAATTGAGAGATGCGACTGCAGACAACCGAAATGCCCTCTCCCAAATTCATTGCATGGGTGAAAATTGCGATACCAGCGAGTACACAACTGATTACTATTCAAACGGACCTGATTATGTGATCGATACTCGGACCAGGTATTTCTTAGAGGCGACGGGTACATCGACGAATAATCCCGCGCCATTCGGAACCCTGGATGTTTGTGACACAGCTTTTATAGACCGGTTTGTCAAGCCTGCTTCCTACCTGACACCGGACGGAGAAGTATGGCGTCTATATTCACGCAAAACCTCATCCAAAGATGGCGCTCGGGCTTTCGACATTATCGTCGGCTACGCCCAAAAGGCACCATGGAAGATTCTCGAGGCCCAGCCATCCGAAATCCCAGTAGTCGATGACAGGCTCCAGGAAGAGGTTGACAGAATTGCCCAAGCCTTGTCATTGGTGCGCGACTCCCCCAGTAGAGCACTAACTGGTGGGCAAAAGCTCGCGGCCGATGGGGCGGCAATCGTCGACGCTAATACGGGAGATGTTCTAGCATCGGGCCCGTGGGTTCCAATGTTCCTTCGCGAGGGATCGCATCCGCCCAGCGCGGGCCGTGCGCTCTACATGAAAGATACCGAAGCATTTGTTGCGGAGACGGACGTCGATGGGCGACTAACCGCCGTCAGTCTTGTCCCGGTTGGCGATGTCCGGGTTATTTGTATAGTTGCGATTGCGGTGTTCTTAACTGCGAGTCTCATCGCCCGTTCATTGAGCCGGCGTTTTCTCCGTCGTTACTTTGTGCTTTCTTATACTCGCGTTCCGGACCTCGATGAGGCACTTAGGGACGGCGAAGGCCAGCATGTGGAGTTCAAGCGTGGTCTTTCGGAAAGTGAGACGGGCAAGGGCGGTGCTGAAGAGGAATTGCTCAAGACGATTGGCGCTTTTGCCAACACAGCAGACGGAGTGATATTCATCGGCGTGGATGATGGGGGGAAAATAAAGGGTCTTGATCTCGATTTTTCACAACGAGATCGATTGGAACGCAAGATCCGACAACTTGTGCGGAACCGCATCAAGCCTACTCCTCCTTTTCAGGTCAAATTTCAGCACGTTGGGGAGCGGATCATTGCTAGTGTCGCAGTGGCCCGAGGAGAGGAGCCAGCCTATTTGCTAAATGGGGTGATTTATTACCGCTATGGATCATCCGATGTCCAGGCTCAGCCGGAAGACTTGCGGAGGCTGATCGCCGATTTTGCCTATTAAGGTCTAGCGTAGCGACCAAAGCGCAATGCGTTTCGGACTGGTCAGACGGAATGCTCTGCGGGTGATTCGGAACATACAAGTGCCTCGCCTCAGCCGCACGGCGTCCCAGCCAGGCGCCTCTCAGCCGTCTTCTGCTACGTTCGCCCTCCCGCCCCTTTTTTGGCAGCTCCCACGACCGTCCCAAGCCCAATCCCTATCCGGGCTGCTAGGTCGCATCACCGTGCCCTTCAGTTCGCAGCCGCCACCTCAGTCATGTTCCAGCCGCCACGCTTTTGAATCCCGGTGGCAGAGTTGTGGTCGGTTGCTCGGCGGGCCGGCGGCCCTAACGACGCTGGCTTCCGATTGCTCGGCCGCCTCAAAAACTTCTGTTTGTGGGCAGACAAACCGCACGATCTTGCGTGCCACAGTATCAAGCACTTAGCGGGGCAGATTCGCAGGGGTAATTGGGCAAGCCCCAGAATGCCAGCTGCGCCACGAACGTTCCATCAGCGAGCTTTCCGAGATTGACCCCTGACTTACTGCAGCTTCCGGACTTGACATTGGCTTGGCGAAGGATCGGAGTGGCGGATGCGTGGCGCTGGGGCGCTGGTGATGACAAAGCTTTCTTTACCTTACCGCCGATCTCGCGGCGGGCGCGAGGTTAGCTTGGCCAAGAAATCAAGCAGCTTGGGACGGCTTGTCTGGGCCAGCCGCCCCACAGTCATCGCCGGTCTCCTATCCAAGATTTTGCCGGCTAAGC
>ODAK010007025.1_pt1 | contig 11302 bp, 9 predicted proteins | sample 1539591 | NCBI WGS metagenome assembly ODAK01 (sample SAMEA3539303, study PRJEB22396) | soil metagenome | biome: tundra; feature: field; material: soil | place: USA | collected 2010-05 | depth 0.15 m | reverse complement strand
GTTTTGCCGGCCCCGGCGGGGACCCCGAGATGCTCGGGCTCTTCGGGGCGCGCTGTCGCGACTGCGGGACGATCTCGACACCGCCGTCGATCCACCCCACCTGCACCGGGTGTGGTGGCGGGCAGCTCGACGTCGTCTCACTGGCGCGGCGCGGCCGCGTCGAGACCTTCGTCGTGAACCAGACGATGCCGCCGCCCTTCCAGGCTCCCCTGCCCCTGGTCGTCATCGACCTCGAAGACGGCGCCCGGCTCATGGTCCAGGGCTCGCCCGCCGACGCCGCCGAGCTCGCCGTGGGCGACGTCGTCACCTTGTCGTTGCGTCGCTACGCACTCGAGCGGGGCATCCCCGTCTACGGGTACAAGGCGTTCCGGGTCGCCGGCACCAAGTCCGGGCCTGAGACTGGGTCGGGCACCGGCGCCACGGTAGGTTCGGGACGGGACGGCGCTGCGAAGGAGGGTGGCTCATGAGTTGGAACAAGGTCGCCGTCGTCGGGGCGGGGCTCATCAAGATGGGTGAGCTCTTCGGCCAGAGCTACGAGCAGATGGCCGCCGGTGCCTTCTCCGCTGCGCTCGGGAGTGTGGACAAGGGTCTCGACAAGTCCGCCATCGACGCTGTCATCGTGGCCACCCAGCGGGGCTCGCTGTGGGGTCAGGAGGGCATCGGGGGCAACACCGTGCCGAGCGCCATCGGCCTGTCGGGAGTGGCGTGCACCCGGGTGGAGAACGCGTGCCCGTCGGGATCCGACGCCTTTCGCATCGGCGCCATGGTGGTGGCGAGCGGTGTCCACGACATCGTGCTCGTCATCGGCGTGGAGAAGATGCGCGACAAGTCCACCCAAGAGGGGCTGCTCGCCCGGGCCGCGGCCGGCCACCCCCTCTACAACCGGGGTGAGACCGCACCGGTGTTGTTCGCCCCGTTCGCCACGCGCCACATGCACGAGTTCGGCACCACGCCCGAGATGCTGGCGTCGGTGGCGGTGAAGAACCACCACAACGGGTGCCTCGACCCCTACGCCCACTTCCAGAGCGAGATCACTGTCGAGCAGGTCCTGGCATCTCCCATGGTGTGCAGCCCGTTGCGCCTGCTCGACTGCTGCCCGCAGACCGACGGTGCCGCGGCCATCCTCCTCACCTCCGCCGAGCGGGCCCACGAGTTCACGGACAAACCGGTGTACGTGGCCGGCTTCGGGGTGGCGACGGACCATCCCTATCTGCACGAGAAGACGTCGTTCGTCGGACTTCCCGCCACCACGCTGGCATCGGGTCGCGCCTACGAGATGGCCGGGGTGGGGCCCCGCGACCTCGACATGGCCGAGGTCCACGACTGCTTCACGATCACCGAGATCCTCGACATCGAGGACCTGGGCTTCGTCGAGAAGGGCAAGGGCGGGCCGGCCTCGCTCGAGGGCGAGACCGCCCTCGACGGCCGCATTCCCGTGAACCCCTCGGGAGGGCTGCTGGCCAAGGGTCATCCCATCGGCGCCACCGGGATCGCCCAGCTCACCGAGTGCTGGTGGCAGCTGCGCGAGGAGGCCGGCGAGCGGCAGGTGGCGATCCGCCAGGGATTCGCCCTCCAGCACAACGTCGGTGGTCGGGGCTCGGGTGTCTCGGTGGTGAACATCCTCACCCGCAACCCTTGACCTTCGGGAGCGACGAGAAGCGCTTCTTGGAGGAGCATCTCATGTCATCCGAGGGATACGAGCTCACCGGCAGGTTCGGGACACGGGCTGAAGCCGAGCTTTTCGGCCCTGACCACCGAAATCGCGCTCGGGCTCCGGAGTGCAAAACTCTGACCTGTTCCGGCACGCGCCCGTGCCGGAACAGATCGGAGGATGTCGATGCCGCTCGAGGGGAACTACACACCAAGCGCGTGGCCCCCCATCGCCGACCAGGTGGCGCTGTACGAGGCGACCAACGGCAAGGAGGGTGACACCCTCGACGGGAGGCCCGTCATCATCCTCTCCACCCGGGGCCGCAACACCGGAGACGTTCGCAAGACCCCGCTCATGCGGGTGGAGCACGACGGCCTCTACGTGGTGGTGGCGTCGATGGGTGGTGCTCCGCAACACCCGGTCTGGTACCTGAACCTGGTGGCCGATCCGCTCGTCACGCTGCAGGACGGCGCTGAGGTCACCGACCTCCGGGCGCGGACGGCCAACGCAGAGGAGCGGGCGCTGTGGTGGCCTCGGGCCACCGCGGCGTGGCCGCCCTACACCGACTACCAGAAGAACACCGACCGCGAGATCCCGGTCGTCATCCTCGAAGCGGTGTAGCTCAGCCGCCGTCTTTCTTGCCGAGCAGGGGGTGCCCGGGCATCCCCACGGGCTGGAGATGCTGCCCGAGTACCTCGTGGAAGTGCTCGGCGAGCTCGCTCGGGGTCCACCCACCTTCTCGCCACATCGACGCGACCTGCCGCGGCGTTTGGAAGATGGTGTACGCGTACCCGGTACGCCCGAGCACCTGGCCGTTCACATAGCCGGCCTGTTCCGACGCCAGGAACGCCACCAGCGGCGCGTTGAGCGCGGGGTCCTGGTCGGGCGGCGCGTCCGCACCCCCGAAGAGGTTCTCGGTCATCCGGGTGAGCCCGGCCGGAGCCACCGCGTTGGCCGTGATCCCGTACTTGCCGAGCTCGAGCGCCCACACGAAGGTCATGCCCATGATGGCGGCCTTCGCCGCGCCGTAGTTGCTCTGGCCGAAGTTGCCCCGCAGCCCCGCCGACGACGTGATGTTCACGATCCGGCCGTACCCCGCCTCGCGCATGTGCACCGCGGCGTGGCGGGTGCAGTTGAAGGTGCCCTTCTGGTGGACCGCCACCACGGCGTCATAGTCCTCCGACGTCATCTTGACCAACGTCCGGTCGCGGACGATGCCGGCGTTGTTCACCAGGATGTCGATGGACCCGAAGGTGTCCACGGCCTGACCGATGATCCGTCTCGCGCCGTCGAAGTCGGCCACCGACTCGCCGTTGGCCACGGCCTTCCCGCCCGCGTCCTCGATGAGCCGGCACGTCTCGGCCGCCGGGCCCTGCGCGGTCCCGGCGCCGTCGAGAGTGGTCCCGAGGTCGTTCACGACCACCCTCGCGCCCTCCGATGCCAGACAGAGCGCGATCTCGCGTCCGATACCACCGCCCGCGCCGGTGACCACCGCCACTCTGTCGTCGAGCAATCCCATCTGTTCAGTCCTCGCTCTCAGTCACACGCTCATGGGCAATCGATCTCGTGATCTCGTGAGATTGATCCCGGAAATTCGACTCGGTCAGTTGGGGCTGGGGAAGTTCGGTCCCACCACCCAGAGGTCCGAGGGGTGGCTCGTGCCGCCCGCCCCCGAAGACCCGCCCTGGGCCGGCGGCCCGCCGTGGGTGGTCGGGCCGGGCCCGCTCGGTGGCACCGCGCCCTGGCCACCGGGTGGCACCGATGTCGGACCACCCGACGCCACCGGGCTCGAGACGACACTGCGCGCCGCGGGGTGGGACCCGTTGGTGGAGAACGGTGCGGGGCCGTTCGCCGCCGCGCCGCCGAGCATGTGCGACTCGAGGGTCGACCGGGCGTCTCGGGCCGGACCCTCCCACGCCACCGCGCCCTTCACCAGGAGCACAGCCCGATCGGCGATGGCGAGCACCCGGTCCACCTGTTGCTCGACGACCAGGAGCGCACATCCCTGACCGTGGATGGCGAGCAGCCCGTCATAGACCTGGTCCACGATCACCGGAGCCAGCCCGAGAGACAGCTCGTCCACGATGAGCAGCTTGGGTGGCACCGCCAGCACTTTCGCCAGCGACAGGATCCGTTGCTGACCGCCCGACAGCGTGCCCCCCAACTGCTTCCGACGTTCGGCGAGGACGGGGAAGGCGTGATACGCACGCGCCAGGGCCTCGGGGGTCTGCTTGCGACCGATCCGACGGCTGAATGACACCGTCAGGTTCTCCTCCACGCTGAGCGAGGAGAAGATGGCTCGACCCTCGGGCACATGCACCATGCCCTGTCGGGCGATTCGGTGCGCCGGCCACTTCGTCACGTCCTGGCCCTCGAAGCGGATGGAGCCGCCCGAGGCAGGGACGAGTCCCGACACCACCCGGGCCAGTGTCGACTTCCCGGCGCCGTTCGACCCGACGAGGGCGACGATCGCGTTCTCGGGGACGACGAGCGACACTCCGAACAGGGCCCGGTACGTGCTGTAAGCGGCGGAGACGTTCTCGAGGTCGAGGATCGGGGTGGTCATGCGGTTCGTCCCAGATAGGCACGACGCACCTCGGGGTCGGCCACGACCGCCTCGAAGCTGCCCTGGGCGATGATCTCGCCCACGTCGAGCACCACGACACGGTCGACCGCGGTCCGGACCATCTCCATGTCGTGCTCGACGAGCAGCACTGCCATGCCCCGGTCGCGCTGCACGCCCCGCAACACCGCGGCCAGCGCGGCCGTCTCGGTCATGTCGAGCCCCGACGACGGCTCGTCCGCCATGAGCAGCCGGGGCTCACCACACAGGGCCCGACCCAGCTCCACGAGCCGGCAGTGACCCAGGCTGAGCGCGGCCACCGGCACGTCGGCCATCTCGGCCAACCCCACGAGGTCGAGCACGGCCTCGACATGGGCGAGCTCCTCGGGACGCGGCTTGCCCTTGTTCAACAAGTCCTTCCACAGCGCCCCGTCACCGCGTCGGGCCCGCTCGGCCACGATCATGTGGTCGCGCACCGACAATTCGGGGAACACCTCCACGCGCTGGAAGGTCCGCCTGATCCCGAGCCTGGCCCGCATGTGCGCCGGCATGTCGTCGAGGACGTGCCCGTCGAACGACACCGTCCCCCCGCTCGGACGCAGTTGCCCGCACAGGCAATTGAACAACGTGGTCTTGCCCGCGCCGTTGGGGCCCACCAGACCCACGGCCTCGCCGGCACCCACCGACACCGACACGTCCTTCAGCGCCGCGATCCCACCGAACCGGATGGAGATCGACCGGGCGTCGAGCAGCGGAGCCGAGCCCTCCCCGGTGAGAGCACCGAACGCCGGCGCGGGTGCCGGTGCGCCCATGTGGGTCTCAGCCACCGAACGGCTTCCCCGAAGGCAGGAGCGCCTGATATCCCTCCATCGAACCGGGCGCGTCCCCGAGCGGGGGACCCGTCTTGCGGGCCCGCCGGGCGTCGTAGGCGGCGAAGGCCTTGCTCACGCGCACCATCCACTTGCTCTTCTGGTACTCCACGATGCCCTCGGGGTGCGCGGCGTAGGTCATGGCACCGACGGCGAAGAGGATCGGCAAGATACCGGCGAAGCGCGCCGGCAGGTAGAGGTGGAGCAGAAGTTGGATGACGCTGAAGCCCATGCCGGCCTGCACGGCTCCCTCGACGGTCCGGGACCCGGTGGTGATCACGGCCACCACGAAGACGAGCGAGATCGCATAGCCGAAGAGATCGGCGCTCACCTGCCTGAGGACCGACCCGTACAGCGCGCCACCGAACCCCGCGATTCCCGCCGACATGGCGAACACGGTGAGTCGTGCCGTCCGGAGGCTGATGCCCATGCTGGCGGCGGCGACGGGGCTCCCCCGCATGGCGGCCAGGTAGCGGCCGACGGTGCCTCGCTGGACCAGGAGGACGAGGACACTGCACAGCACCAGCGCCACGAAGCACAGCACCAGGAACGTCCGGTCGTTGCCGAAGTCGATAGAACCGATCGAGGGGCGCGGCACGGTGACCCCGGCGAGCCCCCCTCCCGTCCACGAGTACTGGAAGAGGGACTGATCCGCGAACAGCGCGAAGGCCAGGGTGACGAGCGCCAGCAACAGGCCCGACACGCGGATGGCCACGACGGCGACGATCGTGCCGATCACCGCGGCGAGCAGGCCCCCCACCACCGCGCCCAGAAGGACCGGCAAACCCAGATGCTCGGCGAACTGCCCCGCCGCGAAGGCGCCGACGCCGGCAAAGGCCGCCTGGCACAGCGAGAGCTGTCCGCTCATGCCGGTGATGAGCGTGACCGAGAGGAAGACGATCGACAGGCACAGGCCTTCGGCGAAGACGGTGACGTAGTAGCCCGGCACCCAGGTCACACTCGACGCCAGGAATCCCACCACCAACACCCAGAAGCCGACGCGCGTGGGGACCTCGAGGCGGCGGTCGCGGATCGACACCGACGGGGGTGCCGGCGGCGGGTCGGCGGCGGCCAACGGATCGGAGCTCAACTCGAGCCGACGCAGGCCGGGGTTGAGCAACAGGGTCCCGACGAGCACCACGAAGGGAAAGGCGGGGACGACGGTCTGGGCCAGCACGCCACCCGAGGGCAGGTACCCCGACAACAGGTTCTCGACGATGCCGAGCCCGATGCCCGCCGCCAGGGCGATCGGGAGCGACCGCATGGCCGCCACGGCTGCGGCGGTGAGGCCGGCCACGAGAAGTGCGGTGAACTGGAGAGGGTCGGTCGGGCTGAGCGACGCCGTGAGGGGGAGCAGGAGCACGCCGGCCAGTCCGGCCAGCGCGCTCGACAGGGCCCACGCCCCGGCCGCCACCCGGGGGGCGTTGATCCCCTCGAGCTGCGACATGCGACGGCTCTCGACGACGGCGCGCATCTGCAACCCGATGTCGGTCCACCGGAACATGGCCACCACGACGGCCGCCACCACCACGGTGATCACGGTGGTGGTGACCTCACCGCCGTTGATCGGGGTCGAGAAGACGTGGAGGTAGACGTGGTTGGGATTGAGCCAGAGGTTGGGGGGGTTCAATCGCTGGCCGTTGCCGAAGAAGAGGGGCAGCGCCTGGGGGATGGCGATGAGCAGTCCCAGCGACGACACGAGCTTGGCCGTGGTGGAGGCGGTGGGGATGTGCCGGAACAGGAACCGGTCGAGGGCGAGACCGAGCAGCGGGGAGAACACGAGGACGGCGATCACGAAGGCGAGCCCCACCGGGACGTGGCTGGATCTCACCAGGACGTCGAAGATGAAGGCGGCCACGAAGGCCTGGGCCCCGAAGGCCAGGTTGAACACCCCCGTGGCCCGGAAGGTGAGCACCAGGCCTACCGCCATCAGGGCGAAATTGCACCCGTAGGGGATGCCCGGAATCGCGTAGCTCAGGAAATGGCTCACGGTCCCCCCGAACCCATGGCGTTCACCGGATCGGCAATCCCGGGCTGAGTCAGTTCCCGGAAGGGCCGGGGGTCCCGGGCGCGGGGGGCACAGGAGTTGCGCTGTGCAAGTCGAAACAGGTGAACACCTGATTGTTGGGCTGGACGAAGGCCGGCACGAAGGCACCGTTCTCGACCACCACGGCTGCCTGGCAGTACGGCGGTGGGGACCCCGTATGGCTCTTGGTCCAGTCGACCGGCGTCGTCAGCCCATCCCCGTTGTAGGCCTTCTCCTTGTTGATGGCGGCCACCAGCTTCTTCTGCGTGAGGTCCTTGCCCACCGCTCTGAGCCCGGTGACGAACTGGTCCGCGGCGATCCACCCGTCGAGGGCGACCTCGTCGTAGGTGAACTTGGGCTGGTACTTCTCCATGTTCTTGATGTAGGTATCGAGGCCCGGGTACACCCCGGGGTAGGCCAGGGCGGCTTCGAAGGGCACGTGCTGCAGCCCGAAGTACACCCCGTTCATGATCGACCCGTACTGGGCCAGGGTGCTGCGGTCATAGCCGTTGAACCACACCTGTTTCATGGTGAGGCCGTTCTGGCTGATGGCCCGGGCGAAGCCCACGTTCCCGTTGACATCGAGACACGAGAAGAACATGTCGACGTTGTTGTTCTTCATCTGCAGGACGTCAGGCGTGGGGTCACCGCCGAACACGAGGTTCGTGTCGGTGAACGACACGTTGAGGCCCAGTGCCCGCATGCCCGTGATGGCCGCCTTGCACGCGGCCGCTGATTGGGGCACTCCGTAGGAAATGACGGCGATCGACTTGGCGCCCAACTGCTGAGCCGTATACGCGTCTCCCGGCGCGCCACAGGGGAAGCAGAGCACAGAGCCGTAATCCGCGAACAACGTGGGCCTGTCCTGAAAGTCGGTCGACACGGCGTAGCCGAAGGTGGGGGTGCCGGTCTGGGCCAGATAGGCGGCGCCGCCGAAGAAGGGAGTGGCCACACCCACCACGGCGAACACTTTGTTCTGCTGCACGAGCTGCTGGGCCACTGACAGGTCGGTGGTGGGGCTGCCCTGGTCGTCTTCCTGGTAGGCCAGCTTGAGCGTGCGCCCGTCCACGCCACCCTCGGCGTTGATCATGGAGAAGTACGCCTGCACGCCGTTGACGATGGGCGCAAATCCCGAGGACAGGGGGCCGGTGACATTGGCGATGCTGCCGACGATGATCTGGTTGGACTTCACGCCGGGGGCGCCCCCACCTTGGCTGATCCCCTGTTTGGCGTTCCCGCAGGCGGCCATCCCGAACGTGAGCGCGACGACCGCCGCGCCAACAGTCGCGAATCTCCCTCGCCGACTGCGCGACATCGGTCCCCCTCTCCCCTGTCACCGTCACCGCAAAGGCCAGGCCCTGCGGCTCCGGCAAAGGCCCCGGATCGACGCCATGCCTGACGTCTGTGTCAGTTCGTGCTTTTGTCACTGTAGCCTGGGCGTGCGTCGGACGGCCACCGCCCGCCGCGCCGGGGAAGCCACCCGCGTCACCGGCCCCAGACCACCGCAGGAGGAGTTCGACCATGGGTGCACGGTCGGTAGAGGACGCCCACAACGCCGTGCTGGCCACGGCCAAGGAGCTGTTGGCCAAGGGCCTCGTGGAAGGGACCGCCGGCAACGTCTCGGCCCGCATGCCCGACGGCAACATCTGCATCACCCCGTCCTCGGTGGACTACCGGACGATGGCCCTCGAGGACCTGGTGGTCATCGACACCTCGGGCGAGGTGGTCACCGGCACCCGCTCCCCGTCATCGGAGAAGTCGCTCCACCTGGCCTGCTACGAAGCCTTCGAAGAGGTGGGCTCGGTCATCCATTCCCACCCCGTCCACGCCACGGTCTTCGCGGTGGCGCGCCTGCCCATCCCGGCGTGCATCGACGAGTTCACCGTCTACGTGGGTGGTGAGGTGGCGGTCACCGAGTACGCGCCGAGCGGGACCCACGACGTCGGCAAGGCGGCGGTGGCCTGTCTGGCCGACCGGGGTGCGGCGCTGCTCGCCAACCACGGCATGGTGGCGGTGGGCAAGGACCCGGCTGATGTCCTTCACGTCACGGCCTGTGTCGAGCGCACCGCCGAGATCGTGCTCGGCGCCATCGCCCTCGGTGGTGCGGTGCCGCTCCCGGAGAAGGTCAACCGCAACTTCAAGGGCGTCTACGAGTACCTGCGCAACAACTGACCCCACTGTCGCGCCATCAGCCGAGGAGCAGCGCGGTCAGGCCAAGAACAGGCGCTCGGGGTCATACCGGCGCAGGGCGAGCACCTCGTCGGTCGTCACCGGGTCGAGTTCACTCACCGACGTCGCCACGGCGACGTCCCACCCACATCCACCGACAAAAGCCCGCACTCGCTCGTCGACCGGGCCCGGCCCGCTCGGGACCGCGGCGATTCGGAGCTCGCCGTCGAGCCGGCGTAACACCCCGAGGTCGGTGACGACGCTCGTGACACGTGACCCGGGGCTGGTGACGAACCCGACACGCTCCACCATCCGGTCCGGACGGGCCAACGCCACCACGACACACGCCGCGGCGCGACTGGCGACGTCGTTGGCGCCCCCGGACCCCACGAGGAACGGTCCCCCGGGGATGAGCGTCGAGTTGAGGTTCCCCTCCCGGTCGACCTGGGCAGCACCGAGACAGGCGATGGTGCACGTGCCCGGACCGCCGACGACCATGCCGAGCACTGTCGACGCGTCGGCGAGCAGCGGCGAGCCCGGGAACACCCGGTGGTTGAAGATGTAGGGATCGGCGGGCGTGGGGGTATACCCCCACAGGCCGAGCTCGGCGGTGAGCCGGATCGCGCTCCCTCCAGCGCGGGCCCGCGCCACGGCCACCCAGGCGGCGAGGTTGGCGACGCCCGCGCCCGCCAGCACGGCATCCGCGTCATGGGCCTTGGCGACGGCCTCGAGCTCCCGGGCGCCGTAGGCCGCGGCGTGCTCCCATTTGCTCGGCGCCGTGGTGGCATCGACGGGGTGGTCTTCGGCGTCCTGGCGCCAGGACTCGGGGTCGGTGCGCGACGACAACCAGTCGAGTCGTTCTCGTCCCAGCCGCTCGAGATACCCGTCGTGGGTGGCGGGCTCGAGCACCCAGTGACGAGCCCAACCGTCGAAGTCCTGGCGCGTCGCGGTGCGCGCCTCGCTCCAGAACGGAATGTCCTCGCCATAGGACGCCACCGGTGTCTGCGGCGCGTACAGCCCACCGGGATGGGCGCCGAAGGGAGCCTCGACCACGGCCAGGACGCGATGGGCGGGGATCTTCACCCGGTGGCCGAGGCCGTCGAGGCTCTCCACGACGCGCTCGACCGTCTCCACCACACCACGACGCGCCGCCCACGCCCCCCACGCGCCTTCGAGGAGGGGCTCGGACAGGACGACGTTTCCTTCCCGGTCCGCCACGGCGCCGTGGACAAGAGTGACGTCGGGCGCGAGCGGCGCCAGGAGCCCGACCGGGCCGAAGGACGTGTCGGCCACGGTGAAGTCGTGGTTCGACGCCATCGACGACCCTTGCAACGAGCCCGTCACCATGGCCGGCAGCCCGCGCGCGGCGGCTTCCAATCGTTGCGTGAAGGTCAGGATCGACCAGTGCTCGACGTCGACGGCCCCCGAGCCGTAGGCCTCCTGGAAGATGGGGTTGGGTGTGTAGGTGGGGAACGTGTCGCCGGAGTAGGTCGTGATGACCCTGCGCACCATCTTTCCCCGGAAGAACAGCGCGCCGAGCGAGCTCAAGCTGAGCATGACGAGGGTGAAGCCGGCGTCACCGCCCCAGTGCTGGCGCGCCATCTCTCGCGCCGCCGCGGTCCACCGGCTGTGCCCGCACAACACCTGCACGGTGTCGCCCGGACGGACGTGATGGGCGACGGCGTCTTCGAGGCTGACGTGCTCCACGTCGGGCCCTAGCGCCCCGTCCAGCGCGGTGGCCGCTTCTCGACGAAGGCGGTGGGGCCTTCTTTGGCGTCCTCACTCGAGAAGACCTCGGTGGCGATCGAGGACTCGATCCGGTAAGCCTCTTTCATGTCGACCGCCAAGCCCCTCAGCACGCTCTCCTTGGTCTTGCGCACCGCCAAGGGACCATTGGCGGTGATCCGGTGTGCGTACTCCATGGCCTTGTCCCGCAACTGATCGGCGGGAACCACGGCGTTGAGCAGACCGAAGGCGAGCGCCTGCTCGGCCGGGACCCGATCGGCACACAAGAGGAACTCCAT
>ODAK010007023.1_pt1 | contig 11304 bp, 9 predicted proteins | sample 1539591 | NCBI WGS metagenome assembly ODAK01 (sample SAMEA3539303, study PRJEB22396) | soil metagenome | biome: tundra; feature: field; material: soil | place: USA | collected 2010-05 | depth 0.15 m | reverse complement strand
CCTCGTCCTGCTGTTCCAGATCCATGAAATCGGAGACGTATAGAAACGCGTCGCGTTCCAGCCCAATGTCCACAAAGGCCGACTGCATGCCGGGCAGCACGCGCGTCACACGGCCCTTATAAATCGAGCCCGCTAAGGTGTATTCGTTTTCGCGTTCGAGGTAAATTTCCGCTAACTGATCGTCTTCCGTGATCCCCACTTTGGTTTCATGAGGCGTGGCCGATACAAACAATTCCTTGTTCATTGCTACTCCGGTTCTTACTCACCGGACGAGAGGCACAAGGCGGACGGAAGGATCGATAGCGTTCAGCGCCGCTCCGGGTAGGAGCGGGCGCGGTCCCGACATACCGGGAACTGCACTGCAGTGAATTTTTCTTACTCGTCTGCACTGATCGCATTCAGCCAATCTGTCAGGCCTGTGGCCACTCTCTCGAGTCCCGAGGGGGCCGTTCCCCGCCTGACCGGCTTCAATCCTGTCCGGCTTCTACTTCGCCGGTAATCTGCCCTACTTTTCGCGAGGGCGGTTCGTAATTAATCTTGTTTCTTGCAATCTTGTTTCAGGGCGCCGATTCCAAGGGCGCCCAACTTCTGCCGACCGTCTCAGTTCACAAACCGGCGCATCCTGACGTTCATCACGATCCCCAGCGCCAAAAACATGAAAAGAACGGAAGATCCTCCGTAACTCATGAGCGGCAGAGGTATTCCGGTGACAGGCATAAAGCCGACCACCATGCCGACATTGACCAGGATATGAAAGCTAAGCACAGCCACCACACCCATTACCAGAAATGCACCGGCGCGGTCGGGCGCCGTTTGTGCATTCTGCGTCAAACGCATCAGCACTATAAAGTATAACAGCAGTACCCCTAGAGCTCCTACAAACCCGTGCTCCTCGGCAAAAGCGGCAAAAATAAAGTCCGTCTGCGGCACCGGTAGAAACGCCAGATGTGTCTGCGACCCCTGGCTGCTGCCCCATATGCCTCCCGAACCCACCGCAATCAAAGATTGATTGACCTGATATCCGGAGCCCTGACGGTCCGCATCCGGATCGCGAAAACTGGTTAAACGCTCTTTCTGATAAGGCTTGAGCACTTTGATCCACGCCACCGGCGCAAGCGAACCGATCACCAGCAGCACCATCAGCGCCTGCTTCCAGCGCAGGCCGCCAAGAAACAGGGCCATGAGAGCCACCGGCAGATATGTCAGCGCGGTCCCGAGATCAGGCTGCTTCAGGACCAGAAGCATTGGGATGCTCACGATCGCGCCCGCTTTCAGAAAGTCGGGCCACGACAGTTCCCGCTGCTGCAGATCGGAGAAATATTTCGCCACCGCCAGAATCAGAATCAGCTTCACCCACTCCGACGGCTGAAAATGCGCTCCTCCGGGCATCTTGACCCAACGCCGCGCCCCCAGGTATTTCTGCCCGAACATAAGTACCGACATCAGAGAGACGAGCGCAACAATGTACATCCAGTGAACTTGTTCCAGCAGAGCTTGATAGTTGACCAGGCTGACCAGGAACATGGCGCCTAATCCGCCCAGAATCCAGTAGATTTGCTTGATATGGGAGCCGGCGAATTTGGTGTGCTCGGTCGCGCTGTGGATCTGCAACACGCCCAGCGCGCACAAGATCAGCACGAAGCCCAGAAGGACCCAGTCGAAATCTCGATAGGAAACGTAGCGCGACATGGATTCAGTCGCCCACCCCAGCACTCATAGGAAAGAACTCATTGGGAAGAACTCACTGACAAGGATTCGAGGGGCACGCCGGGCTCACCGGACCTTCCCCACCATGGTCGAGCCACACCCAAGCGGCAGCTCCGCCAATTATTGCCGCGCCGCCAATGACCGCGGTCCGCGAACTCATGATTCCGCCATGCGCCGCCGGGGCCGCGCCCGACTGGTTTCTTTTTTTCCTTTTCTTGCTATCGCTCGTGTCGTCGCGCGTGGTCTGCTGCCCTTGGGTTACCGTCGTCGTTCCCTTGTCGTCCTGTACCGTCACGTCGCCTTTGTTGGCCGCGATCTGCACTTGCCCATTCACGTCGACCACTTGAAATTCGGTCCAGGAATTGCCCGTCGGCTTGATTGTGACGTCGCCCGCGTGCGCTGCCAACGCTCGCGACGTCGTCACCCGAACGCCACCATGTTCGATCTCAACCGCCGGACCCTCAAACTGCACCAGCGAATCCGCCATCACCATCACGCTCGACCCATTGGTTTGAATGCTCGCCGTCGAATCCGGGCGCGTCTGCAGCATGTCTCCCGAGAACACCGCTGCCGATTTCGGCACCTCGCTCCCGTTCAACCAGGCTGAGCCCGTCGTGTACAACATCGCCGAGGCCGTTTCCCCTCCCAGCATGTGCGCGGGGAACAGGAATACCAGCCAACAACACACAGCAGATCGAAGTTTTGACTGTGACATGAGTAAGGACGACTCCCGCATGTTTGATTGCAATCATCCTAAGCGCGCAAAGGGTTTCAGGTCAATGCGTTTGTTAGATTCGGTGCACTCTCCCGGTAACTACTCGGCGCAGGTTTCGAATCCGTCTTCCCAATAACAACAGAAGGTGTCACCGGCCAACCCACCAGCATCTCGCCCTCAGCTGCTTGGACGTGCAATTGAATCCAGCGATTGGCCTCGATATCCCCGGCAATCTTCGTCTTGAGGTAGTTGTCCGTCAATGCTTCGGTGAAATCCGCGCCGCCCGTGTGCAGCGTGATCGCTTCGACGGTTGTTCCCATCAGCGATTGCATGAACGCCACTTTCTTCTGGGATGCAATCTCGCGTAGGATGCGGTTCCTCTCTCGCGCCAATGCCACCGGAACCTGCCCCGCATGCTCCGCAGCCGGAGTTCCGGGACGTGCCGAATACGTGAACACATGCAAGTACGTGAACGGCAACTCCTCAATCATGCGCCGCGTCTCGGCAAACTCTGCCTCGGTCTCTCCCGGAAATCCCACCATCACGTCGGCGCCGATGGCGGCGAAGGGCATCGCCGCGCGGATCTTCAGGATCTTTTCCTGGTAATGCCATGGCCGGTACTTGCGATGCATCCGCCGCAAAACCGCGTCGCTTCCCGATTGCAGCGGCACATGAGCATGCTTCGCGATCCGCGAAGAGCACGCAACCAGCTCAATCAGCTCATCGCTCCAATCCATCGGCTCGACCGAACTGATTCGAAGTTTCTCCAGGAATGTGCGCGCAAGAATAGCGCAGATGAGATCTTCCAGACGGTGTCTTTGGTTTGACTGAGAACTGAGAACTGAGAACTGAGAACTGCCCTCCAAGTCCCTTCCCCACCGCCCCAAATTGATTCCCGAAATCACCACTTCGCGGTAGCCCGCCTCGACCAGCGTCCGCACCTCCGCGATCACGCGCTCTTCGGGCAGCGAACGGCTCTGGCCGCGCACATACGGAATCACGCAGAACGAGCACCGGTTGTCGCATCCATCCTGCACTTTCAGGTTCGGCCGCGTGCGCTCGTTCGCCGCTTCAAATACCGGAGCAGCCATCAGTTCGGTATGCGCAAAAATATCTCCAACGATAACTTCAGGCTGGACGACTTCAGGGTGCCCCACACAATCGCGTTCTGTGCGATTGTGTGGGAACTCCGTGGCCTCACCCGAGAGTTGCGCCAGCGAAACAAATCCAGCAGATAAGGAAGCAGTTGCAATCTCAGCCGCCTGATGCTTGTGCGAATTCCCCACTACCCAGGTCACGCCCGGCAGCGCCGCCAGTTCTTCCGGAGCCCGTTGCGCGTAGCATCCTGTAACCAGGATCCGGCAACCGGGATTCACCCGTTGCAGCCGGCGTATCGAGGCGCGCGCGTCCTTATCCGCACCGTCGGTGACCGTGCATGTGTTCAGCACAACAATTTCCGCATCGCGCGCAACTTGGGCCCGCTCGAATCCACGCTCCAGAAACTGACGCTCGAGCGCCGCTCCATCGGCCTGCGTCGCGCGACAACCAAAATTCTCTATGTAGAACCGGGCCACGCTTCTATACTAACTGAGTAACCGAGTGGACGACCGCGTTTGAAGTTCGCTTCTAAAGTTCAGCCATGCTGTCCACCGATTCCGTACGCGCTCTGCCATCTCGGCCTCCCCGAGAGGTGCATATGAAACGGCGCATTCTTCTCGTTGACGACGATCTCGCCGTCCTGCTGACCCTGAAGGCTGTTCTGGAACTCCACGAATTTGAGGTTGAAACCGCCGCCAGCGCGGCCGAGGCCTTCGCCCGCATGGAGTCGGGCGTCTACCACATGGTCATCAGCGACCTGCGCATGGAAACCGAAGAAGCTGGCCTGGAAGTTATCCGCGCGGCGCACCGCCAGAGTTATGCTCCGGCGACCGCGCTGCTTACGGCCTTTCCTCCGTCAGACGAGTATTGGGGGGCGGAAGATTCATTCGGCGCACGTCCAGCTGCGGACCGCCCTGATTCCCTGCTCGTCAAGCCCCTTAGCACTCGCGATCTTGTACGCCAGATTGAAGCCCTGCTAATCCGCCAAGCCGACCAGCAGGAACTTCGCGAGCGGAACTCCCCTCCGCAGACACAACTCCGAAACCGCTCCGCTGGATAAGTGTCCGCGGGCCACGTTCTATCTGGCTTCAGAGATTCGTCAGGCGCTCGCGACTTGCCGCCCTTGCTGAAAGCACTCGCGGCACAGCACCGGCCGTCCCTGTGTGGGACGGAACGGAACCGTCGTCTCCTTGCCGCACTGCGAGCAATTGGTACGGGTTTCGGTCTTCGAGTAGGAATGCCCGTGAGCACTCGGTCCCAGCACCGCAACTCGTTTGCCCTTGCAGTTCTTGCAACGTTTGGGTTCGTTCTTGAACTGCTTGTCGCGAAAGAACAGTTGTTCGCCGGCTGTGAACACGAAATCCGTGCCACAGTCTATGCATTTCAAAATCTTGTCCTGGAATTCCATTTGGAAGAGGCGCTCCCATTCCCCGTCCTGCGCAGCACGGGAGACCCGAATGGGAAAAGGATCCGGTTCACGACGTGGGCAGGAGATTTACTATCCCCCTCATATTGACCCTGTGGATTCGGCCCGCCACGCGAGGTGCATCGCATGGATTACTAGTACGGCGTCCCGCCTGAAACAACATCGTGGAACTTTTGAGTCGGAGATCCCGGCCGCGCCCCTCGAATACGGCCATGTTGAACTACACTCCCCCACTCTCCCCGGCGGGACCGTCTAGTTATGGCAAGCTTGCCTTACTAAGTCAAGCAGAATGTGCAGAAATTTTCTTCCACCTCAAAAGTTCAGCCGCATCGACAATTGCACCTGCCGCGGAGCATAAGCACTCGTCGCCTTCAGGAAACTCGTAGGTTGCTGATAATAAGCGGGATAGTAAGTGTCGCCCGCCAATTGAGTATATTTGACGAACTGCCCCGCCGAATTATAGAAGCCACGATCGGAAACCGTGTACCTCTGATTGTCGCGATTAAATAGATTGTAGGAGTCTGCCGTCAGCTCCAAACGAGAATGTCCCCCCAGTCTAATCTTCCTCACTAGGCGCAAATCCATCGTCGCGTAGTCGGGCCCCTGAAATGCATTTCGCCCGTATCCCGCCAGCCGATCATTATCTATATTCCCGTCCCGATTAGGATCGCCCCAGACCGCAGCATTCGCTGGACGTCCCGATCCGTAAGTCATAATTCCTGAAATTCTCCAATGGTTGAACACCGGCGCCAGAATCGTCTGTCCCGAATCGAACAGGTGCGGCTCCTCGATCATGGCAATCGTCAGGCGGTTCCTCTGATCGGTCACGCTTGGCCCTCGTTCACTATTTGCCGAGTATGAATTCTGCACCGTCGCCGGTTGGCCAGCCACCAGCGCATCCTGCCCGTCGTCGATCGCATGCGCCCAGGTGTAGGAAAGACGGAAACTCATTCCGCGTGACATCCGCTTGTTCAGCGACACTGTCAACCCGTGATACACGCTCGACGCCGCGCTCTCATACTGGTCCACTGCTCCCAGTTGCGCGATCGGCCGCTGCAACACGTTAATGCACGGAGGAAATGGACAACTGATGGCATATCTGGTCTGCCACGTCGCAAATGACTCCACGTTATAAAATGCATTCTGAAAACTTGTTCCGCTGGGATCAAAGATCGGATAGCTGTAGAACGTCGGCGGCGGCAGATTCACATCCCGCGCCCGGATCATATCTACGCCGTGCACATACAGGTACGAAACTTCACCGGTAATGCCGTCTCCGAATTCCCGCTCCAGACGCAAACTCCCTTGCAGCACCCGCGGCGTCTTGAATAACGGATCAAATGCCGCTACTGTGCTCGTCGCATATTGCTGCCACGCCGCGGGCAACGCGCACGTCTCCGCTCCTCGCGGACAATTCACCAGCGCATTCGGATACTTCGGAAACACCTGGTTGTCATAGTAATCCGTGTTATCGAGCGAAACATATTGGTCCGTGATCCCGTTGTTGCTCATCACGGTCGACTGATAAATTTGCGGGATCCTCGTATAAAACATCCCGAATCCCGCGCGCACCATCACCGGCCTCTGGTCGCCGATAGCATAAGCCAGTCCCACCCGGGGCGCAAAATTCTTGTCGGGCGCCGGTATTCTCCCCGTCGCCGGCCACAGCGGATTCGTAACCATCCCTTCCCGCGCAAACGTCTGCCGGTCGTACCGTAGGCCCACACTCGCCGACAAACGCGGTGTCAGCCGCACCGTGTCCTGTACGAACGCCGCATAGTCGTTGCTATTGGGATGCGACACGGGATTGCCAAAGTTCTGCTCGTAGTATCGCGGCACGCCATGCGCCCATGCGCGCAGCGGCGTTAGCTCCAGCCCGCCATGCATCGGCGTAAAAGTCCACGGATCTACCACAATATAGCTATAGATGTACTCGCCCGCGTAGAGCGACGGGAAATAGTTGTAGTCCCATGTCCGCAGCGTATCCGCGCCGAACTTCCACTCGTGCCGGCCCCGGCTCACGCTCACCGTCTCGGCCAGGTGCAGCCGGTGTTCGCGAGTCTGTCTCGGCAAAATCGACGACTCTCCCAAACTGTCGATCCAGTCGTAGATTTTCGCATTGGGCAGCGTCGAGTTCGCAAACGATTGCTGCACATCGCTCGACAACTGTGCTCGCAGATGGCTTGTCCATCGCGGGGTCAGACTGCTCAGCAGCGTAATCGACGCGCTTTCGGTCGCCACCTTCTCTTCCCCGTTCCCGCCCATCGCATCGTTCGTGATCGGACTTCCCGGATCGAAATATACGTTGTTCATACCGTCATAGCGCGACATAGTCAGCCGCGCCGACAGCAGTTCATGCGGCGCTAGAACGCGATCCAGTTTCAGAAATCCCGTCTCCCCAAACATATGGGCGCGGAACGTCCCCGCCTGCTTCGAAAGCTGCGCCGCCGACGCAAGCACCAGTGCCTTGTCACAAGCCATCCCTCCGATGTGGGGGTCGCAGACCTCGTAATCCGGGGGAGCCGGATAGTTCCCCGCCTGCGGCTCCACCACCGTCTGCCCGTTGTCGAACTCCACCACCGCCGGTATGTGAAGGATGTGCTGATCATATCCCGCAAAAAAGAACGTCTTGTTGCGCTCGATCGGCCCCCCCAGCGTGGCCCCGAACTGGTGCTGCACATTGTTGGGATTGAAGCCGACAAACGCCGGCGCCGCTCCTCCCAAAGCACTATCCCGCAGTCGATAGAACGTGCTTCCATGCCACACGTTCGATCCCGACTTCGTCACCACGTTCACCACCGCGCCGCCCGATCGTCCCGATTCCGCCCCATAACTGTTCGACGACACGCGGAACTCCTGGACGACCTCGTTCGAAAACTGATACGGCGCCCGATATCGTCCCAGGGCCTGCGCGTAGAATCCGTTATTGTTGTCCGCTCCATCCACCAGGTAGCTGGTCTGGTATCCGCGTATCCCGCCATAAGAAAGATCGCCATTCGATCCCGACGTCAGGCCCCGCGGATCCTGCGTCACTCCCGGCGTCAGCAATAACAGGTCCGTGAACCGGGGTCCGTTCAATGGCAGATTCGCGATCGTATTCTCATCCAGCAGCGCCGAAGCCGCGGTCGGAGTCGTCTCCACCGCCGGCGGAGCCGCCGACACCGTCACCGTTTCCTTAGGACCCCCCACCGTAAGCTTGAACGTCAACCGCGCCGCCGCTCCCACCTCCACCCGAATCAGTGGAGAAATCTGCGGCGACATTCCTTCCGCCTCCGCCCGCGCCGAATAATTCCCCGGTGGAAGCAGGTCCACCACAAATCGTCCCGTCACATCCGTCGCCGCGTGATACCGCACCCCCGTTTCCACGCAAATAGCCACAATATCCGCATTCGTCACCACCGCTCCCTGCGCGTCCTCCACACTGCCGCGCAAAGCGCCCGTCGATGCATCCTGCGCCCGCGCCACTCCAAGCCCAAGAACTCCGAGCCCAAGAATCAACGACCCAAACAACATCCGGAACCGAAGGTTTCTGGAAGTATTGCGAAGAAGATCACACCAGAGAATTTTGCAACAAAGAATCCTGCAAAGAAGAACATCGCAACGAAGATTAGTGCGCGTCAAAACTGGAAGTGACTCACTATGCCGGCCCATACAATCCCCTCGCATTCGCGACTCGGAATCGGAGGGGATTCCTGAAATCCTTGAGCTCTGTATAGCAAAGTGCGCCGCATCATTTATGTGATCTGCGCACTCAAAAACTGTTCAGTTTTCCGCGCCGGCAGAATTCCAACTGAGGGTGCCCCACACATCGCGTATTTTGCGATGTGTGGGCCATCCACCGCCGAAGCTAGGGGAAGCGCTCACCATCCCACCGCACTTCCCTTCACCCACCCCATACCACGCATCTAACCCCCCATGCTACCCTCGACACCGGAGATCAGAACCACCGTGAAGGCCTTCGCCACGCTCCCAGCGCTGCTTCTGCCAGTCCTGCTTCTCGTGCCCCACGCGGCGATCGCCGCCGACCACGGCACCATCGTGCGCGAAGCCATCATCTACCTCTCGCCCGACTCCAATTCTCACAAGCTCGCCCAGGCCGAACGCGGACGCGAAGTCGTTCTCCTGGAAAAAAGCCGCAACTGGGTCAGCGTCGAAGCGCTCCTCGGCTACGCCAACAATCCCGACCCCTACTTCATCGAAGATGAGGATGCCGACCAGAAAACCGTTACCGGATGGATCCTCGATGTCGGCGTAGTCTGGCCCTCCACTCCCAATGGCGACCGCATCATCTTCGGCTCCGCGGTCGACTCCGAAGAAGAGGCCAGCCGCCGCCACGGACGCCGCGGTGCCGCTCAAGACGCCCTCCGCCTCTATCATCGTGTCTACGACATCTTCCCCACCTCCTCACTCGCCGCCGAGGCCCTTTATCGCGCCGCCGACATCAAGTGGCAGATCGACAAGTCCGACTACCTCTCCCGTCCCTCCGCCCACGAAAAAGAGTCCTTTTACCGCCAGCCCATCAACGAGGAGATGATGAAGCTCGTCATGAAGAAGTTCCCCGGCACCAAATGGGCCGAGCTCGCCAGCTTCCACCTCATCGACAACAAACTCTGCGGAGACTGGCAAGGCTCATCCAAATGTCCCGACAAGGAAGCCGACATCTACGAAAAGTACGTAAAGGAGCATCCGCAGTCGCCATCCGCACCCGAGGCGCTCTACAACGCCGCCTCGCGCCGAGCCGCGCTAATTGAGATCTATAAGACCGAAGAACAACCGAAGAAATCCGAACAAGCGAAAGACCGCGCCATCGCGCTAGCCCAGCAACTCGTCTCCCAATACCCCCAAAGCGACTGGTCCTCTCGCGGCCAAACCCTGCTCTACCTGGTCCAACAAGGCGTCCCCACCTTCGGCAACGCAATCCAATAAGTGGTAGTCGTCCTGATAAGTTGTGTCATCCTGAGCGGAGTGGAGACTTCACGAAGTGAAGGCGCCGCGGAGTCGAAGGACCCCTACACCCTTCCCGAAAGCAAGCATCGGGAGCCTCTCTCCCCATCGACGATAATAAGAAATCATGATTCCCGGCGCCCCGCGCGAGGCAAGGTGGATCCGTCCGGAGCCGCGCCGCACTCTCCCCGCGCCCGCCCTGGAGCACCTCATCCGCGCCGCGTTTGGCCAATGCCGCATCCTGGAGGTCCACCCGCTCACCGACGGTTTTCGGAACGCGAATTTCAAGCTCCGTCTCGACACCCGCACCCATTGGATTGTGGTCCGCATTTACGAGCACGATCCATCCCTCTGCCAGAAGGAAATCGATCTCATTAGGCTGGTCGCTGGATCCGTCCCGGTTCCCGATGTACTCCACGCCGAGCCCCAAGGCATCGACGGTCTTCCACCGTACGCGGTGATGCAATATGTGGAAGGCATCACCTTCCACGATCTGGCCCACAGCGGAGACCACGAGGCCATCGCGGAAGCCGCATTCTCCGCCGGCGAAACGCTGGCAGCAATCGACCGTTTCACCTTCCCAAGGTCGGGATGGCTGGCTCCCGGACCGGCCGTGACAACGCCCCTCTTGGAAGGAGCCGATCCCACCCCGCGTTTTGTGGATCTATGTCTCGCCTCGAAGAACCTGCAGCGCCGCATGCCCGCGGACTTGCGGAATCGCACTCATGAATTGGTGTGGTCATCAGCGCCGCAGTTCGCCAGCTTGGACTCTCAGCCTTCCCTCGTCCACGGCGATTTTGGCAAACGGAATCTGCTGGTGCGACGCGAACAAGGGCGCTGGTCAGTAGCGGCGGTTCTCGACTGGGAGTTCGCCATCGCCGGTTCTCCACTCGCCGACCTAGGCCACCTCCTCCGCTATGAGCGCACTGCACGCCCCGCTTCGAGCCCCACTTCTCCAATGGATATTTGCGCGCCGGCACAACTCTCCCCCAGGATTGGCGCAACCTCGCCCGCTTGCTCGACCTCTGCGCGTTATGTGAGAGCCTGACCCACGACCAACTACCGGAGACGGTCGTTGCTGAGTTGCTCGAACTCATTCGCGCCACTGTAGAGCATCGCGATCCGTCGCTGCCCTGAAGTGTGTGCGTGAGAACTCAAGTTTTAGACTGACGGTGGAACAACACCCAAATAATCAAGCCCCCGGAGAGGAGACCGATATTAGCCCAGCGCTTCACAGGCTGTTAGGAAACTCACTTTGTAGGCGAACCAGTGGAAAAGCAGCTTCAGAATCTCAGCCCCGGAGGGGCGATCTATAGTAGCCCAGCGCTTCCAGCGCTGGGAAAAGCACGAAGAATGATCCAAGTCCCGGAGGGACGACCGAGTTCTCACGCACACACGGAGGGGCGATCTATAT
>ODAK010007022.1_pt1 | contig 11306 bp, 10 predicted proteins | sample 1539591 | NCBI WGS metagenome assembly ODAK01 (sample SAMEA3539303, study PRJEB22396) | soil metagenome | biome: tundra; feature: field; material: soil | place: USA | collected 2010-05 | depth 0.15 m | reverse complement strand
CGATTCCTTGATATCCCCTGCGCTTTCCCCTTGGTCGAACCTGCTCATTTTCCTGGGCCGCTGCGAAAGTTAAATTGCTAGGTGCGAACCTGATTTGTAAGCTACTATACCTCTGAAAAGTGTAATAGCTCTCATATCGAGGCAGGGCAATGCGATTTGCCGATTTAATCACCGAAGTATAACCTTGGGAACCTTCCCTCGCGCCGCATGGGAGTACAAACGTGTTGTTAGAAACTTTTTCTGAGCAAGCGGAACGGGAAACATACTTTTTAGAAACATTCGTGGAACGAGCGCCGACCAGCATGGTGATGCTTGACCGTCGCATGCGCATCATTCAGGCCAGTAAGCGCTGGATTGACGACGTTGGTGGTACCCGCGACAACCTGGTTGGAAAGAATCACGGCGAATGTTTTCCGTACCTTCCCCAACACTGGAAGGAAGCGCTCCGTCGAGGTTTGGCCGGCGAATCGCTTTCTCGTCGCAGGGATAGTTTCATAGGGCTCGATGGCAAAGAACATTGGGTGAACTGGCAAATCACACCTTGGGGCGATTCCGGCGAACGCACAGGCGGCATCATCATATCTATTGAAGACATCACCGGGCAGATGAAGTTGAAAACTTCCGCCCGGCGGCGCACCAGGGAATACCGCGCGCTTTTTGCGAATATGCCCCAGGCCATCGCCCATTGCAGGATGATTTTGAACGCCAGTGCACCTCCGGACTTCATCTTCCTCTCGGTGAACAGGGCCTTCATGTCTCTGACAGGGCTTCACCGCGTCAAAAGCCGGAAAATGTCGGAAGTTTTCGCCGGCGGTCCGAAAATCGAGCCGCAGCTTCTGGACCTCTTCCATCGGGTTGCCGTGACGGGTATCCCGGAAAAGCTGGAATTGTACGTCGACGCTTTGGGTCAGTGGCTGTCAACTTCGACTTACAGCACCGAGCCGGGCTTCTTCGTAGTCATTTTCGAGGTGGTAACTGCGCGCAGGAAAGCCGAATGTGCCGCCCGGCAGTGGCAGCATGCCTTCGAACAGTCTGGAATCGGCATTGGTTTGACGAATCCGGCCACGAACACCGTGGAAGTAGTGAACGCCGCTGCCGGGCGCATTCTGGGGTACACGCCCAGTGAATTGACGGGGCGCCCCCTCTCTGACCTCTACTCGCCTGAGGGCTGGGCCCAGCGAGCGTCTCGGCGGAAAACGGCGAACTCCGAATCCGGCCATGTGCAGTTTGAAGCCCGCGCCCGAAGAAAGGATGGCAGCCAGTTTCCCGCACTTGTCGATACCACCGAGGTCAGGGATGAAACGGGTAGAGTAATTTCCAACATCAACATCCTTCAGGACCTCACTGCGCTGAAACGAGCCGAAGCCAAGCGCAGGGAAAGCGAACAAACCCTCCGGGCGGTGCTGGACTCTGCTGCCCAGGCAATTCTCGCGGTGAATCAGCAGGGCCGGATCGTGCTTATGAATCGTGCTGCCTGCGAAATTTTTGGCTACACCGTTCAGCAACTCGTAGGGCAGCCCCTCGAGCGCCTGATTCCCCCGGAAGTCAGGGGCTTTCACTCCGCCTTTCACCGGGGGTATTTTTCCAGCCCGGGTCCCCGGCCCATGGCGCGTGGTCTCGAACTCCGGGCTGTACGCAAAGACGACACTACGTTTCCCGTTGAGGTTAACCTGAGTTTTATAGAAGCCGCGACTGACCCTCTCGGCGACATAGACCCGTTCGGCGCTTCGTACCCAACCCGTCCACGGCTGGCTGTCGCTTTCATCAGTGATATCTCGGACCGCAAACGCCTCGAGGCCACCGCAAACGAACGCGCGCAACAGATTCAGGCTCTTTCGGCCAGTCTCCTGACCTCGCAGGAGGACGAACGCCGCCGGTTGTCGCGCGAGTTGCACGACGGCCTTTGCCAGCAACTCGCGTTCCTGTCCATTAAGATCGGAGGCCTGACCGCCGACGTGTTGCCCGGTGACGTTAACCGCGAACTGAAGGCGCTTCAGGCGCGGGCAAGCGCGGCCGCGGATATAGCTCGGCATATAGCCCACCGGTTGCATCCGTCCAGTCTGGATGACCTTGGGTTGGTGGTTTCACTCCAGAGTCTTTGCGAAGATTTTTCCGCCGAAAACAACATTCCCGTGCGCTTCACGAAGGGCAAGGTGCCGCGCTCGGTTTCCCGCGAAATCGCTTCCTGTTTCTACCGCATTGCCGAGCAGAGCCTGCGCAATATCGCTCAACACGCAGGCCCGTGCCACGTTCTGGTCGACATCTCGTCCTCGTCCGGCGTTGTCATCTTATCGATTGAAGACGATGGCGCTGGCTTTGATCCCATGAAAATACAGGGCCGCGGATCTCTCGGCCTGACCAGCATGCAGGAACGCGCCCGCCTCGTGAACGGAACACTCTGCATCGCTTCCCGCCCGGGCCAGGGCACCCGGGCGGAGCTCGAAATTCCATGCCCGGAGAGCCCCGAATGAGTCGGCCGCGAATCCTGGTCGCGGACGACCACACCCTGATCCTCGCCGGCACTTGCGTCCTTCTTCAAACTCAATATGAGGTTGTCGGGACAGTCTCGAACGGTCGGGACCTGATAGAAATGGCGCTGCGGGTCCACCCCGATATCATCATCATGGACATCACCATGCCCGGGTTGAACGGTATTGACGCAGCCCGGCAGATCAAAGAGCGCTTGCCCGCCGTTAAGCTGGTATTCCTCACCATGCACGGCAATCCGGCCTACGTCTCGTCTGCGCTGCAGGCGGGGGGAACCGGTTATGTTCTCAAATCCGCGGCCAATGAAGATCTCCTGCTTGCCCTCCGGAGCGTCCTCGACGGTCGCATGCACGTTTCTCCCGGTATTACGCGGAGCCCGGATTGTTTTCGCGATCCGGCGCGCGCCGCTGAGTCCCTGAATCTCAGCACTCGGGAACGCGAAGTCCTGCAACTGATCGCCGAGGGCAAACTCGCCAAGGAGATTGCGTTTGCCCTGGATGTCGTTACCAGGACCGTAAACTTCCATCGAGAAAACATTAAGCACAAGCTCGGCCTGCACTCCACCGCCGAATTGACCAGATACGCGATCGAGCAAGGCCTGATTTAGCAGATTTTCGCAAGCTGGCACTTTTGTCAGCTGGTTTGTACAGATTCTCCTGTTACCGTTGCCAGTAAGGAAGGGTACTATGTACGAAAAAATACCTGGCGCCGTATGTATTTTTTTGATTGGACTTGAACCGGTGGTTGCCGCACAGATCTGCAATGTGCTCTCGCGCCCCCGTCATCGGGTCGAACATCGATCCGATGAAATCGAAACATCCGATCTGATGGCTGCCGACGTTATCTTTGCCGGGGGCGAGGCCTCCCGCTACCTCGCGGTCTTGTGCCGGGTGCGAAATATCCGCCCGACCGTACCGTTTTTCGTGGCCACCCGCCATCCTTCGACGAATGACTGGCTGGACGCTCTCGAAGCCGGCGCAACCGATTATTGTTCCGCGCCCTTTGAACCGCGCCAGGTCAACTGGCTGATGGAATCCGCATTATCGGGCCGGGGAACAGCTTCCCTCCGCCCGCACCCCTCCATCGTGTCGGACCAACCCCTGGTCGCCCTGCCCTCAAGCTCCCAGGAACCAAAAAACCTCCGGGCCACGGGATAGAACAGAATCCCTGTTTCCGAACATCCATAAAACCCATGCTGCCGTATAACCCCAGGCGTCAGCGCGGGGAATCTATCTGGAGGTCAGAGACTTGGGTCGACAGCCGCCTGCCCTCCGATCTGGATTTCGGCCGGTTTGCGAGGCTGCGGTGGTTCGTGCCGGGCGCTCAGAAAAAGGGTGACGACGTCAGCTTCGTCAGGTTGTCCGCCCTCCCCGCCGCTTCCAGGGGCGGTATACCGGATAATCGCCATTACCTCCTCCTCAGGCAAAGGTTTCCCCAGCACCCGCGGGCTCGCCGCGCGGCGAATGAAACCGGGCTTGAGCAACATGCCTGCAATTCGGGCGTCCCCTGCACGACTATCTCTTGCAATCTCAAAACCAGGATAAAGCCTTACTTTACGTTTTTCTGCCTAAATAATTTATTCGTTGTTGATTATTCTGGTTTGACAAGTGGTAATAAATATCACGTTATGACCATCCTGGGCATATGACCATGTTAAAATCCTCGACAATGCCTCAACTTGTACGTTACGATCCTTTTGGTAACTGAAATTAACACTTGTCCACCCAAAGGGACAATAAGGTCGCTGTCAGAGACACTACAAATGGTGCCAGTTAGAGCAGTCCGCCAGAGTAACAGCGAATATCGCGCGCATTTCCGCAATATGACTGAGGGCGCCGCCCACTGCCGTATGACTTTGGACGACGAAGGATCTCCCGATTTCGTCTTTCTTTCCGTTAATAAGGCCTTCGTGGCGCTGACGGGCCTCAACCGCGCCAAAGGCAGGAAGATGTCGGAGCTTTTTGCGGGCGGTCCCCCGCTTGAACCGGAGCTTCTGGCCCTCTTCAGCCGGGTTTCCCTGACCGGTGTCCACGAGAAACTGGAACTCTATGTCGCCGCTTTCGGCCAGTGGCTGTCGATTTCGACGTATAGCTCCAACCAAGGCTTCTTCCTGTTCATTTTTGAGGTCGTCACCGAGCGCAGAAAGGCCGAATTCACGGCGCGCCAGTGGCAGCGCGCCTTCGAGCAATCCGGAACTGCCATGGGCTTGACGAACGTTGCCGACGACACCGTCGAATCTCTGAACCCCGCTGCTGAACGCATGCTTGGCTATACAACTGAGGAAGTGATCGGGCGGCCTTTGACCGATTTCTACCCGCCTTCCGAGTGGGCCCGGCGCGCGGTGGAAATAGACAGGACGAAGTCCGAATCGGGCCACGTGCGCTTCCAGTCAGTCGTGCGCAGGAAAGATGGCAGCCTGTTTCCAGCGCTTCTTGACTCCACCCTCGTCAGGGGCGAAACGGGAGAAAAGATTTCGAGCGTGAATCTGATTTTTGACCTGACCGCGCTGAAACGCGCCGAGGCCAATCGCAGGGAAACCGAACAAACCTTCCGGGCGGTGCTGGAGTCTGCTCCCCAGGCAATTCTGGCAGTCAGCCAGGAGGGTCGGATCGTGTTTGTAAATCGCATGGCTGGCGTAATGTTTGGTTACACCATTGCGGAACTCGCGGGACGGCGCCTGGATTCCGTAATTCCGAAGATGGCGGGGGACTCTAATTCCTCCTGCCTCAGGCACTACTTTACTGAGCCGCATTCCCGTCCGGTGGGACTAGGCTTGACTCTGACTGCTCAGCGACGGGATCGAACCTTGTTTCCTGTCGAGATGAGCCTCAGCTTTATCGAAGGTACGAATCTTTCCCCACACCAGGTGCCGGATTCGCCGCTCCAGACTCGGAGCGGGCTCGCTGTTGCATTCATCAGCGATATCTCGGAACGCAAACGCCTGGAGGCCACGGCCAACGAACACGCGCTGCAGATTCAGGCTCTTTCTGCCAGCCTCCTGACCTCGCAGGAGGACGAACGCCGCCGGTTGTCGCGCGAATTGCACGACGGGCTCTGCCAGCAACTCGCATATCTGTCCATTAAGATCGGAGGTCTGATGCTCAAGTCTCTGCCCGGCGATTTGAGCCGCGAACTCAGGATGCTCCAGGCGCGGACTTCGGCAGCGGCAGACGCAGCTCGGCATATCGCCCATGAATTGCATCCGTCCAGTCTGGATGATTTAGGGTTGGTCGTTTCACTCCAGGGTCTTTGCGATGAGTTTTCCGCCGAAAACGGCATTCCCGTGCGGTTCACAAAGCGCAATGTGCCGCGCTCGGTTTCCCGCGAAATTGCCTCCTGTTTCTACCGCATTGCCCAGCAAAGCCTGCGCAATATCGCTCAGCATGCGGGAGCTTGTCACGTTTCGGTCGACATCTCTTTCTCGGGGGGCGCGGTCATCTTATCGGTCGATGACGATGGCGTTGGCTTTGATCCTGAGAAAATCCGCGGCTGCGGGTCGCTCGGTCTGACCGGCATGCAGGAACGCGCTCGCCTCGTCAACGGAACCCTCAGCGTCGCTTCTCGTCCGCGTCAGGGCACCCGCGTGGAAGTCGAAATACCTTGCCCCGAGGTGCGGCAATGAGTCGGCAGCGAATCATGGTCGCGGATGATCACTCTCTGATCCTCGCCGGAACCTGCATCATCCTGGAACCCCACTATGAGATCGTCGGGACCGTCACGAACGGGCGCGATCTGATTGAACGGGCTCAGCAACTCCGGCCGGATGCAATCATTCTGGACATCACCATGCCGGGGCTGAACGGTATTGACGCCGCCCAGCAGATCAAAGAGCGCTTGCCCGCCGTTAAGCTCGTATTCCTCACCATGCACGTCAATCCCGCCTATGTCTCGTCTGCGCTGCGGGCGGGCGCGAACGGGTATGTCCTGAAATCAGCCGCCAATGAGGATCTCGTGCTTGCCATGCGCAACGTCCTCGACGGTCGCATGCATGTGTCTCCAGGTATTTCCGTCAGTCTGGATTGTTTTCGCGATCCGGCGCGCGCCGCTGCATCCCTGAGTCTTAGTGCTCGGGAACGCGAAGTCCTGCAACTGATCGCCGAGGGCAAGCTCGCCAAAGAGATTGCTTTTGCTCTGGATGTTGCCACCAGGACTGTAAACTTCCATCGCGAGAACATTAAGCAAAAACTCGGTCTGAATTCCACTGCCGCCTTGACCAAATACGCTATTGAGCAAGGCCTGATTTAACATTGCCCGGCCAACTGGCACTTTTGTCAGCTATTTTGCGCAGCTGCTCCTGCTACCTTGGCCAGTATTATGTACGAAAAGAAACCAGGCGCGGTACGGATTTTTCTGATTGGATTAGAACCGGCCGTCGCCGCACAGATCGGCAAGGTTCTCTCGCGCGAACGTAACCGCGTCGAACATCGATCCGATGACATCGAAACGTCCGACCTGATGGCTGCCGATATTATCTTTGCGGGCGGCGAACCGTCCCGCTACCTCGAGGTCCTGCGCCGTGTGCGAAATCTCCGCCCTACCGTGCCATTTTTTGTGACCACACGCCTTCCTTCGACGATCGATTGGCTGGATGCTCTCGAAGCCGGCGCCACGGATTATTGTTCCGCGCCCTTTCAACCGCGGCAGGTCAACTGGTTGATGGAATCCGCCTTGGCAGGCTGGGGAACAGCTTCCCTCCGCCCGCACCCCTCAATCGAGCCGCCGCTGGAAGCCGTACGTTTGCGCCGCATGGCGGCCTCCGCCGGATCCTCAACCAAAACCCTGCGGGCCATCGGCTAAGGTTGGTGGGCGCTTTCGCCTGCCGCCCTACGCCGGGCACCCCGCCAGGAGTTCCAGCTTCAAGGAACTCGTACTCGTTGAGTTGTGCCTGGTGCCCCAATTCGGACTCAACAGCGATCGCGCGTCCAGGGTCTCAGCGAACCGGTCGATTGTGCCGAAGTCAATGCCTGGACGAACGCCAAAGTCATGCGCTTCGACAACATCCCACGAGCGTTGACGCGCCTAACAGGTTTGTTTCCCGCTCCAAATCACACAAAATAATAGCTCTTTACCCCCTTGTACTGCCCCAGCTCTGCTCGGCGGGCGGAAAATAGGAGTCGCGCAAATGCTACTTCACCCCTATCCGGTCCAACCATGACGATGACGACCGTTCCCGACCGGCCTTCTCGGTTTTTACAAAACAAACCCAATCGCCGCTCCACTCTGCCCGCCTCCTGTCACTCCACCGCAGCCCCCGCCGCCTTCGACCCCACCGCTGCGCCCATAACCCCAAGCGTAGCGCGGGGAACTTTTTCATTACCAAATGAACCCAGCAACCTATTGAAAACATTGAATGCCACTCTGCCGTCCGTAACACTCGCCCCCGAATCCTCTTTTTACAAAACAAACCCAATCTGCCGGGAATCAACACACATCAACGCCACACCCGTTCCGCGCGTCAAAGAGATGTGAAGTATCGCGCCTCAGAAAGCCGGGCCGTAGTGCGTCCATACGACGGTCCGAGCGTTAACCCATCCCGGAGGTGCATCTAACCGTGGCCACTGCCAACAAATTACCCTTCCAGATGCCCGTCGTCGGCTCCCCCGCCGCCGTCGAAATCGCCGAAGCCCGGGCCGCCGCCGAACGCTACCGCTGCGAATTCGTCGATCTCCGCGACGGCGCCATCGAACATGACCTCTTCCGCTCCATCCCGGTCGACCTCATGTTCCGCTACAACTTCGTCCCCCTGAAGTCGCAGAACGGAACCCTCGAGATCGCCCTCTCCGACCCGCGCAACCTCAACACCATCGACGAGCTCGGCCTCCTGCTCCACAAGAAGCTCCGCGTCAAAGTCGCCACCGCCTCCCAGATCGCCGACCTCCTCAAGAAGACCGAGCAGTCCCAGCGCGTCCTCGAAGAAGTCACCGAAGGCTTCGCGCTCGACGTCGTCGGCGACGATGACAACCCCGACGAAACCCTTTCGATCGACCGCCTCGCTTCCGTCGACAGCGACATCGCCCCGGTCATCAAGCTGGTCGACACCACCATCTTCAACGCCCTCGAACGCCGCGCCAGCGATATTCACATCGAATCCCGCGATCAGGAAGTCGTCATCAAATACCGCATCGACGGCGTCCTCCACTACGCCATGCCCCCCATCGCGAAGGACTGGCATACCACCATCATTTCGCGCATCAAGGTCATGAGCGAGCTCGACATCGCCGAGCGCCGCGTCCCGCAGGACGGCCGTTTCCGCGTCAGATACAAAACCCGCCTCATCGATTTCCGCGTCTCCATCATGCCCACCATCCATGGGGAAGACGCCGTCCTCCGCGTGCTCGACAAAGAGTCGATGAGCGAGAAGTTCGCCAAACTGTCTTTAGACGTGGTCGGCTTCGGCGAGAGCGATCTCATCAAGTTCCGCCGCTACATTGCCGAGCCCTACGGCATGGTGCTCGTCACCGGGCCCACCGGTTCCGGTAAGACCACCACGCTTTATGCCGCGCTCAGCGAGATCAAGAACGATGAGGACAAAATCATCACCATCGAAGATCCCGTCGAGTACCAGCTCAAAGGCATTACGCAGATCCCCGTCAACGAGAAAAAAGGTCTCACCTTCGCGCGCGGCCTGCGCTCCATCCTCCGCCACGATCCCGACAAGATCATGGTCGGCGAGATCCGAGATCAGGAAACAGCCCAGATCGCGATCAACTCCGCCCTCACCGGCCATCTGGTCTTCACCACCGTCCACGCCAACAACGTCGTCGACGTGCTCGGACGCTTCCTCAACATCGGCGTCGAAGCCTACAACTTCGTGTCCGCGCTCAACTGCATCCTCGCCCAGCGCCTCGTGCGCATCAACTGCGAGCACTGCAAGCGGCCCGTCCAGTATCCCGATCAGGTCTTTATCGACAGTGGTCTGGACCCCGCCGAGTGGCGCCAGCTCGAGCTGATGGAAGGCCCCGGCTGCTTCGAATGCGGCGGGACCGGCTACCGCGGACGCACCGCGATCCACGAATTGCTCGACCTGAGCGACCCGATCCGCGAACTGATTCTCGACCGCCGTCCGAGCTCCGAAATTAAACGCCTCGCACGCGAAGAAGGCATGACCTTCCTCCGTGAATCGGCCGTGGAAAAAGCCCGCCGCGGCATCACGACTCTGAAAGAGATCAATAAGGTGACCTTCATCGAATGAGTTGCATCGCATGAACCTGATGGACAAATTTCTGGGAGTATTGCGCGACCCGCCGCCCGAGTTCGCCTTCGAAGTCGCCGCCGATGGCATCGCGATGTCGAAGACCCGCCCTCCGGCCAGCTTGCAGCATGTGGCGCTCAAGCCAGGCATCATCGCGCCCTCGCCCGTCCGCGAAAACATTCTCGATGGCGTGGCGCTCGCCGGCATCGTGCGCCAGTTAGTCCCGGTCGCAACCGGCCGAGGCCGCCGTGCCGCCGCCCTCATTCTTCCCGATAACTGCGTCCGCATCGCCGTTCTCGATTTCGATTCGCTGCCCGATAAAGAGGACGAGCGCCGCCCGCTCATCAACTTCCGCCTGCGCAAGAGTGTCCCATTCGATATCGACGAAGCCGCGCTCTCTTATTTCCCGCAGGCCGGCAAGAAAGTGATCGTGGCCCTCGCGCCTTCGGAAATCGTGGCGCATTACGAAACGCCGTTCCGCGCCGCCGGCCTGCATCCCGGGCTGGTCACTGTTTCGTCCCTGGCCATTGTGGACCTGCTGCCCACCACCGGCTCCATCGTTCATGCGCATCGCAGTCCCGGCGCGCTCACCATCCTCGCGCTCTCGAATGGCATCGTGACCATCGCCCGCACCCTCGAAATCAACGACGCCTCCACCGCCCAAATCACCTCTGCCGCCGACGAATTCGGCGGCGATTCCATAGCCGACCCTCTTGACGAAGTCATCGCCGCTATCTATCCGACTCTGGCTTACATAGAGGACAACGACAAAGTCCGCCCCGGCAAACTCTTCGTCACCGGCTTCGGCGATCAGACGCAGGCGTCCGCCATCCGCTTGTCTCTGGAGCTCAACATCGCGGTAGAATCCATCGACGAACCTTATCCCGGTCTCGCCGGCTATCTCGCCTCGATTACGCCGCAGGCGAAACCTGCCGCGGCAAAGGCGGCTGCATGAGAATCCCGATCAATCTGGCCCGCGAGCCTTTCCGCCGCGATCGCCCCATGCTCGTCGGCGCCGCTGTCGCGGCTTTACTGCTGCTCGGCACTCTCGGCGTGCTGATTTCGCTCGCCGTCACCCAGCGCGCCGAAACCGCGGACACGCAGGCCATGCTCACTCGCGTCAATAGGCAACTCACCGCCATTCACAGCGAGCAGGCGAAGCTTGACGCCGAGATGCGGCAGCCCGGCAATGAAATCGTTCTCGACCGCAGCGTTCTCCTCAACACGCTCATCCGCCGCAAAGCCATCAGCTGGACCAGGATCTTCTCCGACCTCGGCTCCGTCTGCCCGCCCACGGTGCGTGTAATCGCGATTCGCCCGACCATCAATTCACAGGGCGGTTTGTTCCTCGACATGCAGGTCGCCTCCGATTCCCCCGAACCGGTCATCGCTTTCATCGCGAAGCTCGAAGGCTCCGACGTCTTCGGCTCCACCGCTGTCAGCGGCTTCACGCCGCCGTCCCAGACCAATCCTTTTTACCGCTATCAGCTTTCGGTGAACTATGCCCAGAAACTTTAATATCAAGGGCAGGTTCCCGGCGACTTCCGCCGCCTGGAAGGAACCCCAGGTTCTTGTTCGCCTCGGCCTCGGCCTGTTGCTCGCCGCCAATCTGGTCGCAGCCGCCATC